>Ga0193706_1000169_pt1 | contig 45932 bp, 43 predicted proteins | sample U3c1metaG_FD_160130 | JGI IMG/M metagenome (GOLD analysis project Ga0193706, IMG submission 160130) | Soil microbial communities from a riparian zone of the East river system, Colorado, United States - U3c1 | ecosystem: Environmental > Terrestrial > Soil > Riparian zone | place: USA: East River... | reverse complement strand
GAGCGCCCTGCCGCTTAGCGACGTCAAGGTCCTTGACCTGACCCGGCTCCTGCCGGGGGGCTTCTGCTCGCTGTTGCTGGCCGACCTCGGCGCCGAGGTGCTGAAGGTCGAGGACACCGGCATGGGCGACTACATCCGCTGGGCGCCGCCCTACTACGGGAGCGACGAGCAGCAGTCGCTCGGCACCCGCTCCGCGCTCTACCTCTCGCTCAACCGCGGCAAGCGCTCGATCCGGCTCGACCTCAAGAGCGAGGCGGGGTGCGAGGCGCTGCTGCGGCTGGTCGAGAGCCACGACGTCGTCCTCGACGGCTTCCGCCCCGGGGTCCTCGACCGGCTCGGGGTCGGCTACGAGCGGATGCGCGAGGCCAACCCGGCGATCGTCTTCTGCGCGATCAGCGGCTACGGACAGGACGGTCCCTATGCCCAGCGGGCCGGGCACGACATGAACTACCTCGGGCTGGTCGGCCTGCTCGGCCTGACCGGCGCCAAGGGCGGCCCACCCGTCCAGTCCGGTGGCCAGATCGCCGACCTCGGCGGAGGCGCCCTGATCGCGGCCTTCGGGGTGATGACGGCGCTGCACGAGCGGCGCCGCTCCGGCGAGGGCCAGATGGTCGACGTCTCGATGGCCGACGGCGCCCTCTCCTGGCTGGCGATGGTCGCCGGCCGCTACTTCTGCGATGGCGAGGTGCCGCGCCGCGGCGAGCAGCAGCTGGCCGGCGGCCTGCTCTGTTACCTGCCCTACGAGGTCGCCGACGGCTGGGTCAGCTGCGGAGCGCTGGAGCCGAAGTTCTGGGCCGCCCTCTGTAACGGCGTCGAGCGTCCGGACCTGATCGAGAAGCAGTTCGAGGCGCCCGGCTCGGACGCCTGGCGGGAGGTCGCCGCCGTCTTCCTCGCCCGCACCCGCGAGGAGTGGCTCGCCTTCAACGACGAGCACGATTGCTGCATCGAGCCGGTCCTCGACCTCGACGAGGCGCTCGACTCCGAGCTGGTGCGGGCGCGCCAGATGGTGGTCGAGCTGGAGCAGCCCGAGCTCGGCACCGTGCGCCAGCTGGGCCTGCCGGTGAAGATGAGCCGCACCCCGGGCGACCCGACCCGTCCGGCGCCGGCCTTCGGCGAGCACACCGAGCCGGTCCTGCGCGAGGCCGGCTACTCGGCCGAGGAGATCGCGGCGATGCTGGAGTCCGGCGCCGCCGCCGGCCCCAACGCCGGCGCCACGCCGACGGAGTTCCGGGCATGAAGGTTGATGGGCCTATTTCCCTCCATATAGGCGTATTTTCGGCCCATCAACCTCTCCGGTGACTACTCACGCCGAGAAGTCGCTGTTGCGGATGGGGGAATTGGCTGAGGCTTCGGGGGTTCCGGCACCGACGATCAAGCACTACCTGCGCGAGGGACTGCTGCCGGAGCCGGTCAAGACCAGCCGCAACATGGCCTACTACCCGCCCGAGTTCGTCGACCGGATCAAGCTGATCAAGCGCCTGCAGGAGGAGCGCTTCATGCCGCTGAAGGCGATCAAGTCGGTGCTCGACGAGGGGCCGGAGCGGGCCGGCGCCCTGCTCGAGCTGGAGGACCGGATCCTCGACCGGGCGCTGGCCGGCGAGCGTTCGCGGACCAGCGCCGCCGAGGTCCGCAAGCGCTACGGCGTGCCGAAGGAGGTCCTCGACCGCCTCGCCGGGCTGGAGATCCTCACCCCCAACAGCCGCGGTTACTCGCCTTCCGACGTGACCATCATCGAGGCGATCAGCCGCTTCCGGGCCGGCGGTTATGACGAGCAGATCGGCTTCACCGTCTACGACACCCTGCGTTACAAGGAGGCGCTGGAGCAGCTCGTCCACCAGGAGGTCGACATGGTGATGAACCGCCTCGCCGGCGAGGTCTCGCCGGAGCGGGTGGTGGAGATGCTCGAAGCGGGCGCCCAGCCGCTCGAGGACCTGATCGCCGCCCTCCACACCAAGCTGATGGTCGCCGAGCTGGAGCGCCACCGCGCCCGCCGTAGCTGAGGCCGTCCGCCCGGCGCTCAGGCGGCGGTAAGGGTGCTGCGGTCGGCCTCGATCTTGCGCAGGGTCATGCGGTGGTCGAGGCGTTCGCAGAGCGCGGTCGCCTCTTCCAGCGCCGCCTCGATCCCGTTTGAGCCACTGGCGGCGCGGGCCTGGGCCAGGGTGAGCAGGGCGCCCGGCAGCTGCCAGTGCATTTCCCTTTCGCGGGAGGCGCCGACGGCGGCTTCGGCCTGCGCGAGCGCCTCCTCGACACGACCCGCGCCCAGCAGCGCCCGCGCCCGCAGGGTGCCCCGCCACGCCTCCCCCTCGCCGCCGGCGTTCATCGCCTCGCGGTAGGTCCGGTCGGAGAGCTCGATCGTCTGCAGCGCTTCGCCGTGTTCGCCGATCGCGATCTGAACGTAGGCGAGGCTGGTCAGCGCCAGGGTGCGGGAGAAGACGTCGCCGAGCTGGTCGGTCAGCTCGCAGTTGCGCCGGGCCAGCGCCAGCGCTGCCTCGAGCTCGCCGCGCTCGGCCAGCAGGGTCGATTTGTTGCCGCGGCTCCAGCTTTCCGTCTCGGGGTCGCCGAACTCCGCCGCCAGCCGCAGCGACTCGTCGGCCATCTGCTCCGCCTCCTCGACCAGATCGCGCTCTTTGAGGGCGATGCTGCGCGCCATCAGCGCCCAGGCCGGCGGGCAGCCGATCACGATCCCGGCGCCGATCTGGGGATCCCCCCCGCCCAGGTCGAGGATCTCCGCGGCGGCCGCTTCGACCAGATCGAGATCGCCGGCGCACATCCGCGCGTAGCAACCGGCGCCGCGGATCGCCACCCGCAGGTCGACGTCGCCGGATTCGTCGGCGAGCCGGATCGCTTCCTCGGCGGCGGCGATCCATTCCGAGGCCCGGTGGGCGACCCCCGGGCGGGCTGAGGTGAGCAGCTTCAGCAGCGCCAGCGAGCGCAGGTCGCCGACCCGGGTGGCGATCTCCGTCGCCTCCGCGGCCAGGGCCTTCGCCTCCTCCGGGTCCATCCCGAGGCGCCAGGCGTAGTCGAGCTGCATCATCCGCGAGAGCACGCTGAGGCCGATCGTCTCCTCGCTCTCCTCCAAGCCGGCGGCCAGCTCGGTCACGTTCCGCCACAGGCCCAGCGCGTCCTGGGGGCGGCTGTGGCCGGCCCAGTGGGCGGCGCGGGCGGACCAGCGCGCCGCTTCCAGCGTTTCCCCGCCTGCCGCCATGTGCTCGGCGATCAGCGCCGCCAGCTCGTCGAGACGATCGGGCTCCAGCTCGATCGTCGCCCGCGCCGCGGCCGTGTGGGTGGCGGCGCGCCCGTCGGCGAGCTGCGTCCCGTAGGCGACCTCCCGGGTCAGCGGATGGCGGAAGGCGAGCACCCGTTCCGGGTACAGCTCCGCTTCGTAGAGGAAGCCCGCCTCGATCAGCTCGCAGAGCACCGGGTCGATGCGGTCGCGCTCGAGCCCGGCGGTCATCCCCAGCGCCCGCCCGCTGATCTCCTTGCCGACCACCGAGGCGACCTGCAGCAGCTGCTTGGCGGCGGGGTCGAGGCGGTCGATGCGGGCGGCGAGGACCGCCTGCACGGTGACCGGTACCACCGCGCCCTCGATCGGGCGAACCAGACGGTAGGCGCCGCGCTCGCCTTCGAGGTGCCCCGCCTCGGCCAGCTCGCGGACGATCTCCTCGATGAAGAACGGGTTGCCCCGGGTGCGCTCGTGGACCGGCTCGTCGAGGCCGTCCAGGGAAGGGTCCTCGCCGGCCAGGTCGCGCAGCAGCTCGACGGTGTCCGCGCGAGCCAGCGGCTCCAGGGAGATCTCTCGGTAGGAAGTCGCGCGGCGCCAGGGGGGCGAGTACTCGGGCCGGAAGTTGAGCACCGCGAGCGTGTTCGTGCCCTCGATCGAGGCGACCAGGTCGGCCAGCAGGACGTTGCTTCCCTCGTCGACCCAGTGCAGGTCCTCGACCACCAGGACCAGCGTCTTGCGGCGGGCGGGCGCGTTGACGAGCCGGCAGACGATCCGGCCCAGTGCCCGTTGCCGCGCCTCGGCGCTCATCTGCGCCAGCGGCCGGTCGGGGTCGGGGACGCCGAGGAAGTCGAACATCAGCGGCAGCTCCTCGGCGAAGTCGGGGTCGAGCAGCAGTGCCCGCCCGGCGATCTTCTCGCGCGCCAGCTGCTCGGGCTCGCCCTCACCGATCCCGAAGAAGGCGCGCAGCATCTGCAGCACCGGCATGAACGGCGTCGACATCCCGTGCGCCTGTCCCTGCGCCTCGAAGACCTCGAGTCCCTCGGCCCGGCAGCCCTGGGTGAACTCGTGGCAGAGCCGGCTCTTGCCGACGCCCGGCTCGGCCATCAGCCCGATGGCGCCGCCCCGGCCCGCCTGCGCCTCCGCCAGCGCGGCCCGCAGCGCCCCCATCTCCTCGCTGCGGCCGACGAAGCTGGAGAAGCCCCGCTCGCGGGAGAGGTCGAGGCGCGAGCGCGCCTGTCCGACTCCGGCCAGCTCGAAAACACGGACCGGCCGGCTCGCCCCCTTGATCTCGAACTCGCCGAGGTCGTCGAGGTCGAGGAAGCCGGCGGCGAGCTCGGCGGTGTGCTCGGTCACGTAGGCCTTGCCGGGCTCGGCCAGCGCCTCCATCCGCTGCGCCAATCCAACCGTGTGCCCGATCGCGGTGTACTCGCCGTCGCCGCCCTCACCGATCGCCCCGGCGACGACCTCGCCGGAGTTGACCCCGATCCTGATCGAGAAGTTGAGGCCCGGCCCGCGCCGCAGCTCGGCGGCGTAGTCGGAGACGTCGTCGAGCATCTGCAGCGCCGCGTAGCAGGCCCGTCGCGCGTGGTCCTCGTGGGCGACCGGCGCCCCGAAGACGGCCATGATCCCGTCGCCGGTGAACTTGTCGACGGTGCCCTCGAACTTGGTCACGGCATCGGCCAGGATCGAGAAGAAGCGCTGCATGATCTTGCGCCACTCCTCGGGATCCTGCTGCTCGGCGAGGTCCATCGAGCCGCTCACGTCAGCGAACAGCACCGTTACCTGCTTGCGCTCGGCGTCATCCCTGGTCGCTGCGGTCACCGACCTAGCTTACGCCGCGACTTTCTCGCGTTGCGGCAGTCCTTTGTACCCCTATGCGTTACAAAGGACTGCCGCAGTAGCCTGGGGTCATGCGCTCCGTCCTCGTCACCGGAGCATCGACTGGCATCGGCCGTGCTGCGGCGCTGCGCCTCGATGCGGCGGGTTGGAAGGTCTTCGCCGGCGTCCGCAGGCAGGAGGACGCCGAGGCGCTGCGCGACGCGGGTTCCGAGCGCCTCGTGCCGCTGATCCTCGACGTCACCGACGCCACCCAGATCGGCGCCGCGGCGGCACGGATCGAGGCCGAGCCGGAGGCCGGCCTCGACGGCCTCGTCAACAACGCCGGCGTCGCCATCCCCGGTCCGCTGGAGACGCTGCCGGTCGACGAATTCCGTCGCCAGATCGAGGTCAACCTGACCGGGCACGTCGCCGTCACCCAGGCGCTGCTGCCCGCGATCCGCGGCGCCCGCGGCCGCGTCGTCTTCATCAGCTCGATCGGCGGTCGGGTCGCCCTGCCGCTGACCGGCGCCTACCACGCCGCCAAGTTCGGGATCGAGGCCGTGGGGGACGTCTTCCGCCAGGAGCTGCGGCCCTGGGGCATCGCGGTCTCGATCGTCGAGCCCGGCTCGATCGACACGCCGATCTGGGAGCGCGGCGAGCGCACCGCCGACGAGACCGCCACGCCGCGGCGCGAAGCGCTCTACGGCAGGCCGATCGAGAGGTACCGCAAGGTGATCAGAGACACCGCCGAACGAGGGATCGCGCCCGAAAAGGCGGCGGAGGCGATCGAGCATGCGCTCAGCGCCAAGCGGCCCCGGGCGCGCTACCTGGTCGGTCGCGAAGCCAGGCTGGCGGCGCGGGCCAAACTGCTGATCCCGACCCGGATCTTCGATCGCATCATCGCCAGGCAGATGAACCTGTAGCTGGCGCGCCACGATCAAATTCGCCTGGCCCCGTCCTATACTGAGCGGGCCGATTGACTGGTCAGTCAGCCAGCGGCAAGTCGAATTCCACACGGAGGACGTGAGGCGTTGCGAGCAGCCGCCGTACAGCTCAACTCGACAAGTGACAAGGCCCGGAACCTCGCCGCGGCCGAACGCCTGGTGCACGCCGCCGCCGCCGACGGTGCCGAGCTGGTGGCGCTGCCGGAGAAGTGGAACCTGCTGGCCGGCGGCGCGGAACTGCTCGCCGGCGCGGAGCCGCTCGACGGCCCCAGCCTCAGCGCCGCCCGCGAGTGGGCGCGAGCCCTCGGCATCCACCTGCTCGCCGGCAGCATCGCCGAGCGCGGCGAGGGCGAGAAGGCCGCCAACGCCTCGGTGCTGATCGGCCCCGACGGCGAGGACCTCGCCGTCTACCGCAAGATCCACATGTTCGACGTCGACGCCGGTGGGGTCTCCTACCGGGAGTCCGAGCACGAGCAGGCCGGCGCCGAGATCGTCAGCGCGCCGCTCGGCGAGCTGATCGCCGGGCTGAGCGTCTGTTACGACCTGCGCTTCCCGGAGCTGTTCCGCATCCTTGCCCTGCGCGGCGCCAGGCTTCTCCTCATCCCCTCGGCCTTCACGACGGCGACCGGCCGCGACCACTGGGAGGTGCTGCTGCGGGCGCGGGCGATCGAGAACCAGGCCTTCGTGCTCGCCCCCAACCAGATCGGCCAGGCGCCGCCGCACTTCGACTCCTTCGGCCACTCGGCGATCGTCGACCCCTGGGGGAGGCTGCTGGCAAGCGCTCCCGACGAGGAGTGCTTCGTCGCCGCCGACCTCGACCTGGCGGCGCAGGAGCAGGTCCGCGAGTCGCTGCCCTCGCTGGCCAACCGCCGCCCCGGGGCCTACGCCTGGCCGCAGCTGACGGAGGCGAGAGCCTGATGGCCAAAGCACCGCCCGTCGACAAGCGCCGCCAGATCCTCGACGCGGCGATCCGCGTCTTCGCCCGCCAGGGCTTCCACGCCGCCCGCGTCTCCGACATCGCCGACGAGGCCGGCGTCGCCTACGGGCTCGTCTACCACTACTTCCGCTCCAAGGACGAGGTCCTCAACGAGCTCTTCGTCGAGCGCTGGTCGCTGCTGCTGGCGGCGATCGAGGAGACCGACCGGATGGGGGAGACGCCGCGCGACAAGCTGGCCGCGGTGGCCGCCTTCATCGTCGACTCCTACCGGCACGACCCGGAGCTGATGAAGGTGATCATCGTCGAGGTCACCCGCGCCGCCAACTCCTTCGGGCGTACCCACCTGCCGGAGATCCGCCGCGCCTACCAGTCGATCGCCAAGATCGTCGAGGACGGCCAGAAGGCGGGCGCCTTCCGCGACGACATCGCGCCGATGTTCGCCTCGATGTCCTTCTACGGCGCGATCGAGCAGCTGCTCTCGGGCTGGATCTTCGACGTCATCCCCGCCTCCGACACGGACTTCGACGAAGCCAAGGAACTTGTCGTGACGACGATTTGCGACGGCCTCGAGCCGCGATAGGTAAGGTCGCAAACCGGGTATGGACAACGAGATGGTCAGAAGATTGCTCTGGAGTGGCGTGCTCGCCGCGAGCAGCGCCCTTGCCAGCATCGCCGCGGCGCGCATCGCCGCGGTCGTCTGGCGCCGCGTCTTCGACGAAGATCCGCCCGAGTAGGAAGGAGCCATGCCCGACCCGAGCCAGACTCCGCCGCCGACGCCGCCTCCGGTGCCACCAGCGCCGCCGCAAGTGCCCGCCGAGCCGATCGCGGAGAAGAAGTCGGTCGCCGACCTCGTCTTCGACGTCTCCACCGGAACCTCCTCGCTGATCCGCGAGGAGTTCGAGCTCGCCAAGGCCGAGGTCACCGAAAAAGTCGGCAAGCTGCTGCGCGGCTCCATCGTCGGGATCGCCGCCGGCGCCTTCGCCTTCCTCGCCCTGATCTTGATCATGGAGGGCATCGCCTGGCTGCTCAACGAAGAGGTCTTCGACGGCAAGACCTGGCCCGGCTTCTTCATCGAGGCCGCCGTCTTCCTGCTGATCGCCGCCGCCGCCGGCTTCGTCGCCTACCGGGCGGTCAAGGCCGGGGCGCCACCGCTGCCCGAGCAGGCAATCGAAGAGGCAAAGCTGACCAGGACCATGTTCGAAGGCGAGGAGGGTGGAGATGCCGGAACGCACCGCAGCTGAGATCCGTCGCGACATCGACGTCCAGCGCCAGCAGCTCGGCACCTCGGTCGAGGCCTTGCGTGGCCGCGTCACCGAGCTGACCGACTGGCGCCGCCAGGTCGACGAGCACCGCTCCCAGCTGATCGCCGCCGCGGCCGTGGTGGGTTTCGCGATCGGCGTCCGGGCGATGCTGCGCCGGCGCCGCTAAACGCGCGCGCTGTGGCGCGGGGAGTCGCGCGAAACCGGCTTCGACTCGAGGTGCACGGGCGCGGTCGAAAGTGCCTGCACCCGCAGGTCGCTCCAGGTCAATCCCTCGCGGACGAGGGCGGGAAGGCCGAGGGCGACGGCGGTGGCGATCTCGACCGCCTGGAGGATGACTCCGTAGGCCAGGGCGTCGGCGGTGCCGATGTCGAAGCCGGTGTGGAGGACGCTGATCACCGCCAGCTGAAAGACGCCGATGTTCGAGGGGGTGGCCGGCACGACGGCCGTGACGTTGACGGCGAAGAGGACGGCGGCGGCGGCGCCGATCCCGGCCTGGCCGTCGGGCCCGGGCGCGTAGAGCAGCGCCCAGCAGGCGGCGAGCTGGATCGCCCAGGCACTCAGTTGGGCAGCCGCCGCGGCGGCGCCGCGGCGCGGGTCGCGGAAGACGGCGAGGCCGGCGCGGACCTGAACCAGCGCCCGGTGCAGGGCGGCGCCGAGGCGGGCCAGGCGGCCGTTGCCGTTGCGGCGCATCAGCATCGGCGCGACCAGGACGACGGCCAGCAGGATCAACGGGATCAGGCTGAAGACGAAGAGCTTTTCGGTGCCGGAATGGAAGAGCGAGGTGGTCGAGACGATGATCACGCCAAGCAGCACCAGCGCCACCAGGTTGAGCATCGTCTGCGAGACCAGGGTGCCGACCAGGACCGGGAAGGTTTCCCGCATGCGGCCGGTGCGCCGGGCGAGGGCCAGGGCGCGGGCCGGCTCGCCGAGGCGGGCGGGCAGCGTCGCCGACATCAGCACCCCGATCATCGTCGCCGAGGTGACGTCGCGGCGGCGGACGGAGCGGTTGGGCAGGGCCGCGCAGGCGATCCAGTACCAGGAGGCGGCGCGGAAGAAGAGCGAGACGGCCATCAGCGCGCAGGCGACGAGCACCCAGGTGAGGTTCGAGCGGACGATGCTTTCGACGACGTTGTCGACGCCGATCTTCTGCGCGGCGAGGACGGTGAGGCCGACCCCGAGGGCGCCGGCGACGACGAGGCCGAGGCGGCGCGCGACCTGGCGGCCGCGCTTGCCGGCGCGGGCCGGCGCCGGGTCCAGCGACGGCAGTCGCTGGGCGGGTCGGCGGGGGCCGCCGTCGGCCGGCCGCAGCCCGGCCCAGTGGGCCACGCGCTCGCCGGCGCTGGACGGTTGCGGCACCTCGATCGCCCGCTCGTAGACCGCGGTCACCTGGTCGGCGACGCGCGGCCAGGCGTAGCGCTGGGCGCTGTGGCGGGCGGCCTCTCCCATCGCCCGCAGCCGCTCGGGCTCGTGATGGACGCGCTGCAGCTCCTCGGCCAGGCGCTGCGGGTCACCGGGCGGCACCAGCAGGCCGTCGACGCCGTCGGTGACGACATCGCTGTAGCCGGCGATGTTGGAGGCGATCACCGGCGTGCCGGCGGCGAAGGCCTCGGTCAGGACCATGCCGAAGCTCTCGCCGGAGAGCGAGGGGGCGCAGAGGACGTCGGCGCCGTGCAGCTCGGTCCAGAGGCTGTCGCCGGAGACGCGGCCGCGGATGTCGATCCAGCGCAGTAGTTCGGGGTCGGCGACGTAGCGGAGCACGTCCTCGCGGTCGGCGCCGATCACGGTGAGGCGGCAGGGAACGTGCTCGACCAGGGCCCCGAAGGCGGTCAGCAGGATCGGCAGCCCCTTGCGCTCCTCCGGGCGACCGACGAAGAGGATCCGCAGCTCGCCCGCCGGCGCGGCAGGGGCGCTCGGGGCTGTGTCGACGTCGACGCCGTTGGGAATGATCGTGTACTCGCCGCCGTACCAGCGGCGGCCGGTCCAGGCGGCGGCCTCGGAGACGGCGATGCGGGCCGAGAGGCGGTTGAAGAGGCTGCGGGCGCCGACCGCGTTGGCGATGTAGTTGGGGACCGGCTTGGTCGAGTAGGCGTGGAAGGTGCCAACGACCGGCGCCTTGGCCCCCAGCGTTGCGTTCCAGCCGACATGCGGGACCAGCGGCTCGTGGACGTGGATCACGTCGAACTGCCCCCGACGCACCTCGCGGCGCGGAACCACGATCCCGCCGTAGGGGAAGGGAGCGAGATTGGAGACGGAGCCGTTGGCGCCGAAGCCCATCGTGCGCCCGAGCGGCGTCAGATAGTCGGGCATCTCGCGCCGTTCGGCAGCCGCTCGGTGCAGGACGCGACTGACCCGGCCAGGCGGGTCGTAGGGGGCAAGCACGCGAACTTCATGGCCACGGCCGAGGAACTCCTCGGCAAGCGCCTCCACATGCCGGTTCACGCCCCCCTGGTAGGACCAGGAATATGGCGAGACGAGAGCTATGCGCACAGAGGATCAAGGGTAGATCATCGTCCGGCCCCGTTGGGGCGGGCGATCCCTCGAGCCGATGCTCAGAGTTGGGTGGCAATCAAGCCGAGCATTGCCGCGATGAGCGCGACGAACGCCACAACCAGTGCGCCACCCACTTGGATGATCGCGTGCTGAAGAGAGTCGATCCGATTGGACTGCTCGCTGACGCGACCGCTGAGATCGTCGAGGCGCGAGCCGACCTGGTCCTTGAAATCGTCGAGGCGCGAATCGGTCCAGGTGGATCGCATCGACTCCATGCCCTCCAGGCTAGGGAGAAATATCTCACGTGTGGGAAACCGAAGTGTAACTTCTTGTCTGCGCCGAGGTTGGTTCGCTGGCCTCTGCCCAGGCAAAGCCGGTGAAGACGAGCAGGTAGGCGGCTCCGATCTCCAGCAGCAGGGCGCCCGAGTCGTTGGCGAGGGTGCCGACGATGGTGGCCGCGACGGCGCCGAGCAGGCCGGCCCGCATCGCCGGGCGGCCGTCGAGCCAGGCTTGCAGGCGATCGCGCCGCGCCACCGCCAGTGCGGCGAGGGCGAGGATCAGGGGCAGGAAGACGAAGACGATCGGGCGGGAGAAGCTGTGGGCGGAGAGCTGCAGGCGGCGTTGGGCGACATCGCCGAGATCGCCAAGGCCACCGGCGTCCAGCACCGAGCGGGTCAGATGGGCGTTGGCGCCGGAGACGAGGTCGACCAGCGCCAGCAGTGCCAGCACCGCGAACGGCAGGGCCACGATCAGCAGCGCCGAGCGCCGTTGCCGAGCGGCGATCAGAGCCGCGGCAACCGCGGCCCCGACCGGGAAGACGATCGCCGCCCCGACGTCGGCCCCGAAGCGCCCGGCCGCGAAGACGAAGGCCGCGAAGACGCCGATCGTCAGGAAGGCGGTCGCGCACCTGCGTGGCGACAGCCGTGGGGCGAACCCGGTCAACCCCGCGCCGGTCCCGGCGACGATCAGCACCGCCAGCAACGCCTCGAGCTCATTGCCGATCCCGTAGAAGCGGACCCCGAGCCCAGGATTGGGCCCGAGCAGCGACAGTGCCGTCAGCGGCGAGCCGACGATCACGTCGACGGCGTAGGCGAGCACCGTCAGCCCCGAAGCCACCGCCAGCGCCCGATACCCGCCGAGCAGCGCCAGCGTCAGCGCCGCCAACAGGGGCGCCCCGAGCATCACCATCAGCATTTCCGCCGTCTCGCCCGGCTCGACCGCCGCTCCGACCAGCAGGGCCAAGGGCAGGTACACGACGCCCAGTCCCGCCACGCGGGCCCCACTGCGCCCGGCTCTCCCCTTGGTCACGGCAATCGCCAGCCCCAGCGCCACGACCCAGGCCAGCAAGCTCAGCCCGATGACCGGGCCCCGTCGCTCCGAGATCACCGCCATCCGGTCCCCCAGCGCGACCACCGCCGCCGCATCGACCTCGCCCTCCGCCCGGATCGGTTGGCCCGACATCTGCTCGGGAATGGGGATCCCGAGGCGCTGAAGAACCGTCGGAGCGACGTCGGTGGAGAGGACATAGCCATCGAGCCGGGTGCTGTCGGAGGTCAGGTTCCCGTCGAAGCCCCGGCCCGCGATCCCGATCGCCAGCGCCTCGTTCTTGGCCGGCGGCGCCCGCTCGATCGCGATCAGCAGGTCGTTCCCCCGCAGCCGATCGACCAGCTCGCGAAGCCGGGGCGGGGAGGCGTCGCGGACGCCGAGCTCCTTGCCGGCGCTCTCGAGGGTCGAGGCCAGCAGCCCCGGCGCGATCTCCGCCGGCGCCGAGTCGGCCCGCCGGAGCAGGGCGGGATCGGTCACCGGTCGATCGAGCGGCACTCGCAGGCGTGGAAGCGCGGAGTCATAGAGCGAATCGAAGACCCGGTTCCCCTGGGTGATGTCGAGATCGGTCTGCTCGGCGGGAACCGATCCCAGGCCGGCGCTCATCAGCCCCGGCGACATCCCATCCCTGGCCAGCTGCTCCACGTCGGTGCCATTTGGCAACCACGCCAGCGTCACCTCGGCGCTTGCCGCCGGTGCCGCGAGCAAGGATACGCCGAGCGCTATCGTCACCGCAATGGCCGATCGCACGTTCGCCAAGTTCACGTTTTTCAAATTTGATCCAGCCTGGCGCCGTCGAGATCCCGACCTTCGCGCCGCTGACAAGCAGGAGTTCCTCGCCGCCTGCGAGGACTTCGGCGTCGACCGCTCGCTGCGCGCCTACTCAACCATAGGCACGCGCGGCGACGTCGACCTGGTCCTGCTCAGCCAGAGCCCCAACCTCGCCGACATCCACACCTTCCACGTCGTGCTCGGCCAGAGCGGCCTGGCGAAATGGGCGCAGATGCCCTACTCGTTCCTCTCGATGACCAAACGCTCGCCCTATTCCGACGAGCAGGCGCGACCGGAGATCTGCGTCACCGAGCGCAAGTACCTCTTCCTCTACCCGATGGTCAAGCAGCGCCGCTGGTACGGGCTGGAGCCGGAGGAGCGCGGCCGGATCATGAAAAGCCACATCGAAGTCGGCCGCCGCTACCCGGAGATCACGATCAACACGACTTACTCCTTCGGGATCGACGACCAGGAGTTCGTCGTCTGCTTCGAGGGCGACGAGCCGGGAATGTTCCTCGACCTCGTCAACGAGCTGCGCCCGACCGAGTCCAGCGAGTACACCGAGCGCGAGACGCCGATCTTCACCTGCGTGGCGATGTCGACCCGCCGGGCGCTCGACGCCCTCGACGGTACGGCCAGCGCGGTGCCGGTCGAGGCGTCCGCTTCGAGCTGAGCGCTCTAGCCTTACCTGATCGCTCAGGCAACCCTCAGCTACGCAATCGACGACCAGGATCGCCTCGTCAAGGTCGACGAGGGCTACTACGCCTTCGCCGCCGAGAACGGTTGGGATGGTGCCGGCGCGAGCCTCGGGCGCTCGCTCTGGGACTTCGTCGCCGGGCAGGAGCTGGTGAAACTGCAGCGGATGCTGCTGCGCCGGGTTCGCGGCGAGCTGCGCAGCGTCGACATTCCCTGCCGCTGCGACGGGCCTGAAGTGCGCCGTGAGATGGACATCCACATCGCCTCCCAGTCCCCCGGCCGTTTCGTGCTCTTCTCGGCCCGGCTGCGCACGGAGGAGCGGCGCGAGGAGTTCCAGCCGCTGCTCGCCGCCGACACGCCCCGTGGCGAGGAGACGCTGACGATGTGCGGCTGGTGCGACCGCTTCCTGGTCGGCGGGGAGTGGGTCGAGGTCGAGGAGGCCGTCGCGCGGCTGGGGCTGTTCGCGCTGCCGCAGCTGCCGGCGATCAGCCACGGGGTCTGCCCGGACTGCAGCGAGATGCTGATGGCCGCGTAGTCGCCCCGCTCGCCACATTCCCTATTCTTCCGCGTCCAATGAGCAAGATCGGAACTCCAGAGAACCCCCTTCGCGTCGCCATCGTCGGCGCCGGCCCGTCTGGCTTCTACGCCGCCGAGCACATCCTCAAGGGCGAGGATCTGCACGCCCAGGTCGACCTCTTCGACCGCCTGCCGACCCCCTTTGGCCTCGTCCGCGGTGGCGTCGCCCCGGACCATCCGAAGATCAAGTCGGTCACCCGGGTCTACGAAAAAACCGCCGCCCGCGACGGCTTCCGCTTCTTCGGCAACGTCAAGATCGGCCAGGACATCGAGGTCGAGGACCTGGAACGGCTTTACCACGCGATCGTCTTCACGGTCGGCTGCGAGACCGACCGCCAGCTCGGCGTCCCTGGCGAGGACCTGCCCGGCAGCGCCGCCGCCACCGCCTTCGTCGGCTGGTACAACGCCCACCCCGACTACGCCGACCACGACTTCGACCTCTCCAGCGAACGGGCCGTCGTCATCGGCAACGGCAACGTGGCGATGGACGTCGCCCGGATGCTGGCCCTGACCGACCACGAGCTGCGCCAGACCGACACCGCCGACCACGCGATCGAGCTGCTCGACGCGAAGAAGATCCGCGAGATCGTCGTGCTCGGTCGCCGCGGCCCGGTCCAGGCCGCCTTCACCAACCCGGAGATCAGGGAGCTGGGGGTGATGGAGGACGCCGACGTTGTCGTCGATCCGGCCGATATGGAGCTCGACGCGGCCAGCGCCGCCTTCCTCGAGTCCGACGAGGCCGACAAGACGACCCGCGTCAATGTCGAGACCCTGCGCGAGTTCTCCCAGCGCACGCCGGAGGGCAAGCAGCAGCGGATCGTGCTGCGTTTCCTCGCCTCGCCGGTCGAGATCAAGGGCAACGGCAAGGTCGAAAGCATCGTCGTCGGCCGCAACGAACTGGTCGAGGAAGGTGGCGCCCTGCGCGCCAAGGACACCGGCGAGCGCGAAGAGCTCGAGTGCGGCCTGGTCCTGCGCTCGGTCGGCTACACCGGCATCCCGATCGAAGGCGTGCCCTTCGACGAGAAGCGCGGCCTGATCCTCAACGAGGGCGGCCGCGTGCTCGATTCCCACGACGCCGGTCACAAGGTCGGCCACTACACGGCCGGCTGGATCAAGCGCGGCCCCTCCGGCGTGATCGGCACCAACAAGAAAGACGCTCTGGAGACGGTCACCCACTTGCTCGCCGACGTCGAGTCGCAGACGCTGCTGGAGCCGGCCAACCCGGACCCCGCCGCGGTCGAGACGCTGCTGGCCGAGCGCGGAACCCGCTACGTCAGCTTCGAGGACTGGCAGGCGATCGACCAGGCCGAGGTTGGCCGCGGCGAGCCCCACGGCCGTCCCCGCGTCAAGTTCGTCAGGGTCGAGGAGATGCTCTCGACCCTCGGCGAGAAGATCAGCGGCTAGGCACCGCGGCCATGGCTGCCGACCTGGCGGAGCTGAAGGCGATGATCGAGGCGGCGCTGCCCGGCGCCAGCGTCGAGGTCAGCGACGAAGACGGCGGCGGTCAGCACCTGAAGGCGGTTGTCAGCGCCGCCCAGTTCGAGGGCCTCTCGCGGATCGACCAGCACCGCCTGGTCAAGGCCGCGGTGAAGACCCGTTTCGACGACGGCACGATTCACGCCCTCTCGGTCAAGACCGACGTCCCGGGCTAGCTACTCTGTGGCCATGGCCGACCCAGAGCTGAAGTCCAAAGTCCAGGAGCTGATCGCCGCCAACCCGGTGCTGCTCTTCATGAAAGGCACCCCAGAGGCGCCGCGCTGCGGCTTCTCGATGCGCGTCGTGCAGGTGCTCGACCAGGTCGACGTCGAGTACGGCGCGATCGACGTCCTGCCGGCGCTGCAGCCGCTGCGCGAAGTGACGGCCGAGATCTCCGACTGGCAGACCTTTCCGCAGCTCTACGTCAACGGCGAGCTGCTCGGCGGCGCCGACATCGTCGAGGAGATGTTCGAGTCCGGTGAGCTGGCCGAGGCGCTTGGCGTCGAGCAGCCAGAGGTGGCCGCGGTTCCCGCGGATGGTCCGCCGGCGCAGTCCCCGCCGCTGCAGATCGAATAGTCCCGGCTGAAAGCGCGAAGGAGTCGCCGGCCGTCGCGTGGCTGTGGCGCCTCGACACCTCATAGATTGGCGCGGTGAGCACCTCCGAGTTCGCATACGTCGGGACCGAACGGGCAACCCGTTTTCGCTTCGCGCGCTGGGCGACGGTCCGGCGCTGGGCGCTCGGTCTCTACTTCCTGGCGCTGATTGCCTGGAGCGCGCACTACGGGGTTCCCGTGCAGCGGGAGCTGGTGATCACCTGGGTCTGCGGCGCGCTCGTCTGCGTCTCGCTCGGGCGGCACCCGCGGCAGATCCTCCAGCTCGTCCTCGACTGGCTGCCGATCGTCGTGGTGCTCGGCGTCTACGACTTCACGCGCGGCGCCGCGGACTCGCTGGGGATCGGCGTCCACGCCCACCCGATGCTCGACTTCGACCGTTTCGTCTTCTTCGGCGAGGCGCCGACCCAGTGGCTGCAGGCACGGCTGTACGAGCCCGGCGTCGTCAACTGGTGGGACATCGCCTTCACGCTCGTCTACACCTCCTACTTCATCGTCCCCTTCGTGCTGGCCGGCGTGCTCTGGGCTCGCGACCGGCTCGCCTTCCTGCGCTTCACCAAGCGCTTGGTCTCGCTGGCGATCGCCGGCGTCGCCACCTACGTCGCCTTCCCGGCGGTGCCGCCCTGGATGGCGGCGGAAATGGGTCTGCTCGAAGGCGTCCATCGCACCACCTCGGAGGGCTGGGGGGTGCTCGGCGTCGGTACCGCCGGGCTCTTCTCGAAGGGCCAGACGACCGCCAACTTGGTCGCCGCGGTCCCCTCGCTGCACTCCGCCTTCACGGCGCTGGTCGCGATGTTCCTCTGGAGCCGGGTGCGGCCGCGGCTGCGACCGCTGCTGGCGCTCTATCCGTTGGCGATGGGGCTGACCCTGATCGCGACCGGCGAGCACTACTTCTTCGACGTGCTGCTCGGCTGGCTTTACGCCGGCGCGGTGATGGCGGCCTGGGCCTGGTGGGAACGGCGTCGCTCCGGCGCGGCCGGCGCACCCGCTTCTAGTTAGGCGCCGCCGCCGTACGGGGTCCAGTGGTCCGAGGCGAACGGCAGTGCGGCTTGGTGTACCGTCGCGGCCACCTTGGCGATGACCTCGGCGGTGTCCTCGAAGATCGCCCGGACGAGGGTCTCGGCGTCAGCGCCGGGGCCGAGCGCCAGCGCGGCGGCGGCGTCGAGAAGCTGCTCCTGGGTCAGCGCGGGGGCGGTCCGGCCGCTGGCCGGAATCGCGGCCAGGGCGACCGGGTGGTCGTCCGGGCAGAAGGCGCCGAAGCGGGAGACGAAGACGAGGACCCGGTCGAAACCGGCGGCGCTCTCGTCGACGTCGAAGCGGGTTCGCAGCTCGCCCAGGCGGTAGGTGATCTCCGACCAGGCGAGCTGGGTGAACTGGGCCGGGGTGACCCAGAGCAGCGTGGTGGCGACCGCGGTTCCCGGGCTGGGAAAGAGGGTCGCCGGCATCGACCCGTACATCGTCGGCTGCGCCGCGACGCCGACGTCGAAGTCGTGCAGGCGCCCGCTCAGGGCCAGCAGCGCGCGGTCGTCCTCGCCGTCGAAGTGGGCGAACTTGCGCGCCAGCACCTCCGGGGCCGCGTTCGACCCGATCGAGAGGACCGGCAGCCGGCCGCCGCCGGCGGCGCTGAAGCGCGCCAGCACCCCATCCCGCTCCGCTGGGGCCAGGCTGCCGAGCAGCTCGACGTCGCCGCCGCGCAGCAGGAACGAGCCCGGCGGTCGTGACCACGGATAGCCAACCGCCTGCGTCAGGACGTCCGGCCCGTAGTCCCGCGGCGCCAGCTCTGAGACGAGCCCGCGGATGAACGCCGCGAACTCCTCGTCGTCCATCGCCAGGCGCCGTCGCAGCTCCGGCTCGTCGATCGGCGGCCACTTGGACACAGGCCGATCCTAAGCGCGTGCAGGCTCACCTGCCGCCCTTTAGGCTCTTCCCCAGTGGCAAAGCTGAAGTTCGAAATCGCGATCTCCGCCGACGGATTCGTCGCCGGCCCCAACCAGAGCGAGGAGCACCCGCTGGGCGAAGGCGGCGAGCAGCTGCACGAGTGGGTCATCAAGCTCGCCGCCTGGCGCGACTCGCACGGCCGCGAGGGGGGCGAGGTCAACCCCAGCAGTGAGATCGTCGAGGAGTCGCTGCAGAACATCGGCGCCGTGGTGATGGGCCGCGGCATGTTCGGCGGCGGCCCCGGCCCCTGGCCGAGCGACCCGCCCTGGAACGGCTGGTGGGGAGACGATCCGCCCTTCCACGCGCCGGTCTTCGTTCTCACCCACCACGAGCGCGCGCCGCTGGAGATGCAGGGCGGCACGACCTTCCACTTCGTCACCGACGGCGTCGAGTCGGCGCTGGCCCAGGCCAAGGAGGTTGCCGGCGATAAGGACGTGCGGCTCGGCGGTGGGGCGGAAGCCGCTCAGCAGTACCTGGCGGCGGGCCTGGTCGACGAGCTGCAGCTGAACGTCGTCCCGATCCTGCTGGGAGCGGGGGAGAGGCTCTTCGAGAACGTCGGCGCCGGGCTCCGGCTGGAGCAGACCCGGGTCGTCCACACGCCCGAGGTGACTCACATCCGTTACCGCGTCAGCCCCCGCTGAGGACCGCCGCGCCAAGGCAGGTTCGGCTGCCGCGGGGTCGAACCAGGAGGCATGAACCAAAAACTCAGCGTCGGCGACACCCTCAGCGAGGTCTTCTCGATCTACCGCGACAACGCCGGCGTGCTGCTGCCGATCGCCTTCTGGCTCTTCCTCGTGGTCGCGATCATCAACGGCCTCGCCGACTCCAGCGCGATCCTGCTGCTGGTCGCCTCGGTGGTCGGGATCGCCGCCGGAACCCTCTACCAGGGCACGGTCGTGAACCTGGTCAAAGACGTCCAAGACGGACGCCGCGACTTCTCCGCCGGCGAACTGCTCAACTCGGCGACGCCCTTCATCGCGCCGCTGGTCGGGGCCGGCATCCTGGCCGGGATCGCGATCGGCATCGGGCTGATCCTGGTGATCGTCCCGGGGCTGATCCTGCTGACGATCTGGGCCGTGATCGCGCCGGCGATCGTGGTCGAGAAATCGCCGGTGATGAAGTCCTTCGGCCGCTCGCGGGAGCTCGTCCGCGGCAATGGCTGGCCGGTCTTCGGCGCGATCGTCGTCGCCTTCCTGATCGTCGCCATCGGCACCATCGTTTTCACCGCAATCGCCGCCAGCATCGCCGATGGTCCGCTGCTGCGGATCGTCTTCAGCGCTCTTGCCTCGACGATCACGGCGCCGGTCAGCGCCCTGGTCGCCGCGGTCCTCTACTTCCGCCTGCGCGAGCGCGAGGCCGTGGCGGCCCCGCCTTCAGCGGTAGTCGAGCAGCCCGGCGACAGCCTCAGCTAGCTGCCGACCGCGCCGCGTCAGCGCGTACTCGGTGTGGGGGGGACGGCCGGCGACCATCGTACGCTCGACTATCCCCGCCGCCTCGAGCTGCTCCAGCCGCTCCGAGAGCGTCGTCGGCGAGACCCCCGGCAGCGACTGGCGGAACTCGTTGAAGCGGGAGGCGCCGCTGGAGCAGGCGTAGATCGTCGCCATCGTCCAGCGGCGCTCGAGCAAGCCGGCCGCCGCCCGCAACTCGGTCGGGACCGGCGAGCAGTTACGACATCGAGCGACATCGGCGCCTTTCTCAGCCGGCTCCAGCGCCTGCTCAAGGACCTCGCCAATGCTCATCACCGGGTGGAAGGAGATTGCCTCGCGCACCTCGTCCGGCACCTCGTCGAGGTCGCCGCGGTTGCGCCAGGGCAGGATCACCTCGGTCAGCCCGGCCGCGTGGGCGGCCAGCACCTTCTGCTTCAGCCCGCCGATCGGCAGCACCCGCCCCTGCAGGGTGACCTCGCCGGTCATCCCGACCGTGTGCTTCACCGGCCTCCCGGAGAGCAGTGAGACCAGCGCGGTCGTCATCGCCGTGCCGGCGCTGGGGCCGTCCTTGGGGATCGCTCCCGCCGGCACGTGGAGGTGGAACTCACGGTCGAAGCGGCTCGGCTCGATGCCGAGCTCGTCGCTGTGGGAGCGCACGTAGGAGAGGGCGATCCGCGCCGACTCCTTCATCACGTCGCCCAGCTGCCCGGTCAAGACCAGGCCCTTGTCGCCCTCCATCGCGGTCGCCTCGATGAAGAGGACGTCGCCGCCGGCGCCGGTGACAGCTAAGCCGGTGGAGACCCCGGGGATCGCCGTGCGCTCGACCGACTCCTGGAAGAAGCGCTGGCGGCCGAGCGCGTCGTTGACGGCGTCGGCGTCGATCACGATCGGCTTGGCCGTCTCGCCGGAGGCGATCTTGGTCGCCGCCCCGCGCAGCAGCTTGCCCAGCTCACGCTCGATCTGGCGCACGCCCGCCTCGCGGGTGTACTCGGTGACGACGCTGCGGAGGATCTCCTCGCTCACCTCCACCTCGTCCTCCTCGAGCCCGTTGCGCAGGAGCTGCCGCGGCAGCAGGTAGCCACGCGCGATCGCCAGCTTCTCGGCGGTCGTGTAGCCGTCGAAGGCGATCAGCTCCATGCGGTCCAGCAGCGGCGCCGGGATCGTGTCGGTGAGGTTCGCCGTGGCCAGGAAGACGACCTCGGAGAGGTCGACCTCGACGTCCAGGTAGTGGTCGCGGAACGAGTGGTTCTGGGCCGGGTCGAGCACCTCCAGCAGGGCCGCCGAGGGGTCGCCGCGCCAGTCGGCGCCGACCTTGTCGACCTCGTCGAGGAGGATCACCGGGTTCATCGTCTTGGCGTCGCGCAGGGCGCGGACGATCCGGCCCGGCAGGGCGCCGATGTAGGTGCGGCGGTGGCCGCGGATCTCGGCCTCGTCGTGCAGGCCGCCGAGGCTGATGCGGACGAACTCGCGCCCGAGGGCGCGGGCGATCGACTCGCCGATCGAGGTCTTGCCGGTTCCGGGCGGTCCGACCAGGGTCAGGATCGCGCCGTTGGCACGGCTGTCCTCCTCGCCCTTGCCGCGCTCCTCGCGCAGCTTGCGGACCGCGATGAACTCGGTGATCCGCCGCTTCACGTCCTCGAGGCCAGCGTGGTCGGCGTCGAGCACCTCGCGGGTGTGGACGGGGTCGAGCCGCTCCTCGGAGCGCTTGTCCCACGGCACCGCGATCAGCCAGTCGAGGTAGCTGCGGATCATCGAGGACTCGGGCGACTGCTCGCCCTGGCGCTCGAGCCGGCGCAGCTCCTTCTCGGCCTGCTCGGCGACCTCCTCCGGCATCCCGGCCTCGGCGATCTTGCGCTCGTACTCCTCGATCAGGTTGCCCTCGTCCTCGCCCAGCTCCTTGCGGATCGACTCCATCTGTTTGCGCAGGAAGTAGTCGCGCTGCTGCTTCTGGGCGCCGGACTCGACGTCGTCGCGGATCTTGCTGCGCACCTGCAGCTCGGCGAGCCGCTCGCGCTGCAGCTCGACCGCGACCCGCAGCCGCTCGGTGACGTCGAGGGTGTCGAGCAGGCGCAGCTTCTGCTCGTCGGAGAATTCGGGGCTGAGGCCGGCCGTGTCGGCGAGCGCGCCCGGCTCCTGTACGGAGCGCAGGAAGGCGGAGATGCGGCCGTCGTCGCCGCGCAGCTCGAGGATCTCCTCGACCACGGCGCGGTACTCGCGGGCCAGCTCGCGGGTGGCCTCATCGTCGGGGTGGCCGTCGTGGAACTCCTGGACCTCGATGTGCAGGGTCTGCTCGCCGTCGTCGCCCGCGATGGCGACTCCGGCAAGGCCGCGGTGCAGGCCGAGCACGGTCGCGACCGGGTTGCCGCGGCGCGACTGGCCGCTCTCCATCACCTCGGCGACGACGCCGACGCGGGCGAACTCGCCCTCGCTGCGGGGGAGCAGGAAGACGCGGTCCTCGTCGCCGACGTCGATCGGCAGCGTGGCGGTGACGGTGGGGAAGACGATTGCCTCGTCGAGCGGGATGAGGAGATAGGCCATGACCAGGTCCACTTTCTGTAGTTAGTCTTCGAACAGGATAGCGCGATTGGTTTCCTGGTCAACCAGCTCGGCCTGGAGCCGCTCGCCAGCGGGGTAGGGTGTTCCCATGGATGCTGAGCGCGCACGCAAGCTTCTCGCCGACGAGCGAGAGCAGATCGAGCAGGAGATGGCCTCGGTGAACCGCGAGGGTCCCGAGGAGGGCGATGCCCGCCGGGAACCCGGCGACTTCAACTCCGAGGGCCTCTACCAGGACGAGTTCGACGCCGGCCGCGCCCAGAACCTGAAAGATCGCCTCGCCGCCCTGGAGCGGGCCGAGGCCCGCCTCGCCGAGGGCACCTACGGCCTCTCGATCAGGAGTGGCGAGCCGATTCCCGACGCCCGCCTCGAGGTCAACCCGACCGCCGAGCTGACGGTCGCCGAGCAGGACCCCGGCGCCCGCTCCGCCTAGACCCCGCCCAGCTCAGGATGCGAGCAGCTTGGCCTTCTGGGCCGCGAACTCCTCCTCGGTGAGGATGCCCTGGCTTTTCAGCTCGCCGAGCTGCTTGAGCTGTTCGATCATCGAGCTTTCGCCGGCCGGCGCCGCCGCGGGTGCGGCCTGCTGAGCGGCCTGCTGTTCTTCCTGCTGCGCCCAGCGCTGCCCCTGGCGGCGGGAGACGCGGTTGCTGACGGTCGTCGCGGTGCCGGCGATGACCGCGGTGCGGGCGACGCCTCTAAGTAGTCCTGGCATGACGAACCTTCCTTTCTCAGGGTGCCTCGGCCGCGTCGAGCGCGGCGAGGACGGCTTGGACGGGGATGCGGCCACTGGCGGCCAGCTGGCCGCCGGAACGGCGGACCGCGGCGGCGAAGGGCCCGGCCCAGCTGTTCTCGAAGACCAGCAGGGCGGCCGAGGTGCCGGGCTCGAGCGCACCCGCCGCCTCGTTGACGTCGTCGTCGGAGAGCAACCCCGAGGAGGCGCCCTCGAAGATCGCCAGCTCGGCCACGTCGCCACCCAGGTCGGCGATCTCGAGGCCGGCGACGGAGCCGTCCTCGGCCTTGGTGATGAAGGCGAGGTCGAGGATCCGGATCAGGCCGCGGTCAACTAAATCGACCAGGTGGGGCGCCACCTCGCCGTTGGGTTGGCGGCCCGGCCACTCGACGAGGATGTAGTCGATCGGGCCCATCTCGTTGAGGTCGTCGTCGTTCAAAGCCGGATCCTTTCGGTCATTGGGCAAGATCGTCGATGTGCCTGCCGTGGGAGCACCTTACCGCGTCAAAATTGACGCGTGTAGACGCGTGTAGGCTCGCTGCGCGTCGACCGACGCCTCCTCCCACGATCAGATCGGGTGACCAATGCACAAGCCCCTCAGCGGCGAGCAGGCCGCGATGCTCTACGGAAACCGCTTCCTCACCGAGGACGCTCCCGACGGCAATTTCCCGGCCGGCGGCATGTCGGCCCTGGACGCGATGCGCCTGGTCGACGAGGAACTGGCGCTGGAGGGGGATCCGAACCGCAACCTGGCCACCTTCGTCACCACCTGGATGGAGCCGGAGGCGCAGCAGCTGATCGCCGAGAACCTCTACCGGAACTTCATCGACCACGCCGAGTACCCGATCTCGGCCGAGGTCGAGCAGCGCTGCATCCGCATGCTCGCCGACCTCTACCACGCTCCCGGCGAGACGACCGGCGCCCGCACCCAGGGCTCCTCGGAGGCGATCATGCTCGGCGCCCTCTCGCTGAAGTGGAAGTGGAAGCAGCGCCGCGAAGCGGCATCGAAGCCGGTCGACAAGCCGAACCTGATCTTCGGCGGCGACGTGCACGTGGTCTGGGACAAGTTCTGCCGCTACTTCGACGTCGAGCCGCGGATCGTGCCGCTGCGGGAAGGCAAGTACGTGATCGGGCCCGAAGACGTCGAGCCGCTGATCGACGAGAACACGATCGGTGTCGCCGCCGTGCTCGGCACCACCTTCACCGGCCACGCCGACGACATCGTCGGCATCAACAAGCTGCTTGTCGACCTCAAGGGCGACAAGGGCCTCGACGTGCCGATGCACGTCGACGGCGCCAGCGGTGGCTTTGTCTGGCCCTTCCTCTACCCGGACTCCGAGTGGGACTTCCGGCTCGAGCAGGTGCGCTCGATCAACGTCTCCGGGCACAAGTTCGGGCTCGTCTACCCGGGCGTCGGCTGGCTGATCTTCCGCGAGAAGAGCGACCTCGCCGAGGATCTCGTCTTCTACGAGAACTACCTCGGCAAAACCGACGCGACCTTCACGCTCAACTTCTCGACCGGCGCCTCGATGGTCCTCGCTCAGTACTACAACTTCGTCCGCTACGGGCGCGAAGGCTACGCCTACATCATGAAAGCGATGCAGGAGAACGCCCGCTTCCTGGCTGAGCGACTCAAGGAGACCGGCGACTTCGAACTGATCGGCGAGGACCAGGAGCAGCTGCCCCTGGTCGCCTTCAAGCTGGCCGGCGAAAAGAACTACGACGAGTTCGACGTCTCCTGGCAGCTCTCGGCTGAGCGCGGCTGGATGCTCCCCGCCTACACGATGCCCCCCAACGCCGAAGACGTGAAGGTGCTGCGGGCGCTGGTCAAGCAGACGCTCAGCCGCGAGCAGATCGACCGCCTCGCCACGGACATCGTCCAGGCCTGCGAGACGCTGGAGAAGAAGGGCGGCGCCCACGCCTCGGAGCGCAAGAAAATGAAGGTCAGCCCGGGCTACTGAGCAGCCAATGTCTAGGTGCAATTAATTTCATCCACCCCTGACAAATGACTACGCAAAGTTGTCTAGGTTGAATTTTTTTCCGCTAACCTAGACAACTATGCCCGTCGGACGCCCCAGTCGCCAGCAAGTATTCGCATCACTGGACCAGGCGAGGAGCGACTTGGTTCTGATTGGAAATCTCCCCGAGCCGACCGTCTTCCAGGACGTCTGGGCTGACATTTGGGTCGAGGAGACGCATAACTCGACGGCGATCGAGGGGAACACGCTGCGCAGGCGGCAGGTTCAGCTTCTCCTTGAGGATGGCGTCGTAAGCGGAAGCGCTCATGAGCTCAAGGAGTGGATTGAGGCAAAAGCATATGGGGAGGCCGCCCGGTGGGCATATCAGCGGGCATTCGAAGGCCGCTATCGCGAGGGGCCGCTGATTACCGAGATGGACATTCGGCGCATCCACCACATCACGGTCGAGTCTGTCTGGGTGCACTTCCCCCCCGAGGGCCTTCGCCGGGACGAGAGTCCAGGCGGTTACAGAACCGGCGATATCGAGCCCCTGCGAAGTGGCCTTCGCCCGCCTCCGCCCAGCGTGGTTGCTTCGCTCGTGAACGACTGGCTCAAAGAAGCCAATGGTGATCCTCCGGCGGACTGTCACTTGATAGAGCACCTCGCCGCCCTTCACGCCCTATTCGAGCGAATCCATCCATTCCCCGATGGCAACGGAAGAGCGGGAAGGCTTGTTCTCTCACTTTTGCTGGTCGGCCATGGGTACCCACCGGCGATCATCTACAAGGGGGAGCGCAAGCGATATCTGCGAATGCTTGAGCGGGCTGATGGTGGTGATTCGGGACCGCTGGGAGAGCTGCTCGCAAGATCGGTTAGGGATGGCATTTATCGATTTCTCATGCCCAATCTGGCTGGTCCTCTGAGCGTCGTGCCGCTCGCGGGGTTGGCAGATGACGATCTATCGCGATCCGCACTTTTGGCGGCGGCTCAACGCGGACGACTGAAGGCAAACAAATACGCGGGCAATTGGTATTCGACTCGTCAGTGGGTCGACGAGTACAAGGGAAGTCGTCATCGGCGACAGGTTGTGAACGCTTAGCTGTCTCGCTCCACCTGCTTGAGCGATGACGGCCACCAGGTGCGCTCGCCCAGCCGGTAGGTGATCGCCGGAATCAGCAGGGCGCGGACCACGAAGGTGTCGAGGAGGATGCCGATCGCGACCGTCGCGCCGATCTGGACCAGCTCCTCGAGCGGCAGCAGGGTCAGCGTCGCGAAGGTGCCGGCGAGGATCAGCCCGGCGCCGGTGACGACGCCGCCGGTGTTGACGAGGGCGCGGAGGGCGCCGTCGCGGGTGCCGTGGGTGGCGGCCTCTTCGCGGGCCCGCGCCATCAGGAAGATGTTGTAGTCGACCCCCAGGGCGACCAGGAAGAGGAAGGCGAGTAAGACCAGGTCGAAGGCGACGCCTTCGCTGCTGAGCTGCGAGAAGGCGAACGTGCAGAGGCCGAGCGTCGCCGCAAAGGAGGCGACGACGGTGACGATCAGGAAGGCCGGCGCGACCAGGGCGCGCAGCACCATCGCCAGGATCAGGCCGACGACGAGCAGGACCAGCGGCACGATCAGCCTGGTGTCGCGGGCGTTGGTCTGCTCGATGTCGTAGTTCTCGGCCGGGATGCCGCCGAGCAGACCGTCGGGGGCGATCTCGTGGAGGCGCTCGCGGATCCCCTTCACCGCGTCGGCGGCCTTCCCCGAGTAGGGGTTGCCGCGGAGGACCACGACGACCACGGTCTCGTCGGTCTCGGCGGTCGGCGGCACCGGCAGCGCCAGCTTGACGCTGGCGAGCTTTTTCATCCCGGCGGCGACCGCGGGCGCGTCTTCGGCCTTGACGACCGCGGTCAGCGGCGAGCCGATGCCGGGCGGGAAGTGTTCGTCGAGAACCGCGGTGCCGCGGCTGGAGTTGGTCGGCTGCGTCTCTCCCTGGCCGAACCCGATCGTGCCGTGGTGGCTGAGGTTGCCGAGCGCCAGCACGATCAGCAGCGAGAAGACGGCGACGATGATGAGGCGGGATCGGCGCCGCACCAGTGCCGCAACCCGTCCCCACAGATCGCGTGGTTCCTTCGTGACGGCAGGCGTCCCCAAGGAACCGCGCGATGCCGAGTCGGCGGCGGGCCAGAAGGCGCGCTCGCCGAGCAGCGAGAGCAGGGCGGGGAGGAGGGTGAAGGCGGCGCCGAGCATCACCGCGATGCCGATCGCCAGGATCGGCCCGAGCCAGTGGGTCGACTGCAGGTCGGCGACCAGCAGCACCAGCATCGCCGCGATCACGGTCCCGCCCGAGGCGGCGATCGCCGGGACGCTCTCGCGCAGCGCGGTGGGCAGGGCCACGGCGGGCGCCTTGCCGCCCTGCAGCTCCTCGCGGTAGCGGTGGACCAGCAGCAGCGAGTAGTCGGTGCCGGCGCCGAAGACCAGCACCAATAAGAGGAACGTGCCCTCGGTATTGACGGTGATCGCGCCCGTCTCGATCAGCAGGTAGGCGATGCCGGTGGCGAGCAGGTAGGCGCTGCCGACCACGAGCAGTGGCAGCACCGCCAGCAGCGGCGCCCGGTAGACGACCAGGAGCAGGATCAGGACCAGGCTCAGGGTCGCGATCAGCAGCGTCTTGCCGGCTTCGTTGGCGACCTGCTCGAGGTCGGCGGCGATCCCGCCCGGCCCAGTCACGTAGGCGTCGAGACCCGGCCGCGCGTGTTCGGCGAGGTAGCCGCGGATCGTGCGGACGCCGGAGACGATCGCGTTGCGGTCGGCGGCGTTGATCGCCAGCACGACCAGCGCGGCTTCGCCGTCGCGGGAGATCGGCCCGATCCCGTCGGCGATCTTCGCCACCTCGCCGAGCGGCGCTTCCGAGTCGGCCGAGAAGGGGTCGACGATCGGCGTCGCACCGGTGACCCCCAGTTCGTTGAGCCCGTCGCCGATCCGCCCGATCGCCCTCCGGTCAGCCTTGGTGAGGCCGCCGTCGCGATCGAAGACGATCACCACCGGCACCTCTTCGCCGCTCTTCTGGCTGTGCTGGAGGACGTCCAGCGCGCGGGTCGATTCCGCGTTCTTGGGCAGGAAGCTGCTCTGCCCGGCCGCGGTGGCGTCCCCGATGTGCGAGCGGGCGACGAATCCGGCGACCCCGAGCAGCACCCAAACCGCGATCGTCACCAGTCGCCCACGCGGCCCGGTGACCGCCCCGGCGATTCGCTCGATCAACGCTGCTGACTGGGATCGACGGCGGGCACTGGCGGAAGCCTAGCCGCGGCCGCCAGGCGACTCTGCCTACTTCGATTTCGGGCTCGGGGACCGGAACTGGATGATCTCGACCTTGACGTGCATTGTCTCGATGTCGCCATCCTTGGCACGCGCGGCGACCGCCTCTTCAACGTCCAGGACTTCTTTGGAGGCTCGATCCAAGATCGTCGTGATTTCTTTCCATCCCAATAGGTCGACGATTATCGGCGTACGGCTTATGTGATTGTCGTCGGGGTCGTAGAAAGTCCCTGTGGCCATCGCCTCGTTGATGTCCTGCGAAATCAAGCTGACCAGCGTCGACATGACATCGAGCTTTTCGTTCTCGTTTAGCTGGTCCCACATGTCTGCATCGAAATAGGCTCGCCGAGTCGCTCGGTAGAAATGCTTGGCGACCCTTCCCCCGCGAGTTGGCTCGGTGCTGACCAGCTCGATGCAGCCCAGTTTCTTCAGCACGTCGACGTGATAGGTGACGTTGTTCACCGGCTGCTCAAGCTCGTCGGCTATTTCCTTCGGCGACGCTTGCCGTTCGAAGAGGATTTTCATGGCGTGTAGTCGCGTCGGATGCGACATGGCCGTTGCTAAGCGAGGGTCGACCAAGGTGGGGGGCCGCTTTGGCACAAGTATTCCTCCAAAAATCTTGAGTTAGCTCAATACCCATCATTTAATCGAAGTCCCCCTGGTCGTTAGCGCTGATTCCGGCCTTTTCTCCCAAACCTCCCGAATGAGAGGGCAATTTTTAGCAATTCTACGACCGAGGGTCGTCGGGGTTGCGGACCGCTAGTGCGTCGGCCCCTGGGCACCTCAGACCTCGCAAGAAATAGGGGAGGGGGTGAGGCGAATGAGCATCAATCAGACTGAGCATCTGATGCCGGCAGTGAGCATCAAGAAGGCCACCTGATTGCCAGGGTCGACCCTCGGCCGGCGCCCCTGAGGCTGACCGGTCGAGGGTCGCGACCATCTCAGCAGCGCTCTAAATAGTTTGTACATTCGGCCGATTGTTGCAATGCACGGGAGGCAATGCGCAAGGATCGCGGAGTAGCCGAAGCCTCATACCCCAAATGAGCAAAGGAGGAGCGCGTGGCGGAGAACGGCGGTCCGGTCATCGATCAGCGCTTGGTGAAGGCGATCTCCCATCCCCTTCGAGTCGAAGTCCTCGAAACGATCGCCCGCCAGGGCGAGATCAGCCCGACTCAGATCGCGACGAGCTTGGAGCAGGAACTTGGCAGGGTCAGCTACCACGTCAACGTTCTCGAGGGCTGCGAAGTCATCGAGCTTTCCGGCACGCGGCAGCGGCGGGGCGCGGTCGAGCATTTCTTTCGTCCCGTACCGTCGATGCGGGACTTCCTCGAGCTCGCGAAGTCGACGTTCAGTTAGGCACGCCGTGCGAACTTGCCATTGGGGTCAGGGGGCGCGGTCTGGACGGTCGTGGCCCCCTGATTCGAACGGATCAGTCGCTGTCGCTGGTGGCCTCCAGGACCGCGGTGACCATCGGCATCCTCGTCACCGCCTTGTTGGCTCGGTAGAAATGCTGGATCGAGCCGCGAGTGGGTCGCTCGCTCGTCATGTCGAGCGCCCTGCTTTTCGCCAGCACCCGGAAGTGGTAGCTGACGTTGCTGAGGGGGACGCCCAGCAGCTTCGACGCTTCCGTCGGGCTGATGCTGACGTGTCCCTTGGCGAGGGCTATCCGCATGATCCGCCGGCGCACGTAGTGACTGAGCGCGTCCAGAACGGCTTCCGCGTGCTTCTCGCTCTTCTTTCTTTTCTCTCCTGCCATTTGCACCTCCGTGGTCGTTCTGATGGGGGAACCCGGGCATTTACTGCGCGGTTCTTCGAACACTGGAGGATTATAAAACGGAGACCGGTAATAGTCTCCCTACTTAAGTCGGTAGCTATTTGGCAGCCCAGGCGAAACGATTCCCGCGTGAGCGACGTCAGCGCCAGTGCCGCCAAGAGCTTTGGCAAAAAGCTCGCTCTCTGCCGAGCCGCCGCCGGGATGACCCAGGAAGAACTGGCTCACCTCAGCTCCATCCACCGCACCGAGATCGGCCTGCTCGAGAACGGCCAGCGCCAGCCGCGCCTGGACACGATCATCAAGATCGCCGGCGCCCTCGACGTCGACCCCTGCGAGCTGATCAAGGGCCTGAGCTGGACGCCGCCCTCGACCAAGCCCGGGGAATTTCGCAGCGCCTGACCCCACCTGGCGGGCCCCCAGCCGAGCTCCCCTCGCTTCCGCTGTTCCTTTGCCCTCCTATATGGCGATAAGGAACAGCGGAAGAACGGGGCTTTGACTGCGCTGTTCCTTTGCGCCGCTCTACAGGGGTAAGGAACAGCGGAATGCTTCAGCTGCGGGGCCGCGCCCTCAGTTCTTCTCGACCACCTCGACGGTGCCGTGCATCGTCGGGTGGATTTCGCAGAAGTAGGGGTAGGTGCCGGCCTGCTTGAAGGTCTCGGACTTGATCTTGCCGCGTTCCAGCGTGCCGGTGTCGAAGCTCCCGTCGTCGGCCGTGGCGGTATGCGGGGCGGTGTCCTCGTTCTGCCAGGTCACCTTGCCACCGACCTGGATCGTCACCGGGTCGGGCCCGTAGACGAATTCGACGATCTTGACCTTGGCGGCGCGAACCGCCTCACCGCTCGGCGCCGAGCCGTTGCCGCTCGGTTCCGAAGTCGTGTCGGAGCTCTCGGTGCCCTCCGTCGAACCGCTGTCCCCCGAATCCCCGCAGGCCACGAGGGCGAACGCGAGCAGGATCAGGACGGGCACGAGGAACTGCTTCGGCTTCATGCGCCCACGCTACCCCGAATTGCTTCGACGCCAAACGGCCCGTGTCGATTCTCCGACGCTTGCTTGTCCCCTAAGCAACAAATTAGACATGTCTTTCATTGGGGTTGGGGGGCATGGCCCGTAGGGCCAATTAGATTGCGACAAAATAAATAAGTCAATGGAGACTATTAACCCGCTCACCAAAACTTAAATATATCTAGACTAGACAGATCCTTATGCGCCAACTAAGTTGCTCTCTGCAAATCTGAGAAGTACCGAAATGGAGCCACTGCAAAATGGCTCTTCACAGCGAGCAGGGGGACTCGATGGCGAGAAGGGGCGACGGAGCTGTGGACGGATGGAATAAGGCCGGACGGCGCAGCGGAGATACACGGCCTCGCTCTGAAAGCAAGCTGCTTGGCGCATCGCAAGGTAAGGGGGCCGTGCTGGCGGCGGTGCTACTTCTCATATTGGCGGTCGTGACTGCCACGTCCGCATCGGCGAATGAATCCCCGGGCTCGGCGGAATACGCCTACCCCCAGATCACGAGCCAGGACATTGTGGAAGCCAGCACGACGGACGGCGTGCAGGGTCTCGAATCCCAGCTCACCGACCCCGGGGCGGCTAAACAGTTGCCCCATCGTGATCTTGGTCGCGAGGAAGTTGTTGAGCTTCTCAACTCTGTCTTTGAACTCCAGCTCCAAAGCCCGGCCGGGATCTACGACGATCTTCAGGTAGAGAGATTCCTCTCCGACAATGCAGCCGTTATCGCGGCTGGTGATCGGCCTGAGGAATCCGGGATTGTCGTTGGCGATAGTTCGGAACCTCGATATGGCGGCCCGACTCTCCTTCAGTCCACCGTGCCACTCAGGGTCGAGAGCCCGACCGGAGAAGAGGAAGTTGTCGATCTGAGCCTTGAACACTCTCAAGGCGAATTGCAGCCTGCAAATCCACTTGTCGAAATCGGAATTCCGCAAGAACTCGGTGACGGAATCCAGCTCGGCACCGAGGACCCGATCCAGATTCAGCTTCCCTCGGCACCCCAAGGACTCAGTCCATCAATGGTCAATGGAAGTGTCGCCGTGTATCCCAACGTCGACACTGACACCGACCTAGTCGTAGCGCCAGCGCCGGAAGGAGTCGAGACGCTCACTCAGATGCGGAGCCCCCAGGCGCCCACCTCGCAGACCTTCCACATCGATATGCCGGTAGGTGCGAGTCTTCGGAAGACGGAAAGCGGAGGTGCTGAGGTCGTCGACTCAGACGGCGAAACCGTTTTGCACGTGGCGCCGCCTTCTGCCATGGACGCAAACGGCTCCGAAGTCGCGGTGGTCATGACTGTCTCAGGTGACGCCCTGTCGCTGCATGTCTTGACCAGTAAATCGACGGCCTATCCGATCCTCGTCGACCCGATGTACCAGACCTACCAGTGGTATGAACTCACCACCACGCAGGGCACGTCCGATTTCGTGGTTGAATCGAACGAACCGAGCTTGCTCACCGGAACGATGTGGTCGGCTTGGATGCCGAATCCTGGACTATATCTCAATTCGCCTGGGCTTTATGTTCAGGCCCATGCCAACACCGCGGTTGGCGGCGGTGCTTCCGCCGCTTGGTCCTACTACGTCCCAAGATTGAAATCAGATGAAGCCCAATACGGCGATCCTCCCCATAGCTTCATTTCGGGCATGCATCTTCACGACCTGGGCTTCTTCACCGAAAAGAAAGTCAATGGTGTGGCGTATTCAGACGGCGGCTCGAACCCTCATCTATGGAGCGGGATCTGGGATGGGTACAACAAAACCTGGCCCACGTCCTTCTTCCACGATGGCCCAGAAGGACAGATCACCAACTTCAACGCGACTTTTGACTTCCCGAGTACCGACGAGAATGCAAAGATCGCAGAGCCAGTTGCGCTTTCCAGCTACGCATGGCGCTGGATGGGCGAAAACTGGCGAGAGTCATACGTCGGCTACGTCAGCATCGAAGTCGCCGACACCAATAAACCCACTTGGGGGGAATCGGAAGGGCCAGGCTGGGTAAACGCGGTCGCAAGTAGGCCGATCGAAGTCAACGCCGAAGACGCCGGGCTGGGGATCAAGAACGTGATCTTGGGTGGTACCGGAGTCTCTCAGGCAGTCACCCGCTCTCCGGGCTGCACTGGACTCGCTTCGTCACCATGTCCACGTAAATATAGGTTGCTATTCACTGGCTACGAACCCGCAAAAATGCCGCAGGGTATTCAGTATGTCTACGTGAATGCCGAAGATGTGATCGGCAATAGGACGCAGGAAGCGACGCCTGTGCAGGTGAAGATTGACCATACGCCCCCCGCCTTGACGGTGTCGGGATCGGCCACCGAACAGGCTGCTCTCGGCGTCGGCCTAGCCAGCTACTCTGTCAAAGTCAAAGTTAGCGACGGCACCACGGCCTCTCCCCAGTCTGGTGCCGTCAAGACGGTTGTCAAGATCGACGGCAAAGTTGTTGATGAATATGCACCTGGCTGCACGGTGAAAAACTGCGAAATTTCACGGGAATGGCCGCTCGAATCAAACAAATACTCGGCGGGCCAGCACACGTTGGAAGTAATTGCCACTGACGGCGTTGGCCTAAGCGCCACGAAAACCCTGTCGCTGCAGCTACGGCCCGACCATTTGGCGCCGACAGTCGCTTTGTCGGGCTCGATGACGGAACAGGCCAGTCTCGGTGCGAGCCGACCGCGTTATGCCCTCAAAATCAACGCCGCGGATCCAGCAGAGAGCGACGGCTTGGTCGGGTTCGTTTCGTCGTTCGGCTCCGCGGGGTCCAGCAACGGGCAGTTCAACCACCCTGCGGATGTCGCCATCGATTCCAAAGGAAACCTCTGGGTTGCAGATACCAACAACAATCAGATCGAGAAGTTCAACCAAGCCGGGGTATTTGTGGCGAAATATGGCTCTATGGGTTCTGGTAACGGACAGCTGAGTTACCCTGCATCGCTGGCAATCGATTCGAAAAACAACCTCTGGGTCGCAGATACCAACAACAATCGGATCGTCCAGTTCAACGAAGCCGGAACGTTCGTCAAAGCAGTCGGTTCCTCGGGCCTCGGTAACGGCCAATTCTCCGGCCCAGAAGGCATTGCGATCGACTCCAAAGGCAATATTTGGGTTGCCGATACTTATAGCGGCCGTGTCCAAAAGTTCAACGAAAACGGCGAATTCTTGAAAGTCGCCGGATCCTATGGTTCCGGCGCCGGCCAACTCGGCGAACCAACTGGTATTGACGTTAGTCCCACCGGCAACGTTTGGATCGCGGATTGGCAGTACAACCGTCTTTCAGAGTTCTCTGAAACTGGAGATTTCATCCGGCAGGTTGGCAGCGAAGGCGTAGGAAGTGGCCAATTCAACAGACCCGATGCCCTCGATGTTGACTTTATGGGCCAAGTCTGGGTGGGTGATGAAAACAACGAGCGCATTGAGAAGTTTGGCCCTAACGGCGAATACCTCGCGCAGTTCGGATCCAGTGGCTCTGGTCCTGGACAGTTCAGCTTCAGCTACCCGATGGGGGTCGAGTCCGACACGAAAGGCAACCACTGGATCGCAGACACCGACAACAATCGCGTCCAGAAATGGACGAACTCAGAAGGAACAGCATCGGGTGTGGCCGCGGTGACTGTCAAGGTCGACGGAATAGTGGTTGACTCGACTTCGCCCGGCTGTCTCACGGGCAGTTGTTCTCTCTCCCGTGAATGGATGCTCGGCTCGAACTCATACAGCGCTGGCCAGCACACGGTTGAAGTGACGGCGATTGATGTCGCAGGCCACGCGACGGCGAAGACGCTGAGCATCAGTATCGTTCGAGATACCGTCCCACCAGTGATCACGGCTGATAGCGTTTTCTTCACTGCCCCTGAGGGATGGGTCGAACAGCAGCCCTATTCCTACCTGGCATCGGCAGCGGACCTCAGCGGATATGGAATGAGCTCTATTACGCTCAAGGTCGACGGATCTACGGTCAAATCGGTTAGCAAAACCTGTCCCGATGGTGGTTGTGAAGAGGTGCTTTCGAGTGGCATCGATACGACGAATTACAGCGGTGGTGCACACTCTGCGGAACTCATCGCCACCGATGGTGCCGGCAATATCGCAAGACGAGCGTGGACCATGAATGTCGACCCGGCTGGAGCGGTAAGCGCCGAAGAGGCAACCGCTACGCTCGAAGCGCTTGAAGAGACGACTGAAAGCAGTCCCGTCGCGCCGTCGGACAAGTTGCTGGAGCCCGAACAGATGGAAGGGGGGGACAACCCCTCGTTGGTTCGTGAAGGAGAAGACATTGAAAGCAAAGGCGTTCCGGACGAAACCACTCTGACCACGGATCCTGCAGAGGGCATCATCATTAACGGCCCTGACGGAAAACTGGATCTTGAGCCGGTCGGAGTACCAAGTTCGCCGCCAACTAAAATCACCGAAGAAGTAGCGGCTGTTTCACCAAGCCTCCAGCAGGGTGTTGACACCGTCGTTCGTCCGCAATACAACGGCGCGACTACCTTTCAACAAATTCGCGGCGCGACGAGCCCCGAGACCTATTCTTGGACCGTGAAACTGAGTCCAGAAAAGATTCTCTTGTCGCTTGACGAGCAACACGCTGAGGTACGTTACGAAGATGGCCCGCGAGCCTACTTAATAACCGCCGAACAGGCACATGACGCGACCGGCAAAGCCGTGGCTACGTCCCTGACCGTTTCGGGAAATGTACTTACCCTAACTGTATATCACCATGCAGGTGGGGTTGTGTATCCGGTTCTGGCCGGACAGGCCTACGAAACGTCCTACCAGCCGGTTGTAATCACTGGTCCGCTCACTATTGAAGATGAAGAGCTTGAAAGCGAAGGGGAAAGTAATTGGCAAGTTCCACCGCCACCGCTTTCGCCGTCTCAGGGGGAGCGGTTGATAAAAAGCCGAATGCGGGCGGGTGCGGGTACCGTGCCTCCTCCGGCGCCCGAAGGTGGGGGGGCATCCGCAAGTATTAGAAGGGTCTTCACTGTCAAGGAAAACGCCGTCTGCCAAATAGATCGGTGCGCAATTTACCGTGTGTATCTTAGGAATCCGTCCTATATTCGAGGCTACGATTGGGTTATCTGGGAACCGAACACGGAGGTGCACTGTGGCTGGTCGCAGGATTGGCAGTATTCCCTGACGCCAATCGTGGAGGAAACGGGCTGTGATTTTGCGAACCCCAGCAAAGCCTATAAGGGAGAAGATAAGCACCTGACGATTTTTGGCCGTTGGGAAATAACGGCTCCGGTTGTTGTTCCGCCGAATTTCTCAGAATTGAAAACGAACTATCTTGCCTTGCAGATCTGGGTGTGGCCAAACGGCTATCAGGAGCCAATTGTCAAGCACTATGATCCTGCCACCGATCCGTCCTAGGAGTACAAATGGGGCGACCACGTCAGTTACCAGTCACAACCATGACCCAGGAGCGATAGACTAAGGTCATGGGAAAGATCGCAATGATATTGGCGGTCCTGATGGCGCTCGGCGGTGTCGTGAGTGGTATGACACTGCTTAGCTCGTCCAACAGCGCCGCCGGCTATGAGGCAGGTAGCTGCAGCATGCATGTCCGGGGCGCCGCCTCGGAGATCCTGCCTAGGAATAGCGGCTATGGCTGTTCGACGATTGCCTCGATGCTGCTTGTTTTGCCGAATGCAGTTGGAGTCTGGCCTTTGGAAGGCAATGAAGGAAAGCCGAAAGTGGTCTGTCGCATCTACCCGGCAAAGGCTTTGCCCCTTGAGATCAGATGTCACCAAGGTGGTAAGCACTTCGATGTAGTTGCTAAGACCTGACGTGGATCGCCGGCCTGGGGTTGTTTTCAGGGGCGGGGCTTGCGTTGTCTAGAGGTCCGAACTCAGTCGCCGGGACATTGGCGCCGGAACCAGTTCCGGAATCGGTTTGATTGAGGTGCACCAATTCAGTGCTAAGTTCACGCGATACACGCGCAGGCGCGCTTAGCTCCTCGCTTCTCGGTGCTGCTCAAGCCTCGCGCTTGCCGGGAGCCATGTGACCTCAGCGGTTAGGTGATCTTCAAGGTGTCCTCGAAACCGGGGGGATGGCCACTTACCTGAAGCGATTCGAGTTTCGAGCACGTTGGCCAGGCGAAGACGCCACCAACTTTCCAGCTGGGCAGGTTGGTCGGCACTGGGACGATCCGGTGCCTCGACCAAGTCGAGGGTCGGCTCGAGGGCCGGCCACCGCGGATGGGTCGAATTGGCGCGCCAGACGCTCATCTCGCGGGCGCGACCGGCGGCGACCATCAGGGCCTGCGCTGGACGCCGCCCTCGACCCGGCCCGGCGAATTTCGCAGCGCCTGAGCTAGTTCTTCTCGACCACCTCGACGGTGCCGTGCATCGTCGGGTGGATTTCGCAGAAGTAGGGGTAGGTGCCGGCCTGCTTGAAGGTCTCGGACTTGATCTTGCCGCGTTCCAGCGTGCCGGTGTCGAAGCTGCCGTCGTCGGCCGTCGCGGTGTGCGGGGCGGTGTCCTCGTTCTGCCAGATCACCTTGCCGCCGACCTGGACGGTCACCGGATCCGGCCCGTAGGTGAATTCGACGATCTTGACCTTGGCGGCGCGAACCGCCTCACCGCTCGGCGCCGGTCCGTTGCCGCTGGGTTCGGAAGTCATGTCCGAGGTCTCGTTGCCCTCGGTCGAGCTGCTGTCTCCCGAATCCCCGCAGGCCACGAGGGCGAATGCGAGCAGGATCAGGACGGGCGCGAGGAACCGCTTCGGCTTCATGCGCTGACGCTACCCCGATCCGGTCAGGCGGCAAACGGTCTGTGGCTGAGCGTCAGCTCGCCGCGGGGGCGCAGCCGATGCCGCCGACCAGCATCCCGGAGCCGAGGTGGGCGCCGAGGACGGGGCCCACTTCGGTGCAGAAGAGGGGGTCGGTGCCGAAGATCGCCTTGCCTTCGGCGACGAGCGTGGCCGCGTCCTCGGTCGCCTGGGCGTGCTGGATGAACCAGCCATCGGCCTCACGCTCGCGCAGCTCGTGCAGGTAGGCGATCATCCGCTCCATCGCCCGCTTCTTGGTGCGGACGCGGCCGACCGGGGCGATCTCGGTGCCGAAGGTGAGGATCGGTTTGATCTTCAGGGCCGAGCCGACCAGGGCCTGGGCGGCGCCGATGCGGCCGCCTTTGCGCAGGTACTCGAGGGTGTCGAGGCAGAACCACATGTCGAGGCCCTCGCGGGTGCGCTGGACGACCTTGACCACCTGGGGCAGCGGCTCGTCCTGCGCGGCGGCTTCGGCGGCGGCGAGGACCAGGCAGCCGAGCCCGCCGGCGCCGGTCTGGCCGTCGACGACCTCGACCCGGCCGCGGTGCCCCTTGTCCTCGATCACCCGGGCCGCCTCGCGGGCGCTCTCATAGGTGCCGGAGAGGCCGCTGGCGATGTGGATCGAGACGATGTCGCGGCCGGCTTCGGCGAGCGGCTCGTAGACGGCGAGGAAGTCGCCGACCGAGGGCTGCGAGGTGGAGGGAAGGTCGTCGGACTCGCGCAGGCGCGCGTAGAACTCGCCGAGCTCGTACTCCCGCTCGGGGCGATGGTCGCCGGCCCAGCCGACGTAGAGGCTGACCTGTTCGATTCCCCAGCGCTCGATCAGGTCCGCCGGCAGGTAGGTGGTGCTGTCGGTGACGACGGCGACGCCGCCGCGATCGCCGGGGCCGGCTGGGTCTGGGGAGGTATTCATCGTCGAGAGACTCTATGTTGAGCGCATGAATGACGAGTGGCGCCTACAGATAGACGTAAAGGGCGAGAGCGACGCGGGGTCGTTGACCGAGAAGCTCGACGCCGCCGAACTCGAGCACGAGCTCAGTGAGGCCTTCCACGATCGGCTGATCGTCTCCGGCGACGGGTCGCGGGTCTTCGTATATGGAGGGACGCGCGAGCAGGTCGAGCGGGCCCGCGATCTGATCGCGAAGCTGGCCGAGAGGCACGCCTGGACGATCGAGACCGAGCTGAGGCATTGGCACCCGGAAGCGGAGGAGTGGGAGGACCCGGACCTGCCGCTGCCCGCGGGCGACGCCGCCAAAGTGGCCGAGCACGAGGAGCTGATCGCCGCCGAGCGCAAGGAGTTCGAGGAGAGCGGCGCGCCCGAGTTCGAGGTGCGCATCGACCTGCCGTCCCACCGCGAGGCGGTGGATTTCGCCGAGCTGCTCCGCGCCGAGGGCCTGCCGGCGGTGCGCCGCTGGAAGTACCTGGTCGTCGGCGCCGCCGACGAGGACAGCGCCAAGGCGCTGGCGACGCGGATCGAGGCCGAGGCGCCCAGCGGCAGCCGGGTGATCGTCGAGGGCAGCGGCCAGGTCGCCTACGCCGAGCGCCCCGCCAACCCGTTTGCGGTGTTCGGCGGCCTCGGCGGCTAGATGCCCGGCGGCGGTGCCGAGCGCGACGACCTGGCCGAGCTGCTCGCGCGCCGGGCGCTGACCGAGGACGCCGCCCGCGCCGAGGCCGTCGAGCGCCGCCACGCCGGCGGCGGCAGGACGGCTCGCGAGAACGTCGCCGACCTCGTCGACCCCGGTTCCTTGGTCGAGTACGGGCGCTTCGCGATCGCCGCCCAGCGCGGGCGGCGCGACGTCCAGGAACTGATCGAGCGCACGCCGGCCGACGGCTTGATCGGCGGCACCGCGCGGATCAACGGCGAGCTGTTCGGCGAGGCGGCGGCCTGCGCGGTCCTCTCCTACGACTACACGGTCCTGGCCGGCACCCAGGGGGCGCTCGGCCACCGCAAGAAGGACCGGCTCTTCGAGCTGATCGAGCGGATGCGGCTGCCGACCGTCTTCTACGCCGAGGGTGGCGGCGGACGGCCCGGGGACACCGACTACCCGGTCGTCTCGGCGCTCGACACGCGGGCCTTCGCGCTCTGGGCCAAGCTCTCCGGGCTGGTGCCGCGGATCGCCGTCGTCGCCGGGCGCTGCTTCGCCGGCAACGCCGTGATCGCCGGCTGCTCGGACCTGATCGTGGCGACCGAGAACGCCTCGCTGGGGATGGGCGGGCCGGCGATGATCGAGGGCGGTGGGCTGGGCAAGGTCGATCCCGACGAGGTCGGGCCGATCGCGATGCAGGCGGGCAACGGCGTCGTCGACGTGGTCGTCGCCGACGAGGCCGAGGCGACCACGGTGACCAAGCGCCTGCTCGGCTACTTCCAGGGGGCGACGCCGCCGGGGCCCGAACCCGACCAGGCGCGCCTTCGCGAGGCCGTGCCCGAGCGGGCGCGGCGCGCCTACGACGTGCGTCCGGTCGTCGAAACGCTTGCCGACGAGGGCTCGGTCTCCTTCCTGCGCGAGCGCTTCGCCCCGGAGCTGGTCACGGCGCTGGCGCGGATCGAAGGGCGGCCGTTGGGGGTCGTCGCCAACGACTCCCGGCACGTGGCGGGGGCGATCACCAGCGACGCCTCCGACAAGGCCGCCCGCTTCCTGCAGCTCTGCGACAACTTCGGCCTGCCGGTCGTCTCGCTGGTCGACACGCCGGGCTTCATGGTCGGCCCCGACGCCGAGGCGACCGGGCTGGTCCGCCACGCCTCGCGGCTGCTGGTCGCCGGCGCGGCGCTGCGGGTGCCGCTCGTCGCGGTGGTCCTGCGGCGCGGCTACGGGCTGGGCGCGCAGGCGATGGTCGGCGGCAGCCTGCACGAGCCGCTGCTGACGGTCGCCTGGCCGAGCGCCCACCTCGGCCCGATGGGCCTGGAGGGGGCGGTGCGACTGGCGCTGCGCAAGGAGCTGGAGGCGATCGCCGACGAGGCCGAGCGCGAGCAGCGGGTCCGCGACCTCACCGCCGCCGCCGAAGAGAACGCGAAGGCGCTCAACGCCGCGGCGTTGTTCGAGCTCGACGACGTGATCGACCCGGCCGAGACCCGGGCGCTGATCGCCGCCACGCTGGCCGCAGCGGGTCTGCCGGGTCCGGCCGCCCCCGGCCGCGCCTTCGTCGATACCTGGTGAGATCGTTTCCAGGATTGTCCCCGTTCTAGGGTGGAGAAATCTGGAAACGATCTCCGCGCACCGTCCGGGAGCGCTCACCAGACCGCGTCGTGCTCCTCCATCACGCCGAAGCCCTCGGCGAGGGGGACGCCGCCAAGCGAGCCGGAGAAGCTGCCGAAGCGGTGGCGGTAGCGGGAACTGAGCAGGACGAAGTTCTCGTCGCGGGCGTGGGCGGACTCGGAGGCGAAGTCGAGTTGCTCGCCGTCGGCCAGGTCGATGCCGTCCATGCCGCGGAAGGAGACCGGGGCGGGCTCGCTGGGCTCGCCGTCGATCCAAATCGCCCGCTCGCTGTTCGCGGCCGGGTCGTTGACGCCCTCGACCAGGTTCCAGGCGAGGGCGCGGCCGTCGGCGGCGCGGCCGACCCCGGCAGACCAGCGCCAGCTGGTGTGGCGCTGGTGGTAACCGGCGGACTCGTCGTCGACGCCGTGGGCCGAGACCTCCCAACGCTTGCCGGGGACCTCGACCGTGCCCTCGACCGGGAGGCCGGCGCGCTTGCGGGTCCAGCCCCAGCCGGAGCCGCTGGGGCAGATCGATTCGATCGGGGCGATCTCGCCGAGCCGCAGGCTGGCGCGCAGGCCGGGGGAGTCGATCTCCAGGTTGGGGCCGTCGATCGTCACCTCGCGGCTGCCGGGGCGGAGCGTCGTACGGGCGTCGTGGCGGCGCCCCTCGCGGTCCCACATCACCCAGAAGGACTGGCCGAGCGGTCCGACCTCGGCGCGGGCGGCGCAGAGCATCAGCTCCGCGCCGAAGACGCCGACGTAGCGCCAGCGCTTGCGCATCTGGCCGTCGCGGCGCAGCGGCATCGGGCCGGGGGGGAGGGGCAGGTCGGGCCGGTCGCTCCCCGGTCCGCGCCACGGGATCTGGGCGGAGGTCATCGGCCCACGCTACCCGTCGCCGGGAGCGCGGTAGTCATTTCGGCCGCATAGCGACTCAAACGACTACCGCGCTCAGACGGCTCTAGGCTGGATCGATGGACCAGGTGATCCAGGTGATCGGCGCGCTGCTGATCCTCGCCGCCTTCGCGGCGGTGCAGTTCGAGCGCATGGAGCCGAGCTCGCGGCTCTACCTCGCCCTCAACCTGGTCGGCCCGGCGATCCTCGCCGTGCTCGCCCTGCGCACTTCGCAGTGGGGCTTCGTCCTGCTCGAGGGCGTCTGGGCAATCGTCTCGGCGATGGGCCTCTGGGCGGCCCTGCGCGAGAGCCCGGTCTAGGCGCTCTGCTCGAGCCGCTCGGCGAGACGGTTCATGCCGTGCTCGCGGGCCGCGGCGGCGGCACCGGTCCAATCGGTCGGCCGGTCCGCCGGCCGACCGACGCCGGCGTCGCGCAGCGTCGCGATGTCCTTGAAGGCGAGCAGGTCGTCGCGGGCCTCGATCAGGGCGGCGCGCAGTTTCGGGCGCTGCTCGCGGATCGCGTTGTCGAGCACGCCCTCCAGGGAACCGTGCTTGCGCAGCAGCTCCGCCGCGGTCTTCGGCCCAACGCCCTTGGCACCGGGGAGGCCGTCGGAGGGATCGCCGCGCAGGGCGATGAAGTCGGGGACCAGCTCGGGGCCGATGCCGTAGCGCTCGCGCACCTGGTCGGGACCAACCGCTTCGGCGCCTTTGCCGCCGGTGCGGACGTAGAGCACCGTCACCCCCTCGCCGGCGCACTGGTACATGTCGCGGTCGCCGGTCAGCAGCAGAGCGCGGCCGCTGGCGTCGGCCTCGCGTTCGGCGTAGGTGCCGAGCAGGTCGTCGGCCTCGAGGTCGCCGCTGGTCGCGACGATCCAGCCGAAGGCCTCGAAGAAGTCCCTGGCCTGGACGAACTGCGGCGCCAGCTCCGCGGGCATTTCATCTTCGCGTTTGGCGTGGTAGGCGGGGTAGAGCTCGGTCCGGTAGCTGGCGGCGTCGGGCCCGAAGCAGAGGGCGACGGCGCGCGGCTGGTGGATTTCCACCTCTTTGAGGATCAGGTTCGCCGTCCCCAGCAGCGCATTCACCGGCCTGCCGTCGGGGCCGACGATCGAGTCGGGCAGCGCGTAGAAGGCGCGGAACAGCATCGAGGGCGTGTCGACGGCGAGCAGGGGGGCGGGCACCAGACCAGTTATATGGGACGTGTCTTCGTTTGGGGTACACGAAGCCTCAACCTTGGGCGGGCTGCGGGTGGGCTACGGTGCCGGTGATGGCGGGAGCGCAGGGGGCACGCATCACTCCGGGCACTCGCCGGCAGATCGGCTGGGTCAACGCCGGCATCGTCAAGGCGATCGGGCTCGCCACCGGCGGCAGGCCGCCGAACGTCTTCACCACCCTCGCCCGCCACCACGGCCTCTTCCGACGCTGGCTCTGGTTCGCCGGAGGACTGATGCCCGGCGGCAAGCTGCCCCGCGCCGAGACCGAGCTGGTGATCCTGCGCGTCGCCGACAACAGCGGCTGCGACTACGAGTGGGGCCATCATGAACGGCTCGGCGTGCGCGCCGGCCTCAGCGAGGCGGAGATCGCCCGCGTGCGCGCCGGCCCGGCCGCCGAGGGTTGGACGGATCGCCAGGCGCTGCTCCTGCGCGCCGCCGACGAGCTGCACGCCGACGGGCGGATCGGCGACGAGCTCTGGGCGCTGCTGGCCGCGCAGCTCGACGAGGTGAGGCTGATCGAGCTCTGCATGCTGATCGGCCACTACGAGATGCTGGCGATGACCCTGAACTCGCTCGGCGTCGAGCCCGAGCAGGCCCGGAACCGGCTCGGCTAGCCGATCGCGATGAAGGGCCTCAGCGGCAAGCGCTGCTTCGTCACCGGCGCCGCCAGCGGCATCGGCCGCGCGACGGCGCTCGCCGCGGCCAGCAGGGGCGCCGATCTCTACCTGACCGACATCGACGCCGAGGGGCTCGAGCGGGCGGCCGCCGAGATCGGCCGCGCCGGCAAGGTGAGTTACGCGAAGGCGATCGACATCCGCGATCACCAGGCGGTGGTTGCCCTCGCGGAGGAGATCCACGCGGCAAACGGCAGCATGGACGTGGTCATGAACGTCGCCGGGGTCTCGACCTGGGGGACGATCGACAAGCTCCAGCACAGCGACTGGCAGCAGATGATCGACGTCAACCTGATCGGGCCGATCAGCGTCCTGGAGTGCTTCGTGCCGGCGATGATCGAGGCCGGCCGGGGCGGTCACGTCGTCAACGTCTCCTCCGCTGCGGGCCTCTTCGGCCTGCCCTGGCACGCCGCCTACAGCGCCAGCAAGTTCGGCCTGCGCGGCGTCTCCGAGGTGCTGCGCTTCGACCTGCGCCGGCACGGCATCGGCGTCAGCCTGGTCTGCCCCGGCGGGGTGCGGACGCCGCTGGTCGAGACCGTCAACATCGTCGGGGTCGACCCCGAGAGCCCGCGTATCCGCAAGCTCAAAGCGCGCTTCGAGAAGCGCGCCGTCAGTCCCGAGCGGGTCGCCGAGAAGATCATCGAGGGAATCGAGAGGAACCGCTACATGGTCTTCAGCTCGCGCGACATCCAGGTTGGCTACTGGGTGCAGCGCAAGTTCGCGCCGCCCTACGAGCTGGCGATGCGGAAGATGAACGACGTCCTCACCCATGCCGCCGAGCGCGGTTGAGGGCCGGCGCCTCCGCCTCAATAGATTGGGCGCGATGAGCGACCCCATCTCAGCGGACGGCAGCGGCGCCAAAGCCCTGCACATCACCGACCTCGTCAAGCGCTACCCGGCTGGGGTGGAGGCGCTGCGCGGGGTCTCGCTGGACATCGAGCCGGGCGAGTTCTTCGGCCTGCTCGGTCCCAACGGGGCAGGCAAGTCGACCTTGATCCACTGCGCGACCGGGCTCGCGCAGCCGACCTCGGGGGCGATCCAGGTCTTCGGCCACGATGCCATCGACCACTACGGCGAGGCCCGCCAGGCCGTCGGCCTGGCGCCGCAGGAGCTCAACATCGACTGGTTCCTGACCGTCGAGGAGACGCTCGACTACCACGCCGGCTACTTCGGGATGTCGGGGCGGGAGCGTCGCGCGCGGACGAAGGAGCTGCTGGAGACCTTCTCGCTGACCGAGAAGCGCGAGGAACGCACCCGCAACCTCTCGGGCGGGATGAAGCGGCGGCTGATCCTCGCCCGCGCCCTGATGCACCGGCCGCGCCTGCTGATCCTCGACGAGCCGACCGCCGGCGTCGACATCGAGCTGCGCCTGGAGCTCTGGCACTACGTGCAGCGCATCAACCAGGAAGGGACGACGATCCTGCTGACCACCCACTACCTGGAGGAGGCGGAGCAGCTCTGCAGCAGGATCGCCTTCATCAACAACGGTGAAATCGTCGCCCAGGGCAGCAGCCGCGAGCTGGCGAACCGCTATGGCGTGCCCAATCTCGAGGACGCCTACCTGGCCCTGGTCGGCCGCAAAGAGCTCTCGCGCTCGCACGTCGAGGCCGAGGTGACGCCGTGAGCGCCGCCCAGATCCGCTTCTTCACGCTCTGGCGGCGCGAGGTCAGCCGCTTCATGAAGATCAAGAAACAGACGCTCGGCGCGCCGCTGCTGGAAACCTTCCTCTATATCTCCGTCTTCGGCGCCGCCCTCGGCTCCCGCGTCGGCGAACTGCACGGGATCGACTACGTCGTCTTCGTGATCCCCGGCCTGATCATGATGACCTGGTCGATCAACGCCTTCTCCAACAACTCCTCCTCGATCCTGCAGCAGAAATTCCAAGGGGCGATCCAGGACCAGCTCTCCTCGCCGGCCTCGCCGATGGAGCTGCTGCTCGCCTTCTCGCTGGGCGGCTTCATGCGCGGCCTGATCGTCGCCACGCTCGCCTTCATCGCCGCCTCGCTGCTGGTCGACCTGCCGGTGGATCACATCCTGGTGCTGATCCCGGGCCTGTTCCTGGTCGGCTTCTTCTTCTCTCAGCTCGGCGTCCTGGTCGGGGTCCGCGCCGAGCAGTTCGATGACGTCTCCTTCGTCCAGACCTTCGTCCTGCAGCCGCTGATCTTCCTCGGCGGCGTCTTCTACTCGGCCGCGCTGCTGCCGCAGCCGTTCGAGACCCTGACCCACTTCAACCCGATCTACTACATGATCAACCTCGTCCGCTACGGCTTCGTCGGCTACACCGAAGTCAGCATCCCGCTCTCGCTGCTGGCGCTGGTGGCGGCCACCGGAGCCCTCTTCGCCGTCAACCTGAGCCTCTTCTCGACCGGCTACAAACTGCGC
>Ga0193706_1000168_pt1 | contig 46001 bp, 33 predicted proteins | sample U3c1metaG_FD_160130 | JGI IMG/M metagenome (GOLD analysis project Ga0193706, IMG submission 160130) | Soil microbial communities from a riparian zone of the East river system, Colorado, United States - U3c1 | ecosystem: Environmental > Terrestrial > Soil > Riparian zone | place: USA: East River... | reverse complement strand
ACAAGGAGCCCTTCCCCTGGAATTCGAAGATCGGCGTGAACAGCAACTACCGCGCGAACACGCCGTCGCTGACCGACCAGAAGGGCGGCATCCTCGACATTCTCTGAGAGAGAGGCTTCGGTTCGCTTGCGCTGCCCGGCGGCTCATACCCGCCGGGCAGCGTTGTTTGCATCGCGCATCCGTCGGAGAAACTGAAGCCCCACTCTGCAGCGACGACGGTCGCGGAAGGCACGCCTCGAGAGTCTGTTGCACTTTGGATTCGCGGTCAGACAACGGCCGGAAAGAGAATTCACTGGTGAGTCGCTGATCGGAAAGACCTCGCTTCCAAGCTCAATCTCGCGAAGCACTCCGGTCTTCACGCAGAGCGACGCGGGCTCTGAGATTGCGTTATTTCTGCGTGTTGACATGGGAACCTGCGTCGTGATTTCGAAACTCGAGCACGCGCATTGGACGCGTTCGTGAATGCGCAATGCACGATCTGCGGTGAATGAGAGGTGAATTTGATTCCTGTTGGTAAACGGCATGTCGCTTGCGCTGGTGATTGCAGAGCAGAGAAGACTCTGCCCGCAATCGCTCGCTTCCAATCCAGGAATCTTCCATGAACAAGCTCTTCTTCGCCGGCGCAGTCGCGGCAGGTCTTGCACTGCAGAGTCTCTCCTTCGCTCACGGCGGCACGTACCGCGGTCCGGGAGACACGACTCCTCCCTCGGGCGGCGGCGGTGGCGGCGGAGGAAACCCGGGGACGCCTCTTCCTGGAAATCCAGGTCAACCGGGTGCTGGCGGCAGACCGACACCGGGAGCCGGAACTCCGGGATCTCCGACCGGCAGCCCGGGAGGTCCCAACGGCCCGAAGACGCCCTTGGGCGGCGACTCCATCGACCTTTCCTCGTGGCAGCAATGGTGGGGCTTCAACAAGGACGGCTTCCTCACCCTGAAGTCGCACATCCGCAGGCAGAGCACGGTCACCGGAACGGACGATTACTACCTGGGCCGCGGAACTCGCGACTCCGAGCGCGACATGCAGATCGTCAGCGAGCAGACGATCCGCGGCTCGATCGTTCCCAAGCTGCTCGACGCCTTGGCGAACGAGAGCTCCAACGACATCAAGTCGAGCTGCATGATCGCACTGGCCAAGATCGGCGAGGTCGTGAGCGAAGATGGTCATTCGCCGATCGCCGCGGCGATCAAGGCTTACCTGGGCAACTCCAACCAGGAGCTCGCCGAGACGGCGGCGGTGTCGCTGGGCATCCTCGCGAGCCGCGACAACATTCTCCTGCTGACCGCTCTGCTCGACAACGATGCGGCCAGGCTGCGCCCGCTCGGATTGCAGGGCAACGTCGACGTGCGCACCCGCGCCTTCGCCGCATACGGTCTTGGCCTGATCGGCTACAAGGCTTCCAACGAGGATCGGATCGCGATCAATGCATCCCTGCGGCGGATCCTCGATGGCGAAGGAAAGACCATGGCTCAGCGAGACATCCAGACCGCGTGCCTGACCGCGATCGGCCTTTCTCCGCTGGAGATCGATGCCCAGGCTCACGGCGATGTCGCTCCGAAATCGGCGACAGCGGAAAAACTGACTTCGCGGCAGGATCAGCTGCGCTACCTGCTCGCTTACTTCGGGGACGATGCCAACAATCCGCTCTTGCGCGCTCATGCACCGACAGCGATGGCGCGGCTGCTCTCCACCGGGGACGTGCCGGCCAGCTTCGAGCTCAAGGACACGGTCGCGACGCGCCTGATGGCGAGCCTGACCAAGGCGTCGAAGGACCACTCGTCGATGCAGCAGAGTTGCGCACTGGCGCTCGGTGTCATCGGCGATTGCGACGAGGATCCGACGGACAAGGCGATCCGCGCTTCGCTGATGAGCGTCAAGGATGAGTTGAACGACATGCAGGCGCGCAATTTTTCCCTGATCGCCTTGGCGCAAGTCTCGGGGCGGCCGGGCCACGGCGCGGGCGACGCGATCTATGGCGTGAACTGCCGCAACAAGCAGGAGAACTCGCGTTCCTTCCTGCTGGGCGAGTTGGCCAAGAAACGGTACATGGTTTACGAGTGGTCGGCGATCGCCATCGCGGTCATGGAACGCTCGCTCGAGGACAATGGCCAGGCCTCGTCCACCGATTCGAAGCTGGCCCTGAGCAGCGCGCTCGACGATGCGCGTTCGCCCGCGGCCATCGGCGCCTTCTCGATCGCCTGCGGCCTGGCGCGCGACAAGGCGGCCAAGAACACCTTGATCGCCAACCTGGAAAGCGTGCGCGACGCCGAAGCACGCGGCTACACCGCCGTCGGACTGGGCCTGATGGACGAGCAATCGGCTCTCCGCCCGATCCAGGAAATCGTCAAGAAGTCCAAGTACAACGCGGACCTCTTGAAGAGCGCGGCGATCGGCCTGGGCCTGCTCGGCGACAAGGAGCTCGTGCCCGAGCTGGTCACCATGCTCGAGAACGCGACGGCCCTCGCTACGCAGGCCGCGGTCAGCTCGGCGCTGGGCAGCATCGGCGATTCGCGCTCCGTCGATCCCTTGATCCGTGTGATGCAGGACCAGAAGATCACGTCGCTCGCTCGCGCGTTCAGCGCGGTCGCGCTGGGAATCATCGCCGACAAGGAAGACCTGCCGTGGAACGCGAAGATCGCGGTCAACAGCAACTACCGCGCGAACACGCCTTCCTTGACCGACCAGAAGGGCGGGATCCTCGACATTCTCTGATCACCCTGGGTTCGCGAGCGCTGCAGTCCGGCAAGCCGGCCTGCAGCGCTTTTTCATGGGCGTGGACGGCGCAAACCCAGACCCACGAAACCGAGCAGGGCGAGCACGGCGCCGAGGATCGCGAAGGCGCAGATGCGCGCGCGAGTCTCGGCGGCTCGCGCGCGAGCCGAATTCGCGTTCAGGTCGGCGGTGAGCACGCGCGCTTGAGCGAGGGGCTCGGCAAAGGTCTCGCGCACGGCGGGATCCGCCGCGGCGTGGACCTCGCCGAAACGCGACAGACTCTTTTCCGCGAGCGCAGGATCCCGCAACCACAGGGCCGCGGCCGTGGCGCGCTCGGCAAGCCAGACGTCGCCTGGCGCGAGCTCTAGCCCGCGTTCCGCAGCTTCGCGGACGCCTTCGAAGTCGCGGGCGCGGTACAGGAGCCAGACCTCGGCGCGATTCGCAGCCAGGGGATCGAGGTCCGCGCGAGCCAGCTGCAAAGCCTGGGCGAACTCGCCCGCTTCCGCGGCCTTCTGGACTTCCGCGAGCGTGTCGGCCACGGGCGACCATTGCCCCGGCAGCAGGCCAAAGAGCGTCAACCCGAGCACGAAGCTCGCGCGTTCAACTGCCCCGGGCATCCGCATGGAAGGCTTCCTCGATCGAGCGGCGCTGCAGCACGTCGCTCGGATTGCGATCATCGGTGAGGATCGTGCCGGCGCTGGCGTCGAACCAGCGCGCGCCGGACGGCAGCTGCGCGGGCCCCCACAGGTGCACGAGCGATGCATCCGGCCGCGGCGCGGCGGGGTCGCTCGGATCGACGGGCTCCATCCCGGCGCGCGCGAACACGACGTAGTTCCTGGAACCGCCGACGCGCAGCACGAGCACGCGCGATTCGAAAGCGCTCGCGGCGGTCGCGGCGATGGCGACGAGCAGCGGATCCTCGAACGAAAAACCGCCGACGTTGATCGCCAGCCAGCCACCGGGGCTGAGCTTCGCGCGCATTTCCTGCATGGCTTCGCGCGAGCAGAGGTGCGCGGGGATCTCCGTCTGGTGCGCGTAGGCGTCGAGCACGATCTCGTCGAAGGGCCCGCTCCACATCCGCAGCGCGCTGCGTGCGTCATAGCCCGCGAAGACGCGGTGGGCAGGATCGTAGACGGGCAGGTCGAACCAGCGCTCGCCCAGGCCCACGACCACCTTGTCGATCTCCGCTCCGACGCAAGACAACTCGAGGCCGGGAGGTGAAGCTCCGTCGAGCACGCGGAACGTGGTGCCCGCGCCCAGGCCGAGCACGGCGACCCGCCACGTCCCGTTGTTGCGCTGCGCCCACCAGGCGGGCAGGGCGAAGGCGTCGTAATAGAAGCCCGGGCCGAGGGCTCCAGGATTGGCGCGCCAGACGGACTGGAAGGAGTCCAAGCCCTCGTTGACCTGTAAGAGACGCAGCTCGCCGCGCAGATCGCGCACGGCGCGCACGCTCTGGTAGCTCGATTCGCGCGCCTCGAGCAATTCGAAGCCCTCTCCGATGCCGGGACCTGGAGGAACCCTCGAGCCCACGGCGCACAGCACGAGCACCAGGATCAGCCCTGAAGCGCCGCGCATCCTGCCCGCGAGGGCCAAGGCCAGCGAGCCCGTGCCGAGCAGGACGGCGGCCAGCTCGATCGTGCGCGCCACGCCGAGCCCGGGCAGCAGGACATGGGTGGTCGAAAAGGTTCCCACCAGGCTGCCGAGGGTCGAGACGCAGAGCACCTGCCCGCCGGCGACTCCCGGCCGCGCGCCGCGGCGCGAGGCGAGCTCGACGGCCAGGGGGCCGATGGTGCCCAGGGCCGCGGCTGGCAGCAGGAACAGGAGCGAGGTGGCGGCCAGACTCCCCCACTCGAAGAGTGCTCCCGCCTGCTCGAGGCGCAGTGCCTGGGGCATGAACCAACCGCAGACCGGCGCGGCGAGCAGCGGCAGGAGAGCCGTGAACACGGCCGAAGCGCCCAACGCGGTGGCCAGGGCGGACTCGATGTTCGCGCGGCTGGCCCAGCGCGCTCCCGCGAGATAGCCGAGCGCCAGCGCGAGCAGGATCACGCCGATCACGTTGGTCCAGACCACGCTCGAGGCGCCGAACCAGGGCGAGACCATGCGCACCGCGGACAGCTCGACCGCCATGGTCGCCGCGCCAGCGACAGCCACCCACAGCAACAGTCCCGGCGCGCGGGGCTCGGGCTTCATGCCCAGGCGCACCTGGGTTCAGCGACCGAGCGCCATCGCCCGCTGCTCACTTCGCTGCTACCGGCAGATCGAAGTCCTTGCGCACCACGTAGACGCGCCCCGGCTCGGAGAAGCCGTTGAACATCATGTCGAGCATGTCCTCGAGGCTGCGCGGCAGGAGCGCGTCCTGCTTGGTGCCGTTCAGGATCACCGACACCGGCTTGTCGAGATCGACGAGCACGTCGTTGAGCATCAGCGTGACCTGGCGGATGCCGTTGCCCGTGATCGTGATCGTGTTCTTCGAGCGGTCGATTTCCGCCTCCACCTTGGCCACTCCCGATGCGACGTCCGTCGGCTGGACTTTCACCCAGTAAGCCTTCGAAGGGATCGGCTTGCCGGGATACAGCGTGACCTTGACCGGATTGGCGATGCGCGGATGGTCGGTCATCCAGGTCAGGACGTCGAGGTCGCTGCCGTCGGCTTTCAGCGTGCAGTTGTCGTACCCGGCTTCCTTGCTCTTCTTCTCGAACTCGGCGGCCTGGGCGCCCGCGCCCGCGAAAAACGTCGGAAGCCCGCGGAAATTGTCGATCGGAGTCGCCCCGCTGTCTCCCGCGCGGCCGATCGCGCCGGCGAAGATGTGCGGGAACTTGCTGGCGATGGAGATGGCGGCCGCGACTCCGGCTTCGCGTCCGCAGATGTAGATGCGGTCGCAATCGACAGCGTACTTCTCGCGCACGTCGCGCAAGGCGCGCATCGTCACGGCGATGCCGCCGGGCTTTCCAGCCGCGGTCTGGCCCTCGCTCCAGCTCGCCTGATCCTCCGGAAGATTCACCACCGCGATCAGCACCTTCTCGCGCAGCGCGGGATCCATCCAGTTGTCCTGGAGGAAGGTCTCTCCCGTCTGCGCCTTGCCGTCCTTGGCGCCGGGCAGGCACAGGAGCAGCGGATAAGGATCCCCGTCGACGCGGTAGGCTTTGGGCAGCCAGAGCGCGTAGGACATCGGGTCCTCCTTGTCAGGAGCCTTGGCCGCGACCTGCTTCGGATTGAGCACGGTCGTCACGACCTCGCCGAGCTTCTTGCCGGCCATCTTGTAGTCCGCCGAATCGTACAGGGCCTTGGACAGGTCCGCGGTCAGCGAGAGGCCGCCCTGCAGCGGATCCTTGGAGTTGCGTGTCTTGCCGGCCTTCTCCAGGAACTTGCGCAGCTCGGTGACGGCCTTGTTCTTCTTCTCGGCGTCCTTCGTTTTCTCTGGATCCAGGGCCGCGCCGATCAGGCTGGCCAGCTCCTTCTGATCGCCCTTCTTCAGCTCGCCTGTCTGCTGAACGAGGGGTGAGGACAGGGCGGCAAGGGCGAGGGAGGCCGCGGCGAGCGCGACCCAGGCAGCTTTGTGAACCATGGCGGGCTTTATCTGGGGCTGACCCCGGAGTATCAGGGATGCAGCGACCGGTAGATCATCGCCGCCAGCGGCTGCCAGTTCCAGCACGGCGTGCTGCGCCCCCCCCTCAGCGGGTGCTCAGCGGGTCCAGCGCACGATCCCCTGGCCCGCTTCGGTTCGCCCGATGATCCAGGTCGGCTCGCCCGCGGCCGCGAGCTGTGCCCGCAGCGAGTCGACCTGATCCGGATCGAGGATCAGGACCATGCCGATACCCATGTTGAACACCTGGTAGCGCTCTTCCGGATCGACGTTGCCGCCCTCGCACAGCCAGCGGAACACAGGCGGCAGCGGCCAGGCCGTGCGATCGATCAGCGCATCGCAGCCGTTGAGCACGCGCGGGAGATTGTCGACCAGACCTCCGCCCGTGATGTGAGCCATGGCCGCGATGCGGCGCTCCTCGAGCAGCGGCCAGAGCAGCTTCAAGTACGAGCGGTGCTCGGCGAGCAGCGCCTCCCCCACCGAGCGTCCGGCGAGAGCCGCGGGGCGATCGCCGAGCTCGTGCCCGAGGGCTTCGAAAGCGATCTTGCGCGCGAGCGAGTACCCGTTGGTGTGCAGACCCGCGGAGGCCAGGGCGACCAGGACCTGCCCAGGTCGGACGCGCTTGCCATCGAGCAGCTTGTCGGGCTCGACCACGCCGACGATGAATCCGACCAGGTCGAAGTCGCCCGGCCGATACAGGCCCGGCATCTCGGCCGTCTCGCCGCCGAGCAGGGCCAGCCCGTTTTCGCGGCAGCCCTCCGCGCATCCGCGAATCAGCTCGGAGGTCACGTGGGGATCGAGGACTCCCGTGCCGACGTAGTCCATGAAGAACAAGGGACGCGCGCCCTGCACCAGGATGTCGTTGATGCAATGCTGCACGAGGTCGCGTCCGACCGTGTCGTAGATCTTGGCGCGCGCCGCGATCTCGAGCTTGGTCCCCACGCCGTCGGCGCTGGCGACGAGCAAGCCGCGGCCGCAACCGGCGCGCGCGAGATCGAAGAGTCCGCCGAAACCGCCGACGTCGCCGACCACGCCGGGGGTGAAGCTGGCACGGATCGCGGCGCTCGCGCCGTCGACGGCTGCGTACTTGTTCTCGATGTCGACGCCGGCGTCCTTGTAGCTGATCGAGCGCGGAGTCGTGGTCTTGGGTTGAGTCATCGGCTGCAGGAATTCGCGGTAGGTGCGGCTTTGGATCAGTCGCGAGAGGATACGGGTGGTGTTGTCGAAGCCGATGTCGTCCGGCAGGCGGGTGAGGTCGAAGAAGCGCACTTCGCTCGCGTCGTCGCCGGCGGCGAGCTCGCCACCCAGCGGCCGGCAGAGGTAGACGGCGAGGTTCGCGGGCTTGGCGGCATTGTCCGTGACGAACACCAGGTCGAACAACGGTCCAGCCTCGACTTCCAGCCCGGTTTCTTCCCGAACTTCGCGCTCGGCGGCCTGGGCCGGCGTCTCGTCGACCTCCTGGTAGCCCGCCGGCAGGGCCCACATGCCGCGGTGAGGAGCGATGGCGCGCCGCACCAGCAGCACCTGGCCTTGCGCATTGACGACCACGCCCGCCGCCGCGGCCGCCGGGTTGGCGTACTGGACGTAGAAACACTGCTCGCAGCGCAGCCGCTGGCGTCCCTCGACCGTGGCCGGCGCGAAGCTGGACCCGCACAGCGGGCAGTGTCGAACCGGACGGTGCGGATTCTCGGCGGGGCGCGGATCGTTCATCGAGCGGGCCTGGACTCGGCATCCTAACCGTGAACGACAATTCCCCCGCCACCGCGCAAGGCATAAAGTAGCCCCTGGTCCCGGCCTCAGGCTCGCCCGAGCGCCGCCCGTCCCCTGCATGAAATCCCTGCTCGTCCTCGGCTCGACAGGCTCGATCGGGAAGCAGACCTTGGACGTGGTGCGCGCGCAGGCCGGCGCGCTGCGGGTCAGCGGCCTGGCGGCGAACAGCTCCTGGGCCCAGCTCGCTGCCCAAGCGCGCGAGTTCCACCCGCGTTTCGTCGCCGTGATCGATCGCGAGGCCGGCGCCAGGCTCGCGCCACAGCTGCCCGAGGGCACGAGCCTGATCTGCGGCCCGGAGGCCCTGAGCGAGATCTGCCGCGTCGCGGAATATGACACGGCCGTGCACGGCGTGGTCGGCGCCTGCGGTCTCGCGGCTTCGGTCGCGGTGCTCGAACGCGGCAAGGACCTGGCCCTGGCCAACAAGGAATCGCTGGTGATGGCCGGCGCGGAATTGATGGAGATCGCGCGCCGCAGCGGGGCCTCGATCCTGCCGGTCGACAGCGAGCTGTGCGCCATTTTCCAATGCCTGCGCGGCGAGCGGCTCGACCGCGTGCGCAAGATCCACTTGACCGCAAGCGGCGGGCCTTTCCGCGACAGCGATCCCTCGGAGATCGAGCAGTCCAGCCGCGAGCGCGCCCTCGCCCATCCGACCTGGAGCATGGGACCGCGGATCACGATCGGCTCGGCGACCCTGATGAACAAGGCGCTCGAGGTGATCGAGGTCCACCATCTCTTCGGCCTGCCCCTCGAGCGCATCCAGGTCTGGATCCACCGCCAGTCGATCGTGCACTCGATGGTCGAGTTCATCGACGGCTCGGTGATGGCACAGCTCGGGCCGCCCGACATGCGCGGTCCGTTGCATTACTGTTTATTCCATCCCGACCGCGCCGCGTCGGACCTCAAGGGCTTCGATCTGGGGCTGTTTTCCCGCCTGAGCTTCGAGTCGGTCGACGCCGCGCGCTTTCCTGCCCTGCAGTTGGGTTACGATGCCGCGCGGCGCGGCGGCGACGCGGGCGCGGTGCTCAACGCTGCCGACGAGATCGCGGTCGAGGCCTTCCTCGCCGGGAGCGCGTGCTTCGGAGACATCGTGCGCGTGGTCGCCAGCGTGCTGCCCTTGCGTGCTTCCCCTCGCCACGGCGTCGCTGCGGCGCTGCTCGCCGATCGCGACGCTCGCCGTCTGGCGCGCGAGGCGCTCGAGCGGATCCACGCCTCGAAAGCCAACCAGCAATGACCCAATTCTCCCTGATGGATTTCACCGAGCTCGGCCGCTACCTGCAGGTGGCGCTTGGGATCGGGCTGGTCATTTTCGTGCACGAGTTCGGCCACTTTATCGCGGCGCGGATGTGCGGCGTGCGCGTCGAGCTGTTCAGCCTGGGCTTCGGGCCCAAGCTGCTGGGCTGGACGCGCGGCGCGACGACCTACCAGCTCGCGCTGATCCCGCTGGGCGGCTTCGTGAAGATGGCCGGCGAGGAAACCGTTCCGGGAGGGGCTCCCCTGCCCGACGAGCTGCCCGCGAAATCGGTAGGACAGCGATTCTTCATCTACTCCGGCGGCGTGCTGATGAACGTGGTGTTCGCGCTCTTGGTCTTCCCGCCGCTCCTGTTCTTCGGCGTGCCCTTCCCCGAGCCGATGGTCGGCGGCACCGAGCCCGGCGGACCCGCGTGGAAAGCGGGGCTCGAGCCGGGAACGCGCATCCTCGCCGTCGACGACGAATCGGTGATCAGCTTCGACCAGTTCCAGAGCGAAGTCGCTCTCTCGGGCAACGAGGAGCTCGAGCTCAAGGTGCGCGCTCCCGGAGCCACCGCCGACAGCCTGGTCCGCGTGCGCCCCGAGTACGTGAAAGAAATCGGCCTGCGCTCGATCGGCGTCAATCCTGGCCTCGATCCGAGCGGCCTGGTCGACGTCGCGCCGACTTCCGCGGCCTTCGAGGCCGGCCTGCGCTCCGGAGATCGCATCACCACGGTCGACGGCTCGAGCGAGAATCCGCGCAAGCGCATGGCGCGATTGCAGCGCCGTGGGGCGCCGCTCCTGATCGGGATCCTGCGCGACGACGCGACGCAGCAGTTCAAGGTCGAGCCCAAGTTCGTCGGCAACAAGAAGCAGGATCTCGGATTCGGAATCGAGCCGGCCTTCGACTTCGTCCCCGAGCTTCGAGCCGGCGACCCCGTTTCGCGTCTGGGTCTGCACAGGGAGGATCGCCTGCTCTTCGTCGACGGCAAGACGATCGTGCGCGAGGGCGACTTCGAGGACGCCCTGAATCAGAGCCTGGGTCGCCCTTTCGAGATCATCGTGCTGCGCGATGGCGGCGAGCAGAAGCTCGCGGTCGCGGCCTTCGACTCGGCGCTGATCGCGCAAGCCCTGCGAGACGTGGCCATCAAGCCGGACCTCGAGGGCACACGCGTGGCGACCCAGCCCACGGGACCGGCCGCCAAGGCTGGTCTGCAGGACGGCGACAGCATCGCGCGTGTCGGCGATCGACCGGTCGCGCGCTGGAGCGAGATCCAGGCGGCGATCAAGGCCCAGGCGCGGGCCAACGAGTCGCTGGCGGTCAGCGTGCAACGGCGCGGAACCGACGGACGCTCGGAATACCCCGATCTCAGCGTGACTCCGGCCGCGCTGATGCGCCCCGACTACGGCATCACGTCAGGCGTCGCGACCTACATCTACCGCGCCGAGTCCTTCGGCGAGGCAGTGCGCATGGGCACGCGCTACTCGTGGAAGTTCCTGGTCGACAGCTGGAACACCCTGCGCGGAATTTTCGTCGGCAGCGTCAGCGAGGACAGCCTCGGCGGCATCATCCTGATCTCGCAGGTCAGCTACGCCTTCGCGAGCATGGGCATCGCCAAGCTCCTGTTCTTCCTGTGCATGCTGAGCCTGAACCTGGCCTTCTTGAACGTGCTGCCGATTCCCGTGCTCGACGGCGGCCACCTGTTCTTCCTGCTGATCGAGAAGATCAAGGGCTCGCCGGTCAACGAGCGCGTGCTCGGCTACAGCCAGATGGTCGGGCTCGTGCTGATCCTCGGCCTGGTCGTCTTCGTGACGTTCAACGACCTGCGCAGATTCTGGGAGTAGCGGGTCGATGCTCGCACTCGGACGGCTGCTGCGGCTGTCGCTCGCGCCCTCGGCCCTGGCCGACGTTGCAGCGGGACTGGTGTTCGCGAACCACGGGCGCTGGCCTGCAGGCCCAGGACCCTTCTGCCTGATGGCCTCGTCGGCTTGCGTGTACCACGGCGCGATGGCGCTCAACGATTGGCACGATCGCGAGCACGACGCAGGGACGCGGCCCGATCGGCCGATTCCTTCCGGAAAAGTGGCGGCGCGCACGGCTCTGGCGCTCGGCGTATCGCTGCTCGTGGTCGGCCCGCTGATCGCGCTGGTCCACAGTCCGGGCGCGGCCCTGTGGTCGATGGCTCTCGGTCTCGTCGCGCTGTCGTACGACCTCGGTGGACGCGGGGCCTGGCTCGGGCCGCTGCTGCTCGCCCTGTGCCGCGCGGGCAACCTCGGCCTGGGCCTGTTTTTCGCGAGCGGAGTCTTCGGCGCGACGATTCCGTTCCAGCAGGCCCTGGTGGCGATGGTGCTCTACGGCGTGTTCGTGCTGCGCGTGTCGCAGCTCGGACGCATGGAAGATGGCGAGGACGCGGACCTCGCGGGGCCGAAGCCCAAGGCGCTGGTGCTCTCAGCGGCGCTGATGCTGTTGTTCGTCCCCTTCCTGCCGCCCTTCGGCAGGGTCGGTGGAATCCTGGTCGCGAGCGCAATCGCCTGGCCGGCGGCCTTCAGCCTGGTGCGTCTGGCGCGTCTGCGCGCGGACTGGACTCGCGCAGACGTCGAGCGGGCGATGGGATTGTGCCTGCGCCGCTTCCTGATCTTCAGTGCGGCGCTCGCCGCGCGTGCCTGGAATCCGCCGGCTTTCGACGCGCTGATCGTCGCGGCCTTGATCCTCTCGGGTTACCTGATCTCCGCGAGGCTGCGGCGGGTTTTCCCGCCGAGTTGATCAAGCCTCGCGCAGCTCGCGCGCGCGCTGCTCCAGCCAGTCGAGCGCGGCTTCGCGCGTCGCGAGCCGGCCTTCGAGCCGCTCCGTCTCCGCTTCCTCGAGCAGCCGCTTCCACTGCGGACCGCGCGCGATCTTCGAGCGCTCGAGATCCGCCGAGCTGATCCAGGAGGCAGGTCGCAGGTCGGATTGCGAAAGCCGTCCGAGCTGCTGCTCGAGCAGGTCGAGCTCGGCCGTGTCGCCTCCGTCGGCCATGCGCCAGGCTCGGGCGAGCCGCAGGCCATCGCCTGCTCGAGCTGCCCGCGCGAAGCGGACGAGGCGCGAACGCGGCGCGCCCGCGAGCGCAGTCGCCTCGGCTTCGCGTTTCCACAGGGCTTCGATGGCTTCGCGCAGAACACGCGACGGTCGCAGGAAGTCGAGGATCGCGCGGGCCGCGGTTTCACCGGCCGCGGAGCCCGGCTCGAGCAGCAGGGCCAATCCCGGAGCGCTGCCGACAGCGCGTTCGCCGTTCTCGACGAGCTTCAAGGCGCGCAAACGCCGCTCGAGCGCGGCTCGATCGGGACACAGCTCGTGAAAACCCGGCAAGAGCGTCTGCAGCAACCCGGTGGTGGCCAGGATCTCGATCCCGCGCGCGCTGCGCGGCGTCTCGAAGATCCGCTCCAGCTCCGAAAGGCGCCGCTCCGCGCTGACTCCGATCAGTGCAGCAACGCTCTGCGCCGCAGCCTCCAGCGTGCGCGGGTCGACCGCGAAGTCCAAGGCTGCCGCGAAGCGCGCCAGGCGCACGAGCCTGAGGCCGTCCTCGGCAAAACGCGCCCGGGGATCGCCGACCGCGCGCAACACGCGAGCCTCGATGTCGTGCATCCCGCCCTCGGGGTCGCACAGCTCGTCGTTCAAAGGATCGAGGTACAGGGCGTTGCAGGTGAAGTCGCGGCGGCGCGCGTCCTCCGCGACCTTGTCGGTGTACTCGACCAGGTCCGGGCGGCGTGCGTCGGAGAAACCGCGCTCGCGCCGGAAGGTGGTCAGCTGCACGTCGATGCCGCCGACGTGGACCAGCACCGTCCCGAAAGCCTTGCCCACGGCGTTCGTGCGCTCGAACAGGGCCTCGATCTGATCCGGCAGCAGCGCGCTGGCCATGTCGAGATCCGAGGGCTTGCGGCCGAGTGCAAGGTCGCGCACCGGTCCGCCGACGATCCAGGCGCGCTGGCCGGCGCTCGCGACGCGGCGGGCGATTTGCACGGCGCTCACGTGGAGCGCGGCGGGCAAGGATTGCGCGCTGAAGGAGGCCATCGAGCTTGCAGACTAGCAACTGACCCTGAAGAATCCCCCCGGTCCTCCTCGATGATCCTCCCACGCATCTTCCGATCCCGGATCCCAAGCGCGCCGTCGCGCTCCACGTGGGGGCGCATCCAATCGCTCGACCTCGCGATCCTGATCGGCATCGTGGCCGTGGTCGTGATCGTCTCCTTGCCGCGGCTGTCGGCTTTCGCGCAGCGCGAGAACGAAGCCGACGCGCAGCGGATGGTGCGGCGATTGACCCAGCTGTTCGACGACGACGCGCTGAACGCCGCGCCGCCGGCGAACACCAAGGCGCTCTTCGATCGTCTGCCGCGCGCGGCACGCCGTCAGTTCGAGGACCAGACCGTGGTCGACGACGGGCGCGTGCTGCTGCGCCACGGCTACTACTTCGAGTTCGTGCACGTCCCCTCCTTCGCGGGCGACACGCAGGGCTTGATGGCGGTGCGCGCCTGGCCCGAGCGCCGCTCCGGCAAGGGCGTGCCCTCGTTCTATGGCTTCTCGAGCACCCACGTGCTGAGGCACAAGGACCTCGATCCCGCGCCGGGCGGCTTGGATGCTCCGCCGCAGATCGCCTCGCCGCTGTTCCTCGATTTGCGCGCGAAGGGCTGGGAGCTCGTCAGCGCCAGCGACGCGGATTAGCGTCTATTTCTTCGGCGCGGGATACCAGCGCCACAGGATGCCCTGCACGGCTTCGCGACTGTGCGGTTCCTGCATCCGCAGCGTGGCGCGCTTGATCTGCCAGGCGACTTCCTTCGCGGGTCCGATGCGCACCAGGCGATCGGCGACGAAAACCATTTCCTGGCCCGTGGTGCGCGGATCCTCGAGCACCTGGAGCAACAGCTCGCGGCTATGGTCACCGCCGAGGGCCGAGAAGGCTTCGAGCGCGTCCATGCGCACCAATTCGTCGGAGCTGGCGCGCCACAGCTCGAACAGCTCGTCCTGCGCCGGGACTCCGGCGTTGACCGCCTGGCGCAGGATGAAGCGCTGGGCGCGCATCGATTCCAGCTCGTCCTTCTGCGTCAGCGCCAGCTTGATCAAGGCCTTCGTGGCTTCGCGCAGCGGGATCAGACCGATCAGCTTGACCAGGCTCGCGCGCTCGGCCGCCGGCCGCTTCTCGATCGATTCCAGTCGCGGGCGGAACTCGCTCCACACGCGTGTCGCCAGGGCGGGATCGTCGGCCATCCGCTGGCGCAGGATCTGCAGGCCGGCATGGACTTCGCCGATCGCTGGGCTCTGAATCCACTGCAGGGCTTCGTCGACCGCGGCACCCGCGCCTTGGTTGGCGAGCGCGGTCAAGGCGGCCACGCGCACCTGGGGATCGCTGTCGTTCATCGCCAGCTCGAGCAGCCGCTTCGCACTCGGGCGCTCGTCCAGCGCGGCCGCGGACACGACCAGCATGCGGATCGAGGCCTCTTCCTCGTGCTCGAGAGTCCACACGAGCTCGTCGAACTGCTCCGAGCCGGCCAGGGCGCGCACGGCGAGATCGCGCTCCGTCGGATTCTTCGATTCACGCGACTCGCGCAGCTCGGCGAGCGCGGGTTCGTTGCGCTGAGCATCGCCAGCGCCGGAAGCCGCCGCGCACAGCCAGATGCGCGCGTAGGCATCCAGGTCCTTTCTCTCGAGCAGCGCCGCGGCGCGCCGCGCGATGTCCGGATCGAGGGTGCGCGTGAAGAACGGCAGGATCGTCGGCCACAGATGCTTGTTGTCGCCGTTCTCGAGCCAGGACATCCACAGCTTCTGGGCCCGCGGCAGGTCGAGCTTTCCGAGCTCGGCGCAGACCTCGGCCTGGTAGCCGTCGCTCGCGCGGGCGAGGAAGGCCAGCACGGGGTCGAAGGATTCCGGCCGCGGGTGCACGCGCAACCCGCGCAGGGCCTGGATCTGCAGCGACTCGGACGGATGCTCGAGCAGGGTCCACAACAGGCGCGTGGCCGCGGGCTCGGGGCTCAGCGAGAGCACAGCAGCCGCGTTCCGCAGGTAATCGCTGCCGCCGGGATCGTTGCGCAGGCGCTCGACCAGCCGCGCCACGGCCGCGACGCCGCGCTCGCCGTCCGTCGCGAGGTCCGAGATGGTCTGGTGCAGCGGCTCGTGCTCGCCAGTCAGCAGGGTCTGGATCTGGATCTGCGTCGGATCCGCCAGGTCGACGTCGTAGCCGCCGCGGGCCATCGAAGGATCGAAGAACAATTCGACGCGCTCGTCGATCGCGCGAGCCGGTTTCGCGGGCTCGTCCTTCTTGCAGGCGCCCAGCGGGATCGCGAGCAGGAGGAGCAGCGCCGCACGCATCGTCGACTGCGCCTTCAGCGCGTGGTCTTCTCGCCGAGCACGCCCTCGGCCTTCGCCAGGCCGGCGAGGGCCTTGGCGTAGGCGACGCGCGCGCGCTTCTCGCTGGACAGGGCTTCGGCGAGCTGCTGCGAGAACTCGAGCACCTGGAACGTGGTCGACAGGCCTTCGTTCTTGCGCGCTTCTTCGGCAGCGAGCTGGCGCTCGGCCAGCTCGAGGCTCTTCGCCGCGGCCTTGACCGCTTCGGCCTGGTAGACGATCTGGCGCACCGCGTCGCGCACCTCGGCGGCGATCTGCGATTCGAGCTGGTCGTACACCAGGCGCGCCGAGCGTCCCCGCGCGCGAGCGGCGCGCTCGGCGTTGCGGGCCGTGCGGTTGAGGATCGGCAGGTCGAGGGTCAGCGCCGCGCGGTTCGCGGGGAACTCGAAGCTGGTCGCGCTCTGGAAGGCCTCCCAGTTGTCGCCGTCGAAGCCGCGTCCCGTGGAGCTGAGCTCGAGGTCGAGGCCGAAACGGCGCTCGCTCTTGGCGCGCTCGAGGCGCAGCTCGCTGGCGTCGATCTCCAGGCGCTGCTGGCGCAGCTCGGAGCGGTTCTCCAGGGCCACGAGCAGCGCGGCATCCCAGGCCGGAACCACCGGGTTGTTGCTCTCCGGCAAGGGCGTGACCGGAACGATCTGCGTGTCCCAGGAGTTCTTGTCCGTGCCGGGGAACAGCGCGGCTTTCAATTTGTCCTGGGCCGCGCGCACGTTGACGTCGGCGAGCAGGCGCTCTTCGATGCGCCGCGCGACGTTCGTTTCCGATTGCAGGACTTCGACGCCGGTGCCCACGCCCGCGTCGAGGCGGCGCTGGTCCTGGTCGAGCTGCCGGCGGCCGAGATCCAGGGTCGCGTCGGCGACTCCCAGCTGCTCGACGGTCGCGACCAGATCCCAGTAGGCCGAGTTCACGTCGAACAGCAACTGCTGGCGCGCCTCGCGGAAGTGCTCGGAACTCTTGTGGTACAGGATCTCGCTCTCGCGCTGGATACTGGTCGCGTACTTGCTCCAGGCGCCGCGCCACAGCGGCTGGCGGAACGAGACGCCGAGCGTGTCCGTAGTCGAGGGATTGACCAGCTGGAAGCTGTTGTTGCTCTTCGTGTTGACGCGGCCGTAGTTCAAGTTGAACACGCCTCCGGTCTCCAGGGGGAAGACCAGGCCGGCGCTCACTTCCTGCGTGTCCTCCTTGACGACCACGGCGCCGGACAGCGAGGAATTCGCTTCGAATTCCGTGTTGGTCACCGCGGCGGTGGCGGTGATTCGCGGGTCGAAGCTGCCCCAGCTGCCGAGGTACTCGTAGCTGGCCACTTCGGTCGTGACCGCTTCGATCTCCAAGCCCAGGTTGTTGTCGAGCGCGATCTTGAGCGCCTGCTCGAGAGTGAGCTTCAGCTCCACTTCGCCGTTCGCCGGTTTGGGCGGAAGAGCGGGGGCCGGCTCGGCGGGCGGCGCGGTCGGAGTCGGCTCGGGCTTGGGCGCGTCCTGGCCGAATCCCGCCGGTTCGAAACTTGCCCAGATCAAGGCGGCGAGCGCGAGGGGTGCCGCGAGGGAAGGGAAGTCGGACATGCGGCGTGAGAGCATAGGGGCGGGCAGTGACGCGGACTACTCCCGCGCGGTTTCGGGCCTCCCATCACGCTGGCGACGTCGGGAAATTCTCCGCCATCCGCCCCCGGGCTTCAGCGTGTGTGTTGCCGGCCCCACTCGAGCCAGAACTCGAGGACGTCCGAGGCTCTGGTCGCCGGCCCGGAGGCGCAGGCACGCTCGAGTTGCTCGAACCAGGCGCGGTCGAGGGCGGGTCCGGGTTCCGAGGGCGGCTGGGAGCCCGGCAACTTGAAGCCGTAGGAGGTCGCTCGCTCGAGGGCGTGGGCCGCGAGGCGGGCCGCAGGGTGGGACTCGCGCGCTGCCTGCGAGTCGTCGACCAGACGCCCGAGCGCCAGGGCAAGCCGCGGATCGGCGCGACCCGCCAGGGCCCAGTCGTCGAGCAGCAGCTCGGCCCACAGGGCGCGCTCGATCACCGGTGCGTTGGCGGCGGGCTCGCTCAAGCTGCTGTCGAAGCTGCCGAGGCTCAGGCGCCGGCTGCGGGCGCTGAGCAGTTGCGCCACATGGCCCGCGACTCCTGTCAGGTGTTCGTCCACCGAGGCCCGCTGCTTGACAGGCGGAGCACCCTTCTCGATCAGCTCGCGGCGCGCGCGCGCCAGACGATCGAGACCCGGAAGGGCGTCGCCCAGGCCCGTCGAGGGTCCGGGAAGCTCCGGGTCCGGCTCGCGCACGAGCTCGCGGCGCTGCTCCACGGGCAGCTGCACCACCGGAAGATCCTGGGGCGGCGCCTCGATCCGGACCACCAGGCCGCGGCTTTCGCGCGCGCGCAGCACCAGCGCGATCGCCAGCACGGGCACGGCCATCAAGTGCAGCAGGAGACTTGCCGCGATCAGGCGCACGGTCAGCGAAGAGCTCCAGCGCTCGCGCAGAAATCGCCCCACCACGTGCCAGTCGCCGCGCCAGGAGGGATCCTCGCGCGTCGTGCGTCCGAGAACGCTTTCGGCAAGCTCTTCGGCGCGGCGCTCGTCCTCGATCGAGCTCGCGGCCAGGGCGCCGCGGATCGCCGCCAGCTCGCTCAAGGTCGCGTCGAGGGCGCGCGTGCATTCGCCGCAGGCGCGCAGCTCTGGGCTCCGCGCGGGAGCGCGCTGCGCGCTCTCGTCGAGGGCGAGCTCCAGGAGATCCTCGGGCGCCAGGTGTGCGTGTCGCTCGCTCACGGCTGACCTCCGAGGGGCTTGTGCAGCGCGCGCGCCGGCGTTTCATCGCTGGCTCGCTCGCTCCGGGACTGGGCGCGTGCCTCGGCAGCCGCGTCCGGAGCTTCCAGCGCGGCCCGCATGCGCCGCAGGGCATGGAAGACCCGCGACTTGACGGTGCCGACCGGGATGTCGAGCTCGGCGGCGATCTCCGGGTAAGGCCGCGACTGCACGATCGCCAGCTCGAAGATGATTGCGTGGTTCGCCGAGAGACTCGCCAGCGCGCGGGCGATGCGACCTTGCTCCTCGAGTCGCGAGAGCCGGCGCTCGGGCTCTTGCCCCGGCGCGATCGGCTCGCGGTTCCCGGCCGATTCCGATTCGAGCGCCGACAGCGAGCGCGCCGGAATTCGCGCCGCGTCGCGCCTGCGCCGGTCGATCCAGGCGTTGCGCGCGATGCGCAGCGCGAAGGCTTCGAACGTGCCTTGCGGCTGGTAGTTTGCGGCTTGGCGGTACAACTTGAGGAAGACTTCCTGGGTCAGGTCCTCGGCTTCGACGCGCGAGCCGCCGAGGTGCTGGAAGAAACCGATCAAGGTCGAGGTCTCGCTGCGGACGAATTCCTCGTATAGGTCGACTTCTCCTCGGCTCAGGGCCACCAGGGGGTCGCGATCGCGGTCCCAGGAACCCTTCACGGGAGCTGCCCAACGCGTGGGACCGTGCGCGGTTCAAGCTGGGGAAGAGGCTGGGTCACGCGTGCTCGATGGCACCTGGGGCAACCTGGCTCTCCCCCACCCGCAGGCCGCGGACCAGGGCTTCCATCGCGCGCGAGCGAGCCAGGGCTCCAGCGCCCGTCCGCGAGGCCAGGGCGCTCAAGCTCAGGCGTCGTGTGTCGGGTGCAAGCGGTCCCATGTGCTCGAGGAGTAGACCCAGGCGGGGCAACGGCAACCAGGCCTCGACCCGCGAGGCCCATTCGATCAGAGCCACCCCGCCGCGGTCGAGCCATTCCGCGCCGCCGCCCTCGAGGAAGGCCCGCTCGCGGCCCTCCATCCAGGCGTCGAAGTGGTAGATCGGCAGGCGTCCTTCATAGGTGTGCATCAGGGTGAAGCTCGGGCTGTGGACGCGGTCGGGGGCGCCCAGGCCCCTGGCCACGCCGCGGGCGATCGCCGTCTTGCCGCTGCCGAGCTCGCCTTCGAGGGTCAGGGCCACCCCGGTGCGAACGAGCTCGGGGTCGGCTTCGATCGCCCGCGCCAGGGCCGCGCCGAAGGCCTCGGTGGCCTCGGTCGAGTGCGAGAGGAACGAGCGGCTCGCGATGCACCGGAGCTCAGGCTCGGCCATGGGTCCAGCTCCGAGCGAGATCGACGGGCACGAGTTCGAGGGAGCCTTCGGCGCGCGGCACGCGGACACCGCTGCCGGTGCGGACGCGGCCGATCGCCTGCAGGGTCATGGATTCACGCGAGGCTCGCGTGAGGAGCACGCGCGCGCGCGCAGGCGCCAGAGCGACGACCAGCTCGTGGTCCTCGCCGTCGTAGAGCGCGTGCTCGAGGGCCGAGCGGCCGCTCGCTCTCGCTGCGCGCCGCGCGTCGCGATGGATCGGCACCGACTCGATCTCGATCGCGACACCCGAGCGCTGCGCGAGGCGCGAGACATCGCGCGCCAGTCCGTCGGAGAGATCGGTCATCGCGCGCGCTCCGTTGCGTCCCAGCCAGCGACCCTCGGCGAGGCGCGGCACGAGGCGCAGATGCCGGCCGAGACGGCTGCCGCCGAGCGCTCCCGTGACCAGCAACACGTCTCCGGCGCGAACCTGGTCGCGAGCCGGAGGCTTGCCGCCGATCTCGAGCTCCCCGATGGCAGCGACCGAGATCGCGCAGGGGCCTTCCGCGCAGGCGAGGTCGCCACCGACCAGCTCGGCGCCGAAATCGCGCGCGCGATCGGCGACGGCGCGGATCGCGGCGCGGATCCAGCGCTCCTCGGTGCGCCCTGGAAAGCTGGCGCTCATCAACAAGGCCCGCGGCGTCGCCGCGCTGGCCGCGAGGTCCGAGAGGGCGCGATCCGCGGCCTTCCTGCCCGCGAGCCGCGCGGAAGTCCCCGGCTCGAAATGGACGCCTTCGATGCACTGGTCGATGCACAGGACCGGACGCTTCAAGTTTCGCGCGAGGGTCGCGGCGTCGTGGCCGAAGCTCGCCGCCAGACCGGCCGGGCGGTGGGTTTCGAGCAGCCAGCGATGGATGCGCGACTCGCTCCAGCCGCGGCGTGAGGAAGTCATGGGCAGCGAGAGACTACTAAGTGCCCGGAAGGGCGCACACGACGCGGCCGACGACGCGCTCTTTCGCGATCGGTCCGAGGGTGCGCGAATCCAGGCCCTGGACCTCGGGATTGTCCGCAAGCAGCCACAGACCGGGTCGCGTCTCGCTCTCGGGCGCGCGCCCGACGTCGCCGAGCAGGAGGCGGCCTTGCTCGTCGTGGAACAGCAGGGCCTGGCCCTCGCGCGCATCGAGGTTGCGGCGATCGACGAGCAGCCGCGCTCCCGGGTGGAAGCGCAGGAGCGGAGTGATCGCGTCGCGCGGCAGCGACTGCAGATCGAAGCGCCAGAAGAGATAGAACACAGCGCAGAGCGCGTAGATCCACAGCCCGCGGCGCACCCAGAAGAGCACGCGCCGCGGCGTGGGCGCCCTGGTCCGCGCTGGCTGATTCATTTCCTTGCTCACGGCGTGCGGCCTTCCAGGGCCGCGACCCAGGCTTGTACCCGTGCCAGGGTTGCCTGCAACGAGTCGCCGGAACGGAACACGCCAGCGCGCGCGCAGACTCCGTGCACGCCGAGATCGCGCAGCGACGCGAAATGCTCAGGCAGGAGACCGCCGATCGCGAGCAGCGGGATCTCCGAAAGGGCCAGGGCGCGTGCGATGCCTTCGAGCCCGATCGCGGTCTGGATGCCTTGCTTCGAAGGCGTGTCGAAGACCGGTCCGTGGATCCGGTAATCGCAATCCGCGAGGCGCTCGGGCGGATCGCCGTCGTGGGTCGAGAGTCCCAAGCCCATCGAAGCGGGCAGCAGGCTGCGTGCCTGGGCCGGCGGCAACGAGTGAAATCCAAGGTGCACGGCATCCGCTTCGACGGCGAGCCCCGCGTGCACGCGATCGTGCACGCAGAACCATGTGCCGCTGTGCTTCGCTCGCGCGGCGAGTCCCTGGGCAAGCGTCAGGAATTCACGGTCGGACAGCCCTGGCTCGCGCAGCATCAATCCCGGAAGGCCGGCTTCGAGGGCCGCTGCTGCGCGCGCCAGGAAGTCGCGGGCCGTGGCGGAGGACAGGTCGCCCGGAGACAGCGCGACGAAGCGCGGCGGCAATCGAGCCAAGCTCAGCCCTCGGTCTCGACCAGATAGCCCAGGTCGCGCAGCAAGGCCTGGGTGCGCCGCGTGGTGAAGCGCATCTTGAGCTGGACGCGTTTGACGTCGAGCACTTCGCGCACGTAGTTCTTCGCTCCCGCGTCCTGCTGGAAGCGCTTGAACGTGGCCTCGTCCTCGCAGCGCAGGACTCCGCGCTCGTCGAGCACCATCAAGCCCGCGTGGGCGCCCCAATCGCGCACCGAGTACAGGACGTTCTGCGGCACCGGCGTGCGCGAATGTCCGCGCAGCGTCGACAGGATGCGCGAGAGGTACATGCCCTCGGAGAGCGCACGCTGCACCGACTTTTCATTGAGCCGGAAGTGCAAGGTCTCGCCCTGGCGCTCGCGCACGGCGAAGCGATCGAGCTCGTGCACCAGCTCCGCGTCGTCGCCGGTCGGGAACAGCACGATCTCGAAATCCGGCGTGACGATCAGACTGCCGAGCACGGGCATCAATTGCGGCGCACCGTCGACCGCGCCGAGCAGGCGCGCGCCGACCTTGGTCAGGCGCAGAGCCACCGGCCGGTCGCTCGCGTCGTAGCCCAGGTCGACCAGGCCGAGCAGGTACATGCGGCTGCGCACCCACTTCGAGAGGTTCCAGGCCAGCCGCTGCGGATCCTCCATCGGCGCGTACTGGCCGCCGTGGTTGCGCGTGGCGAAGTACTCTTCCACCGCGAGCTGGTCGAGGCTCGACAGGTAGGTGTTGCGCGCCAGGAAAGGCAGGTACATCAGGTCGTACCAGGTGCCGGCTTCGATGCGCTTGAGCAGGCGCAGGAAAATGCGGCGCAGGCGCACCTGGTGGTAGTAATCGCCGGCGAGGTTCTTTTCCTCGACCGAGAATTCGAGCAGGGCGCGCAGCTTTTCCTCGAGGTCTTTCTGTTCCCAGACCCGGCCTTCGCTGGACATCGCGAAGGTGCGCTCGCCGGTCGATTCGATCAGGCGCGCCGAGCGCGTGAAGTCGTAGATGAAATCGAGCACCGCTTCGCGCGACAGCTCACGGCCAGGATTGGGGATCAATTCCTGCAGGATGCGCTTCTCGGTGGTCTTGAAGATCTCGCCGCGCACCGTGAAGCGCACGTTGTGCTCGAGGATGAAGCCGATGAAGCGCGAGATGTTGCTGACCAGGTCGACCGACAGGGCCGACTCGCGGTGCGGCCGGTCGGGGTCTCCGGGCACGGCGACGCGCTTGAGCCAGGCCAGGGCGACCTCGTTGAAGATCAGCAGGGCTTCTTCGTTGTGGTGGATGCCGTAGGGCGAAAGCTCCAGGCGCTCGACGGTTCCGAGCAGGGCTTCCTCGAGCTTCTGGCGCCAGCGCGCGCCGTTCCAGGCGCCGAGCTCGGTCTCCATGCGCTCGAACAGGCTGCGCGGCAGGATTCCGCCGAACTGAAGAATGGCCTTCTCCACCAGGCCGCGCAGCGGTGCTTCGAGGCGCTCGATGCGCGCGACGGCCGCCGCTTCGGCGGAGTACATCTTGTACACCTCGCGCAGCCGCGTCGGGCCGGAGTGCTTGGCGCGCGCCGGATCGTCGTACAGGCGATCGAGGTGGCCGCGCAGCGTGAGCACGTCGAACACGCCGCGGCGTTTCGCGCGCTGCTGGCGCAGCAGGCCGTCGGCGATTTCCTCCGGGACGGCGAGCGAGCGCGCGCCGAAGCTCTTGAAACGCCGGTCCTTCGATTCGACCACCAGCGCGTGCCGCGCGAGCACGGCCAGATTGGCCTCGAGGTCGTAGTGCGAAAGGTAGGCGAGCTGCTTGTGGCAGGCGAGCTCCGCGAAGCTCAGCTGGTAATGCGGCGCCTCGAGCAGCAGCGCCACGATCTGGTTCAATTTCCGCCCCAGGGACTGGGCCCGCGCGTCGACCAGGCCGTCGTCGGCGATCAGCGCGCGCACCGAGCGTTTGATCTCGGCCGCCTCGCGCGGCATCTGGCCGCCGGACGCCGCGGCCCAGAAGGCGTAGAGCTCCTCGAGCTCGAGCATCGAGCGCGCGTCGAGGACCTCGCCGATCGAAAGCCTGGCGTGGCCATGCCGGGGAGTGTTGACCGCAGGGCTCGAGGTGGTCTCCACAGGTTGGGCCTCGCGCGCCGCGGCAGCGCCGTTCTCTCCGTTCATTCCTGGCATCCCCGGCATCCCGGGCTCCTTTTCATTGCGCGGTTGGTTCACGAAGCACTCTCTGCGTCCTGCATGCGTCCTTCCAGCCAGCTCGCGGCTTCGATGATCTCGTAGGCATATCCCTGCTCGGTCAGGAACAACTGGCGTTTCTCCGCAAATTCCTGATCGCGCGAAGAAAGGGTCACGACCGAATAGAACACGGCCGCCGATCCGTCCGCCTTGGGACGCAGGATGCGACCGAGGCGCTGCGCTTCCTCCTGGCGCGAGCCGAAGGTGCCCGAGACCTGGATCGCGACATTGGCTTCGGGAAGATCGACGGCGAAATTGCCGACCTTGGAGACGAGCAGCACGGGCAGGCGTCCGGCGCGGAAGGCCTCGTAGAGCTCGCCGCGCTCGGCATTGGGCGTCTTGCCGGTGATCAGCGGGACCTTCAGGTGCCGCGCCAGATGGTTCAGCTGGTCGATGTACTGGCCGATGATCAGCACGTGGCTGTGCGGGTGGCGCAGGAGCAGGTGCTCGATCACGTGCAGCTTGAGCGGGTTCTCGCTCGCCACGCGGAACTTGCTGCGCGCGCTGGCCGCGGCGTAGATCGGTTTCAGCGAAGCCGGCAGGGGAACGCGCACCTCGACGCAGGTCGCGGCGGCGATGAAGCCCTGGGACTCGAGCACCTTCCAGGGCACGTCGTAGCGCTTGGGCCCGATCAGGCAGAAGACCTCGTCTTCCTTGCCGTCCTCGCGCACCAGGGTCGCGGTCAATCCCAGGCGGCGCCGAGCCTGCAGATCGGCAGTGACGCGGAACACCGGCGCGGGCAAGAGGTGCACCTCGTCGTAGATCACCAGGCCCCAGTTCTCGCGCGAGAACAGGCTGAAGTGCTCGAAGACGTCGGTCTTGCTGCGCCGCCAGGTCAGCATCTGATAGGTCGTGATCGTCACCGGCGCGACCTGCTTGTGATCGCCGGTGTACTCGGCGACGTCGGCTTCGGTCAGCGTGGTCTTGTCGAGGATCTCCTCGCGCCACTGGTGCACGGCGACGGTGTTCGTGGTCAGGATCAGGGTCTTCTCCCCCACCAGGTTCATGACCGCGAGGCCGACCACGGTCTTGCCCGCGCCGCAGGGCAGGACGATGACTCCGCTTCCGCCGAGCACCGTGCCGCCAGCGTGGAACGCGGCCGCGGCGTTGCGCTGGTAGGCGCGCGGCTGGAAAGCCCGCCCTCCGCGCGTCTCCTCGCGCAGCGTGATCGCGAAGGTATCGCCCTTCATGTAGCCGCCGCGGTCGTCGACCGGGAAGCCGATCTTGATCAGCGCCTGCTTGATCGAGCCGCGCGCCAGCGGACCGACCCACACGCGGCCTTCTGCGTCGACCTCGACCAGCTTGCGGATCGATTCATGGCCGAGCACGTCGGCGAGGGCGTCGCGGTGCTCGCTGGTCAGCTCGAAGCGCTCGTCGCGGCGCTCGATGCGCAACAATCCGTAGCGGCCGACCCATTGCTGGATCTCGTGCAGCACGCTGCGCGGCACGGGCACGCAGGAGAATTCGCTGAGCACCGCCGCGATGTCCTCCGCGGTCTTGCCCATCGCCGCCGCGTTCCAGATCGAGACCGGCGTCAGACGGTAGGTGTGCAGATAATCGGGGCTCTTCTCGAGCTCGGCGAAGACCGAGAGGGCGTCGCGCGCGGCGGCAAAGCGCGGATGTTCTTCGGTCAGCGGCTCGCCCTCCTCGTCCTTGACTGGCACTCCGCGTCCGTCGACCACGGCGCGCACGGTGTGCAGCATCAGCGAGCGGTCGCTCTGCACGATCAGCGGGTTGTCGGGGCGCAGGCTCACGAGGAAAGCCTCTTGCGCGGGACGCTGCCCTGGGTCCGCGTGCGCGGCGAGCGCTGGGTGCGCGCGCTGGGCGTGGCGCGCGGCGCACGAGGAACGTCGCGCTCGAGCTCGGTGCGCAGCCAGGGTCCGGTGACCGAGTCGGCATCCAGGCTCAACTCGCTCGGAGTGCCCTGGGCGATCACCGTCCCGCCCGCGCCACCGCCGCCGGGGCCGAGCTCGACCAGGGTGTCGCAGATCGAGAGCAGGCCGGTGTGGTGCTCGATCAGCACCACGGCATGCCCGCGGCGGCGCAAGCGCTGCAGCACGCGCGCGAGCTGCGCCACGTCCGAGCTGTGCAAGCCGGTCGAGGGCTCGTCGAGGATCACCACGCTCGCGCCGGCTTCGTCGCCGAGCTGCAATTCACTGGCGAGCTTGATGCGCTGAGCTTCGCCGCCGGAAAGAGTCGTCGAGCTCTGGCCGAGCGGCAGGTAGCCCAGCCCGACTTCGGCCAGGGTCTGCAGCACGGAAACAGCCTTGGGCTGGTGCTCGAGGAAAGCCAGGGCCTCATCGACGGTCATGTCGAGGACATCGGCGATCGAGCGCCCGCGGAACTTGACCTCGAGGACCTCGGGTGTGAAGCGCCGGCCGCCACACTCCTCGCAAGGCAACCACAGGTCGGCGAGGAATTGCATCTCGACCTGAGTCGCGCCGCGACCTTCGCAGGCCTGGCAGCGGCCCTTAGCCGAGTTGAACGAGAAATGCGCCGGTCCGAATCCGCGCAGGCGCGCGTCGGGCGTGCGTGAGAAGAGATCGCGCAGCGGCTCCATCAAACCGGTGTACGTGGCCGGGATCGACGCTGGCGTGCGACCGATCGGCGAAGCGTCGATCACCACCAGGCGCGGCGGATCGCCCGCGGGCGTGAGCAGCTTCTTCCAGCGTCCCGCGCTGGTCTCGCCGCTGAGCGCGGGCACCAGGCAGTCGAGGATCAGGCTGCTCTTCCCCGATCCCGAAGGCCCGCAAATGCCGGTCATCGCACCGAAGCGTGCGTGGAAATCCACGCCCTTCAAGTTGTTGAGCTTCGCGCCGAGCAGCGCGATTTCGCGCGGCTTCCCGCTCGCCGCCTCGAGCGGCTCCGCGCGCAGGCGCAGCTCGCCGCGCAGCGCGCTGCCGGTCAAGGACTTCTGGTCGGCCTCGATCGCCGCGGGCGTGCCCATCGCAACCACATTGCCTCCCAGGCGACCGGATCCGGGACCGAGGTCGACGATCCAGTCGGCGCGGCGCATCAGGCTCTCGTCGTGCTCGACCACGATCACCGTGTTGCCGCAATCGCGCAGCTCGAGCAGGGCATCGGTCAAGCGCTCGGTGTCGGCGGGGTGCAAGCCGACCGTCGGCTCGTCGAGCACGTAGCACACGCCGGTGAGCTGCGAGCCCAGGCTCGCCGAGAGCCGCACGCGCCGCGCTTCGCCGCCGGAAAGCGTCGAGGTCGCGCGGTCGAGGGTCAGGTAGCCGAGGCCGACGCGGTCGAGCAGCGACAGGCGCGATTCCAGCTCGGTGAGAACCGCCGCGACGGACTCGACGATCGTGCTCGAGCCGCGCAGCGAGCGGATCCAGACCAGCGCCTCGGACACATTGTCGCCGAGCACCTCGGGCAGACGGCGCTTGCCGACCAGCGTGAAACGCGCTTCGGGCTTCAAGCGCTCGCCCTGGCACAGGGGGCAGGTGCGCCGCGACATGACCCGCTCGAGCAGCGCGGCCCACTCCGGATCCTCCGCCTTCCCGTGCCAGGCGTCGATGTGGCCGCACAGGCCGGGCCAGGGCGCGGTGAAGCGTTCTTCGACCTCGGCGTTGGCGAAGCTCTTTTCGATCTCGACCTGGTATTGATCCTTGGCGCCTTCGCCGCGCAGCAGCAGCGCCTGCTGCACTTCGCTGAGCTCGTCGAAAGGACGGTCCAGGTTGATCTTGTGCTGCTTGGCGACGGCGCGCAGCAGGTGCTCGTAGTAGCCCTTGCCCTTGACCAGATAGCGCGCGAACTTGGTCACGATCGCGCCTTCGAGCAGCGACTCGCGAGGCGCGACGATCAAGAGCGCGGCGTCGCACTGGACCTTGGAGCCCAGCCCGTCGCATTCGACGCAGGCACCGGCGTGGGTGTTGAACGAGAAGTGGCGCGGATCGAGGCGGTGGTCGAGGCGGAATCCGCACACCGGGCAGGCCCCCTGGGTCGAGAAATCCAGACGTCGCGGCGCTCCGCCCTTGGGCTGGCTCAGCGCGCTGACGCGGCCGCCGGACACGGATGCGGCCTGGGCCACCGCATCGGCGATGCGCGAGCGCGAAGCCGCGTCGAAGCTGACCCGGTCGACCACGAGATCGACGCTGGCGCTCGCGGCCGGCAGCGCGAGCTCGGCGTCGAGGCGCACTTCCTTGCCGTCGATCAGGGCGCGCACGAATCCCGCCTTGCGCCAGGATTGAACGGCGTGATCGAAGTTCTCGCGGCGATGGGCTTCGTCCGCGGCCTGGATCGAGTGCAAGGGCGCGAGCACGAAGCCGCGCTCGCCGGAAAGCTCTTTCACGATGCGCTTGGCGATCGCGCCGGCATCGGTGACCGCCAGCGGCTCCTTGTGCACCGGGCAACGCACGATCCCCGCGCGCGAGAAAAGCACGCGCAGGTGATCGTGGATCTCGGTGGTGGTCGCGATGGTCGAGCGCGGATGGCCGCGCGAAGTGCCGGCTTCGACCGCGACCGACGGCCCGAGGCCTTCGATCTTCTCGACTGGCGGCTTGTCGCGCGAGCCGAGGAACTGGCGCGCGTAGGTCGAGAGGGACTCGACGAAACGGCGCTTGCCCTCGGTGTAGATCGTGTCGAGGGCGAGCGAGCTCTTCCCGGAGCCGCTCGGACCGGTGACCACGGTCAGCGAGTCGCGCGGGATGGTCACGTCGATGCCCTTGAGGTTGTGCGTGCGCGCTCCGAAGACGCGGATCTCGCGCGGCGGACCTTCGCTCGCCAGGGCGCGGCCGTTCGTGCGCGACTTGCGCGAAGCAGGTTTCGCGCGGCGCGTCTGGCCGTGCTCGGCGAGGGCGCGACCGGTGTGGGACGAATCCTGGGCCTCGATGGCTTCAGGCGTCCCGCTCGCGACCAGGCGTCCGCCCGCCGCACCGCCCTCGGGTCCCAGGTCGATCACGTGGTCGGCCGCGCGGATCACGTCGAGGTTGTGCTCGATCACCACCACCGTGTGGCCGGCGTCGACCAGCCGCTGCAGCGCGGCGACCAGCTTCTGCACGTCGAACTGGTGCAGGCCCGTGGTCGGCTCATCGAGGATATACAGCGTGTGGACCCGGCGCGTGCGCTTGAGCTCGCTGACCAGCTTGATGCGCTGCGCCTCCCCGCCCGACAAGGTCGTCGAGGGCTGGCCCAGCGTGAGGTACGAAAGCCCGACGTCGCGCATCGTCTTCAGCGCGTCCGCGATCTTCGGCAGGTCGCGGAACACCTCGAGGGCCTCGTCGACGGTCATCGCCAGCACGTCGGCGATGTTCTTGCCGGCGTAGCGGACTTCGAGCGTCTCGGCCTGGAAACGGCCGCCGCCGCACTCCTCGCAAGGCACGGTGACCGGTGCCAGGAATTGCAGCTCGACCAGCTGCGCCCCCGCGCCTCCGCAGGCCTCGCAGCGGCCTCCAGGAACATTGAACGAGAAGCGTGACTTGTCGTAGCCGCGCATCTGGGCCTCGGGCAGGCTGGCGAAGAGATCGCGGATCGCGGTCAGGACGTCGGTGTACGTCGCCGGATTCGAGCGCGGCGTGCGCCCGATCGGAGCGGCGTCGATCACCACCGCGTCCTCGATGTGCTCGAGTCCCTGGATCTTGTCGTGCTCCAAGGGCTGCGGGCCCTCGCGGCCGAGTCGCGCGAGCACGGCCGGCAGCAGGATGCGGTTGACCAGCGTGCTCTTGCCCGAGCCGCTGACGCCGCTGACCGCGATCAGCGTTCCGAGCGGGAAGGCGACGTCGACGTCCTTGAGGTTGAAGCCGCGCGCGCCGAGCACGCGCAAGGACTTGCCGTTGCCGCGGCGGCGCTCGTGCGGGGCGGGCATGGTCAATTCGCCGCGCAGCAACTGCCCCGTCGGCGAATCCGCGCGCGCGATGACATCCGGCGGTCCCTGAGCCACGATCCGCCCGCCCTCGCGGCCGGCCAGCGGGCCGACGTCGACGACCCAGTCCGCGGCTCGCAGCGTGGCTTCGTCGTGCTCGACCACCACCACGGTGTTGCCGGCGTCGCGCAGCTTCTCCAGCGCGGACAGGAGGCGCTGGTGATCGCGGGCGTGCAACCCGATCGAGGGCTCGTCGAGCACGTAGAGCACGCCTTGCAGTCCCGCGCCGAGCTGCGCCGCGAGTCGGATGCGCTGCGCCTCGCCACCCGAGAGGGTGTCGGCGGCTCGCGAGAGCGAGAGATAGTCGAGCCCGACGTGCTCCAGGAAGGCCGCGCGCCGGTGGATCTCGAGCAGCAGGTCGCGCGCGATCCGCGCCTCGCGCGGAGTGAGCTCGAGGCCTTCCAGCCGCGGCGTCAACTCGTGCACCGGCGCCTGGAGCAGATCGGCGATGCGCACGCCGCCCAGGCGCACGCTGCGCGCAGCGGCGTTGAGTCGCGTCCCTTCGCAGTCGGGGCACAGACTCGTGGCGAGGTAGCGCTCGACGTGCTTGACGTTGGCGGCGTAGGCCTCCTCGAGCGCGACCATGACGCCCTTGAATCGCCGCTTCCAGCGCACGCTGCCCTTGTATTTCGCGCCGTTCCACGAGGCCTGGTCCTCGAAGCGCTTCTCGCCGCTGCCGCGCAGCACGATCTTGCGCGCATCCTTGGTCAGGTCTTCCCAGGGCGTGTCGAGATCGAAGCCGTGAGCCTCGGCGACCAGCGCCAGGAACTTGAAATCGGCCTTCGGGTACAGCAGGGCTCCGCCGGTCTTGCGCATGACCGCCAGAGCTCCGCCGCGGATCGACAAAGTTGCATCGACGATGATGCGCGATTCGCTGGGCCGGCGCAGCAGGCCGAGACCTTCACAGCGCGGGCAGGCTCCGTGGGGCGAGTTGAACGAGAACAGGCGCGGTTCCAGCGGCGGCGTCTCTTCGCCGCAGCTCGGACAGGCGCGGCTGGTCGAGTAGCCGCGCTCGCCATCGGGAAAAACGACGGTCAGGTCGCCCTTGCCGAGCTCGATCGCCTGCTCCACGGCTTCGCGCAGGCGGCTTGGATTCGCGGGGTCGGGCTTGAGCCGATCGACCACGACCTCGATCGTGTGGCGGTGGTAGCGCGCGAGCTCCGGCGTCTCCTCGATGCGCAGGATCGCGCCGTCGACGCGGGCGCGGATGAAACCGCGCTGCTTGAGATCCTCGAGGACCGCGAGGTGATTGCCCTTGCGGTCGCGCACGATCGGCGCGAGCAGCACCAGCGCCTTGCCCGCGTGCTCGACCAGCAATTGCTGGACGATGCCTTCCGCGGTCTGCGACTTGAGCGGCAGGTCGCACTTGGGGCAGTGGGCCACACCGGCCCGCGCGTAGAGCACGCGCAGGTGGTCGAAGATTTCCGTCAGCGTTCCGACCGTCGAGCGTGCCGATCGCGACTGCGTTTTCTGATCGACCGCGATCGCCGGCGCGAGACCTTCGATCGACTCGACGTCGGGCTTCTCCATGCGCCCGAGGAACTGGCGCGCGTAGGCCGAGAGGGTTTCCAGGAAGCGGCGCTGGCCTTCGCGGAACAGTGTGTCGAAAGCCAGCGAGCTCTTGCCCGATCCTGAAACCCCGGTGATCACCACCAGCCGCTCGCGCGGGATGCTGACCGAGACTCCCAGCAGGTTGTTTTGCCGGGCGCCGTGGATCTCAATCGAGCCGACCATCAGGTGTTGGAGCGCAAGTGCCTGGGGCGCAAGGGCTTATGCCGATTCCCCAGAGGCTCGGGAGGGGTTGTGGACCGCGTTGGGTGGAGTGGGAAGCGCCATTCACCCTACCACCGCTTTCAAGGCTTCGGAAGAGGCGCGAACCTCACATTTCCGTCAATGGCGGACTCGGGCGCGGATCTGCTCGTGCAAGTCCGGTCCGGCAGCCACGATGTGGCCTCCGCGCAGCCAGTTTTCTCCCCCATCCGCGTCCGTGATCACCCCGCCCGCCTCGCGCACCAGGAGCGCTCCGGCGGCCACATCGTGCGGGGAAAGCTGCAATTCCCAGTAGCCGTCGAAGCGACCGGCGGCGACGTAGCACAGGTCCAGGGCCGCCGACCCGAAGCGGCGCTCGCCGCGGATCTCGTGGAAGAATCGGCCGAAGTTCTCGAGGTTGTTGTTCGCGGCCTGCGAGCGCTCGTAGGGAAAACCGGTGGCCAGGATCGCGTCCTTGAGCTCGCGGGTGCGCGAAACGTGCAGCTGCCGTCCGTCCAGGAAGGCGCCGCCGCCGAGCGTTGCCCAGAAGGTCTCGCCGAGGCGCGGTGCGTGGACCACGCCGAGCTCAGGGCTGGTGCCGCGATAGAGGCCCATCGAGATGCAGAAGGACGGGAGCTGGTGCACGAAGTTGACCGTTCCGTCGATCGGATCGAGGAACCAGCGCAGCTCGTCGGCACCGCGCGCGGGGTCGACGGTCTCTTCCTCGGACTCGATCGCGTGCTGGGGGAAAAGCTCGCGCAGCCGCGGCACGACCCAGCGCTCGCAGGCGAGGTCGGCGGCGGTGACCAGGTCGCGCTCGACGCTCTTCGACGTGATCTGTTCGGGCCGCAGCTTGCCGAAGTGCTCCATCAGGAGCCGGCCCGCTCCGCGCGCGATGTCCAGCGTGGCCTCGAGCACACGCGCGTGGTCGAGGGGCGCCTGCGAGCTCAAAGCTCACACCCGGCGAGCAGCTCGCAGATCTCGTCTTCCATCGGCTTCCATACGCTGGAGTTCAGTCCGCCGAATTCGTCGTAGTTGACCAGGATCGAGAAGACCAGCTCGCCTTCGTCGCGGGTCTTCACGATCCCCGACAAGGCGCTGGTGCCGCCGATGAAGCCGGTCTTCGCGGAGACGCGGCCTTTGACTTTCGCGCCGCGCATGCGGCCGTCGAGCGTGCCCGAGACTCCGCCGACCGCGAGCGAGGAGCGATAGATCCGCGCGGTGCGCGGCTCGCCGCAGACCACGGCCTGGATCAGCGCCGTCAACTGGCGCGCGCTGACGCGATTGAGATCCGAGAGCCCGGAGCCGTCGATCTGGCGGAATCCATCGCCCGTGACGTGCAAGCGCTCGAGAGCCGCGAGACTCGCCGCTTCGGCTCCAGAGCGCGACGCGTTCGAGAGAAACGTGTTCGCGGTCGCCAGGTAGAGCTGGTCGGCGACGGCGTTGTTCGATTCCTGGTTGATCGGCACGAGATAGCTCGACAGCGGCGTGCGGATCCGCGCCAGCAGGTTCCCGCGCGGCGTGTTGCGCTCGCGCAGCGTCGCGCCCGCGATGGAGATTCCGCGGGCCTTCAATTCGTGGCGCAGCACGGAGGCGAAGAGCTCGACCGGATCGGGCACGGGACACGAGCCGACGAAGGGCGGCGAGCTCCTCGGGATGTTCCCTCGCACGATCAACCCCGTCCGCCGCGCGTCGAACCCGATCGACAACTTCCCCGACGCGACGGTCGCCGCGCTGAACTGTCGCTCCAAGCCAAAACCCGCCGGCTGGACGGCGACTTCAGCCGCCGATCCGATCGAAGTCGGCGCGACCCGGATCGTCAGGCAGCCCCGATTCGCGCTGAAGCCGCCGGACAGGGCGCAGAACTCCTGGTAGCGCTGGCTCGCGCCGGGCCACCCCGCGGGCGGCGCCGGATTGTCGAAGCTGCCCTCGTCGAGGACCAGGTTGCCGCTGACGGTGCGCAGACCGGAGCGCTCGAGCTCGTCCAAGGCAGGCGCGAGCAGTCTCTCGACGCTGCCCTCGCCATCCGCGTCGAACAGCGGATCGCCGCTCGCTCGCAGCACCAGGTCTCCTTCGAGCCGGCCGGCTTCGAGGGTTCCGCGCGCTTCGATCGGCGTCACGAATTCCCAATCGGGCCCGAGCAGCGTCAAGGCCGCGACCGTCGTGGCGATCTTCATGTTCGACGCCGGCCGCATCGCTCGCGCGGAGTCGATGCCGAACTCCGCGCCGCTCGAGGGATCGCGCAGGTGCACGGCCACGTGCACTTCTCCGGCGGACACATGTCCCTTGCTCAGCCTGGAAGCTTCACTCCTACCCTGCTCGACGATCGAGCGGATGCGCGAGCCGATCGAATCCAGGCGCGCATGGCCCGAATTCGCGGCTGCCTCTCCCCCGCCGAGCTTCTCGAGCGCCGCGGGCGTGGAAAGGCCCGCCCGCGACGCCGGCTCACTCGCGCCCGCCGTGTCCGGACGCGCGGCCTGCGCCGGTTTGTGGGCCAGTCCCCACAGGAACCAGCCCGCGGCGACATTCGCCGCGAGGATCAGTGCGATGCGGATGGCGGCGGCGGGCGTGATGCGTCGTCGGTGAACAGCCATGTGCAGTTGTAGGCGAGGCGCGCCGTGTTGAGCACCTTCTCCTGGTCGAGCTTGTCGAGCGTGTCGCGCCAGGTGTGGTAATCGACATTCTTGTCGATCGGCAGGCCTTCGAAGAAAAACAAAGTCGGCAATCCGATCTGGTGGAACGAATAGTGGTCGGAGCGTTTGAACAGGTCCGCCTCCTCCTGCTTCATCGTCACGTCGCGGATCCCGGTGCGCGAGAGTTTCATGCCGCGCAGCAAGAGCTTCTCGAGCGATGGATTCATGGGGACGCCGAGCACCGCGCAATTGTCCTTCTCGCCGAATCCGATCATGTCCAGGTTGACCATCGCGACCACGGACTTGACGTCGACCGGAAGGCGCGCGGCGATCGCTTTCGACCCGAGCAGGCCGTCCTCCTCGCCGGAGAACGAGCAGACCAGCACGGAGCGCTTGGGTTTCGCGGCGCACAGGGCCTGGACGATCTCGAGCAGGGCCGCCGAACCCGAGGCATTGTCGTCCGCCCCCGCCCCGATGCGGCCGCGCTCGTCGACTCCGATGTGGTCGAGGTGCGCCCCGACGATCACGACTTCGTTGCCGAGCGCGGGATCGCTGCCCGGGATCCAGCCGACCAGGTTGGCGGCATCGACGTCGGCGCGCCGCGTCTTCCCGCGCATCGCGACCGAGCGGCCCTTGGTCTCGCGCCGCAGGGGGCGCAGGGTGGTGTCGATCCTGGCGGCGAGGGCTTCGACGTCCTCGCCCAGGATCTCGGTCGCCGTGCGCATCGAGATCTCCAGGGTCGGCAGCAGGGCCAGGCGCTGCGGATCCTTGCCTTCCTGGTTCGCTCGGGCGTCGTTCCAGCGCGCGAAGGTGTAGCGGAAGCCGAGGGCCGCGGGCGCGAGCGGGTCGGTCGCTTTCGGCGCCGCCTTGGAGACCGCCGGGGGCAGGGGTCGCCGAACCACCAGCACACCCTCCGCTCCCGCTGCGCGCAGATTGACCAGCTTGAACCACAGATTCGCGTCCACCGAGAGCTCGGGCCCCAGGAAACGCTTCGGCGAGCGCGGCTCGCCCTCGAGGATCATCGCGATCTTGCCCTTCAGGCCTCGCGCAGGGATCTCGTCGAAGTGCTCCTCCTCCGAGTCGATGCCGTAGCCGACGAAGTCAAGCTCGCCGCGCGCCTCGCCTTCCGCGTAGACCAGCGGCACGAAGTCGCTGCCCAGGGTGTACTTCCGTGGTTCCCCGGGACCGACTTCGAGAGCCAGCGAAGATCCCTCGGGATCCGGCTCGGACAGCGGGATCGCGTAAGTTCGCCGGTAGCCGGCGACGGTCTTCGCGCGCCGCTCGTCGCTCGAGAGCTCGGCCGCGAGGGCCGGGAGATCCGGCGGCAGCAAGACGCCGGCCTTGTACCAGGCCTCGGCCACGTAGTCCTGGGCGCGCGAGAGCCCCACCGAGGGCGTGTCGCGGCCCTCGAGCTCGCTCGAAGCGAAGTGGCGCAGGTGTTCGGCGAGATCCGCGGGCGTGATCGTCTGCTCTCCCGCGGCGCGATTCTGCGCCCCGGCAAGGCCCGCGAGCAGTGCGACGAGCAACCAACACCGCCCCGCGCCTTGCATCCAAGCCTCGAGGGGTGCGCGGTGCATGGTCGGAGTCAGCTGACGCGCTGAGCCGTGCTCGCCTGAGCCAGGTGAAAGCGCCAGGCATCGCCCACGATGTCCTCGAGCGCGGCGCGAGCCGGCTTCCAGCCGAGCAGATCGAAGGCGCGCGTGCCGCCGCTGACCAGCCGCGGCGGATCACCCTCGCGCCGCTCGGCCATGGCAACCGCGATCGGCCGTCCGCTGACGCGCCGGCAGGTCTCGATCACCTCGAGCACGGAATAACCGCTACCCGTGCCGAGGTTGCAAGCCAGCCGCTCGACGCCGGTCTGCAGTTTCCACAGCGCGCGCACGTGGGCCTGGGCCAGGTCCTCGACATGGACGTAATCGCGGATGCAGGTCCCGTCCGGCGTGTCGTAATCGTTGCCGAACACGCTGATCTTCTGGCGCAATCCGAGCGCGGTGAACAAGACCAGCGGAATCAAGTGGGACTCGGGCTCGTGGATCTCGCCGAGGTCCCCCGCCTGCGAAGCCCCCGCCGCGTTGAAGTAGCGCAGGGCGGCGAAGCGCAGACCGTAGGCGCGCGAAAAATCCTCGAGCATGTGCTCCATGTGGAGCTTGGTCCTGCCGTAGGGCGAGATCGGATTCTGCGGATGGTCCTCGTCGATCGGCACGCGCAGCGGAACGCCGTAGGTCGCGCAGCTCGAGCTGAACACGATGTCGCGACACTCGTGGGCGCGCATCGCTTCGAGCAGGTTCCAGGTGTTGTGCACGTTCTCGCGGTAGTACTTCGACGGCTCGACCACCGATTCGCCGACGTAGGCCTTGGCCGCGAAGTGCACGACCGCCGCCGGCCGGTGCAGCGCGAACACGTGCTCAAGCGCCGCGCGATCGCCGAGGTCGACCTCCTCGAGAGTCCCCTGCGCGAACTTGCGATGCCCGGTCGAGAGGTTGTCGAGCACCACGGTCGGCACGCCGAGCTGGCGGAACAGCCGCGTGGTGTGGCTGCCGATGTAGCCCGCGCCGCCGGTGATCAGGACCGGGCCTTGGATCTTCGAGAAGGACGGCTGCGATGAATTCACCTCCCAAGCCTAGCGCCTTGGGAATCCAGAGCGCCATCGCGTCGTGCCGATCGAGCCCGGCGGGTTTTGCGGAAGCCGCGGGACTTGACCGAACTAGGCTCTTGTCGCATGGACGCAGCGCCTGCCCAGAAACCCAGAGGCTCCAGGATTCGGCGGGTCGTTGGGGTCGCGATCGTGGTCGCTGTCGCGGCCTGGTGGCTGCTGGATCGGAGGAACTTCCGATACCCGTGGTGGAGGCGCCGATCGCCACCGAGGTTTCCACCGGTGCGGCCCCGAGCCCGCTGACTGAGGACCTCGCGCGCGTCGCAGAGCCGTTGGTCCTGGCTTCCGCCCCGCCGGCGCCGGCAGGGATCCACGGCACGATCCAGGTCCTCGACGACTCGGGATCCCCCGTTGCGGGAGCGCAGGTTCGACTCACGATCGTCCCCCACGAATCGGATCGAGCCTGCGCAAGTCGTCCCCTGACGGGAAACAGCCCCGATGGGACGATCCAGGTGGAGTTCTCACAAGGCGAGGCCTTGTCGGGCTTCGCTCTCAGCGAGGAGCAGCAGGCCGAGCACCTTCAAGCACTCGCCGCCGGATCTCGGATGGTGCCGGCCGGTCCCACGCCCGTCGATCCGGACACCTGCTCCCTGGCCCTCGCGGCTGAAGCCAAGGGATATCGTAAGGTCGAGTCGAGCTTCGACTTCTCGATCCGCGCTGCCGCGGAGTCCGAGGAGGGGTTCCGCTGCGAAATCCGACTTCCGCCGTCGCTGCCTGTGCCGCTGCTTCATTTGACGGTGATCGACGCGGTCACGGGCGCCCCGGTCAGCGGTGCGGTGGTCAAGTACTCCGGTACCCGATCGACCAACAACGGCGCCTATGCCCTGACCGACGCGTCCGGCAAGGCCCAGGAGATCCTCGGCGTGCGCCGAGAATACAGCGGCGAGCTGATGCCCGATTGCGATCCGGCGGTGCTGCCTCGCAGCGAGGGGATTCCCCTGCCGCTCAATGCTGGCGGAGCGAACCGCGTCAGCGTCGAGCGCTACCCGGACTATGCGCCCGGGTATTTCTGGTTCGAGGCCGACGCCGCCTTCCTCGCTCGATCGGACCTCTACGAGACCGTCGCCTTGACGCGGCGTGAGTACCTGAGCCTGCAACTCCTCGACTCGCGCACCCACGCTCCGATCGAAGGCGAGGGTTGGAATGCAAAGATCTTCTTCCTCGCGCGTTTTCCGGTCGAAACCTTCAAGGGCCATCCCTGGCTGGAGCAGGGAACGGCGCAGAGCTACACGGTGAACGGATCGCCGATCCGTGTAGGAATCGATGCGCAGACGTTCGACGGCATGATCGTCTCCGTCAAGCGTCCGGGCGGGCCCGGATACCGCGCCGATTACTACGGCCCTCACCTCGTGACCTTCGAGGAGGTTCGCGGGGCGAGCGAGGAGCTGACGGTCAGCCTGAATCGCTTGCGACCCTTCTACTTGTTCCTCCACGATCTCGACCAGCCGGGTCGGCCTGTGATCACAGACACGAGCATGATCATCGAGGGGATGAGGACGTCGCGAGTCCTGCTCGACCAGCGCAGCGAAAAGTTCCGCATGGATGAGATCCCGCGGCGCCAGAAAATGGCGCTCCAGACGCCGTGGCTCGAGCTGGGATCGGTCGAAATTTACTCAGGCTGGGAGGAGACCCTCCCCGATCTGCAGTCGCTAACGCTCGAGCGGCTGAGCATCACGGGATCTCGTTCCCTGGGTTACGAATTGCTCGGACCGGACCTGAGAGTGCTCGCACCTTGGAGCGATGCGGACGGACGCGGAGTCTTCACGCAGCCGCTCGCACTCGTGGCGGATGGACTTCCGGTGATCGGTGACGAGCAAGGCCGCGTCGACCTGTACGTGCGCTGCAAGCGGCCGTGAGTCAGCTCGCCTGACTCGCGACCTGAGCCCCTGCCGCCTGGATGTCGGACCAGAAGTCGGGCCAGGATTTCGCGACGCATTCCGGTCCCTGGACGTCGACGCCGTCGCGCAGGAGGCCGAGCAGGGCGAAGGCGAAGGCCATGCGGTGATCGCCGCGCGGATCGAGCAAGAGCGGACCGCTGGTCGGCAGGCCTGGCGCGATCGTCATCGTCGTGTCCGTCGAGGCGACCTTGAGCCCCAGCGCGGTCAGGCCCTCGGTGAGCACATCGATCCGCGGCGACTCCTTGCCTTGCAGGGTGTCGAGACCGGTCAGCCGCGAGCGGGCCCCGCGCTGCAGCGCCGCGCCGGCGGCCACGGCGGCCAGCACCGGGGCGAGATCTGGCTCGCCGCCGAGGTCGAGGTCCGCGCCGCGAGCGAGGCTGCCGCCGGCGAACAGGCCGCGCGCGTCGAAGCCGGTGCGGCAACCAAAGGCGGCCAGGTGTTCCGCGATACGCAGGTCGCCCTGCATCGAGTCGGGGCCCAGGCCCGCGACAGCGAGCTCGCCGCCGCTGATGCAGGCGGCGCCGAGCAGCACGGCCGCGGCGCTGGCATCGGGCTCGATCGAGATCCACGCTTTCGGCGGAAGCAGCGGCCCCTGGACCGTGAACGTCTCGAAACCATGGACGAGTCGGCTCGCGCAGGAGACCGCGAAATTCGCGAGGGAGCGCAGAGTCAGCTCGAGGTAGGGCCGACTGGGGATGGTGCCGCGCACCACGATGTCGATCGGGTCCTGCCAGGCGGCGGCGGCGATCAAGAGGGCGCTGACTTCCTGGCTCGAGCTCGGAGCTTCGAGCACCAGCTCGCTCGGCGCTGCCACCGGCATGATCCAGACCGGCCAGGCGTTCGCGCGCCCCAGGAATTCGATGCGCGCACCGGCCTTGGCCAGGCAGGCGAAGAGCGCGGGGCTCTCGCGCGCGAGCAGCGATCCTCGCGCGCCGATCAGGATCGCGTGGCGCCTGTCGCCGCACAGCGCGGCCGCCGCGGTGGCCAGGCGAGCCAGGGTGGCCGACTCGCCGACGTCGAGGGTGGTGTCGGTGCGCCAGCCGCGCAGCGGACCGGGCGCGACGCCGCGCACGACGAGGAACCCCGAGGGTTCGGGCTGCTCCAAGGTGGCGCCGACGGTCTGGATCAAGGTCTCCGCGGCCTGGATGTCCTCGCCGCTGCGGCTCGTCGCGAAGCCGTTGATCAAGGTGGTCTCGCGGCTCAGCGCGGCCTGGATCAGGGCGCGTTGGGCCAGCGACTTCGAGTCAGGGACTGTCCAATTGCCGATCAGCGGCTTGGACGGCCGCAAGCCGCAGCGCGTGACCTTCACGCGGAGATTGTAGCCGCCTGGGACGTGGGGCATACTCCGCGCCCGCTCGAACGCACGGACGTGTCGCCGCGCGAACTGAGCGCAGGGTCCTCGTTCCATTCCACAGGTCATGAGCACTTCCGCCGTCTATCTGGGTCGCGAGCAGAGTCTGTCGCACTTGCGCCGCGTGGCTTCGGGCAAGGTGCGCGACATCTACGAGATCGATGCGCGCCACCTGCTGTTCGTCACCAGCGATCGGGTCAGCGCCTTCGACGTGGTGATGACCGAAGGCATCGCGAACAAGGGCCGCGTGTTGACCGCGATCTCGGCCTGGTGGTTCGAGCACACGCGCGACGTGATCGCGAACCACCTCGTGTCGACCTCGGTCGAGGACGTGCCGGGGCTCGACGGCGAGCTCAAGGACCTCCTGCGCGGCCGCATCATGGTCGTGAAGCGCGCCGAGCCGACGACGGTCGAGTGGGTGGTGCGCGGGTATCTCGCGGGCTCCGGGTACAAGGAGTACAAAGCGCGCGGCAGCGTGTGCTCGATTCCATTGCCCCCGGGCCTTCTGCTTTCCTCGCGGCTGCCCCATCCGATCCTGACGCCGACCACCAAGGAGGAGCACCACGACCTGCCCCTCTCACCCGCCGAGGCGCGCGCTCGCGTCGGCGCGGCGGTCTTCGATCCGGCGGAGAAGGCGGCCCTGGCCTTGTTCGGGCGGGCGACCGACCTGCTCGCCAGGCAGGGCATCCTGCTCGCGGACACCAAGTTCGAGTTCGGCCTGCTCGACGGAAAGCTGATCCTGATCGACGAGGCCCTGACGCCCGACAGCTCGCGCTTCTGGCCCGCGGACCAATGGAAGGCCGGCGAGAATCCGCCGAGCTACGACAAGCAGATCCTGCGCGACTGGCTGGAGAAACAACCATGGAACAAGGAACCGCCCCCGCCGAAAATCGCGCGCGAGATCCTCGAGAAGACCAGCGCGCGCTACCTCGAAGTCTGCCAGCGGATCACGGGTCGCCTGCCGGAGGGAGCCGCTTGATGAAAGTCGCGCTGCTGATGGGCTCCGACTCGGACTTGCCGCGGCTCGAGCCCTGCCTCGCCCTGCTGCGCGAGCTCGGGATCGAGAGCGAGGCGCGCGTGCTCTCCGCCCACCGCACGCCGGCGGCGGTGGTGCGCTTCGTCGAGGAAGCGCGCGGGCGCGGCATCGGCGTCTTGATCTGCGCCGCGGGCGGAGCGGCCCACCTCGCGGGCGTGGTCTCGGCGCACACGGACCTGCCGGTGCTCGGCATCCCGATCGACAATCCGCCGCTGGGCGGGCTCGATTCCCTGCTGTCGACGGTGCAGATGCCCGGTGGCGTTCCGGTCGGGACGCTGGGCGTGGGAGTCGGCGGACCGGTCAACGCGGCGATCCTCGCGGCGCGGATTCTCGCGCTCGGCGATCCGGAGCTTGCTCAGCGCGTCGCGCGCTACCGCACGACACAGTCCGAAAAGGTCCTGGCCAAGGACCGCGCGCTGCAGTCGAAGCTCGCACCGTAGAGATGTCCTTCGAGACGATTCGCTGGCAGGGCGGATGTCCCGGAAGCGTGCGCATCCTCGACCAGACGCTTTTGCCACTGGAGACGCGTTACATCGAGCTCTCGAGCGTCGACGAGATGTTCGAGGCGATCAGCCGCCTCGCCGTGCGCGGCGCACCCGCGATCGGAGTCGCGGCGGCTTACGGAGTCCTGCTCGGCGTGCAGCACGGAGCAGGAGAGAGCGCGCTGGCCGTGTTCCGGCGCGCGGACTCCGCCGCCGCGACCTTGATCCAGGCGCGGCCCACCGCGATCAACTTGTCGTGGTCGCTGCAGCGCATGGTCGCGCGCGCCGCGAAGCAGCACACAGCCAGTGCCTCGGGTGCTTCGATCGTCGAGGCCTTGTTCGAGGAGGCTCACGCGATCTTCGAGGAGGATCGCGCGATCTGCCGGCGCATCGGCGAGGTGGGCGCGACCTTGATCGGTCACGGACAGTCGCTCTTGACGCACTGCAACGCCGGCGGACTCGCCAGCTCCGACTTCGGCACGGCCCTGGCGCCAATCTTCCTCGCCAAGGATCAGGGCAAGCAGCTGCACGTGTTCGTCGACGAGACGCGGCCGCTCCTGCAGGGCGCGCGCTTGACGACCTGGGAATTGATGCAGGCCGGGATCGCCGCGACCTTGATCACCGATTCCATGGCGGGCCGCGTCATGTACGAAGGACGCGTCGACGCGGTGTTCGTCGGCGCCGATCGCATCGCGCGCAACGGCGACGTGTGCAACAAGATCGGGACCTACTCGGTCGCGGTGCTCGCCAGGGAGCACGGGATTCCCTTCTACGTCTGCGCGCCCTTGTCGAGCTTCGATGCGGAGGTCGAAAGCGGTGCAGAGATCCCGATCGAGCAGCGCGATCCGCTCGAGATCACCGAGGGTTTCGGCCCGCGCACCGCACCGCCTGGCGTCGCGGTGTACAACCCGGCCTTCGACGTGACACCGGCGCGCCTGGTGAGCGCGATCGTCACCGAGATCGGCCTGATCGAGCGGCCGGACACGGAAAGCGTGGTGGCAGCGCTGCGGCGCGGCGGCTGTAGCGTCTGACGTGATTCAGGGGCCCGGGACGCGATCGCCTCAAGCGCGGAACCCGCGCGATCCGATGGGCTCAGAGTCCCTGCCCTCGACTCACCCTCCGCGATTCCACCATGAGCTCCAAGCCGTCCCCGAAGTCTCCTGCTCGCAAATCGAGCGCGTCCGCTGCGCCGAAATCCGGCGCGAAAAAACCTGCTCCGGCGCGATCCGCCAAGTCGCAAGCCGCGACGGGTGCGACGAAGACGCCGCCCGCTTTGCCCGCGCCACGGCCGGTCCACGAATCCAAGCTCGCACCGAGCTCGAAATCCGCGGAGGTCAAGGCAGCGCTCGCGACCCCGACCGAGCTCTCCAGCGAAGTCATGGAGTTCATCACCGCCATCGACGAGTACAAGCGCCAGCGCCGCCGCCCCTTCCCGAACTGGAGCGAAGTCTTCGAGGTCGTCAAAGCCCTCGGATACCACAAGAGCGCTTGAGCGGTACCCGGTAAAACACCACCATTTTTTACACTCCGCGGAGTGTAAAAAATGGTGGTGTTTTACCGGGTACCGTAGATCGGATAACCACGGGTGAGTGCCGCGACTTCGCCGCGGACGCGGTTTTTGAGCGAGTCGTCGGTCGGGTTGGCGAGAACGTCCGCGATCCAGCCGCCGAGGGTGCGCATGTGGTCCACGCCCAGGCCGCGCGTGGTGATCGCGGCGGTTCCTAGGCGCACGCCGGAGGCCTTGGACGGCGGGTTCTTGTCGTAGGGAATCAGGTTCTTGTTGCAGGTCAGGTCGACGTCGTGGAGCACGGTCTCGGCGTCCTTGCCCACCAGGCCCATCGGCGTGACGTCGACCAGCATCAGGTGGTTGTCGGTTCCGCCGGAGACGATGCGCAGGCCGCGCTCGGTCAATGTCTCCGCCAGCACCTTCGCATTGGCGACGACGCGCTGCGCGTAGAGCGCGAAGCTCGGCGCCTGGGCTTCGCGCAGCGCGATGGCCTTGGCGGCGATCACGTGCATGAACGGTCCGCCCTGGCCGCCGGGGAACACCGCGGAGTTGATCGCGTTGATCCACGGCTCCTTGCACACGATCAAGCCGCCGCGCGGACCGCGCAGTGTCTTGTGCGTGGTCATGGTCACCACGTCGGCGTAGGGAACCGGGCTGGGATGGACTCCGCCGGCAACCAGGCCGGCGATGTGGGCCTGATCGACCAGGAGCTTGGCTCCGACCTCGTCGGCGATCGCGCGGAAGGCTTTGAAATCGAGAGTGCGCGAGTAGGCCGAAGCTCCGGCCATGATCACGGACGGCCGCGAAGCCAAGGCCGCCTCGCGCACGCGCTGCATGTCGATGCGCTCGTCCTTCTGCTCGACGCCGTAGCTGTGGAACTCGTAGAAGACGCCCGAGAAATTCTTCGGGTGGCCGTGGCTCAAGTGGCCGCCGTGATCCAGCGACATGGCGAGCACCTTCCCGCCCGGAACGGCGAGGGCCATCAAGGCCGCGATGTTCGCCTGGGTGCCCGAGTGAGCCTGGACGTTCGCGGCCTCGGCCTGGAACAGGGCGCGCGCGCGCTCGAGCGCCAGGTTCTCGGCGACGTCGACGTATTCGCAACCGCCGTAGTAGCGCTTGCCCGGATAACCCTCGGCGTACTTGTTGGTGAGCACGGTGCCCATGGCCGCGATCACCTCCAGCGAGGTGTTGTTCTCGCTGGCGATCAGCTCGAGCTGGCGCTCCTGACGCCCGCGCTCCGCCTCGACCACCTTCCAGATTTCCTGATCCGTGCGCTGGAGCTCCCCGGGGGCCCCGTAGGATGCGCTGGCGCCACCCGCGGAGCCGGTTCCAGAACTTTGCCCTGCACTCGGAGTCGGAGGATTCATGAAACCATTCTCGCTGCTCGGGGCAGAAGTTCCAAGCGCAGGTGACGAGCCTGTCGGACGCGGATAAAAATCATCCCGGCGTCGCCCATGATGCCCGCGCACTCCATGCCCAGCTCACTCTCCACGCCCAAGCCCTCGTTCCGGACCTGGACGCTGCTCTTCGCGGCGCTGCTTTTCTGTTGCGCCGGCGCCTGCTCGAAGCCCCGCGGCCTCGTGATCCAGAACCCGCAGAATGCCGAGCGCGACTACGACGTCGACCTCGGCACCATGCCCTACGGCGACCGGCGCGAGCACGTGGTGAAGATGCAGAACGACGAGGGCCGCGCGCTCTCGATTTCCAACGTCCAGGCCGGTTGCTCGTGCACCTCGGTCAAGCTCTCCTACGTCGACGCGAGCGGCGAGCGCGTCGACGCCCCGCTCCTGTGGGGCAATGCGCCCTTCGTCGTGCCCAAGGGCGCGATCCTCGAAGTCGCGCTGCTCGTCGATTCCAAGGCTGTGCCGGTGAAGAACTCGGCCAAGCGCGTCTCGGTGCGGATCCAGAGCGACTCCGAGGTCGAGCCGTTCAAGACCTTGGAGGTGCACACGCTCGTCGAGGCGCCCTTCATGGTCATTCCCCAGAACATCAATCTCGGTCAGGTGGCGATCGGAGCGATCGCGCAGGGCAAGGCCGAGATCTCGCGCTGGGGCAACACGGGCGAGCTCCTGACCGGCGTGCTCTCGCACCCGGACAACATGGACGTGGTCTTCGAGTCACCGAAGGAGCTCGGGTTCGACATGTGGAGGCTGACCGTGCGCTGGTTCCCGCCGCTGGAGCGTGGAACCCAGATGCGCTCGGTCGTGCTCTCGACCACCGGTCCGAACGGAAAGGGCGAGGGCCGGCCGCTCGAGATCCAGGTGCAGGCGATCGGCGTCGAGAACGTGATCGCCGAGCCGCTCTTGTTCCAGATCTCCGAGCAACTGGCGCCCGGTGCGGAAGTGGGCAGCGTGACCCTGCGCTCGCTGGTCGGTGGGAATCGCCTGACCGTGACCGGTGCGCGCGCCGAGGGGCCGATGGCCGAGTCGTTCCGCGCCGTGGCGACCGCGATCGAGCCCGACAGCAAGGGCCGCAGCGAGCGCTGGAGCGTGACGCTGAGCGCCATCTCCGTGCCTCAGGCCCAGGGGAGCTACTCGGGCTTCGTGATCGTCTCGCTCGACGATCCGGCGACACCCGAGGTGCGCATCCCCTACTCGCGCAAGGCCGCGCCCTGATCAAAGCTTCGGAGGGACGACGCGCGCGGCGCGCCGTTTTCCAAGCTGCAGCAGGATCGGCAGGCTGGCCTGCTTCACGACCAGGACAGCGTCGGCAACCGGTACGCCGTCGATCGTGACTCCGCCCTGTTGCACGGCGCGGCGCGCCTCGGAGGTGGTCGCGCTGAGGCCGAGATCCTTGAGCAGATTGGCCAGGGGCAGCGACTCGAGCTTGCGATCGGGCCAGGGAATCTCCGGAGCGTCGCGCACCGTCTCCAGGCTCTTCTCACCGTGGAAGAA
>Ga0193706_1000167_pt1 | contig 46029 bp, 37 predicted proteins | sample U3c1metaG_FD_160130 | JGI IMG/M metagenome (GOLD analysis project Ga0193706, IMG submission 160130) | Soil microbial communities from a riparian zone of the East river system, Colorado, United States - U3c1 | ecosystem: Environmental > Terrestrial > Soil > Riparian zone | place: USA: East River... | reverse complement strand
GGGGCCGGCCATCGCCCCTCCCGCAGGTGCCGGCCTTCGTGCCATCGCCGTGGTCGAGCGGCGCATCCGCCATCCGCTCCCTCCGAGCTACCGCGCCTTTCTCCATGTTCATGACGGGTGGCCTCTGTTCTTCCATGAGGCGAGCCTGCTCGGGACGCGCGAGCTCAGCAAGCCGGGCCCCTTTCACTTGACGCGCGCGGCCTTCGCCGCCTACGAAACCCCCATTCCCGAAATCGGTCCGCCCTCACGACCCGAGGGGAACGCCGATTCCATGATCCCCTTCGGAATCGACCCAACCGCGACCTCGATCTTCGCGTTCAACCCGGCCGTAACCTCCCCCGATGGCGAGATGGAGGTCATCATGTGGGTGAACGGTCTCGGCGAGCGCGCCCCCAACTTCGCCGAGTTTCTCGCGATGACGTTGGAGATGCTCGAGCTCGGCCTCAACGAACGGCGCCACCTCCTGAAGAAGTCGGCTTGAGAAACCGCCCGATCTCCCGCGGGTCGCCTTGACCCCGTGTCGCGTTAGATGGCAACGTTGAGCGGCGTGTTTTCGAGAGAAAACCGAGGATCGGTCTAGATGCCCGAGTCGCAGCAGCACCACCAGCAACAGCGTTACCGCGTCATCGAGAAGCTCGCCTCGGGGGGAATGGCGGAGGTTTTCCGCGCCGAGAGCGCCGGCCTCGAAGGTTTCAAGAAGCAAGTCGCCATCAAGCGCGTTCTTCCCCATTTGTCGGAGAAGAAAAAGTTCATCTCCATGTTCCTCGACGAGGCGCGCCTCTCGGCGCACCTCTCGCACTCCAACTGCGTCCAGGTCTTCGACATCGGCGTCGGTGACAACGCTTACTTCATCGTCATGGAGTACGTGGACGGCGCCGACTTGAAGGCCGTCCTCGAGACGCTCAAAAAACAGGGCCGCGAGCTTCCGGTCGAGGAAGCGGTCTTCATCGGCATCAAGATCTGCGAAGGCCTCTGTTATGCCCACGAGCTGACCGACTCCGAGGGCCGACCGTTCGCCGTGGTGCACCGCGATGTCTCGCCGCCCAACGTGCTCATGACGCGGCACGGCGAGATCAAGATCGTGGATTTTGGGCTGGCCAAGGCTTCGAGCCAGCTCGAAAAGAGCGAGCCCGGAATCATCAAAGGCAAATTCAGTTATCTTTCCCCGGAAGCGGCCCTCGGCAAAGACGTCGATCACCGCACCGATATTTTTGCGGTGGGCATCCTGCTCTGGGAGATGCTGGCGGGCCGTCGCCTCTTTCTCGGTGACACCGACTTCGCCACCGTCAAATTGGTGCAGCAGGCCGCCGTTCCACCGCTCAGCAAAGCCAACCCCAAAGTCACCGCCGATCTCGAGCGTATCGTCAACAAGTCGCTCGCGCGCGATCCCGCGCAGCGCTACCAATCGGCGCGCGATTTCGCGGTGGCGCTCAACGACTATCTCTACGTGTATGGCAAATCGGTCGGCAGCTTCAAAATTGCGACGCTCGTGCAGTCGACGATCCGCGACAAACAAAAGTCGCGTCCGATGCAGCATTCGATCATCGGCTCGCTCATCGAAGAAGCGCTGTTCGAATTCACCTCGCTGCAAGAGGCGGATTCGATCGCCCAGGGCAACCCCGCGGGGCACACCGCGGGCGCCGTCCCCCTCAGCCTCGACAAGTTCCAGGAGGGGCACGACTGGTCTCGGGAAATCCAGATCAACCAGCCTGGTCTCCGGACGAGGAGTGGCACGCCGGGGAGCTCCCTGCCCGCCGCGCTGCCGCAGGCCGGCAACCTGGCGGCGCTCGAAGACGCCGATGATGAACCGCTTCCTTCCCTTCCCGACGACGTGCCGCTCGGTTCCGGGATTCCCACGCCGCGACCGCCGCCCATCCCGGCGAGCATGGATTCCGCAGGGCCTCCTCCCGTGCCGGCCAAAGGCTCCAGCAGCGCCGTCGCGTTCGTGGTGGTGCTGGTCCTGCTCGTGGTGACGGCGGGCGCGTATTACACCGGGCTATTGCCGGGCGTCGCGCCGCCGCATTAGCGTCCGCCGGATCGGGTGGCTCGCGCTACCTGCGCGTCGGGGAACCGCCGAGCGCGGCCCCCCCGGCACCTTCGACGTCACGTCGCGGGCAAGTCGTGCTCCGCCTCGTCCTCGTCGTCGTCCTCGTCGTCGTCGTCATCATCATCATCATCAATCAAGTCCGGCAATTCTTCCGGCTCGGGTGGCAACGCGCGGCCTTCCTTGATGGCCAACTGCCGTGCTTTTTCGGCGGCTGCCTTCAACTGCGAGACCTTTTGCATGACGGCGGGTTTAGGCGAGATGAGCAAGGTCATGGTGCGCCCTTCCATCATCGGGCGAACCTCGACGTTGGACAGGTCTTCGCACTCGCGCACGACGTGGTCGAGCTGGTCCTGCGCCTTCTCGGGGTGGGTGATCTCACGACCGCGAAAACGCACGGTGAACTTGACCTTGTTGCCCGCTTCCAAAAATCGTCGGGCGGCCCTCGTCTTGAAGGCGAGATCGTGCTGGTCGGTTTTGGGCCGCAGCTTGATCTCTTTGATGTCGACGTTGGTCTGCTTGCGCTTGGCTTCTCGCGCCTTTTTCTTCTCTTCGTACTTGTACTTTCCGAAGTCGAGAATCTTGCAGACCGGAGGCTCAGCCTTCGGGTTGACTTCGACGAGATCGAGCCCGAGGTCCTGTGCGGCTCTCAGGGCGTCGGATGTCGTCATGACGCCCATCATTCCGCCGTCGGCGCCGATGACGCGGACTTCGGGAACGCGGATGCGATGGTTGATGCGGATTTGGGGTCCGCGCTGCTGTGCTCTTGGATCGAATCGGGGTCGCCCCATCATTTATCTGCCTTCGCCTCCTTCATGGGATGGTGTTAAACCAGGCCACCTACGAGGAAGCCTCCTTGAGACGCGGAGGGAGGGCCTCCGCGAGTAAACGTTCCGCAAATGCCGGAAGCGGAATGGGTCCGAGCTCGCCTTCTTGGCGAGAGCGGATGGAGAGCGTGCGTGTCGTTGCTTCCTTGTCGCCGATGACCGCGATGTAGGGATAACGCATCAATCTCGCGCTTCGGATCTTAGCGCCAAGTTTGTCGGCTCCCAAGTCAGTAACGACGCGAAGCCCTTTGCCGCGCAGGTACGACGCGGCATCATTCGCATATTCCAGCTGTTTCTCGCTCACCGTCACCAGAGACACCTGCTCCGGGGCGAGCCAGACGGGGAAAGCGCCCGCGACGTGCTCGATATACACGCCGAGGAACCGCTCCAGTGATCCCAGGATGGCCCGATGGAGCATCACCGGACGCTTGGAATGGCCGTCCTCGGCCACGTAACCGAGCTCGAAACGATCGGGCAAAATGTAATCGACTTGAATGGTTCCGAGCTGCCACGTTCGTTTGATGGCATCGCGGACGTGGAATTCGAGCTTGGGTCCGTAGAACGCGCCTTCGCCGGGCGTGACCTCGAACTCCATCTTTCGCTGACGCAGCGCGTCTTCCAGGACCTTTTCGGCGATGTCCCACTGCTCGTCGGTTCCGGCGCGTTTCTCCGGTCGCGTCGCGAGCATGATGCGGACTTCGGTGAGCCCAAGCGCGCCGTACACGCGGTAGAGCAAATCGAAGAAACGCTGGATCTCGGCTCCCACCATTTCGGGGGTGCAGAAGATGTGCGCGTCGTCCTGGCAGAAGCTTCGCACGCGATTCAAGCCGTGCACCACGCCCCCGCGCTCGAACCGATGGAGCCGCCCGAAATCGGCGATACGCCACGGGAGCTCGCGGTAACTGCGCCGTCGCGCGCCGAAAATCAAACAGTGGCTCGGGCAGTTCATGGGCTTGATGCCCTGCGCCTCGTCGAGCCCCTTGTCGGCGGTGTCGGCGGTGGCGACGCGGTACATGCCCTCCGCATACATGGCGAGATGTCCACTCGTTTCGAAGAGGCGCTTGTCGAAGATCTGCGGCGTCAGCACCTCTTGGTAGCCGAACTCGAGATAGAGGTCGCGCAGGTACTGGACGAGCTTTTCGTAGACGAAGGCGCCGCGCGGCAAGAAAAACGGCATGGCCGGCGCCCACTCGTGGAACATGAAAAGATCGAGCTCTTTGCCGAGCCGGCGATGGTCGCGCTTTTTCGCCTCTTCGATCAGACGCAGATGCTCGGTGAGCGCTTCTTTCGACGGAAACGCCGTTCCGTAAATGCGCTGCAGCATCGGGTTCTTCTCGTCGCCGCGCCAATAGGCGCCGGCCACGCTGGTCAGCTTGATGGCCGCGAGCTTGCCGGTGCTCGGCACGTGCGGCCCTTCGCAGAAGTCGATCCACTCCTTGCCGGGCTCGCCGTGCTTGTAGATGGTGAGCTCTTCGCCCGTCGGCGTGCGCTCGATGATCTCGACTTTGTACGTCTCGCCCATCTTGCGGAAAAGGTCGATGACCTCGTCGCGCTTCACCACTTCGCGGCGAAAGGGCGAATTCTTGTTGATGATGGCGAACATCTCTTTTTCGATCTTCGCCAGATCTTCGTCGGTGAAATGGCCGTCGGGGCGGTCGAAGTCGTAATAAAAGCCGTCTTCGATGGCTGGCCCGATGGTCACCTTCGTGCCGGGGAAGAGGCGCTGCACGGCATCTGCCATGACGTGCGCGCTCGAGTGACGAATGACCTCGAGCCCCTCTTCGTCGGTTTCGCGGATCACCTCGAGCGGCGCGTTCACCGGCACGGGCGTGATCAGATCATAGATCTTCCCATCCACGCGGACGGCGACGACGTCTTTGGCGAGCTTGCCTTCGCGCGCGAGCCGATCGCGCGGGATTTCGAGGCCCCCCTCCCCTTGAACCGTCACGTCACTCACCCGTAATGCCCCTCTGAAAGGGGCAGGCGAAGCTCTTTTGCAAAAGGTGCTTTGCGGTCAATCTCAAGTCTGTTTTTTCAATCACTTAGGAGATCCGAACCGTATCGGCCTCTCCGGTCGTTGCCCCATGTCCCGCCCGGAGCCGTGCGCCGGGGGCAGGGAAAAATGAGGTCTCTTTGTGAGAGGTCAAGTGCGCTTCGTCGTTTGCCGCACCAAGAGCGGCGCGTCAAGGACGATGCCTCGACCTTCGAGCGCCTTTTCGCCGCGCGGCGCAACTGTCTCGATTTCAGTGCTCCCGCCGGCGGCGCCTCGCCCATGCCCGAGCGCCTCACCCCCGCCACCCCCATCACCCCGCTGCAATAGAAGGGATTGGCCGAGGTTGGCGCGTTCGTCAAGTCAGCTCGGTTTTTTCGCGCAGCGACGGCATTGGCGCAAGCGCTCGTCAGCGAGTCCGGTGTGCGCACCGATAACGGAGATGGCGTTTTGCGAACACCAATGAGGTCTCCACTAGCGCGACTCGGCGAGGCATGGCGATGCGATCTCTTCTGATCATTCCACTCGGTATTTTCGCGATCGCCGCCTGCAGCGCCGACCCGGGGCAAAATCACACCGGCGGAGGCGGCGCGAACCGCGACGATGCGGGAGGCGCCGGCAAGGGGGGTCAGAGCGGAACCGGGGGAGCCGGCGCCACCGGTGGTTCCGGAGGTGGGGGCTCTGGGGGTGGTGGAGCGGGCGGCGGCGTTGGCGGAAGCGCCGGCAGCGGAGCCACCGCCGGCGTCGGAGGTGGCGGGGGCAGCAGCGGGGCGGGTGGGACCGGCGGAAAGGGCGGCACGGGCGGCGCTGCGGGCACTGGCACGACGGGAGGCGCCGCAGGAGCAACGACCGGCGCCGCGGGCGGCGCCGCGGGCGCGACGGGCGGCGCTGCCGGCAAGGGCGGCCAAGGCGGGACCGCCGGCACCGCGGGCTCAGGCGGTGGCGCTGGCAGTATGGACGCGGGTAAGGATGGCACGAGCGGCACGTCGGACGGCGGTCTCACGAGCCGCAAGCGCGGTATCGCGTACGGTTACCACAGCGACGCCGATCTCACGGCGCTCTCGGCTGGGATCGGCTGGTGGTACAACTGGTCTCCCAAACCCGAGACCACGCTCATGACCGGCTATCCCGGGCTCGGCGTCGAATTCGTACCCATGGTGTGGGGCGGCACCTTCGACCCCGCCACGCTCGAAAAGCAGGTCCCGGCGGCGGCGAAGTACCTCCTCACGTTCAACGAGCCCAACTTCGGAGCGCAAGCGAACCTCACGCCGGAACAGGCGGCGGCCCTGTGGCCCAAAATCGAAATGTTCGCCAAGGCGCGCGGCATGAAAATCATTTCACCTGCCGTCAACTACTGCGGTTCGCCGTGCAACGAGACCGATCCGTTCGTGTGGCTGCAGAAATTCTTCGCCGCGTGCACGGCGTGCCAGGTCGACTACGTCGCCATGCATTGGTACGCGTGCACCAAGGCCGCCCTCACCACCACCCTCGCCAAATACGAACAGCAATTCGGAAAGCCGCTGTGGGTGACGGAGTTTTCGTGCCTCGACGAGAAGGCCAAAGTGAACGACGCCGATGAGCTCGCGTACATGCAGGAAGCCGTCGCCGCGCTCGAGGCCGATCCCATGGTCTTTCGCTATTCGTGGTTCACGGGGCGCTTCACCAGCACCCCGCCCGTCAACTTGCTCGCTCCCACATCGGGGCAGCTCACGCCGCTCGGGCAAAAATACGTGACGCTTCCACACTGACGGCGAGACGCGCGACACGGTTCGCGGCCATCGCGCGGAGAGCCGCGCTCAGTGCGGCAATCGCAGCGAGCGCGCTGCTTCGACGGTCGATGCGCCGACGCTCGCGGGCAAGCTCGGAAGCAGCGGGGCAATCGCGCCCGGAATGTTGCGCGGATGAATGAGGGCGAGCTGCACGGTGCGCGACGGCACATCGAGCAAAATGAGGAAATAGCGCAGCCCGTCCGAGGGGCGCCGAAAAGCCGCTCCCGGTCCCTTGCTCGGATTCGACACCGCGCCCTGCGCTGCTTCGCGAACGTTCGTCTTGTCCATGAGATCGACTTCGGGGCCGATCTTCGTGACGTCGCATTTCGGCCCGCACGGCCCTTCGCCCACGTAGCCGGCGTAGCCGATCATGTTCGTGCTGAAGATGTCGAGATTCTTGTATTGATTATTGTCGTTGACGACTTCGAAGACGTTGAATTGCCCGCACCCGTCGGCAAGGGAACTCTTCGTTTGGTCCTTGGCGTAGCACTGGCACGCCTGAAATTGGCCGGCGCGCACGAGCTCGCCCACGCTGAGACCAATCCACGGCGCGTCGTACCATCCTCCGGTCGTCGTCGTGGAGCACGCGCCCGGCACCTTGTCGGCATGCGGCATCCCGGCCAGCACCACGAAAAGCTTCGATCCCGTCCAGCCGCGGTGCATCTGCTTGCCCGCGGCAGGCGGGCAAAAGGGGGTGCTGCCGGCGCCGCACGCGAAGACGTCGCTCGTCGACACGTTGACGATACACTCGGTTCCGACGGTGCCAGGGAAGCTGTTCTTTTCGGAGTTGGTGCCGTCGAAGGCGAGACCGCGCGGCGCCGACGGCGAAGCAGCGTCCCACGCCGACACGAGGTTCCAGGCGCCGCTGCTCGGATCCGGTTGGTAGACGGCCATCTGTTTGACGTCCATCGGACCGCGCAAGGAGACGATCAGATCTTCGTCCCAAGGCGTCAGCGCGTCGGAGGTGATGTTCGCTTTCGCCATGCAGCAGGTCGAGGATTGAAACGCATCGCACTGCCCGGAGGCAGGATCGCGCCGGCTCGGATACCAACCCGCGGCACCGATCGTTTCGAAGGTGATGGTCCCACCGTTGGAGACCGCGTCACTGCCGCCGAAGTCGGGTGCGTCGAAGCCCGCGTCGAGCGCGGGCGGCGTCGTGGTTCCCGCTTCGCCGTCCGATCGCGTGATCGCGTCACGAACGCTGGAGTCGACGGCGACCGCATCGGTAACATCGCTCGGGGCGCGGTCGTTGTGCGTCTGGTCGGCCATGGAAGCCTCGCCCACCGGCGTCGAGGAATCAGGGACGCTGCTCGCGTCGGCGGACGAGCCACGGCCGTCGGTCGGGGGCACGCTTGCATCCATGGTCGCGCCGGCGTCGGGTTCGGCTCCGCCCCCATCACGGCGCGAGCTCGTCCCCGCGTCGTCACCTCCACACGAGGCGAGAACGAGGCAGAGGGCAACGCCGCGCTTTACCATCCAATCGCCACCATCATGTATTGAGGATCGGTGTGCGAAATGTAGCTCGAGTAGCCGCCGACATCGTCGTAAGGAAAGCCGTACGCTTTGCCATCGAGCGCGTGAAGGTGCCAGAACCGAGCGTAGTAGTTGGCAGGCGCCGCCGGATAAAACGTCGCACTGTTGGTCCACAGCTTCTTGTCGAGGAGTTTCCCCGCGGCATCGAAACTACCCGCCACGCCGCCGACGTGGCGATAGATCGCCGCGGAGAGGTCGGGGTACGACCCGAGCCCGCTTCCGTTGGCGCCGGCCTTGGCGATGGTGATGCCGTTCGCGGACCAGATTTGGTCGATGAAGGCATCGTAGTAATGCTCGTAGGCGCCCCCCGCGTTGAATCCACCCGCCCCCGGCTCGACGATCCGATACGGCGCATGGGGAGCCTCGGCGAGCGATTGAAACTCGGCGGGAACGGAGTCGAGGAATTTCTGGAACGTGATCGCGCGATCGTCGAGAAACGTCTCGTAATCCTCGCCGACCGTCGCCTCGAAGCTGTCCGCGCAATGAAGGCGCATCGCGAGCTTGAGCCCGAAGGCGTCGACCCGCGTCGTATTGCCGTTGTATTGCTTGGCGCCGATCGTGTGCTCGATGAAATCGAAGTACTTGCTCTTGGTCGGATCGGTTGCGCATGCCGCATCGCCGGTGGCGCAAATGTAAAAGTACATCCGCCCCGAGGAGTTGGCGGGCATGTCGTAGAGCGGCTGCGCTGCGATCGAATGCGTTTCCGCGATCGCTCCGCTCTTGAAGCTCCAATACACCTCGCTATCGGCATACTTGCCGTTGGTGCGGTTGAGGAACTTGAACACCATGACGTTCTTGGCCGCGGGGATACCGCTCGGATCCCAGAATCCGGGCGGCGGCACCTGGGCGTCGGTACTGGTCACGTCGGAGATGGCAACGTCCGCGCGCGTCGCATCGCTCAGGCTCGCGTCCGTGCGCGGCGCGCTGGCGTCGCTCACGTCCGCACCGATGCGGGCGTCGCCGCCCGATCCTCCGTCCGTGATGAGGGCGTCGGAGATCGAACCCGCATCGGACGTGCTGTGCCCGTCCGCGCCCGAGCTCGCATCGACGGAGGGTCCGCCCTCGGGCGTGTTGGCGCCGCCGCCCCCACCCGCGCCGCCGCCCCCGCTCCCGCCGCCCCCACTCCCGCCGCCCGCGCCATTCGCGTCCGCCGCGCTGGCGTCCTCACGCGCGCCGCGACTGCTCGCCATGGGGTCGGAGCACGCGCCAAGGAGCACACCAAGCACCGCGAAACTCCGAGCGATGTCGGTGGCTCTCCGCACCCGTCCGGTGATGCTTCTTTTGGGAAAGGTCATGGGTGTTCGCGGCAGCTCGAAAAAATGGTGTTCGCTCGCGGGACAAATCATTTCGAAAAGAGAAAAATGCGGCGCTTGACGCACGGGGGCCGCTCCGAGCGGCAGATTGCGCCGCCGACGCACAATGTGTGCAGGCCATCGTCGACGCTGCGCGAGCGCGCTAGGATGCGCGCCCGACGAGGAGGTCTGACCATGGAATTGCCGAAACCGTTCGTGACGCTCATGGAAGGCACGTACCGGAAAAAGTAAGTCAAAAATCGTGGCGAGCGCGCGGGCGCTCCCCGCGCATCCCCGAGGAAAGCGAGTCGCTCCATGTCGCTCAAGCTGTACATGCACCCCTTCGCGTCGTTCTGCCAAAAAGTGCTGATCGCACTTTACGAGAACAGCACGCCGTTCGTCGCGCACCAGGTCGATCTCGGCGACGAGACTTCGCGCGCGGCATTTCTGAGCATCTGGCCCGTCGGCCAGTTTCCCGTGTTGCGCGATGAGGAAAAGGGTCGAACCATTCCCGAATCGACGATCATCATCGAATACTTGTCGCAGCATTATCCCGGCCCCGTCGAGCTCGTGCCCGCCGGTCGCAATCTCGCCATCCAAACGCGTCTCTGGGATCGCTTCTACGATCTCCACGTCGACGAACCCATGCAGAAGATCGTGACCGACAGGCTGCGTCCGGCGGGAAGGAGCGACAGCTTCGGCGTAGAGCACGCAAGAAAGAGACTGCTGACCGCGTATCGCATCCTCGACGGTGAGATGGCCACTCGGCCATGGGCCACCGGTACCGCGTTCAGCATGGCGGACTGCGCCGCCGCCCCGGCGCTCTTCTACGCAAATTTGGTAGAGCCGTTCGGTGACGCGCACCGGAGCCTAGCGGCGTACCTGCAGCGGCTCATCGAGCGCCCCTCGTTCGCGCGCGTCGTGAAAGAGGCGCAGCCGTACATGGCGCAATTTCCGAGGTAAGGAGTCCGCGACGGAACGCCGAGACCGCGCCCTACTCATGGGGCGGCCGTCGCACGTGCATATGGCTTATGGGCAATCGTCGGCGTCGAAACGCCACCTGACTGATAAAAGATAGGCAGCGAATTCGCGTGCATCGCACACGAGGGTATGTCGAAATCTATGGCCAATGAAAGCGGAGAGCCGAATCGGCGCTCTCCGACTTCGAGTGTTCAGGCTCGCGGAATGTTCTGCCGTCCGTCTGTACTCGACGCCGGACCGAGGAAGCCGACGTAGCCCGACGACCGCCAGAACCGTCGCACCCTCGCCGTCGCTACGACGTCACGCAGTGCGATCCACATTTGGTTGCCGAGAGGGCGGGCACACCTCCCGCACGTGCAACGGGACCCCATGCGCGGTGCACGAGATTCCGTTGTTTTCGTGGTCAATTTGTAGGCGCGATTGGGATTGAACCAACGACCCCTACCGTGTCAAGGTAGTGCTCTACCACTGAGCTACGCGCCTGAGGCTCGGAAAACGAGACCGAATCGGCGAGGGTCAGGTACCTTCTAGCTTCTTCAGTGTCAAGCGACCACGTCCAAGGGCGAGGCTTCAGCGAGGTCATGGTTCGAATTTTTCGGCGCAACTCGGTACGGGGGTCGACGCAAGCTCTTCGGCTTTGTTTCGTGCTTTCATGCGTGGTCTTGACGAGCGTCGCGTCTGGACAGGGGCAGTCGCCGCACCCGACCGACGAGGTCAGCCCCGAGCCGGGAGAGCAGCAGCCCGAAAACGAGCCGGCGCCGCCGCAGGCGCCGGAAGAGCCGGTCGAGCGCACGAAACTCCCGTTACAGAACGGCATGTTGCATATCCCCGGGGGGGAGTTCGTGATGGGTTTCGAAGGGGGCGCCCCCGGCGAGCCCAACGAAAAGCCGGCTCACATCGTCAAGGTGGCGCCGTTCTGGATCGACAAAAACGAAGTCTCCGTCGAAGAGATGCGCGGCTGTATCAACCGCGGCGCCTGCAATGTGCGCCTGGGCACAGGTCCGCTCTGCACTTTCGGTCGGTCCGAGCCTCGCCTTCCGATCAACTGCGTTCCTTGGCAGTCGGCCGATGCGTACTGCCGCGTCGTCGGAAAGCGGCTGCCGTCCGAAGCTGAATGGGAGCTCGCGGCGGGCGGGGGGCGGTCGCGATTTTTTCCCTGGGGCACGACGCAGCCAAACTGCGTGCTCGCCGTCACTTTGCTCAACAACCGCGCCGGCGTGAGCTGCTCGACACGCGGTCCCGCCTCCGTCGGAGCGCGTCCCAAAGGGGCGAGCTACTTCGGGGTCGAGGACATGGCGGGAAACGTCGAAGAGTGGGTCGCCGACTGGTACGCCGATCGCTACGAAGTTCGTCCGCAGCCGAGGCCGACGCTCTCCCCGTCCGGCCCCGCCTTCGGCGTCGCTCACGTGCTGCGCGGCGGGGGCTGGATGAGCCGTCCGCGCGAAACGCGGGTCACCGCACGCAGTTGGGGAAGCCCCAACGAAGCGGGCCCCAACGTGGGCTTTCGCTGCGCGCGCGACTGACCGTTATTTGCGGTCGTCGAGAAGACTGCCGTTCTCGGGCAGCGATTCGGAATTCGGCGGCGCGGTTGCCGGAGCGGGGGAAGGGGCGGGATTTTTCTTCGTCGTCCCTTTCGCGGCAGGCCGTGCGATTCGCGCGGTGTCATCCGCGTACGTGCGGCCCGCTGGCTTGGTCAGGTCGACGCGAGGCGGCTCGTAACGCGGCACTTCAGCCGAGGCCGTGGCCGCGGGGATTTCGGCGGGGATGGGGCTCGGTATCACGGCGGGCACCGCCTGCGGAGCGGGGGAAGCCAGTGCCTTGCTTTCGCCTGCCGTTGCCGTCGGATTCACGGCGTCGGAATGGGTGCTCGGCATGGTGAGCCAGCTGGCTGCTACCAATCCGAGCACGATGATCGCGCCGGCGGCGGCCGCAAGCTTCCACGCTTTTTTGCGGGGCCGGAAATCGAATGCACCCGAAGGCGTGGTGCTGGACAACGCGTCGAGGCTGGGGGCCATCCCTTCGCGCTGGACGGTCTGCGTGCCGGAATTACCGACCTCCGAGACGCGCCCGCTCTGCGTTCCGCATACACGCCTCAAATCGTCGGCGAGCTCGCGCGCCGACGCATAGCGGCGGGAGATTTCGAGCGCGGTGGCCCGGTCGAACCAGGCGTCGAAGCCGGGGGGAACCGGCGCATGGCCCGAAGGGGGCGAAGGCCGCTGGGTGCAGATCTGGATGGCAAGGCCTCCCACCGTGTCGGCGTCGTAAGGACGTTTTCCGGTGAGCGCTTCGTAGGCGATCACCGCCAGCGCCCAGAGATCGGTGCGGTAGTCGATCTCTTTCGATCCGCTGATCTGCTCGGGGCTCATGTAGTAGGGCGTCCCGAGGACCGAGCCCGTTCGCGTCGCCGAATCGCTGGACATCGCGTGCGCTTTGGATTTGGCGATGCCGAAATCGAGGACCTTGGCCATCTCTTCGTCTTCGTTTTTGACGAGGAAGACGTTGTCGGGCTTGAGATCGCGGTGCACGATGCCAGCTTCGTGAGCGCGAGCGAGCGCACGCGCCACGTGCGACACGATGCGCGCCGTTTCGGGCGCGGAAAGGCGATGGACGCGTTCGAGACGTGTCGCCAGGCTTTCGCCCTCCATCAACTCCATGACGATGAAAGGGACCTGCGAGGCGTCGTCGACGCCGTGGTCGAGGATTTGGACGACGTGGGGGCTGCGGAGCGACGCGGCGGACTGGGCTTCTCTATGAAACCGCGAGAGCGCTTCCGGCAACAGCTCGATGCTCTGATCGATGAGCTTGACGGCCACCAGAGCGCGGAGCCCGAGATGTTCCGCCTTCCAGACCGAACCCATCCCCCCTCGCCCGATCAGCGAGATGAGGCGGTATTTCCCAGCGAGAACCGAGTCGACATCCATGCCAGTGACCGCGAAGCTTCTCCTGAGCCGCGAGGACTCGACTTTCCCTTCTACCACACAATCCCACTCGCGCCGGGCGCGGCTCGGGCGGGCTCTTTCGCTGCTTCAGGAAGCGCGGCGCGAAGGTTGCCGACAGCCCGATAAGTCGCTATAGCGCCCGCTCCCGGAGGATCCTTGAAAGCCGCTGAGCTCCAGCCTCAACAAAACGTTCCCCCCCCTCCCGGGGCCGGGCAAACCGTACCTAGCCAAGGCCCTCCGCCAGCAGGTGCGCCCACCAGTGGCCCTGGCGGCTCGAGCTTTCTCCTGATGCTCGTGGCGCTCTTGCCCGTCATCTTCATCATGTTTTTCGGCAACCGCTCCCAAGCAAAAAAGCAAAAGGAGATGGAGTCGAAACTGAAGAAGGGGGACCGGGTCGTCACCCAATCGGGGCTCGTCGGAAAGCTGGTCGACCCCGTCGAGGGGCGCCACGCGAAGCTCGAGATTGCGCCCGGGGTCAAAGTGACGATCTTGCGCACGTCGATCTCTGGCCTCGACGCCGAAGAAACGACCAAAAACAAGGACGAGCCCGCGCTGGCCGAAAAAAAGTAGATGGTGGACCAGATCCTCCAATACGGGTTGGGCGGCTTCGGCCTGATCTTCCTCATCGCCGGATACTTTTCGAAAAGGCGGCGATGGTCATTCGTAACGGCCGCCGGGTGCTCGGCGTGCGCCGCGGTCGCGGCCCACTACGACGCGTTTTGGGTTCTCGCGATCTTCGGGCTCTGCGCGGTCTGGGCGCTCATCTGCGCGCTGCCGTTCATGGACTTCGCATGGCGCGTGAAGACCGGTTTCGTCGTGGCGATCGGGCTCGGCGCTGCGCTCTGCGTGTGGCCCACGGTCGAGAGCATCAGCGACCGCAAGATCCCGTGCCCCGCGTACGTGAAGAACAACATTCCCTTCCGTCTCGTGGCCGGACTCGACCTTCGTGGCGGTCTGCGTCTCGTCTACACGGTCGACGTCGAAGAGGCGATCAAAGACAAGCGTGACCGCTACTACGACGAGATGCGGCAGCTGCTTGCCACCGAATACGGCTTTCACACCGGCGACAAACCGCCGACCCGCGAAGAGCTGGCCAAGCTCGACGACAAAGTTCGCCTCGAGAAGCCGCGCGACAAGGTGTCGGTCATCAACATCAACTTCACCGAGCCGCCCGACGACGCCAAGATCGACGAGAAGTTTCTGAAGCGGTTCCAAGGCGAGATGGCGGTGCAGCGCCCGCGCAAGGGGCTCGCCATTTTCAAGATCCGCCCCGAGGTCGAATCGCGTTTCCGCGAGAGCGCCGTCAATCAAGCGAAGGACACCATCAACCGTCGCGTCGACGAGCTCGGCCTCCGCGAAGCAGCCGTCACCGTGCGCGACGAAGACATCATCATCGAGGTCCCCGGCGAGGACGAGCGGACCTTCAAAGAGATCCGCGACATCATCAGCCAGACCGCGCGCCTCGAGTTCAAGATGCTCGACGACGCCACGGACTTCGTCGGGCAGGCGACCCGCGGCGTCAAAGAGGAGGATCTTCCCAAGGGCGTCACCATCAACAACGTCGAAAACGCGCCCGTCGGCCCGGGGCAAACCAAGCCCACCCACTACGCACGGGTCGTCAAACAGCCGAACGAGACGATGAAAGAGGCGCGTGCCCGCCTTCAGGAGTGGGTCGCGACGCTCAACGTGCCGGACGATCACGAGCTCGGCTACGAAATCGTGCGCGAAGCCGACGCCGACGGGATGCGACAAACCGAGACCGGCTGGCGCACATACTACCTCTTCAACAAGGCCGACATCACCGGCGACATGCTGCGCGACGCGCAGGCGGTGCCCGATCAGTCAGGCCGCGGCCTGGGCGGGTGGTACGTCGCCCTGACGTTCACCGAAGCGGGTGGCGATCGTTTCGAAGAGGTGACCGGCGCCAACGTAAAGCGCCGCTTTGCGATCATCCTCGACGGTAAGATCGAATCGGCGCCCGTCATCCAAACCCGCATCGCCGGCGGGCACGCGTCGATCACCCTCGGCGCGAGCGATACCGATTCGCAACTGGAAGAGGCGCGCAAGCTCGAGCTCGTGCTGCGCTCGGGTGCTTTGCCGGCGCCGATCTCTCCCTCCAACGAGCAGCGCATCGGCCCGTCGCTGGGTCAGGATGCCATCGCGCAAGGCGTCAAGGGCGCCATCGTCAGCTCGATGCTCGTCTTGATCTTCATGGTGGTCTACTACCACCGTGCCGGCGCGGTCGCCGATGCCGCCGTGCTCTTCAACTTGCTCTTGCAGCTCGCCGTGCTCGCCAGCTTCGGCGCGTCGATGACATTGCCAGGCATCGCCGGTCTAGCACTCACCATCGGTATCGCGGTCGACGCCAACGTGCTCATCAACGAACGCATCCGGGAAGAGCTGCGCAACGGCAAAAACCCCCGTGCCGCCGTCGACGCCGGCTACGACAAGGCCTTCAGCGCCATCCTCGACGGGCACGTGACCACCTTCATTTCCGGGCTCATCCTGGCCCAATACGGCACCGGTCCCATCAAAGGTTTCGCCGTCACTCTCATCGTCGGCATTCTCGCCAGCCTGTTCACCGGCGTCGTTTGCACGCGCCTCGTGTTCGACTGGTGGGTGCGCGGCCAAAAGATCAAGACTTTGAACATCGGCTAGCGGAGGCACAGCGCGCGTGGAGCTCTTCAAGCACGGCAAGATCTACGATTTCATGGCCATTCGGGCCTACTGGATCACCTTCAGTTTGCTCATGGCCGGTATCTCGCTCTTCAGCGCCACCGTGTGGCCTTTGCCGACCTACGGCACGGACTTCAAGGGCGGGACTGAGGTCGAGGTCGCTTTCAGCAAGTCGGTCGACGCGGCGACCATTCGATCGGCCGTGCACCGCGTCGGTTTCGCAGCGCCCGACGTGGTTTCCGTCACCGATCCAGCCAATCCGAATCGCTTTCTCGTCCGGGTGCAAGAGACGTCGAATCTCGACGAGCACAAGCGCGATTCGCTGCAGAAGGCGCTCTGCTACGCCGCCAACGACGAAGCTGTCGACCCCGGCTGCGCGGGTCGACAACATGCGACGGAAGTCAAATTCAGCCCCGGCGGCGACAAGATCACCGCTCGCTACGATCAAGAGCCCGATCTCGAGGGGGTCGCGACCGCCGTGCACTCGGTGGCCGGCGTCGAGCTTCGTCCGGGTGGCCGCAATCCGCAGGTGGTGAGCCAGCGCGACCACAAAGTCGAGATTCAGCTCAAATCCAAGGGCGATCAGCTGATGGACGGCCTTCGTCGCGAGCTCGGCGCCGATGTCGTTCCCGAAAACCCGCTGCGCGTGGAATGGGTCGGTCCCAAAGCGGGCAAGCAGCTGCGCGACGCCGCCGTGAAGAGCGTGGCCATCGCCATCGTTTTCATCATGGCCTACGTTGCGTTCCGCTTCGATCTCAGATTCGCCCCCGGTGGCGTGGTGGCGCTCGTTCACGACGCTCTGGTCGTCGTGGGCGTGTTCGTACTTTTCAAAAGAGAAATCACGCTGTCGACGATCGCCGCCGTGCTCACCATCGTCGGCTATTCGATCAACGATACCGTGGTCGTCTACGACCGTATCCGCGAAAATCTCGGCAAACACCGCGGCAAGACCTTCGCCCAGATCATCAACCTCTCCGTCTCCGAGACGCTGTCGCGCACGCTCCTCACCTCCGGCGCCACGCTGCTCAGCTTTCTCGCCTTTTTCATCTGGGGGACGGGCGTCATCAAGGACTTCGCGCTCGCCCTTTTGGTGGGCATCGTCGCCGGAACGTACTCATCCATTTATGTCGCCGCGCCGTTCACGGAGTGGATCGACAAGCGGTTCTTCGGTGGTAACGCGAGCGGCGGAGCCCGCCGTAAGGCCGGTACCACGCGCGCCCAGGGAAAGAAGGCGGCGGCCGTCGTTTGAACGAAGCCGGGTGTGAACCCTCGCGAGGGGGTGCTAGCTTGGTCTGCCAATGGCGTCGACGCCGCCCGCTGCTGCTCCCACCGAGCCGATTATCCAATTTCGCAAGGTGCGCAAGGCGTTCGGGCCCAAGGTCATTTACGACGGGCTCGATCTCGACATTCGCGCTGGTGAGTCGCTCACCATCATCGGCGGGTCGGGCGTCGGCAAGAGCGTCATGCTCAAGATGCTCATCGGCCTTTTGAAGGTGGATGCGGGATCCATCCTCTTCGAAGGCCAGGACATCACGAAGATGGGCCCCGCCGAGCTCGGCAAGGTCCGGCAGAGCATTGGAATGCTCTTCCAAGGCGCGGCGCTCTTCGATTCCATCTCCGTCGGTGCCAACGTTGCTTACGGCCTGCACGAGCACTTCCATAACAAGATGAGCGACGCCGAAATCGCCGAGCGCGTCGCGTGGGCGCTCGGATTGGTCGGGCTACCCGGTATCGAGGAAATGCGACCGGCGGATCTCTCCGGTGGCATGAAGAAACGGGTCGGCCTCGCGCGCGCCATCGCCGTGCGCCCGGAAGTGATTCTCTTCGACGAGCCGACGACCGGGCTCGACCCGATCAACACGACGCGCATCAATCACCTCATCACTGGGCTAAAGCGCACCCTTTCCATCACGACCATTACCGTGACCCACGACATGGCGAGCGCGTTCCTGATTTCCGACCGCTTGGCCATGGTTTATCGGGGTCGGATCGTCGCCCAGGGCACGCCCGAAGAGTTCAAAGCCATCGACAACCAGCGCGTCTCGGATTTCATTCACGGCCGCGCGCCGCCGAATGAGGACGTCGCGACCCTCCTCGGCGGCTAACCAAGTCGCCGGTTGAGTAAGGCGACGGGGGGAGTTGCCGGCGCCTGTCAACCGACATCGCCTGCTCACCAGTCCGCCGTTTGGTGATGGATGGTAAGCTGGCTTGCTGGCTAGCTTGGGTTAAGAAGGAAGAGGGCGATGGCGACTTCGAAAGAGATGAGGGTCGGAGCATTCGTGCTCGCCGGGCTCATCGTCACGGGCATCGTCATCTTCCTCATCGGCGACGAGAAGCGTCTCTTCGACGCCAAAGTTACCTACCATACGAGCTTCAGCGACGTTCAAGGCCTGAAGTCAGGCGCGCCGGTGCGTCTCGGCGGCATCGATATCGGCACGGTTTACCGCGTCGCTCACGCGGACGATCCCGGCGACAACCGACTCTACGTCGACATGCACATCGTCAAACGCGAGTCGGCGCGCATCAAGCAGGACACGGTCGCCAAGGTCAACAACAAGGGGCTGCTCGGCGACAAGATGATCGAGCTGACCGGCGGTTCAGCCTCCGCTCCCTCCATTGTCGCCGAGGGCACAATCAAGAGCGAGGATCCTACCGATTTCACGAACTTGTTCTCGGAAGTCGGGAACATGACCCAACGCGCCGACAAGATCTTGGCAAACCTCGAGGTCACGACCAAGGCGCTCTCCGACGCGCAGATGCACGAAGATCTGCGCCACAGCATGCACTCGGTAAACCTCATTCTCAAAGAGGTCGCCGAGGGTCAGGGGTACCTGCACCGCGTCCTCGCAGACCCTGCCGAGGCTGCGCGCTTGTCGCACCTCGTGACGACATTCGATCGCGTTGGAATGGAGGCGGAAGGGACGATGGCCGAGGCCCACAAGGCTGCCGAGCGCATCAACGCCGGCCCTGGGTTCGTGCACGAAGTCCTCTACGGCGAAAAAGGGGCGGACGCGATGGCCAACTTCGGCGGCGCCGCGGCCGAAGTCATGGCCACCTTGCGCGGAATCCGCGACGGCAATGGTCTCGCGCACACGATCATTTACGGCGGTGACGAGCCGTCCTCGCAGGTGTCCGCCAACATCGGCGCCATCACCCGCGATCTTCGCCAGATCATGGCCGATTTACGGGCGGGCAAGGGCACTTTGGGCGCTCTCTTGGTCGACCCGTCGATCTACGAAGACGTGAAAGGCGTACTCGGGAACGTCCAGCGCAACGACGCCCTCCGCGCGCTGGTCCGGTACTCCATCAAGCAAGACGAGAAGCGCCCCGCTGTCCGTGTCTCGGACCAGCCCGCCCCGTCCGCAACGCCGCCGCGATAGCGCCATCTCCCCGGCGGGGGCTCTGCCCCACTTGCACCTGATGACCTCGCGCCCCCTGGCGCCGATGCCAAGCTCCTATACACTCGACGGTATGCGTTTTTGGGAACGTCTCACGAGGCTCCTGGTTCTCTTCGTGACCTTCGCGCTGGCTGCCTACTTCGCCATTACGTTTCACGTGGGCGGGCTGTGGCGCGGGCTCGAGCCGGCGCTCGCCGTCACGGTCAGTCCGACCCACAAGGGCCCGTACGATCTGTCACGGCTCGAGGCGGTCAACGAGACACTCAAGACCATCCGCGACAAATACGTCGATCCGACGCGGGTGCACCCGCGCGAGATGTTCCTCTCCGCGCTCAACTACGTCCAGCGCGACGTCGCACAGGTCATCGTGCTCTACGAAGAGGGAGCGAGCGAAGTGACGGTGCGGGTCGAAGCGGCGGAGAAAAAGTTCCGCGTCGACAACGTACAAGGGCCCTGGGACGTATCGGCGCGACTGCGCGAGGTCTTCGGCTTCGTGCAGGAAAAACTGCGCGGCACCGAAGTCGATCTGCGGGAAGTGGAGTACGCGGCCTGCAATGGGATGCTCCACACGCTCGATCCTCACTCCGTCTTCCTGTCGCCCGACGCCTACAAAGAGATGAACCTCTCTACCTCCGGCGCGTTCGGGGGACTCGGGATCGTCATTTCTATCCGTGACCAGATGCTCACGGTCATGAACCCCATGCCCGCCACTCCGGCCGGCCGGGCGGGGATTCTCCGCTTCGACCGCATCACCAAGATCAACAACGAGTCGACGCTGAACATGCCGCTCGATGACGCTGTCAAGCGGCTGCGCGGCGATCCGGGCACCAAGGTGTCGGTTTGGATCCACCGCGATCAGCGCGACGGAACACCGGGCTGGGCGGGCTCGAAGCCGTTCGAGCTGGTGCGCGAGCGCATTCAAGTCAAATCGGTGGAGTCGCGACTTCTCGAGGGCGACGTGGGGTACCTACGCCTCAAGCAGTTTCAGAGCGGATCTTCGGGCGAGGTCGACAACGCTTTGACCGAGCTCCGGCAAAAGGCGCCCAACATGAAGGGCGTGGTGCTCGACTTGCGCGGTAACCCCGGTGGCCTGCTCGATCAAGCAGCGAAGATCGCCGACAAGTGGATTCGCGACGGCGTGCTCGTGGCCACCGTCGGAATGGCGGAGGGGCGCGAAGAAAAACTCGCGCGCGCAGAAGGAAATGAGCCTGAGTACCCGCTCGTCGTGCTCGTCAGCGGGTCATCCGCGAGCGCGAGCGAAATCGTTGCCGGCGCGCTGAAGAACCACGATCGCGCGGTGCTCGTCGGCGAGCAGACCTTCGGCAAGGGCAGCGTTCAGCTGGTGTTTCCCGACGTCACCCCCGACAAGGCCGCGCTCAAGTTGACGATCGCGCAGTACCTGACGCCCGGAGACGTTTCCATCCAGGGGGTCGGCGTCACGCCGGACATCGAGCTCGACCCCATGACCGTCGACCCGCTCGAAATGGACATCTTCGTTCAGCGCAAAGGCCTGCGCGAGCGCGACCTCTCTCAGCACCTCTCCAACTCTCACGCGCGCGACAGCAAGCCGCTCGATCTCGTTCGTTACAACCTCTCCCAGAGCGACCGGCAGTCGCTACGCGAGCGCGGAGGCGATCCGGAGGACAATTTCACCCCCGATTTTCCCATTCGCTTCGCGCGCGAACTCGTGGGGCACATGCCCGCCAGCAAGCGGCCCGACGCTGTCGCGGCGGCCAAGGACTTCATTGCCCAGGTCTCGCGCGAGGAGTGGACCAAGGTCAGCGCAGAGATGCAGAAGCTCAACGTCGATTGGACCGAGGGTCCAACCGGTGATGCGGGCCCTCTGCCCGGCGAGTTCGAAGTCAAAGTGGAGACCGACCGCGCCGACGCGGATATCGCCGCCGGCGAACCGATGACGCTGAAGGTCACGGTCAAGAACAACGGAAAAACGCCCGCTTACCGGGTGCGCGCGACGACCAAGAGCGACAACTCCTTCCTCGACAAAAAAGAGCTCATCTTCGGGCGCGTCAACCCCGGCCAGACGAAGACGGCCAGCGCGCCCCTCGGATGGTGCGAAGTCGAGGGGCGTAAGCCCGGTACCTCCGCGCCGCTCGTCTCCAATGCGCCGCGCATTTGCCGCATTCCCAAAGACTCGGTCACGCGCAGCGACGGCATCAAGGTGAAATTCGACGCGACGGGCGGCCACGCCCCGGCCGACGCCGAGATCCGCACCACCATCCACGGGCTCGACCGTCCCATTTTCTCTTACGCTTACCAAGTTGCCGACAACCGCACTGGCAACGGTGACGGCCGCGTGCAGCGCGGCGAAGCCCTCACCGTGTACCTCACGGTCAAGAACGTGGGCCGCGGCAAGTCGTACGACACGCAGGCCAACCTTCGCAACTTGAGCGGCGACGGTATTCTCCTGCGCGACGGGCGGTTCGACATCTCCAACATGAATCCCGGAGACGTGCGCCGCGTCGCCTTCACCTTCGACGTCGCCCAACAAGTGCCGGACAACGAGGTCAAGGTCGAGCTCTCGGTCAGCGATCGTGATTTGCGCGAAGTGGCATCGGAGAAGATCAAAATCGCGCTCGAGCAACCGCTGGCACCCGTGGCGCAAGCGGGCGTCGTGCACGCCGCCGGGCCGCAAGGAACCGCTCTCCTCGACGCTCCCGACCCGGGGGCCCGAGCCTTCGGCAAAATCGGCCAGAACGTCGCCGCGCGGCGCTTGGCCAAGGTGGGCGACTACACGAAGATCGATCTGGGCGCCTCGCGCTTCGCCTTCGTGCCAACCCGAGACGTCACCGACGGGGGAACGGCGGGCGCGACCGCCACCTTCGAAGATCTCTATGGCCACGCGCCCCCGATGATCGACGTCGCTCCCGCCGCGCTGGCCACGCGCGACAATCACATCAAAATCGGCGCCACCGCGACCGACGGCACGCGTCTTCTCGATAGCTATGTGTTCGTCGGTTCGCGCAAGGTCTTCTACAAGAGCAACGGCACGGCCACCGACGCCAAGAAGATGGCGCTGGAGACCGACGTGGTGCTGCGCCCTGGGGTCAACGTCATCAGCGTCTTCGCTCGCGAATCGCCGGATACCGTCTCGCGCAAGACCATCGTCGTGCGCCGCGACGGCCCGAACGGCGAGCTCTTGCCCACGCCGACCACCGAGGACTCGCTGTGGGAGACGAAAGAGGGCGAAGAGGAGCTCCCCTAGCTCGTCCGCGCGCTCAGCATGACGATCCGTCTGCACGTCAACGTCGATCACGTCGCGACGGTTCGCAATGCACGGGGCACGACTTACCCCGATCCCGTGCATGCCGCTGCGGTGTGCGAGCGCGCTGGTGCCGACGGGATCACCGCCCACCTCCGAGAAGACCGCCGGCACATCACCGACCGCGACGTCCGGCGGCTGCGCGAGCGGGTCGCAACCTTCTTCAATCTCGAGATGGCACCCACCGAGGAAATGGTGCAGATCGCGCTCGAGGTACGCCCCGACGCGGTCACCCTCGTGCCCGAAAGACGCGAAGAGCGCACCACCGAGGGGGGGCTCGACGTCGTACGCGCCGCGACCGAGCTGCGACCGCTCTGCGCGCGTCTCGTCGACGCCGGTATCAAATTGAGCCTTTTCATCGCACCAGACGAAGCACAGGTCGACGGTTCGCGCGCGCTCGGCGGTGTTCAGGTCGAGCTCCACACCGGGGAGTATTGCCACGCTCGCGGTGAGAGCCGGGCCCCGGAGCTCGCGCGGCTGGGACGGGCCGCCCAGCACGCCAGGGAAAGCGGGCTCGAGGTCGCCGCCGGTCACGGGCTGACCCGCCATAACGTGGTCGACGTCGCTGCCCTCGACGCGCTCGTCGAGGTCAATATCGGGCACGCCATCATTGCCGACGCCCTTTTCGGTGGGCTCGACGCCGCCGTCAGGGACATGCGATCCGCCCTCGACCGTGGGACCAGCATGCGATCGTTACTTCGCCCAGATAAGAGCGGTAGCATCGCCCGGTGATTCTCGGTCTCGGCATCGACGTAGCTTCCATCGAGCGCATACGCGTCGTGCTCGATCGTCACGGTGAACGCATGTGGACGCGCATCTTGACCCCCATCGAGCAGGCGGCGCTCCATCAACGGCGCGATCGCGCCGCCGCGTTGGCGGGGCGGTGGGCGGCCAAAGAAGCCGCGGTCAAAGCCTTTCTCGGGCAGGCGGGCGCGTTGTGGCAGGATTTCGAAGTGCGCCGTAGCGCTTCCGGCGCGCCCGAAGTGCATTTTCACGGGCGCGCGGCGCTGACCGCCGCACGGCTCGGCGTCGTTCGCACGTTCGTTTCCATCACCCATGACGCTGGGGTCGCGGCTGCGGTCGTCGTCCTGGAGGGACCATGAAACCCGTCTTGTCCCGCGCACAGATGCGCGCTTACGATAAATTCGCAGTCGAGTCGTGCCACGTGCCCGGCGTGGTCCTCATGGAAAACGCAGGGCGCGGCGCGGCCGATGTCATCGAGCGCATTCTCGGCGGCAAGCTCGGCGGCAAAACCAACCGCGTGGTCGTCGTGTGCGGCGCAGGCAACAACGGGGGGGACGGGTTCGTGGTCGCGCGACATCTGCACGCGCGCGGGTACGAGGTCACTTCTTTTCTCATCGGCGCAAGCGAGAAAGTCACCGGCGATGCTCGCATCAACCATGACGCGTACATCGATCTCGGCGGGCAATGTGTCGAGCTCACGGATGGCGTGGATCTCGGAAGGCTGGAAACGGAGCTCGCCCGGGCAGCGATGACCGTCGATGCCCTTTTTGGCACCGGACTTGCGCGACCGATCGACGGCCAATTGCGCGCCGTGGTGGAGCTCGTCAACCGCGCGGCCGCGCGCCGCGTCGCGCTCGACATCCCCTCCGGTCTCGATGCCGACACTGGCATGCCTCTCGGCGTCGCGGTGCGCGCAGAAGACACCGTGACCTTCGGTTGTCTCAAGCTCGGTCTCCTCACGCCGGACGGCGCGAGGCTCGCGGGCCGCGTGCACCTCGTCGATCTCGGGGTGCCCTCCATGGTGCTCGATAAAGTCGGTCACGTGGCGGAGGTCATCGAATCGGAAACGGTGGCCGAGTGGATTTCGCCGCGCGAGGCGGACGTGCACAAGCACGCCGCGGGAAGCGTGCTCTGCGTCGCGGGCTCCGCCGGAAAGCTCGGGGCCGCGCTCCTCGTCGGGCGGTCGGCCATGCGCGGCGGAGCGGGGCTCGTCACGCTCGCTTCCTGGCCCGACGCCGTCGACGCGCTCGAGCTGCGCGTCGTGGAGCTCATGTCGGCGCGCATCGACCGCGCCGACATCGCCGGTTCGCTCGACCGCGCCCTCGCAGGCAAGCGCACGGTGGTCATCGGCCCCGGTCTGGGGCTCGATCAAGACGCCAAGTCAGCGGTAGAGCACATCTTGCTGCGTTTCGAAGGCACGACCATCGTCGATGCCGATGCGCTCACGCTTTTCGCGGGCAGACCGGAAGCATTCGCAGTCGCCAGTGGTCCCATCATCCTGACGCCGCACCCGGGCGAAGCGGCGCGCCTCTTGGGCACCAAATCGCACGAGGTCGAGCAAAACCGCGCAGGCTGCGTGCGCGAGCTCGCGCAGAGGGCACGTTCGACCGTCGTTCTCAAGGGGGCGCGTACGATGGTAGCGGGGTCGACCGGCCCTCTCTACATCAACACCACGGGCAACCCCGCGCTCGCGACCGCGGGCGCAGGGGACGTCCTAGCGGGTATCATCGCGGCGCTCGCTTGTGTGATGCCGGCCGAGCGCGCAGCACCGGCCGGTGTTCATGTTCACGGTCTGGCCGCCGACCGCTGGCGCTCGCAACATGGTGGTGCGGATCGCGGCCTTCTTGCGGGGGAGCTCGGCGACCTCGTGCCCGCCGTGCTTGCCGCCCTGGCAAAAGGGGCGGACCCGCTGACACTTTGACACGGCTCCGCGTCCCGTCGGCCGCGCCTTGATGCACTGATTTCGAGCATTTGCGCGGTCGATGCGGGTGGCATCTCCCTTGCGGTAGCAGCGAGGTGAGGAACCCCATGATGCCTGTCTCACCGCTCGCAACCGAGTCGCATTTCGCTTCGCAATCACCCGTTGCCGCCCACCCAACGCCGTTGTCCGACGCAGCGCGGCGGGACGATCGTCGTCAATCGAGCGAGGTGCGTTCGCAGGTGACGGCGTGCTGGTCCGACCTTCATCGCCGCGCGGTGAGCCTGACCCGCAATGAAGACATGGCGCGCGATCTCGTGCAGGACACGCTCGAGCGCGCGCTTCGCTTCGAAAGCCAGTATGAGCCGGGTTCCAACCTGAAAGCGTGGCTCTATCGCATCCTGCTCAGCGTGTTCATCACGCGCTGCCGGCGTACGCGGCGGGAGCGGCGCGCCATTGAGAATCTGACCCACGACCCGTGCGCGTGGACCTCGCCCGATCAGCCGAGCCAAATGAAGGCATTGTCGTCACCCGTCGCCCGAGCGGTGGCGGCGCTCCCGCCTCATTTCCGGCAAGCCCTCGAGCTCGTCGATGTGGCGGACCTTTCGTACCGCGACGCCGCTGACGTGATCGGCGTCCCGCTTGGCACCGTGATGTCGCGTTTGCACCGCGGTCGGCGGCTACTCGCCACGGCGCTGCGTGATGCCGCCGCTACGCCGGAGCTGCCCAAAGCGGCTTGAAGACTGGCTGCGTCCTCAAGCCTTGCGTGGATGCCAAGGAACATCCGGTACGCCAGCCTCATGATTGGCACGGCGCGCGAATGTGAAGAGGAGATCGGAGAGCCGATTCAAATAGACGATCGGCTCTTGCCGGATCGCGCTCTCGGCGCGCGCCGCGACGACGAGGCGCTCGGCACGCCGCACCACGCAACGCGCCAAATGCAGCGCCGCAGCTCCGGCGCTCCCACCCGACAAAACGAACGTTTTGAGCGGTGGTAGCCCGGTTTCCGCCGTGTCGATGGCGCGCTCGAGCCGCTGCGCGTCGGCCTCGGCGATGAGCGTCATCTTGAGCTTTGCCTCTTGTCCGGGCACGCACCCGAGCTCCGCGCCCACCGTGAAAAGATCGCTTTGCACCTCGGCCAGGACGGCGTCGATGCTGGCCGGTAAACCCGATGCGCGCGCGACGCCGATGACGGCGTTCGCTTCGTCGATCGTGCCGTAAGCCTCGACACGAAGGTCCGCTTTGGATCGCCGACCGCCACCAAAAAGCCCCGTCGTGCCGTCATCGCCGGTACGCGTGTAGATCTTCATACGCCCCTGTTAGCGCCGTCCGCTGCGCGCGCCTAGGGAGTCGGGAGGCGATGACTAAGTGCCCACCGTATCGGCGGCAAAAGCGTGGTACCCCGCCTCGTAGCGCGCCAGATCGCCCTTCGCCCCGTCGGTAATCTGCACGCCGAAGCCGGGCGGAACCGTGGCCGACTCGATGGGGCCGAAACGCCGCCGCCAGACGACCTTGCCTTCCAGGCGCACGCGCCGATCCGAGCGCGGCGGTCTCAGCTCGATCCACACCTCTTCGCCGCCGTTCAATGCCGCCAGGGTTCGCACGTAAAGACCACCCGCGCTGATGTTGTAGGTACAGCCGAAATAGTCCTGGCCCCGACCGGCGGATCGAAAGGCGACGACGGCGCCGTAAAGCAGACGCGCGCTGGAGCGGCCGTCGGTAGAGCCGCTGCGCGCGAGCTCGTTGGCGACGAAGAGCAAGTTTTCGGGGGGCGCGAAGCCGTCGGTCACGGCGACTTTGGCAAGGTCCCCCACCGCATCGCGGCAGTGTTTCATCTTCTTCGGTTCGGCAGCCACGACCACGGGGACGGCAACGCCGCCCGCGCGGATGCTCTTGGCGAGCTCTACACCGCCCCCGCCTTCGAGATCGGCGTCGGCAATGACGAGCTTCAGTGTTTCACTGGTGCTCGCGGTGACCGCTTCCTCGGCCTTGACGGCAAAGCGAACGTCATAGCCCGCCGTACGCAACACACGCGCGTAGAGCACCCGGCGCCGCCGATCGGCGTCGACGACGAGCGCGCCCCCTTTGGGCGGCGGCGGATGAAGCGAGCCGTCGACCGAAATACCCCTCAGCCGCGGAACGAGCTCCTCGGGCACGGCCAGGCGCGCCACGTCGTCTCCCCCCCAACCGTACATCTCGGGGAATACCAAGTCGTTCAGCTCGGGTGCGAGCCCGATGATGGGCACGTTGGCGAGCCGCGCCATCCCGCGGACACCGAGGCAGCTCGCCTCCGCACCGTCCGACATCATATCGAGGGCGATCGCGACCGGATCATGGGTTTCGAGCCACCCCGTGGCCTCGTCCGGTGTCCGCACCGCATGCATCTCGAGCCCCGATTCCTTGGCGGAAAGGGCAAAGTTATCGATGACCTGCGGATCAGAGATGCCAACGACGAGCAGCGGTCGAGCAGGTTTCACGAGGACCCCCTGGAGCCGAAGAACGGATGGCCGAGCAAACACTTTAGACCAGGACCGCGCTCATTTGCCGCAAAACAACTCACGCAACCAGCGCGTGCGACGACCGACGAGGGGCAACTGCAGCACATACCCAACACCGGAGAACGAGCATGCCCCGCGATCTCACCGACCGTCTCGAAGAGTTGAAGCGCGACATCGAACGACAGGACGAACGCTGGGCGGAAGTCGAAACGCAAATGCACGCGCTCTCCAAGATCGGTGTCGTCGTCTCGCGGCACGTCGTCGACGACATCGACGAGGCGTTCAGCGCGTCGTCACGTGCCGAGCTTTCTCTCCACCACACATTCTGTTGAACGGAAGGAGTCGATTCATCATGGCAGTCATCGATGGTCCCGCCATCCCTCAGGGCGGACAAAACACTAGGAACGCCGTCGGAGGCAACGACGCGGCGCAAACGTCAGAGGTTCTGACGATCTACCCTGAGCCCGAGGCGCCCGAGGTTGACGCGGTAGTCGGTGCACCGGTGCTTCCCTACCTCACGCCCGACGCGATGCTCGTCTATTGCCAATCACGGCTCACCGGCATCAATACCCAATGCCGCGAAATCATGACGCGGCAAGACAAGAACGCCAAAGCGCAAGCTGCGCTCGGTGACCTTCTGAGCGCGCTTTACAATCATCAAGACGGCTACGAGAAAGACACCGGCGTTCAGCAGAAACTAGCGGAAGCGTACGACCGCGCAATCGAGGCCGTGGGCCGCGACACGCCGCTTGCCGCCCAGCTCACCAAAGATCGAAATCAGTGGCTGACTGCCGGTGGCGACAACAAGGAGGAGATGGGCAGCCTGATCAATGCGACCAAGAACCATCAATCCGAGCTCAACTCCGACGCCGAGATCGACATGATCCGTCTTCAATCGCTCATGTCGCAGCGTCAGACCGCCATTCAGCTCACGACCAACATCGTCCAATCGCTGAACGATCAAGCCAACAAGATCGTCGCCAACATCGGGCACTGACGGCCATGAACGATCACCTCCAAGGGAGCGCCGATCCCGTTCGGCGCCAATCCAACGCCGTCGAAGCACTGAACGCCACCGGCCACCGGCTATTGTCGCGCGATCGCTTTGCCGATGCCGCTTGTGTTTATCGCGCCATGCTGAGCTTTGCTCCCCAAGACGAGCGCGGGTGGCTAGCGCTCGGCGCTTGTCACGAGGGTCTCGGGCAGCGCGAGCTCGCGATACAGCTCTATGCCGCCGGGCGCGCGTTGTCCCGCGGCGGCGGGCGGTGCGATCTTGCCCGTGCGCGCCTCCTTCGCGCCCTGGGTCACCTCGAGCAGGCAGAAGAGGCGGTGTGCCGGGCGCGCCGGCGCGCCCTCGCGACCGACGACCACGAGCTGCTGGCGCTTCTTCGAGCAGAAGAGGCAGTGTCATGACTGCTCCCGTCTCTTCGCCCACGACGGCGCCCGTTCGCCTTGGCCTAGTTCAGCCAGTAACGGCCCTCGCCGCGTCCTCGGACCATGCGCTGTTACCGCCACCCGCGGATGTGACGCGCGCGCAGCTCGAAGATGCCATGACCATGATTTATCTCCTGATCAACGCGCGCGCGAGTGCGGACATGGCCAATGCGCAAGGCCAAATCGCAGCCCGCCAAGCCGTGAAAGACGACGCGTTCAAAGAGCAGCTCGAAGCGCTGCGTCGCGCTGCCGAAGCCGAAGGTGAGGGCAGCAAAGGCTTCTTCGCTTCGCTCGTCGACTTGGTCGAAGACGTCGTGACCAATCTCGTCACGCTCGATTTTGCAGGCGCATTGACAGACCCGTTCAGCGATCTCGAGGACATGTGGAATAGCCCGAACTTCTGGAAAGACCTCGAGGCCGGAGCGGGATTCATCGCCAAGGCCGCTTTGGTCGCCGGAGGCATAGCCGCAACCGTGGCAACCGCCGGATCGGCAGGTCTTCTCGTGGCCGGAATTGCGATCGCGCTATCCGCCAGCGGCACAGTCGTCCAAGAAACGGATTGCCTCGACGGCGTTTTCGGCGAAGGTGCTTCCGATTGGATTGGTCTCGGCATGCAGGCGACTGGCGCAGTCATCTGCGCCGCCAGCGCTGGGGGCCTTGGTGGCACCGCCACGAATACCATCGCGACGGCGACGGAAGTAGGCGGCGGCGCGACGAAGGTCGTCACAGCGTGCGCGCACGCGCGAGTCGCCGAGTTCGAGGGAGACGTGGCCGATGCCGAGGCGGACGCGTTGGCAGCGCAGCATCGCGGTGAGCAAATGACACGACTGGTGGAATGGTTAATCGACGGGATTCGCGAGACAGACAAGTCCCACCAGCGCGCCAAAGAAACCCTCGGCCAAGCGATCAACGAGCACGACCAAGCCCAGCAAGCGGCCGTCTTTACCAGCGGAAGGCAATTGTCATGAGCATCGAAGCACTAAGCAGAATGAGTCATCCGATCCATCCGCACCTTGCCGACGATGAACTGATGCGTTCGACGGAAGACACATCGGGTCCATCATCGACCGTCGAGGTCGACCCCGGAACATCGGACCTTCTCGTCGGCGGGGATATGAGCGCTCAAATCGCCGCCCTGGTGATTCGCAGCGCGCATAACCAGCGTACGGCGAACAGAGATATCCAGGTGGCCGAGGAAATGGCCGTCGAACGATCCGAGCAGCAACAAGTCGCGGCGCTCCACCAAAAAGCTGACGACATCCGTATGGCAGGCTTGATTGACGGCGCCGCAGGAACGGCCAGTGGGCTCTTCACGATGGGGGGAGGGTTCACCGACGACAGCTTGGAAAAGGCAACGTTCGCGGGCGCAGACAAAATCAGCGATGCGAGCGGCAAGGCGCTGGGCGGCATGTTGAGAGCCGACCAAGCCGATGATGAGGCCAACGCCACAGCCCATGAACACGAAGCAGCACACCATCGCCGCAATTTCGATGCGGCGCGCGACGCAGCCGGCGAGGCGCAAGACTTGCTCGAGAGCGCGCTCGATTTCTACAAGGAGAGCCAACAGAGCGCGGCGGAGACTACCAAGAGCAGTATCGGACGTAGCTAAAGGCGACAGCCGCGCCCTACTCGTCCGCGGCGCCCTCGGGCGGAAACTCTTCCAGCGCTTGACGAATCGCATCCGCCACACGCGCTCGATTGGCATCGCTCCACCCGAGGAGCACCGTGGTCGCTTCGACCACCGCGACCCAGCTGTCCGCTTCTCGCCGCATGGAGCGCACGAGCTCGATCACGACGTCGAGCTGAACGCGCCGCTTGATCGCCGAAGGCAATCCGAGGTGCACTACCCGCGCGCAATCGGCATACGCGGCCTCCAGCGCGGACCGGGAGGTGCTGCGGATGGCTTCGTGAGCGCGCTGCGCGAGATGAGCCACGCGCGCGATGTGGCGCGCATGGGCGCCATCGAGATTCCACGCGGCGTGCGCCCGTTCGATGCACGCTTGCAGTTTCGGGGAAGCCGCTCCAGACCGCTGGGCCTCCTCGAGCGCCGCTGAGAGCGCGCGCGCCTTGGCCATCCACGCGGGCGCGCCTCGTTCGAGGGGCCCCACATCGGCGGTCGCGGGCTCGGATGTTTCGAGGCGACCGAGATGCGGCGTTTTGCGATTGCCGGGCTTGCTCTTGCGCAGATCGCGGCCGGGAGAGGCTGCAAACTGCGGGACGCGCGGGGTGCCGAGATTCTTTTGCCGATCCGCAGAGGCGCCGGCAATTTTACGACCCTTGCCGTCGAGCGCGTCTCCTACGGAGCGACCCGGCGGCGGTAGCGGGAGAGTTCGACGGAAGTCCGACATGAGCGTGGCTGGAACATCCCCTCTGTCCCGCAGGATACCGTTCTCGGCCGTCATTGGTCGAGAATGCCGCAAACGAGCACGCCGTCCTGCGGCCCGACCGCCAGTCGACGCGTCGAGCGTGCGTGACGCAAAGCGGCTTACGTCGAGAGAATTTGGCTAATTTCGCCTTCCATCGCCCCGGGGTGCACCTGCTTGGCGAGCGCGAGCTCTTTCACGAGGAGGCTCTTGGCTTGGTCGAGAAGGCGGCGCTCGCCGAAGGACAAGTCCTTGTCGAACTTCAGCCGGGACATGTCGCGCAGGACCTTGGCGATCTCGTACGGCGATCCGCTCTTCAGCATCTCGGTGTACGCCCGGAAACGTCGGTTCCACGGCTGCACATCGACGGCGATCTCCTGTGCCTGGAGCACGCCCAGCACCTTATCCGCCTCTTTCCTGCTCATGATGCGGCGCAGACCGACGTGCGCTGTTGCCCGCAGGGGGATCATTACCTTTAGCCCCGTGTCGATGATGCGCAGCACGTAAAACAGGTTTACCGAACCCCCGAGGTCCCGTTTCTCGATTCCAGTCACTTCACCCACGCCATGAGCAGGGTGTACCGCCATGTCTCCCACCTGAAACGACGCGTCGGCGTGCTGCGCGATTTCGGTCTCCATCCGGATTCTGTCTCCTTGCTGCGGGAACGTCGCCAGAGCCGCCCGAGGGGCAGCTCGTTACCCATCGCGCCATTTGCGCTTCCGCCGCAAAGCTGGTGCGCCACGCTTTGCTCGAGTCGACGAAGGAAGTTCTATCCTGACGCACTCGAGCCGATCAATTCCCTTCCGGCGGCGACAATGTGTTGATTGGTATGAAATCACCTACGCGGGACGGCTAACGAGCCATTTCGTTCGAGCGCCCAGGACCCGTCTCGCGAGCGGTATGCGTCAATGTCTGGACGTTGAACAACTCGTCTTCGCAGCGAACGCGTCGGACAAATCGGCGGAGACAAATGTCGCGCATCGTTCAAGCGCTGCACGCTTGCTGATTCGAATGTCGTCGCGCGACGCGCACGCAGTGGTGTGCAGCGACGATCCGCTGCGCCCTGCGCCACCCGACGCCGGCCATGTTCCTACGTGTTGGAAGATTCGAGCTCGTGGCCGATCAGCTTCGCGCCGTCGAATTCCCTAACGTCGGATGTGACCGTCCGCTTCCGGCGCTAGCCGTTGATACGACTTTGCCTGAGGCTGGACGGCGTGCCTGCTCCGTCCCATGCGCACGACTGCCTCAGGGTCTCGACCATGCCGTCGAGCGCGGCCGCGCCGTCAGTCGTCGGTATCGTCCCCGCCGGTGATGGCGAGGTGCCGACTTGCATTGACGATTTCCTTCAGCTCTTTTCCGACCTTGAAGAAAGGCAGGCGCTTGGCCGGCACCGGCACCGGCTGTCCGGTCCGCGGATTGCGACCGCTGTAGGGCTTGTAAGGGCGCACGGTAAAGCTACCGAATCCTCGAATCTCAATGCCTTCGCCGCGCTGCAACGCTTCTGTCATGGCGTCGAAGAGGCAATTGACCACGAGCTCCGCGCGAGCCTTCGTAAGATCGCCTCTGGCAGCGATGGCATCGATAAGTTCGCTCTTCGTCATGCCGTCCTCCCGGGCAGACCTCCCACGATTTTCTTAAGCTCGCATTGCAAGCCCAGGAATGTCAACGCCTTTCCCGTGGCGTTTACAGGGCCCCGCATTTGACGGTGTTCGCCATCGGCTGCGGCCGATCTTTTCCGTCGAGGGAACAATGGGATGGCGCGCGTTGCAGCGAAGTGACCCATCACCTTGAAATGATTGCATAGAGGGCCGGATTCGCCGGCCGGCAACGGTCATTGCGAGCGGGCTCGAGCGATGGGTTCGGCGGGCTCGAGCGCGACGGCGTCGATGAATAGTTTGCTCCCGCCTCGCGCCGTGACTTCGAGCCGTGCGCGGTCGGCCAAATTGACGAACTGTTCCGTCAGGGTAGAGCAATTCAAGTCTTTGCGGTTCGACGCGAAGGTCCAGGTCGCGAGCGGTGGTGTGCCGGGACCCGCGCGCAGAACGAAACGCGCCGTCACGTCGCCGATCGCAGCCACGTGCAGAGCCACGCGAAAGGTCTCTTGGGCTGGGACCGGAAAGGAGATGGCGCCATCGAAGGGTCGGTCCGGCGCGCTGTTGATGGCAAGAAGCCGCGCGCCCCAAGCGCACGTTCCATGCGCGAAAACGGGCTCGAAGGAGCCGCCCTGTTGGCGGATCGGAGGCCATTCGGCTTCCGCCTCGAAGCGATACGGATGGGGCACCGGCCCCGGCGCCCAGGGAACCAAAGTGGGGCCCGATGCGTCGCGTCCTTCGTACAAGTAGCGGTACGCGGTGGGGCGTCCGAGTCGTTCCCAGACCAGGCGATCCCGATCGTCGCCGTATTCGCGGACGACGACGAGCGATTTCTCCGCGTCGCGCGCGTCCGGATCGTAGGCGAGGTTGAAAGCGTGATCGGTGCCGACGAAGAGAAGACCGCGCTCGATTTTCGCGTCGGTCAACACCTGTGGCTCGAAGAAGGGCCGTCCGCCCTCGCGATCGCGCAGCATGAGATGCTCGAAGACGGCATGCACGCCGAAGCCCGCGACACAGCACGCCGCCAGCACCCCAGAGGCCAGCGAGAGATCGATCCGCGCGAAACGCGCGCGCAGCCGCTCGACCAAAAGACCGACGGATGCAGCAATGAGCACGTGCTCGAGCGGCAGAACGTCGGCGAAAAGGCGGGCTCCGCCTCCTGCGTAGCTCGCGTCGAAATAGAACGGAAGATAGACGAGGAAGATGGCGCCCACCGCGGCGGCAAGGGCCAAGGTGCGCTGCGGGTCGACCCCGGTCAGGAGCACCGCGTCGCGGTCCGCTGGCGGGTTTGGGCGGCGCGCCCGCGCCAGAAAAGGCGCGGCCAGCGCCAAGAGAGCGATCGGCTCGACATTCACGACATCGATGAGATGCATACGAAGGCGTCGCAAAAAAATGGTCGCGGCCGCGAGGGCATCGAGTCCGTTCGGTAAGATCGCGGCCACGTAGCTGCCGTGCTCGTGTAGGCACCCGATCCCCGCTCCGAATCCATAGCGGAAACACCCGGGAGGTCCGTCGGCAACGTCGTAGTAGGCAGATTGCGAAGGGAGGAAGTAGGAGCCGGTCACCGCATGCTGCTGCAAAATGAAAAGAGCGACGGGCAGCAGCGCACCACCTGCGAGCGCGAGCCGCGCGTTGGCTCCGACCTTCAGCGAAAGAAAGAGAATGGTGGGCAAAAGCGCGACGGCCGACATCGGCCGCGTCGCGAAAAGCCACCCCCATAACGCGCCTGCGAGTGCGGCTTTGACCCGCCGCTCGGTGGCCGACTCGGCGTCAATCGCGCCGAAGGCGAAGGTCAGCGAGCCGGCGAACAAGAGCGCGGCCCACCCGTGCGACATCGTGTCGGCGGTGTGGTAGCGCAAAGTCGCACAGATCACGGAAAGGGTGGCTGCGAGACGCGCGATGTCCTCTCGCCCACCGATGGCCTTGGCCAGTCCGTAGGTCGCCGCGACGAGCAGCGCGGCGAGCAGAGGCCCAATCCAAAGCGGCACCCCGAAGACAAATCCGAGCGCCAGTACGAGCGGATACCCGGGCGGAAAAATGACCCCCAGGCGCGGCGCGTCCGACGCGCCGCCGAGGAGCAAGAAACGGCCGCGAACGGACGCCGTCGGTTCCTCGATGGGCCAGGTGACGTGGCCTTCGGCGAGAGCGCGCGCTTCGAGCCAATAGCTCGTCGCGTCGATGATGCGCGGCCCGCCACGCAAGTAGTAGTGCACGTAGCCCGCCGAGAGCGCGAACGCGAGCAGCGCGAGAATTCCGAGGGCCACCGCCTTCGGGGCACGAAACAGCGCGGCGAACGCTCGGCGTCCCTGCCAGATCAAAATCAGTCCGATCGCGAGCGCGGCAGCGGACGGCACGTCCGGGGGCGGTCCGAGCGCACGAAACCCGTTTTCCATCACTGGCTCTCCACTGCCCAGACGTGGTGGTCGACCCAGTCGCCCGTCTCCGGCGTCACCGCGACGCGGACGAGACCGCGCGCGTGCGGCACTTCGACGGCGGCTTCGCGCCACCCTTCCGCCCTCTCGAATTGGAACACGCCGATCGGTTCGCCGTCGATCTTGACGCTGGCGGTGACGTCATGCTCCGGCGCGGTGCGCGCGATGATGCGGATCTTCTTGCCCTCCGCCAACCGCAATTGAAATGTCTCCGACCGGCCGCGCGGAATGCGCCTGCCGGCGTCGAACATTTCGCGTTGTCCCGCCGCGACATCGCCGAGGACCTTGGCGTCGACGAAACCCGCGCTCGGATGGGGGAACTCGTAACCGTGCTCGCGTTCGCTGACGAGATCCGCGACGTCGAGCTCGTCGATGACCTGCTCGACCGGTGAGAGCGTGTGCGGTTGTGCGCTCTGGCCGAGGGCATGCCAATCGGCGCGGTAGATGACTTTTTCCGCGCCGCCGCAGATGACGTTGCCGCGCACCGGGACTTCGAACAGCCGCCGCCCGAACCAAGTCGGCAGATCGCCCCACCAGGATGGATAGATGGCAAAAACATCGGGCCGGTCGCGCGGTGCCACCCGCTCGATGAGCTCCAGCGTTGCGCCGAGCCCGTGGATTCCGGCGCGCGCGAAAGGCAAGTCGTGATAGCCGCCCAATCCGATGAGATCGAGGCCCGGTAAATCCGACGCATAGAGGAGCGCGCCAGCGTCTCCCATGAGGACGCGCTTGGGTCGCGGCGTCATTTCGCGCAAAACGCGACCCGCCGTGATGTGCTGATCGCGGATGTTGCGGCTCGCTCGACCGAAGAACCAGATTTGATCCCGCATCTTCGGTTCCTGATGAATGACGAAAAGCGCGATGAGACCCAGAAGCGCCGCGGCACGCGCCGCATGAATGGCGTAAACGACCGCCGGCGCGCGCGTTCCCGTACTGCGAGGCGGCGCGAGAATCTGTGCCACGCCGAGCGCGGCGAGCAGGAGGAGCCAGGCAACGGCTGGCATCGTGTAGCGCTCGTTCTGCCAGCGCACTTGTCCATTGGCCGCGACGACGACGAGCCACGACGCTATCGAGCCCCACAGCGCGAGCGCCACGAGACGCGTGCGAGGAAAAACGACAGGCACGAGCGCCAGCGCCGGCACGATGTACCCGTAGGGCAGCGCGTCGGAGAAGTGGTACTCCGTGTTGCGAAAGACGACGTATTTCAGGAGAAATAGGTATTCGTCGAGTTTCTCCTGCGCCGTCATGTACGGGTTGTAGAAGATGATCTTGACGATAGAGCCACTCGCCGCGAACTCGCCGGTGAGCCAGCGGTTGGTCAGCGCTTGCACCACGATCACGGCCGTCGGGGGAAGGGCGGTGCGTGCGAGTTGCACGAGAGCGGCCCGCCGGCCGCGGCGCCGACGCACCACTTCCGCCACCATGAGTCCGAGCGCAGCAATCGACGTCGCCCCTTCCGGCCTCGTCAGGTAGAGCGCGGCTCCCCAAAGGCCGAGCGCCCAGTCGCGCCAGCCCGGTGCCTCCGTCGAAGTTGCGACGCGCTCTACCTGATCGAGCGCGATCACGAGCGCACCGCTCCAAATGCCGAGGAAGAGCGCCACTTCCATGCCGCTGAAGAGCGACCAGTCGAGCGCTCCGATGGCAAAGATGGCCGGAGGGCACAAATATTTCGCCCACGCAGGTTGTCCCGCAAAGAGCCGCTGGCTCGCGAGCAGAAACGCGAACACCGATGTGCACGCCACGATCCCGGCCCAAATCATGAGGCTCGCGTCGCGAAAGCCGGCCAAGTACCCGGCCGCGAGGACGAACGGGTAGAGCAGACTCGTGTTCCCGCTCGAGTAACCGTTGCCGATCGACCACTGGAACGGGAAGCCACGCGCCGTCGCGCGCGCGTAGTCGAAATGGATGAACACGTCGTCGAGCGGGGCGGACCATTCCCCCCCCGTTTGGCGGAGCATGTAACCGTAGAAAGTGCGCGCCGCGGCAAACGTCATCGCCGCGGCAAATACGAGGTAGATCGCGCGGTCGACGGCTCGCACCGGGCGAGGCTTGTAGCACGCGACTCGCACCGACTGCAGCGGAGCCGCTCTCATTCAGGTAACCAGCGACGTCGCGCCGTTGCGGCTCGTCGGTCGAGCGCTCCCACAGCGACCGCGGCCGCCGAGGCGACGATGTGTGTGTCGTCGAGGACGGAGCTCGGCCATCGATCCCGATCGGCCCAACGTTTCCGTGGCGTAGCGCTGACGCGACGCGAGTTCGCACGAAGAGCGATACGAAAAACTGGCAAGTCGGCTGGCCGGGTGTAGTTTTTCAGTCCGAGGTGGGGCGAAAATTCAAGTGGGTCGATGGGCCGGCGAGGGCGCGGTGACGGCGGTCCATGAAGATCACCGTGATCGTCTTGGCCTCGCTGATCATTAAGGGAGAGGACGTCATACTAGGAAATAGTAAACTATGCTTACTACCCAGACAGATAGAGCATTCCTTCCCCCAGCTTCTCGGAGCGGAGAGTTTCAGCGGACGATGCGTTGGTTCATCGAGGTCTCATCCGGGAATCCAACAGGGCCCGCGGAGCAATGGGTCGTGGAGGCGTCGCAATGGCAGCCGGCGCTTCAGGCGGCGCGTGCTCTGCGAGGCGAGCCCGTGGAGACGACGGGATTCTCGATCGAGCTTCTCGAGGACGGCTTTCGCGTCATCGATCCCGCGACGCTCGTGCGTTACGTGGTGCGGCGAGCACCTGACGCCACGCCCCTTTCGACGCCGAGTACGCCCATCGCGCAGAGCACGGCGAAGCCCGTCGGCGCGAGCGATGGAGCTGCGCCTCCCGAGCCGCCGAAAACTGCCTCCGTAGGCTCCTCGCGGACGCCTTCCACCGCGCCGCCGGCCGTGAGTGCCGCGGGAGCGGCGTCCCCGAGCGCCAGCGCGCCCGCAGCCGACATGTCCGGCATGACGCAAGCGGAGCGGATCGCGGCGATGCTTTCGGTCGATCCCGCGCCGAGCCCTTCGCGCGCACCTCACGCGCCGAGCGGTGCACCGAAGAGCGGCGCGCCGAAGAGTGGGTCCCCGAAAAGCAGTCCGCGCTCCGTCCCGGCCGCGTCGGGCCGTAATGGCGGGCAGCCGAGTCGACCTTCCGGATCGCCCGACGGCGCGACCCCGTCCGCATCGCCTGTAGCGTTACGCGCGCCGCAGGGCGCGGCGCTGCGCGCGCCCCGGGCGGCCGCCATCGCCGTTCCCGAGTCGCCCCTTTCGTCCCCGGCTCCGTCGGCAGTGCCCGAGCCGCCGGCCGCCGAAGCTGTCGTCGTCGAGCCTGCGCGCGCAGTGCAGGTCGTGGTTCCCGCCGCGCCCGAGGCAAACCCAGCGATCATACAGCCGCCTCCCCCGCGCATGATCACGCAGCCGCCGACGGCGCCCGTGGTCCAGTCACTCACCGAGCTGCAAGCGCTCGTGCGCCCCAGCGCGCCGCCGCGCCCCGTGTCCCAGCCCCCGCCCGCGCCGGCGGCACACGCTGCACCGCCCGAGGCCACGAACGCGGCGCAGAGCTCGCCCCCTGCCATCGTGGCGCACGCGCCGCAGGCGTCTGTCGCCGACGCGCCGCTTGCGTCGAGCGCGCTTGCACCGCCGAGCTCGCCGCCCGAATCGCTGCCTCTCGCAGAGTTACTGTTCCAGCGCAGCGAAGACCCGTCGGCGGCATCTCCGCTGACATACCGCGAGGCCGCCTGGGCGGTGCCGGAAGGCACGTCCATTGGATCAGCGGTGCGATTGCTGGCGGGGATGTTCGAAGGGGTTCGTGCCGCGCTCGCGGGCCTCAAGCCGGGCAAGCTCGTTTACATGGCGATTTTCGACCATCACTTCGTCGGAAAACCGACGCGCCCGCCCCTCGCCACCCTCACCTGGAAAGATTGGAAAGATCAGGGGCAGGGACCGGAAATCCGTCGCCAGGGCGAGCCTCGAACGAGCTTTCAGCCGCCGCCGATGTCGAATTCGTTCATCCCTGCGGCCGTCCCGCAGCCTCCGACGGCGATGCCCCAGGTCCAAGCGCCGGCCCCGAGCGCTGCGCCGCCGCCCGCAGCCGTAGAAGCCGCTGCACCTACCGCGGTCTCCGCGCCCCCTCCTCCGGCCGTGGTCGTCATCGCTCAGGAAGCGTTGCCGATGGCCCCCCCCGCCGTGCAGGCTCCCGCGGTCGTTCGTGCCGAGCCTGCTCTGCCCGAGGCGCCCGTTCAAGCTGCCGCGCAGGTACTACCTGCCGCGCCTGCGGCGGCGCACAAGCTCGTCGTCGTCCCCGAGCCCGTCACGCCCCTGCCGATCATGACGCCAGAGGTCGCGCCGGCGCCAGCATCAGCATCGCCCCCCGCGGTTCGCCTCTCCGGCGTCGAGCTCATCGCGGATCTGTTCGAATGCATGCACGATCTGCACTTTCTCCCCGATGCATTGGCGGGAGCGGATTTCGTGCTGAGGCTCATGCTCGACAAGCTGCCGAGCGCCGTCGCGCTCGTTCATTTTTACGATATCGATGCCCGCGAGTTCGTGGTGATGCGGGCGGTGGGCGCGGGCGCGGCGAAGGTCATGCAGATCCGAACCAACGAGAAAGAGCCGCTCATCGCCGAGGCAATGCACAAGCGTCGCGCCGTGGTCCTCGATGACGCGACGGCCGATCCGCGCGCGCAGAACGGTCGCTGGGCGCTCATCGGCGAGCCGCCGCGGTCACTCGTTTGCGCGCCGGTCGAAGAGGGAGGGCGGTTCCTCGGGCTGCTCGAGCTGTCGAATCCGCTCGATGGCCAGCCTTTCAGCGAAGGTGACGGTCACGCCATTACTTACATCGGCGAACAGTTCGCGGAGTTTCTGGCAGCGCGAAGCATCGTCCTCGATCCGGAGCGCATCGGCGACTGAGCCGCGGCTGGCGGCCGGGGGTTTCTGGCTGTAATCCTGGTTCGTGGCGGAACGAAGCGCGGCCCCGTTCGACGGCGCTCATAAGCGGGAGCGGCATTTCGTCTTTCTTTGGGTACCGGCCATCGTCGTCGGGGTGTTGGTGCTCGGTGGGGTGACCTTCCGCACCACGTTCCAAATCGAGAAGCTCCGTCAGCAATCCGTGGTCGAGGCGACCCTGTCGGTCGCCAACGAGAAGGTCGATCGGCTCGACAAGCGCATCATCGAGGAGGACACGGTCGTTCTCGCGGTCGCCGACGTCGCCGCTCTTACGTCGCGCTGGCTTCCCACCGCTGCGCGCGAGACGCCTACCGTGCGCGCCATCCTGGTGCTCGATGCGCAGGGGCCATCGCACGATGTGCTCGCGTTTGCCTCTCAGACGGGAGGGGGCCCGGAGGACGACGCTTTCCGCCGCCTTTTGGTGCAGCGCATCTACCCCGATCTATCGCTGGGCGAGCCCTTCGACGAGCTGCGCCATCTTCATCGCGTCTACGGAGGCCAGAGTTACCTCATCAGCTACGCGCTCCGCACGAACGGCCCGCGCGCCTACCTCGTCGTCGCGTGGCACGACGTGCCGCGCATCGTGCACGAGATCTTTCCGCGACTCCTTCTCGATACCGCCGGATCGTCGCGCGTCAACGTCATCGACGAAGACGGACGTCTCATCTACGGCCTGCCCATGCGCGGCGGCGATTTCACGGTGGGACGGCGCTTTCCCACGACGCTCTACGGCTGGCGCCTGCAGGTGGCTCTGACGTCGGCCCAGGAGCTCGGTGCCCGTGTGGAGCGCCGCAAGCTCTTGGAGATGCTGATGGTCGGCCTCTCGTGCGCCGTGATCGTGGCCGGAATGGCCGTCGTCATCGTGGCCGCCGAACGGGAGCGGCGTCTCTCGGCTTTGAAAAGCGATTTCGTGGCCAACGTTTCGCACGAGCTGAAGACGCCGCTGTCTTTGGTACGGATGTTCGGCGAGCTCTTGCTGAGTGGGCGCGTGGCGAGCGATGACAAGCGCCGCGAGTATTTGCAGATCATCGTCACCGAAAGCGAGCGCTTGACGGCGCTCATCGAGAACGTGCTCGATTTTGCCAAGTTCGAGCGCGGCAAATCCGCTTTCGATTTTTACGAGGGCAACGTCGGTCAAGCGGTGGTCCGCGCCGTCGACGTTTACAGATACAGGGCGGAGCGGGAAGGGGTGGAGGTCGAGGTATCCATCGATCCCCATCTGCCTCCGGTCATGTTCGACGAGAAGGCGCTCGAGCTGCTCCTCATGAATCTGCTCGACAACGCCCTCAAATACGCGAAGGACGGCAAAAAGGTCACCATCGATGTGCGCGCCGGCACGAGCGAAATCGCCATCCGCGTGAGCGACAAAGGTCCCGGCATTCCGCCGCACGAGCGCCGGCGAATCTTCGAACGCTTCGTACGCGGCAAGGCCGGCACTGAAAAGCAGATCCGCGGCAGCGGCATCGGTCTCGCCCTCGTCAAGCACATCGCGGAAAGTCACGGCGGCAGCGCGTGGGTCGAGTCCGAACCTGGCCAGGGGAGTACCTTCGTCACGACGCTCCCCTTCGCCAAACGAGCGCTCGAAAAAGCAGTGATGCGCAGCGACCCTCTGGCGCCCTGAGCGGCCGAGCACCGGCCGTCAGTGCAGAGGCTCGTCGGCGGGCTCCAAATCTTCCCCCTCATTTGCTGAATGCGGCGTGCTGTCGGCGGGCGCGGCGGGAAGAGCAATCGCGTCGAGCGCCTTGTCGAGCGGGGCGCGCTCGTCGTCGAAAATGGTGCGCTCGACCCGGGTTAGCATGCGATCGCCGTCGAGCTTGAGGCTGAGCGGGTCGATGAAAACGCCGTTGCGCTTGGCGCTGAAGTGCAAGTGGGCACCGGTGGAGCGACCGGTCGACCCCACGTAACCGACGAGCTGCCGCGTTTCGACGCTCTGCCCGGTGGCGAGGCGAGGCGCGAAGCGGGAGAGGTGCGCGTAGCCGGTGGTGATCCCATCGGCGTGTCGGATCGTGACCAAATTGCCGCTCGGCCCGCTGTCGCCGACCGATTCGATGCTTCCGTAGCACGCGGCGAAAACTGGCGTCCCCGCGTCGGCAGCGAAGTCGACGCCGTTGTGCGGCATGACCACGTGCAAGATGGGATGCATGCGGTGCATGTTGAAACCTGACGAGATCCGGCCGAACGGGATGGGGCGCCGAAACCCGCCTTTATACGGCTGGCGGCCTTTGGCGTCGAAGTAGCCTTCGTCTTTGCCTCCGTTTTTGCCGTGATAGTGGTAGACGCGGAGCGACGGCGCCTCGTTGTCGTTCGACACGTATTCCACTGCCGGCGCATCGATGAAGCGCGCGAAGACGCCGAGCGCCGTCTCGTAGTCGGCGATGAGCCGGAGGCGTGTCCCCGCGTGCAAGTGCGATATCTGCGCCCGCCCCTCGAGCGCATCGTCGAGCAGGTCGATGAGACTGGGATCGAGGCCTACCGCCTGGAGCGAGCCGGCCAAGTCGTTGCCGATCACCACCGCCGTCGCGAGGCGTCTTTTTTCGACGTGCAGGTCGAGCCTCTCCGCGGCGAGGACGCCGTCCGCGTTCTCGCGCGCTTGGTAGATCTCCGTCGGTCCAGCTTGGTACTCGAAGGCGCGCAAACGGCGTGAGGCTGGCTCCATTGCCACGACGAACGTGTCTTTGCGCCGTGGCCGATCGAATTTGCGAATCGGAGTGAGCACGCCGAGCAAACGGTAAATCTGGTTCGGCCCGAGCCCCGCGTCGCGCAGAGCGTCGACGAGGGGACGGCGATCCATCGTCGCCTCGACGAGCTTGATATCCGGCGAGTTCGCCAGCTGATTGACGCGCCACGGGCCCGCCATGGGAGCCGAAGCAATGAGCGGCGCGGGCGGTCCCGCGGTGACCGGCGGCGCACCCACCGATGCCGCTGAACGCGCGGGCTCGGGCGTCGTGGTCGTCGCGGGAGCGGTCGTTGCGCGTGGCGTCCGCTCGAACGCTTTGAGGAACGCGGCGACGACGGTCTCTGCGCGCCCTGGCTCGGCGGCGATGAGACCGGCGAAGATGAGGGCCATCGCCGCGAGCCCAACGGCGAGGCCAACCAGCGCTCTTCGGCTGGGCGAAGATGCCCCACCTTGTGGGTTGGGGTCGGTACGAGTCGCCTGCCCCGGCGTCGGCGAATCGAGCATGACATCGAGGATGGGAATGGAGGCCAGGCGGTCGCGGGTCTTTTCCTCGACCTCGTCCTCCTTTTCCTCGGGAGGTGCGCCGTCCGTCGAGCTGGGAGGCTCGACACGCGCTCTACCATCCACATCGCCCGGATACGCCACGTCGGGGAGAGGGCCTAGCATGCGCCGAAACTCGCTCGCAAGGTCCGCCGACTCGCGGCCGATATCCTGGCGAGCGTCGAGCCTGGTCCCCTTCGCACGCCGGCCCGATCGAGATGTCGCTTGCAATCGCGATCGGCGGTATTCTAGGCGGCCATGGACGAGCGCATCAAAGGGCTTCTGGTGCGAGGACGCGAGCACTACCAGAAGCGGGAGTTCGACAAGGCCGACTACCTCCTGCGCGAAGTCGTCGAACACAGCGACAGCTACGCGGATGTGTTCGATATGCTGGGGATCATCGCCCATTCACGAGGGGACCTTCACGCTGCGGCGCGCTACTTCGAGCGGGCCGTCGCGCTGAACTCCGCTTACACCGAAGCTCTCCTGAATCTCGCCGTAACCTACAACGATCTCGGTCGCTACGAGGCTGCCCGCCAGATCCATTCCAAAGTCCGCAAGCTTGGCAACGTGGGGCCGGTGCAAATCGATCCCTTTGCGCGCGGCAAGATCGCCAACATGCATGCCGATCTTGGCCAGGCCTACGCCGAGGCCGGCATCGTGCACGAGGCCATCGAGCAATATCTCAAAGCCGTGCAGCTCTGCCCTTCGTTTGCCGATTTGCGCACCCGGCTCGGCACGCTTTACCGCGACGCCGGCGATCTCCAGCGCGCTCGCGAGCAGTACGAGGCCGCCAAGATCGCCAACCCCAAGTACGTGCCGGCCCGCGTGCTCTTGGGTGTCACGCTGTTCTCGCTCGGCGACTCGTCGGCCGCGGTGGGCGAATGGCGCGCGGTCCTCGAGATGGATCCCGACAACAAGAGCGCGCAGATGTACGTGCGCATGTGCGACACCCAAGCTCAGGCGGCACGCGCTCGCCCGAGCCAGCAACCGCCGCCCCAGTAACGTCCCTCAGCGCGCGGCGACTGCTTCCACATCGAGCTCTTGTTCGGTGACGTCTTTCATCGCCGGCACGTCGCGGTCGAACACCTCGCCCAACATCGCGAGGCTCAGCTTGGCGACGTCGCGTACGCTCGGCGCGCCGCCCGTGAGAGCCGCAATGGACGTGACGCCGTGATCGGCGATCCCGCAGGGCACGATCAGCTCGAAGCCCGATAAATCGGTGGTGATGTTGAGGGCAAAACCATGGAGCGTGATCCAGCGCGAAAGGCGCACGCCGATGGCGCCTATTTTCGCGGCGTCTTGCGCATGTTCCTCGCCAGGCCACGCGGAGGGTGACGCGCGATCGACCCAGGTACCTATCTTTCCCGAGAGTCGCCCGGCGCCGATGCTGAAGGCGTGCACCGTGCGCACCATCACCTCGGCGAGGTCATTGACGTAGCGGCGCACGTCGCAGCGATCGGGTTTCAGGTCGAGGATGGGATACACGACGAGCTGGCCGGGGCCGTGGTACGTCACGTCGCCGCCGCGCCCGGTCTCGACGAGATCGATGCCCCGCGCGACGCGCGTGGTTTCGGGCAAGAGGATGTGCTCGCGCTTGGCGCCGCGCCCGAGCGTGATCACCGGTTCGTGCTCGAGCAGCAAGATCGTGTCGTCCACGCGCTTTTGGTGGCGCGCCTCGGCAAGGTTTTGCATGAGCGCGTGAATCGGCTCGTAGCGGCGCCGCCCGAGCCAGAGCGCGCGGAGCGGGCGCGATCGATCGTCACTCATGCGGTCCTCTCGGTTCGCCGCAAATCGCGCGAGCTTGCTCGGCGCACTATTCTGGAACGGGTTCGCCGCGGTCGCGTCGCGCTTGGCGGAAATCTTCCAGCCCGGTATTGAATTCGCCCGCCATGTCGGGATCGAACTGCGATCCCGCGCAACGGTCGATTTCTGCGGTGGCAATCTCGTGCGGGAGAGCTCGGCGGTAAGCGCGGTCGCTCGTCATGGCATCGTAGGTGTCGGCCACGGCGATGATGCGCGCCATGATGGGGACGTCTTTGCCCTTCAAGCCGATTGGATAACCGCGTCCGTCCCATCGTTCGTGATGGAGGTGTACGCCGGGGATGAGCGGATGCAAAAACTTGATGGGATCGAGGATGTCCCGCCCGAAGCCAGGGTGCTTTTTGAAGATCTCGTACTC
>Ga0193706_1000166_pt1 | contig 46231 bp, 42 predicted proteins | sample U3c1metaG_FD_160130 | JGI IMG/M metagenome (GOLD analysis project Ga0193706, IMG submission 160130) | Soil microbial communities from a riparian zone of the East river system, Colorado, United States - U3c1 | ecosystem: Environmental > Terrestrial > Soil > Riparian zone | place: USA: East River... | reverse complement strand
GCCGATCGCCAGCGCCGCCCAGTCCTTGGCGCTCTTCTCCGAGTAGACCGAGACGAGGACCACGAGGACCAGGCAGAAGGTGCCGACCCCCTCGACGATGGAGCCCGCGAAGTTGCCACTCAGCAGACCGCTGACCTGGGCGGCGCCGTAATGGGTGGCGCGACCCTCGTCAAGCAACAGGCCCTTGCAGAGCAGCGCTCCGAGAACGCCTCCGGAGAGCTGGGCGAGCATGTAGATCACGCCGTCGAGCGGCTTGATCCGCCTGATCGCCAGCGCCCCCAGCGTCACCGCGGGGTTGAAGTGTCCACCGCTGACGACGCCGAACATGACGATCAGCCCGAACAACAGGAAGGCGTGGACCAGTCCGATTACCGCGAAGTCCGAGCCGAACTGAGCCTGGCTTCCCGTAGATACGAACAGCACAACCACGCTGGTGATGAAAAAGACCAGCAAAAGGGTGCCAATCAACTCAGCAAGATATGCGGCTAGACCTCGTTCCTGCACTCTGTTCTCCTCCTCGATCCCGTGATCAGGTAAGCGGCGGCAGTCTACTCATATTTGGTCAATGAAATAAGTTCACATGCAGATGAGACGTGCTGTCGCGCTGCTGGCGGCCGTCCTTTCGCTTGCCGGCCTCGCCGGATGCGGCGGGGGCGGCGCGGAACCGGGCGTGCCGAAAGGCGCGACGCTCGTGCTCGATTTCACCCCGAACCCGGTCCACTCCGGGATCTACGCCGCCCGGGCCGAGGGCTTCTACGGCGATGCCGGAGTCGACCTGAAGATCCACCAGCCCGGCGAAACGACCGACGCTCCGAAGCTGCTCGCCGCCGGCCGCACCGACTTCGCGATCCTCGACATCCACGACCTCGGGATCGCCCGCGAGCAGGGCCTCGACCTGGTCGGCGTGATGCCGATCGTCCAGCGCCCCCTGGCCGCCGTGATCGCCCGCGCCGACGGCGGCGTCCGCCGTCCCCGTGACCTCGAGGGGCGCACGGTCGGCGTCACCGGCCTGCCCTCCGACGAAGCCGTGGTCGACTCCGAGGTCAGCGCCGACGGCGGCGACCCCGCCCAGGTCGACGAGGTGACGATCGGCTTCAACGCGATCTCCTCGCTGGCCGCCGGCAAGGTCGACGCCGCCACCGGCTTCTGGAACGCCGAGGGCGTGACGCTGCAGCGCCAGGGCGTCCCTGTCCGCGTCTTCAAGGTCGACCGCTACGGAGCACCGCCCTACCCCGAGCTGATCCTCACCACCTCGCGCCAGACCCTCAGGAAGGATCCCGCCCTGGTCCGCTCCGTCGTCGCCGCGACCCGCCGCGGCTACGCCTTCACCGAGCAGCACCCGGCCCGGTCCCTCGACGACCTGCTCGCCGCCGACCCGGCCCTCGACCGCGCCGACCAGCAGGCCCAGCTCGACGCCCTCCTCCCCGACCTCCACCCCGCCCCATTCGACCCAGCCATCCTCCGGGCCTGGTCGACCTGGGACGTCGCCCACGGCCTCCTCCAGCATCCGGTCGAGGTCGACAGGGCCTTCGACCTGGGGTGAGAGGAACGCGCCGGCCGGAGGACTGAGCCAGGTACACCTCGCCGGACACTCAGCCCAAAGGGCGTCCGCCGAGGTGTACCTGGCTCAGTCCTCGACGCCCGACCGTCCCTCGAGCAGCTGCTTCGCCAGCTCTGGCAGTTCGCGGGCCAGCCGCGAGCGCGGCACGACCAAGTCGACGCCGGCCGCCTCCGCCACCTCCCGCGTCTCGACGTTGACGTGCGAGTAGTAGCCGAGCACCGGAATTCCCAGGCCGACGAGCGCCTCCGGGTTCTCGGCGTCAAGGTCGGCGACCAGCAGCTCGACCCCATCGAAATCGGCCTCCTGCAGAGAGGGCGAGAGCGTCACGTCGTGACCGGCGGCGGTCAGCGTGGCCTGCACTTTGCTCCCCAGCATCAGATCGGCGACGGCGAGCACCCGCGCCATCAGCGACCGGCCACTAGATCGAGCGGCGCTGGCGGAACTCCTCGCGGACGCTCTCCGGCCGGCCCCACATCTGCACGACCTCGGAGCGCCCCTCGCGCACCTCGGCGACGGCCAGCTCGCCGCTGACGCCTTCGCCGTCGAGCTTCGCCAGCACGCCCCTGACGGTCTCCGCCGCGGCCGCGTGGCCGAAGCTGTGGGCGACCAGCAGCCGCCAGTGCCACTCGGCATGCGAGTAGACCTGCGCGTTGACCTGACTCAGCGCCACGGCGCTGTCGATGTACTGGGCCTCGTCGTCGATCCGCAGGTCGAGCTCGAGGTCCGTCCAGTCGGGCGGCAAGGCATCCAGAATCTGCTCGAAGACGATGGCCAGGCTCATCGGTGAAGCGTATCTGGAAGGCGCTCCGGGTCAACCGAGGAACATCTGGTAGAGGAGGAAGGCGCTCCGGGTCAACCGAGGAACACCTGGTAGAGGAGGAAGGCGTTGAGGGCGATGATCATCGCGGCGAGCAGGCCGGCGAGGGCGCTCAGCCAATGTGGGTTGACCAGGTCCCCCATCACCTCGCGGTTGCGGGCGATCAGCAGCAGCGGCACCAGGGCGAAGGGGATCCCGAAGGAGAGGACGACCTGGCTGCCGACCAGGGCGTCGGTCGGGTCGACGCCGATCGCCAGCACCAGCAGCGCCGGGGCGAGGGTGATCGCGCGGCGCAGGAAGAGCGGGATGCGGCGGCGGATGAAGCCCTGCATGACCACCTGGCCGGCCATCGTCCCGACCGAGGAGGAGGCGAAGCCGGAGGCGAGCAGGGCGATACCGAAGACGGTGGCGGCGCGGTCGGAGACGAGCGTCTGCAGCCCTTCGAAGGCGCCGTCGATCGAGTCGACGCCGGTCAGGCCGCTGCTGTGGAAGAGCGCCGCAGCGACGATCATCATCGAGAGGTTGACCAGGCCGGCCAGCGAGAGGGCGATCACCACGTCGACCTTCTCGAAGCCGAGGATGCGCTTCTTCTCGGCGTCGTCGCGGCCGACGATGCGCCGCTGGGTCAGGGCCGAGTGCAGGTAGACGACGTGCGGCATCACCGTCGCGCCGATGATCCCGGTGGCGAGCAGGATGCTCTCGGTGCCGGCGAAGCCGGGGACGAAGAGGTGGTTGGCCACTTCGCTCGCCTGCGGCTTGGCGTCGAAGAGCTCGAAGACGAAGGAGGCGACGACGACGCCGACCAGGACGCTGATCCCCGCCTCCAGCCGCCGGTAGCCCATCTGCTGCAGGCCGAGGATCGCGAAGGCGCCGACGCCGGCGATGACCCCGGCCGGGAAGAGCGGGATGCCGAAGAGCAGGTTGAGGCCGAGCGCCGCGCCGACCACCTCGGCGACGTCGGTCGCCATCGAGACCAGCTCGGCCTGCAGCCAGAGGCCGATCGAGGTGCGGCGCGAGAAGCGCTCGCGGCAGAGCTCGGCGAGGTTCTTGCCGGTGGCGATGCCGAGCTTGGCCGACTGGGTCTGGACCAGCATCGCGATCAGGTTGGCCGAGAGCACGACCCAGAGCAGCAGGTAGCCGAACTTGGCGCCGCCGGCGATGTTGGTGGCGAAGTTACCGGGGTCGATGTAGGCGACGGCGGCGATGAAGGCGGGCCCGAGGAAGGGCCAGATCCGGCCGATCCCGGTGGTGTGTCCGTCGAGCGAGCGGCGCGCCGCATCGGCGACCCGCGCCTCGCCGGGGAGGACGTCCTCGACGGTGGCCTCGCTGCGCCGAGCCAGCTTCACCCGCGTCTGCCTTCGCCGGTGGGAGGCAGCAGGTCCGGCCCGGGGATCGGGGTGCCGTGGGGGTCGTGGCTCGGTTCGCCGAGCTTGGCCGCGATCAGCAGCTCCAGCTCCTCGGAGATGTAGTGCTCGAGCACCTCCGCCTCCTCGTGGACGCGGTCGGCCGGCATCCCCAGGGCCTCGGAGAGGTAGGCCTCGATCAGCCGGTGGTGGCGGATCACCTCCAGCGCGACCTTCTCGCCCGCCGAGGTCAGGCGGACCCCCTTGTAGGGCAGGTAGTCGACCAGCCCGAGGCCGGCCAGGCGTTTCAGCATCGAGGTCGCGGTTGCCGGCGCCACCCCCAGCCGTTGTGCGACCTCGCCGTTGAGGACAGGGCCGTCGCGTTCAGCGGCGATGGCGTAGATCGCCTTCGCGTAGTCCTCGATTGCCTCGGTCTTGGTCGGGGGAGATTTAGAGATAGCTAAAGAGTTTAGCCAAATCTAAAAATGCCCCCCGCGATACTCCTCTCGGTGCCTACAGAATCGCCCCTGGATCCCGCTCCTGCGGCCAAAAGTCCATCTCGCCAGCCAGGATTACCATCTGGTCGCGCACAAAGTGGATGATCCATGACTCTTTGTGGTCAAAGAAGAACCGCTGGCCACTCTCAAACCCGAAGTACGGCGCCGACAGGTCTCGCCGCACTTGCAGATCCTGCCCATAGGCATTACCGAGGCCAAAGCAGAGCATTGCTCCCTGCCGGTGACCGGAATCCGGTATCTGGTCGATAGCCCACAGCAGAACCTCTTCGAGGTCGCGTGGCCTGTACTCGCCGCTGTGAGACCCGGTGCGGGCCGCCCTTCCGGCAATTGCTGTCAATGCTGGGAAATCGTCGGTAAGAGACGCCGCCTCGAATCCTTCCATGCAGAGGTGATGCATCTCGTCGAACAGGAGGCGACCAAAATGAAATGCCCTCAGCGCCCATACTCCGTTCGGCCATTGCTGCTTCCGCTTGATTGCCTCTAATTCAGTTTGGTCCTCGCTGAAAGGCGCGGGCGCGACATATACGAATCGGGTTTCTTCCGCAGTGGCAAGCAGCTGGCGCACAAGCTCAGTGCTGATCACTTTCAGGTTTGGAATCCCGTTTGATTTGGAGCGGCGGAATACTTCATCCGCATAACCCAGTGCCTCTCCGGCCCGATTGCAGCGTGCGGTAAAGCTTTCTGCCTGGCCAGGTTCGGTGATCCCGAACAGCTCTCGTACGCAAATGGCCGCCTGGACCGGGCCTTTGTGCCGCAGACTCTCTCCCAAGCTCTGCGCACTCTTGTCGATGGCAGTGTGCAGGAGCCCGTCCATGACGGACCTGTAGTACTCGTCTTCGGCGTCGTACGGACTCGAGGTCACGTGCTGGGCCAATCGCACGAGGACAGGCATGGTGTTGGGTCCGATGGTCGGGTTCAGGCCATCCTTGATGAGCCCTTCCACGTCTTCTCGCAGCTTGTCTCGAAGGTAGTCCGGCCTGGGGCTCATGGTTTCTTTCTACCGAGTCTCGCGCGGGCAGATGGGAATCCTCCGGAGTCTCCGGAACGTTCCGGAGACTCCTGGACACTGAACGATATTCACGCAAGAGTGATGCCATGCATTCAGGCGCTCAGACCTACCTATTTGCCAGCCTCAAACAGCGTCGACATTCCGGCGCTGTCTCGGATCTGTTCGTCGGCCTCATCCAGTTCGACGCCGATCGCCAAGCAGTCGAGGTGGAAGCCGGCGACCGGCCTGGAGAGATCGAGCGAGCCGCGGACGCATGCGCGGTTCCCCAAAGGGCAAATCTCGGCCCGACCTACGATTGGGCGGACAACGGATTTGACTATTGCGCTTAGCGACGAGTTCAGGTCCGACGGCCTGAATGCCGGGCAGCGGTCCCGCTCACGTGTCGGCGTCAAGGCGACGATCTCTCGGCCTTAGAATCGAGTCATGCTCGAGTCGACGATCCCGGAGCTGGATGCGCAGTACCGGCAGCTGCGCGAGGAATGTGGGCTGCTCAATCGTTCCGGGCGCGGCAAGTTGGCGGTGACCGGTCCCGACGCGGCCGAGTACCTGCAGGGGCAGCTGACCAGCGACGTCGAGGCGCTCGAGCCAGGCGATGGCCAGTACAGCGCCCTGCTCGACCGCAAGGGCCACATGCAGGCCGACATGCGGGTGCTGCGCCCCAGCGCCGAGGAAATCTGGCTCGACACCGAGCCGGAGGCGCTCGCCGCGGCCCGCCGCCACCTCGAGATGTACTCGATCGGCCGCGACGTCAAGGTCGCCGACGTCGGCGAGGAGCGCGCGATCCTCTCCCTGATCGGTCCCCGCAGCGTCGAGGTCGCCGGCAGCGCGGCGCTGCCCGAGAACGCCTGCGAAGCGACCAAGGTCGCCGGGGCCGAGTGCCTGGCGGTGGGAACCGCCGCCGGGATCGACCTGATCTGTGCCGCCGCGGACAGCGAGCGCCTGCGCGACGCCCTGCTCGGCGCCGGCGCCGTCGCGGTCTCCCCCGCGGCCGCCGAGATCCTCCGCATCGAGTCCGGCACCCCCCGCTTCGGCGCCGAGATGGGGACCGAGACGATGCCGGCCGAGGCGGGAATCGTCGAACAGGTCGTCAGCTTCACCAAGGGCTGTTACATCGGCCAGGAGACCGTCGCCCGCCTTCACTACAAGGGCCGGCCCAACCGCCACCTGCGGGGACTGCGCCTGAGCGCCTCGGCCGAGCCCGGCACGCCCCTGCTGCTCGGCGAGAAGCAGGTCGGAAAGCTCGGCGGCGCCGCCGTCTCCCCCGCCTTCGGGCCGATCGGGCTGGCGATCCTGCGCCGCGAGGCCGAGCCCGGCGCCGAGCTCGCCGTAGGTGAAGATGGCGTTACGGCGCGCGTGGTCGACTTGCCCTTCGGTTAGATTCCGCCGCGATGGGTCGTGGGAGAGCCAGAGCGGCAGTTGCCGGTGCGGTCGGCGCCGTGGCGCTTGCCGCGGCTGGTTGCGGCGCCCAGAGCCATCCCAACGAGCCGCGGCCGCAGGTGGCGCTGCGGGTCAGCGTCACGATCACCCCACGGGCGGTCACGGTGCAACCGGCGGCGATCGGCGTCGGGGCGGCTCGCACCCAGCAGATCCCGCAGAATCAGAACCAGGCGCAACCGGCGATCCGCAAGGACGACCGCCCCGTCACCGTCTCGATCGTGATCGCCAACCAGACCCGCTCCGACTCCCAGCTGGAGATCCGCGGCCCGCGCGACGACAGCTCCGTGCCGATCCCGGCCGGCACCCCGGCCACCCTGCAGACCGACCTTCCCACCGGCACCTATGTGATCGGCGCCGCCGACGTCCCCGGCGCCCGCCCCGGCAAACTCGTCGTCGGCCCCTACCGCGCCTCCTCGAAGAACGACGTTCTTCTTCCCTAGCGCCCATTAAGCGGGGTTTTCAGACGCCGGTTGCGTCTGGGGCAGTTGCCACCATCGGTGGCTGTGACCGTCGTCCTAGCAATTGCCGTCGTTCTGCTCGCCGCGGGGCTCGTCTACCTGCTCGTCTCGCGCCGCGAGGAGCCGGTCGAGCAGCCTGATTTCGCGCTGGCGGTGCGGGAGGCCGCGTCGCAGGCTGTCGCCGATTCGCTCCCCGGCCTGCTGCAGGCCAACGACGAGGCGCGCAAGCTCGACGCCAAGACCGCCGAGGCGTCGCTGGACAAGCGCCAGGCGGAGATCGACAAGCGCCAGGCGGAGATCAAGGGACTGGCCGAGCGGATCGCCGAGGGCCAGAAGAAGATCGAGTCGGAGGTGCGCAAGCGCGGCGAGACCGACCTGCAGACCCGCACCCTGCTCGAGCAGGTGGGGCAGACCGTCGGCAATCTCAACTCCGAGACCGCCGGCCTCAAGAAGGCGCTGCGCCAGCCGCAGACCCGCGGCCAGTGGGGCGAGCTGCAGCTGCGCCGCTGCGTCGAGATCGCCGGCATGACCGAGCACGTCGACTTCGAGCTGCAGGAAACGCTGCGCACCGAAGACGGTCGCCTGCGCCCGGACGCGCTCTTCCTGCTGCCCGAAGGCCGCAGCTTCGTCGCCGACTCCAAGGTCCCGCTCGACGCCTTCCTCGACGCCCAGGAGGCCGAGGTCGAATCCGAGCGACGGGTTCATCTCGAGCGCCACTCGCGCCAGGCCCGCGAGCACATCCGCGCGCTCAGCTCGAAGGACTACCAGGGCCAGTTCAAGGCGGGCGAGATGCCGGACCTGGTGATCTGCTTCATCCCCAACGAGCCCGCCCTGCACGCCGCCCTCGGGGCCGACCCGGGGCTGTTCGAATACGCCCTCGAGCACAAAGTGCTGCTGGTCAGCCCGACCTCGCTGATCGGACTGCTGCGGACCATGGAGCTGGGCTGGCGCCAGGAGCGGATGGTCGCCGAGGCCGCCGAGATCGCCGACGCGGCGAACACCCTGCACACTCGCTTCGGCAAGTTCATCACCGACTTCGACACGGTCGGCAGGCGCCTCGAGTCGGCGACCAAGTCCTACAACTCCGCGGTCGGCTCGATGGAGGGCCGGCTGCTGCCGCAGCTGCGCAAGGTCGAGGACCTCGGCATCGCCCCTGGCAAGGCAATCGAGCCGCCGGAACCGGTCGAGATCACCGTCCGGGAGATCACCGCGCCAGAGTTACGCGAGGCGTCCGACGCGGCGTAGGGCCAGTGCGCAGGGCTCTTAACTAGGATTGCCCCCGCTCATAAACGACCTCGCGGAGGACTCTCTTGGCAGTGGACAGCAGTGCGATCTCGAAGCTTGACGTGGAGCCCGGAACCCTGCCGGACACGATGGCGGCGTGGGTGATCCGCGAGGAGCGCCAAGGCGAGCCCAAGGACGCCTTCCAGCTCGAGCAGATCGAGGTCCCCGAGCCCGGCGCCTTCGAGGTGATCGTCCGCGTGATGGCGGCCGGCGTCAACTTCAACAACGTCTGGGCGGCGCTGGGCAAGCCGGTCTCGGTCTTTCCCTACGGCGACCACCCCGAGTACGGCCACCACATCGGCGGCTCCGACGCCTCCGGGATCGTCTGGAAGGTCGGCGAGGGCGTCACCCGCTGGAAGCCCGGCGACGAGGTCGTCGTCCACTGCAACCAGGCCTCCTACGAGGACGTCGAGGTCCACGGCCTCGACCCGCTCGCCGCGCCGAGCCAGAAGATCTGGGGCTACGAGACGACCTGGGGCTCCTTCGCCCAGTTCACCAAAGTGCAGGCGCAGCAGCTCCTTCCCCGCCCCCAGAACCTCAGCTGGGCCGAGGCCTCCTCCTACGGGCTCACCTACTTCACCGCCTACCGGATGCTGATCGACCAGTGCAAGCTGCAGCCCGGTCACAACGTGCTCATCTGGGGCGCCGCCGGCGGCCTCGGCGTCTTCGCCGTGCAGCTCTGCAAAGCGGCGGGCGCCAACGCGATCGGCGTCGTCTCCTCCGACGAGAAGGGCGAGCTGGTCAAGCAGCTCGGCGCCGTCGACTACATCAACCGCAACGAGTTCAGCGAGATGATGCGGACCCCGGAGAACCTCGCCGACAAGGCCCTGGACAAGGAGCGCTTCAAGGCCTCGCGGGGCTTCGCCAAACGGGTCAAAGAGCTGCTCGGCGACGCCCCCGACATCGTCTTCGAGCACGTCGGCCAGGCGACCTTCCCGACCTCGGTCTACATCGTCAAGCCGTTCGGCAAAGTTGTCATCTGCGGCGCCACCTCGGGCTTCCAGCTCGACTTCGACGTGCGCTACCTGTGGATGCGCCAGAAGCAGATCATCGGCTCCCACTTCGCCAACGCCTACGAGTGCATGCAGGCCAACCAGCTGATGGCCGAGGGCAAGGTCCGCCCGGTGGTCTGGCAGACGATGGGCTTCGACGGCGTCGCCGAGGCGCATCAGCTGCTGCACGAAAACAAGCACCTCGGCAAGATCGCGATCCTGGTCGGGGCCGAGTCCGAGGACGACGGCAAGACCGAGGAAGGCCCCGGCGCGATCCGGGCCGAGGTCGGCGCATGAGAGCACGCAAAGCACGACTCGAGAGGGGCATCTGATGGCGGAGGTCAACAGGCTCGACTGGCACATCGCCCCGTTCCGCGGCGATCGCTTCCTCGACCTCTGGGAACCGGCCGCCGCGAAGATGCCGGCCTACGGCGCCAAGAGCTGGTCGCTGACCCGCGCGATCGACGATCCACTGGCCTTCCAGCAGACCTCGATCTGGGAGAACCGCTCCGACTTCGAGCGCTACTGGTTCTCGGCGGAGATCGAGGCGGCCAAAGCCGCGGTCATCGATCTCCACGACATCCTCCTGCTGCCGACCTGGCACACCCTGCTCGTCGCCGAGTAGGGCGCCGCGGCGCCTAGCAGGTCTAGTTAGCAGCGCTCCAGCGGCGCCATCGTCAGCCCGGCTGAATCGAGCTCGGCCCAGTAGTGCTCGGCCACCTCGCGGGGGCCGCTCCAGACGATCGCCTGGCCGCTGTTGTGGATCTGGTCGGCGAGCCGGTGGCCCTGATCCAGGTCAACGCCGGGCAGAACCCTGGCCAGGGTCATGGCGACGTGCTCGAAGGTGTTGTGGTCGTCGTTGCGGACGATCACCCTCCACTCCCCTCCCAGCCCGGAATCGGGGCCGGCGCTGCGGGGTCGCTCGATCGTGCTCGTGGACATCGCCGCCGATTATGCAGCCAGAGCGCTTGAGGGAGACTGAAGACTCAAGGAGGCAGCATGGGAAAGCCGAAGAGTTGACGGAGAGTGAGCAGGCCACAAGACAGCCGCTTTCCGTACCTGCCCGGGATCGACGCCCTGCGGGCGCTGGCGGTGCTCGCCGTCTTCTTCTACCACTCGGGAGTCGGCTGGATGCCCGGCGGCTTCCTCGGCGTCGACGTCTTCTTCGTGATCAGCGGCTACCTGATCACCTCGCTGCTGCTGCGCGAGTTCCGCAGCGGCGGCCACGTGCGGCTGGGGCGCTTCTGGCTGCGCCGCGCCCGCCGGCTGCTGCCCGCGGTCGGGGTGCTGATCGCGGTGACGATGATCGCCGCCGCGATCGTCGAGCCGGACCGGATCGACCAGCTGCGCGGCGACGCGATCGCCTCGCTGGCCTACTTCGCCAACTGGCACTTCATCCTCGGACATCAATCGTACTTCGAAGGGTTCCAGCGACCGTCGCTGTTCACCCACCTCTGGTCGCTCTCGGTCGAGGAGCAGTTCTACCTCTTCTGGCCGCTCGCCTTCGCGGCAGGGATGAAGCTGTTCGGCCGCGGTCGCCTGCTGATCGGCGTGCTCGCCGGCGCCCTCGCTTCGGTTGCCCTCGCCTGGCTGCTCTTCGACCCCGGCAGCGACGCCTCGCGGGTCTACTACGGCACCGACACCCACGCCGTCGGGCTGCTGGCGGGGGTCGGACTGGCCCTGGTCTGGAGCCCGATCGAGCTGCGACGGCGGCGCACCGGCCCCATGGTCGGTCCGATCCTCGACGTCATCGGCGTCCTCGCCCTGGCCTACGTCGTGCTCAGTTTCCTGCACGTCCACGACTACGACCTGGCGCTGTACCACGGCGGCTACCTCTGGCTGGCGATCGTCACGGCGTTGCTGCTGGCCGTGCTCGCCCATCCCGCCACCCGGCTCGGCGGGATGCTCGGACAGGCGCCGGTCCTCTGGCTCGGCCTGCGCAGCTACAGCTTCTACCTCTGGCACTACCCGGTGCTGATGCTGACCCGGCCCGGGCTCGACGTCTCGCTGCCGCGCGGCATCCTGATCCCGCTGCAGCTGCTGGCGGTGCTGATCCTCGCCGACCTCTCCTACCGCTTCGTCGAGCTGCCCTTCCGCGGCAAGGCCAAGCTGCCGGCCCTGCCCGACGACTGGCTGCGGGTGGCGCGGCCCGCCCTCGTCCTGGGAACGCTGGCAATCGTCGCCCTGATCGGCTGGAGCGGCCTCTTCGCCACCAGGGACCAGCAGCTCGACGCAGCTGCGGCATCGACCGCCACGGTCGCGACCGTGAGAGCGGCGCTTGCCCCCGCCGATCGACCGCCACGGATCGTCGCCCTCGGCGACTCGGTGATGATCGGCGCCAAGGACAAGCTCGCCGCCCGACTCGGCCCGGGCTTCTCGATGAGCGCCGAAGTCGGCCGCCAAGCCAGTGAGTTCGTCGCGATCGCGCAGCGGCTGAAGCGGCAGGGCCACCACCCGGACGCGATGATCATCCAGATGGGCAACAACGGACCGCTCTACGGCGACGAGATGGAAGCGCTGCAGAAGGCCACCTCCACGGTCGGGGAGCTGTTCCTGATCAACGACCACGCTCCGGTCAGCTGGGTCGAAGAGTCCAACCACGCCCTCGCCGAAGCGGCGCGCGACTGGCCGCACACGACCCTGATCGATTGGAAGCCGGTCGCCGAGGCGCATCAGAACCTGCTCTGGGACGGGATCCACCTGACGCCGGCCGGCGCCAGCGTCTACGCGCGACTGGTCGACAGGACCGTCCGCGGTTGGACCGACGCCGGGGCGACTACTATCCCGGGCCGATGAACGGCGACTTCGCCGATGGGTACGACGAGCAGGTCTGGAACGTCTTCGGCTTCTTCGCCTACCGGGTCGCCGATCGGGGCGACGCGGAGGACTTGACGCAGCAGACGTTCGAGCGGGCACTGCGCGCCTGGTCACGGTTCGACCCGGAGCGCGGGTCCTTGGGCGTTTGGCTGATGGCCATCGCCCGCAACCTGCTGATCGACCACTACCGCCGCGACGGCGCCGCGCCGCGCCAGGAGCCGCTCGACGCCGTGCCCGAGGAGCAGTTGGGGAGCGAACTCCCCGCGCCCAATCTCGGCATCGACCCGGCGCTCGCGGCGGCCCTCGCAACCCTCTCCCCCCGCGACCGCGAGATCGTCGCCCTGCGCTTCGGCGCCGATCTCAGCGGGCCGGAGATCGCCGAGCTGTCCGGCCTCAGCCTGGCCAACGTCCAGCAGATCCTCTCGCGCTCGCTGCGCAAGCTGCGGACGACCCTGGAGCAGCCGGCCGGCGGCTGAGCGAGACGGCGCCTCAGCCGAACGGCGGCTGGCGGAAGTCCTTGACCGGGCGCATCGAGAACGGGATCGCGCTCTCACCGTTGTAGAGCGCCCGCGCCGCCCCCTCTTTGCCACGGCCGTAGCGGCCCGGAAGGAGGCCGCTGAAGATCCCGTCGGCGCCGGCGCGGACGCTGCCGGCGTCCTTCCAGCCACCGTGGCGGAAGAGCTGGATCGTCACCCTGCCGGCGCTGCTGTCGGGACTGCGACCCCAGAAGTAGAGGCCGCTGTCGGTCGGGTAGGCAACGAAGGGGAAGCGGAAGGCATAGAGGACTTCCTTCGGCTGGTCCTGTTCGAGGGTGGCGCCGCGGAAGTAGAGGCCCGACTGCAGCGTTTCGCTGAAGGCGCGGCTCGGGTCGTACTTTTCGTCGCGGAGGCTGTACCAGGAGAAGTGGCTGACGCCGGCGCGCCAGGCCACGAAGAGGGCTTCCGCCACCCAGCGCGACTCGATCTTCATCGGCAGGCCGCCCGGATCGGGCGGGTTCGTGTCCCAGGAGAACTCGTTGATCCAGAGCGGCGTGCGCTTGTAGGCGCCGTGGATCCGCCCGGCCCGGTCGGCGGCTGCCAGCAGCGCCTGCAGCTTGCCGAGGTCGCCCATCTGGACGTCGTCGGCGCCGCCTTCGTGAGTCGGCGCGCCAGTCGTGTACGGGTGGATGTCGAAGATGTCGAAGTGGACGCCACCTCCGCACGTGCCCTTGGTGGGATGGGGGTCGGTGCGGCCTGTCATGCAGAGCAGCAGGCGGGTGAACCGCATCGGCCCGATCGTGTACTTGGGGACGGCGATCGGTCCCAGCCCACCGGCGATGACCAGGTTCGTGGGATCAACCCCTTTCACCGCCGCGTAGAAGGAGTTGATCAACTTGCGATAGAGCCCGGGCGAGGCCGGCTTGCCGTTGACGAACTGGGGATAGAAGAAGAGGCTCAGGTTGGGCTCGTTCATTCCCTGCCAGTAGCCGACCCGGGGCAGGTTGCCGAAATGGCCGCTGTAGCGGCGCGCGGCAGCGGTCGCAAAGGCGCTGAGGGCGGCCGGATCGGGGTTGCAGAGGTCGCCCGCCGCCCCAGCCGGCGGCGCCTGGCAGCGCTGCGCCCATTTCGGTGCCCCGTCGACCATCAGCACCGGGATGAGGCCCGCCGCGACAGCGCCCGTGACCCCCTTGTCGAGATAGGACCAGTCGTAATGCGGATCGCCCGGGTCTTCCGGCTGCCAGCTCGGCGGCTGGACCGGGGGTGCGATACCCGCCCAGGGAATCGCCATGTGCACCCACTGCGCTCCAGCCGCCTTGGCCTGCTGGAAGGCCGGGGCGTCATAGTCGTCGATCCCAGAGACGCTGGTGATCAGCGGGTGGCTGGCGGCGGCAGCTCGCGGCGGGCCGGCGCCGCACAGGACGGCGGTGGCGAGCAGAGCGGCCAGCCCCCAGCGCGCGGCCATGCCCAGATATGCGCTTCCGCGCTTCACGGTCACTCCAAACACCAGCCCTGGCGTATCTATGCGGTCCGTCGTTTTCGCCGCAACAGAAAGAGCACAGCCCAGACCGCGGTGGCGATGATCGCCAGCGGCAGCAGCAGGCCGGTTCCGCCCGAGGAGGTCGAGCCGGTCGCCTGGCCAAGCACCTCGCCGAACCCGGAGGAGCCGCCCGGCTCTTGCACCGTCGAGTCGACGACGTTGACGCTGTGAGCGGCGCCGGCGGCGCCCGTCAAGTCGTTGCCGCGCGCCCCCTGGCCCTGGCCCGCGCCATCCGAGCCGCCGCCGTGACCGGAGCCGCCACCACCATTGCCTCCGGCGCCGCCGGTAACGCTGCCCGAGCCTTCGTCGCTGCCTTCGCTACCGGCGCCGCTCACGGGCAGCGGGGAAGTCGCGGCGATGACAGCCGCGGCTTCATGGCCCTGCTTCCCCTGCGAGTCGAGTTTCTTGGCCGGGCCGGAGCCGATGGCCTCGGCGGGCGTGACCTTGTGCGTGCCCTTTTTCGCTTCGGCGTTGCCGCCGGTCGTCGGGAAGGTTTCGGTGTACTGGTTCGCCGCCGAGTTGCCCGGCGGCACCACCGTCGTTGCTCCCGCGGCCGGGGGAGCGAGGCTGGCGACGGCCGCCAAGGCGATCGAGATGAGCAGGGTCTTCGGGGTATCCACGTCTCTCCTTACGAAAGGGAGAGCCGATTGCTGACACCGCGTCAGGATCGGCTCGCCCGGCTCGTATCTAGCTGCAGATGGAAGCTACCTCGACCCTCACCCGCACGGCGCCGCTGGACTACGCGCGCAGAGTCGACTGGGGCGCCGTCCCGGCCTGGCTGCTCGGCTTCGGGCTTGTCGTCTACCTCGGCCTCAAGGGTGGCGGCTACGACCCGCTCGTCCACGACCAGGTGGGCGTGGCGGTCTGGTGGGTCGTGCTCGCTGGAGTCCTCATCGGCGCCCTGCCGAGACAGCGGCTGGGGACCCTGTCCTGGTGCGCGCTCGGCCTGCTGGCGGCCTTCGTCGTCTGGACGGCGCTCAGCCTGGGCTGGACCGAGAGTGCCGAGAGGACCTCGGCGGACCTCGCCCGCGTGGCCGGCTACCTGGGCGTTCTCTTCCTCGCCCTGCTCGCCCGCGGCCCCGAGTCCGCCCGTCGCCTGCTGGCGGCGCTGGGCAGCGGCATCGCCCTGGTCGCGATCGTCGGGCTCCTCTCCCGCCTTCACCCTTCCTGGTTCCCCGAGGCCGCGCAGACCGCGAGGATCCTCGATGCCCAGGACCGGCTCGCCTACCCGGTCAACTACTGGAACGGCCTCGCGGCGCTGGTCGCGATCGGGCTGCCGCTGCTGCTCCAGCTCGCCTCCGGGGTCAGGTCGGTGGTCCTCCGCGCCCTTGCCGCCGCAGCGATGCCGGCCCTGGCACTGACCGTCTATTTCACGATCTCCCGCGGTGGCATCGCCGCCTGCTTCGTCGCCGTGGGCGTCTATCTCGCCTTCACCTCCGACCGGCTGCCGAAGCTCCTCACCGCGCTCATTGCCGGAGGCGGCGGGGCCATCCTGATCGCGGCGGCGAGCCAGCGAGAGGCCCTGCAGGAAGGGCTCTTCAACTCGGCTGCCCACAACCAGGGCACCGAGATGCTGTGGATGACGATCGTCGTCTGCGCCGGAGTCGGACTGGTCCAGGCCGGAATCTCGCTCGCCCTGGTCCATGACATGCGGCCGCGCTGGAGCTTCGTCTCGCGGCAGCGCTCGCTCGCCTTCACCGTTGCCGGCCTGCTCGCCGTGCTCGTCGCGGCGGTCGCCATCGGCGCCCCCCACCGGGCCTCGAACGCCTGGCACGACTTCAAGCAGCCGAACTCGGGCCCCGGCGAAGGGCACGAGCGCCTTGGCAGCGTCGCCGGCGAGAGCCGCTACCAGTTCTGGAGCGCGGCGGTAAAGGAGAACCAGACCAAGCCGCTGACCGGCACCGGCTCCGGCACCTTCGAGTACTGGTGGTCGCGTAACGGCACCACGGGAGAAACCGTGCACGACACCCACTCCCTCTACATGCAGACGCTGGGAGAGCTGGGGGTCGTCGGCCTGACGGTGCTCGCCGCCTTCCTGCTGACGATCCTGATCGGCGGCGGCGTCATGGTCGCCCGCGCGGGGCCCGGCGAGCGGCCTTGGCTGGCCGCCGCCCTGGCCGGGTGCGTGGCTTTCTGCGTCACCGCCAGCTTCGACTGGATGTGGCAGATCCCGGTGCTGCCAGTGGCGCTGCTGCTGCTTGCCTCGGTTCTGCTGACGGCGAAGTCCGGCTCGGCACGGGCGCGGGGCGGCATTTCGCTGCCTCTGCGCATCGCCTTCGCCCCCGTCGCGATCGCCGCCATCGTCGCCATCGCGATCCCGCTCTCCTCCTCCTCGCTGCTTCGCCAGAGCCAGACCGACGCCCGGGCGGGGAACCTCGCCGCCGCCCTGGCGACGGCGAAGAGCGCTCAGAACGCCCAGCCCGACGCCGCCTCGCCGCGGATCCAGGAGGCGCTGCTGCTGGAATCCGCGGGCAACCTGACCGCCGCGGCCGCGGCCGCCCAGGCGGCGACCGAACGCGAGGCGACCAACTGGCGCAACTGGCTGGTCCTGTCGCGCATCGAAGCCAAGCTGGGCCATGCCGCGCCCGCCGTTCACGCCTACGCCAGGGCAAAGTCCCTCAACCCCCGCTCCCCCCTCTTCTCCCCATGACGGCTCACGACCCGGAGCAGATCCGCGGCGACCTGGCACCCGGCCTCGAGCCAGCCGAGGCCGAGCGCATGGTGGAGCTGGGCGCTCAGCTCGCCGCCGACCGCCCGCTGCCGGCGCCGGGATTCCGCGGCGACCTGCGCCGGCGGCTGGCAGCGGCCCGTCAGGCGGGCGCCGTGGCGCCGCGCCGGGTCCGGGCGCTGGCGAGCGCCTGCGCGCTATCGGGCTTGGTTCTGCTCGCGATCGCCGCTGCCGGCGTCGCCGGTGGCGGGCCCTTCGCCGCCTGAGCGGGTTCGAAGCTAGAAGTCGACCGGGACACGGACGACGACGTCGTCGACGCTGGCGATGACCCCGCTGGCGCTGTTGACCGCACCGACCGCGATCGACGAGGCCTCGCCGGTCAGTTCGCCGGCGGCTTGGTCGCTTGCTTCGGCGACGAGATCCCCGCCGACGTAGCCGAGCAGTTTGGCCTGGCCTTTTTCGGGGCCGCTGGTCACGTTGACCGCCTGCAGCCGCAGGGCGTTGGCTTTATTCACGCCCATCAGGCCTTTGACGTCTTTGGCGATCGTCAGGTATTCGGTGCCGGCGGCAGTGAACTTGACCAGCTGCACCTTGCGCTGCAACGGAAAGGCCAACAGCTGGTATTTGGCGCCGGCGCCGGCACGCAGCTCCAGCCCCAGGAAGGCCTTGCGCTGCAGCTTCGGCGGCGTGCCGCTCAGCAGTCGCTCGGTGGCGGAGATCTCGAGGTCGCGACCGACCACGGGCGTCCGGTAGGAACAGGCGTCGGTGCGTTTGCCGACCGCGATCCGCAGCGCCCCGGCCGACCCTCCCCGCGTGCATTCGGCGCCGGCCAGCTTGATCAGCTGAGCGCGCTGCGCCGTGGTTTCCATCCCATTCCGATAGATCCCGATCATCGCCGCCCCCGCCGCAGCGACGGCGAGCAGCGCGACGAGGCAGGCAGCGGCAGACACGGCTCCAAAACGAGTCTTCATGGTCGCAACCTAAACACAGCGCCGCGAGAAAGATGCGGGCCAAGCGAACCTGAACGGTGGATTTCGGAGGCGGACCCGGAGCCGAGCGGGGGGTTGGGCGCCCATCCCTCTCACGCGCTCATCCCAAACCGTCAAATACCATGTAAGCCATGAGCAACCACCGACTTCCCGAGCGCGACCGCCCCTGGGTGATGCGCACCTACGCCGGCCACTCCGACGCCAAGCGCTCCAACGAGCTCTACCGCGGCAACCTCGCCAAGGGCCAGACGGGCCTCTCCGTGGCGTTCGACCTCCCCACCCAGACGGGCTATGACCCCGACCACGTCCTCGCCCGCGGCGAGGTCGGCAAGGTCGGCGTCTCGATCGCCCACAAGGGCGACATGCACCAGCTCTTCGACGGCATCCCGCTCGACGAGATGAACACCTCGATGACGATCAACGCCACTGCCGCCTGGCTGCTCGGCCTCTACGTCACCGTCGCCGAGGAGAACGGCGTCGAGCGCGCCAAGCTGACCGGGACGACCCAGAACGACATCATCAAGGAGTACCTCTCGCGCGGCACCTACGCCTTCCCGCCGGAGCCCTCGATGCGGCTGATCGCCGACATGGTCGCCTTCAGCGTCAACGAGGTGCCGAGCTGGAACCCGACCAACATCTGCAGCTACCACCTGCAGGAGGCCGGGGCGACGCCGGTCCAGGAGATCGCCTACGCGCTCTCGACCGGGATCGCGGTGCTCGACGAGGTGAAAGCGCGCGGCCAGGTCGCCGAGGCGGACTTTCCGAAGGTCTTCGGCCGCATCTCCTTCTTCGTCAACGCCGGCATCCGCCTCGTCGAGGAGATCGCCAAGCTGCGCACGATGGGGGCGCTCTGGAACCAGATCGGCCGCGAGCGCTACGGGGTGACCGACGAGAAGATGCTGCGCTTCCGCTACGGCGTCCAGGTCAACAGCCTCGGCCTGACCGAGGCCCAGCCGGAGAACAACGTGCAGCGGATCGTCCTCGAGGCGCTGGCCGTGACGCTCAGCCGCGACGCCCGCGCCCGCGCCCTGCAGCTGCCCGCCTGGAACGAGGCGATGGGCCTGCCGCGCCCCTGGGACCAGCAGTGGAGCCTGCGGATCCAGCAGGTGCTGGCCAACGAGACCGACCTGCTCGAGTACCCCGACATCTTCGCGGGCTCGGTCGTCATGGACGGCCTGGTCGAGGAGCTGACCGAGGGCGCCCGGGCCGAGATGGCGGTGGTCGAGGAGCACGGCGGCGCCGTCAAGGCCGTCCCCTACATGAAGGCCCGCCTGGTCGAGTCCCACCGCGAGCGGGTGGCCCGGATCGAGAGCGGCGAGCAGAAGGTGATCGGCCAGAACAGCTTCACCGAGAGTGAGGACTCGCCGCTGACCGCCGGCGCCGACGGCGGCATCCTCACCCCCGATCCCGAGGTCGAGCGCGAACGGATCGAGGCGCTGGAGCAGTGGAAGGCCGAGCGCGACGGGGACGCCGTCAGCGCCGCCCTCACCGAGCTCGCCAAGGTGGCGGCCGACGACAGCCAGAACATCATGCCGGCGACGATCGCCGCCGCCAAAGCCGGCGCCACCACCGGCGAGTGGTCCGAGGTCCTGCGCGAGGCCTTCGGCGCCTACCGCGGCCCGACCGGCGTCAGCGGCGCCGCCCCGCCCGCCGACCGCGACCAGCTCGACGCGATCCGGGCCCGGGTTGACGCGACCTCGGAGCGGATCGGCCACCGGATCAAGATCCTCGTTGGCAAGCCCGGCCTCGACGGCCACTCCAACGGCTCCGAGCAGATCGCCCTGCGCGCCCGCGACGTCGGCATGGAGGTCATCTACCAGGGGATCCGCCTGACCCCGGCCGAGATCGCCGAGTCCGCTCTGCAGGAGGACGTCGACGTGGTCGGCCTCTCGATCCTCTCCGGCTCCCACCTGGAGCTGATCCCCGAGGTCGTGCGGCTGCTCCAGGACGAGGGCGTCGAGGTGCCCGTCGTGGTCGGCGGCATCATCCCCCTCGCCGACGCCAAGCGACTGCGCGAGGGCGGCGTCGCCGGCGTCTACACGCCCAAGGACTTCGACATCAACAAGATCATGGGCGAGATCGTCGAGCTGGTCGGTCAGCGGGCCGGCACCGGCGCTGCCGCCTGAGCCGATTCACGGTGGCGGCAAGCGCCCGTATTCGCGGCGCGCGACAATGGGTGGATGAGCGAGTTGAACGGGGATCGGGCGGCCTGGCTGCGCTGCTATCGCTGCTGGTCCCAGAGCCTGGAGATCCAGATCCATTACGACGCGATTCGCCGCGTCGACCCCGATAGCGGCGTCCTCACCGAAGGCGTCGACGAGGTCCAGGAATCGGTCGTGCAGTGCCTCGACTGCATGCACGACCAGCCTCACCTGACCTTCCAGGACGACCGCGTCGTGCCGATCGAAGACCGCTGGCAGCGGATGGTCGCCGGCACCCCCTGGGTCGCCTCCTGCACGGTCCGGGTCGACCAGGACCGGGTCGAGACCTGCTCCGGCCCGGAGGCGATCGAGTTCCTCACCTACGGCGCCTTCGGCGACGCCGGCGTGCGCGAGTTCTTCACCCACGTCCGCTTCCACAAGCACGACGACGAGCAGATCGTCGTCCACCTCCTGGTCGAGCTCTACGACCGATCCGCCAAGGAGGCGACCGAGGTGCTCGAAGCGGCCGCCCACGGCCAGCTCGAGATCACCTCGCTCGCCGAGGAGTCGCGCCCGCCGGCGCACGCCTCCGACGAGGCGCATTAGACAGAGACTGGCGCCGGTGCGGAGACGACTCAGCCTGTTTGCCGGTCTCGCTCGCGCGCAGCTGCACTTGCGCCTGCGCCGTCTCTTCGGCCAGCAACTCAGGTGGGGGAGCCTGCCGATGTTCTGGCGCGGCCCGCTATCGCTCGAGGCCCACGGCGAAGTCGCGATCGGCGAGCGCCTCAAAGCCTATGGAGCGCCCGTTCGGCCCCGCGTTACCGCCGCCCCCGGAGGCCGGGTCGCGATTGGCGATCGCGTCATGCTCAACTACGGGGTGGAGATCTACGCGGCCGCCTCGGTCACGATCGGCGACGACACCCAGATCGGCGACCTCTCCGCGATCTACGACACGAACTTCCATCAGGTCGAGGAGGGTGCCGCGGTTACCGTCGCGCCGGTCGAGATCGGCGCCAACGTCTGGATCGGGCGGTTGGCGATAGTGCTCCCTGGCGTCACGATCGGCGACCACGCGGTGGTTGCCGCCGGCGCGATCGTCACCGGCGACGTTCCGGAGCGCACGCTGGTGGCAGGCAATCCAGCCCGCGTCGTGCGGGAGGTGCGCGCATCCGACGGCTGGCGCCGTCAGTAGGCGGACTGGGGCGTCCCGCGCTCCTGAAGCAGGGCCCGAAGTTCACGAAGATCCAGCGCTCGCAGCCCGACCAGCAAGAGTGGATAGGCGAGCGCGGCGGCAACCAGCAACCAGCCGAACGGGAGCCCGATGCTCTCGAGCCCGGCCAGGCCAAGGCCCAGCGCCAGCGCCGCCAGCACGATGCGCGGCATCCTGCCGGGCGAGGGCCAACCCAGGTTCAGCTCTCGTCGCACCATCCAGACCGTCGTGCTGACGACGATAGCCTCGGTGATCAGCGTCATCCAGGCAGCGGCCATGAAGCCCCCCGAAGGCACCCAGAGCAGGTTGCCGATGACGTTGATGACTAGCCCGATCAGGCCCACGGTGACGAGACGCCGCTGTAGGCCGATGACCAGCAACAGGTTGCCGGTCAGATAGCCGAAGCAGATGAATACGAAGGATCCGGCCAGGATCGGCAAGGCGCTGGCCGCCGCCGCAAACTCCTGGCCGTAGAGGAGGACGGTCAGCTGCTGGGCGACGATCAGGGAAACCGCCAGACCACCCAGGGAGCCGATTGCCAGGTACTCGGTGGCAATCCGCGAGATGCGCAGCATCCGCCCACGGTCGACGGTCCAGGACGCGGCGATGATCGGCGCCAGCGTAGTCATCAGCGAAACCGGCACGAAATGGGCTTGCTCGACTATCCGGTAGACCGCCCCATACAGGCCGGCCTCGGTACTGCCGGCGACCGAGAAGACGATCAGCTGATCGATCCGCGCGTAGATCAGCACCAACAGCCCCGCCACTCCGACCGGCACCCCGACCCGAGCCACCTCCATGATCGCCTGCCGCGACGGGCGCGATCGCGGCCGAACCAAGCGCAGCGCAGCCGTCGCCTGGACCGTGGCGGTGGTCGCACCGACCACCGTCATCGCCGCGGCAAGCGCAACCAGCCCTCCGCCCGTAACGTCGACGATGACCACGGCGGCGGCCCACAGCACGCTGTTGAGCGTGAGCACGATCATCGGCAGGGCGTTGCGCACGCGAAGTTCGTAGACGACGCGCAGCGACCCACCGATGTTGAAGGGCAGTTCGGCGAGGAGGATGATGCCGGCCAGGATCATGCCGGTGCTCTCGCCGACCACCAGCACCGCGACAAGGCCGATCGCGATTGCCGGCAGCGAAAGCAGCAGGCGCAGGACGAGCAGGGCGCCGATCCAGTCGTCCTCGCGCTCGGGTTCGGCGGCCGCATGGCGGACGACCACACTTTCGACCCCAAAGCTCGTGAAGTACGCGGCCAACTGAACCACGACCAGAACGGTCGACCACTGGCCAAAGCCGGCGTCTCCGAGCGTCCGCGCGACCAGGGCGGTGACCACGATGCCGAGTGCCAGGTTGAGCACCCGCGCGAAGATCTGGACCGCGATGTCGCGACTTGCGTGACGGCCAGTGATGCTCGATGAGGCGGTCATCCTTGGCCGCTATAAACGGCGCGGCATCCGCCGATTCCCCTGCCGACCGTCATAACGACCCGCAGTCTGACAGAGACACGCCGGCCATCGCCGGCAACGCAAGTCAGCCTGACGAATACTTGAATAACCTGCCCAGGCCTTGACTCGCGCCTCCCGCTGGATACAAATCACCGACCGCGTCAACGCGGCCATCTGGCGGATCCCTCTGTCGCCGCGGATTCAGTCGCGCCTCAGCGTGCTCGCCTACCGCAGCCCCGCGATCAGCGCCGAGCGTTGGGTCGAGACGCTCGACGCCCTCGAGAAGGCGGAGGTCACGGTCTGCTGCATGGGCGGCTGGGGCATCGACGCGTTGCTGGGCGAACAGAGCCGAGCGCATCGCGACCTCGATCTCATCGTCGAGCAGGAGGATTGGGGCGCAGCGCGAGAAGTACTCGCCGCCCTCGGCTATGAGACCTGGTACCAGCAATGGTCCGACATACCCTTGATCAGCCGATTCGTGGTTCGCGACCACGCCATGCGCGTGGTCGACATCCACCCTGTCGATCTCAACGAGGTCGACCTGGAGATCGTCACGGGGAAAATTGCCGCCCGCCCGGTTCGCTGCCTCTCCGCCGAGCAGCAGTACCGACACCACCAGAAATTCCGCAACCGGCTGCCCCGCGAGCGGCGCAGCCAGCGCAGCAATGCCGCGATAGCCCGCCGCTTGCTCGAAAGCAAATCCGACTCGAGCGATTGATCCAAATCGACCGGCAGAGCGTTTATCTCCGTGCTCGGATATCGGTCCGCTAGCCTCGGACAGGGTCGCCTACGCAAGGCTCGTTGCCAAACTCATCAAAGGAATTTTTTCACCGATATCTGGTTTGGCTATGGAGATTTGCTGCCAACCAGACTATTTTCAGAGGGCGTGGGCAAGAAAACCGGTGTGCGCGAGCCCTTCAAGAATCGTGCGATCGGGACCGATAAGGGAAGCAGCCCCCGAAAGCGCGAATCGACGATGCGCCGCCTCACGCCCCGAGCCTTTGGCTCCTGCGACAACCCAAACGACCGACGCGGCCTGAGCCGCAAACACAACCAGAGACTTCAATGGAACACCCGACCGCAACTCAGTCTGAAACCGATTCGTCGCTCGCCGTAGAGCGTGCGAGGCGCGCTCCGCGCTCAGAGTCCTCGAGTCGGGCGCGGCGGCGGGGAGCGGTGCTGACGAGGATGCTCTACTCGGCAGACGCGCTGGCCGCAATCCTCGCCGCGGCCGTCGCGATCGCGCTGCTCGACGATTTCTCGACCGCGGGCTTGATCTACATGCTCGGTGCCGGGGTGCTCTGGCCATTCGCGGCCTTCAGCATCGGGCTCTACCGCAGCGACCAGCTCGCCACCTGGGCCTCGGCCGTGTCCGAGGTTCCGCGCGGCTTCGTCGCCGTACTGCTGATCACCTGGCCGCTGTTCGGGGTCGCGATGCTGCTCAACCTCGACCGGGTCGTCGCGCTCACCTTCCTCACCGTCGTCGCCACCGCCACCTTCGCGGCAACCGCCCGCGCCTTCGTCCGGGCCAGCCTGCACAAGGCGCCCGATCTACGGCAGCGCACGCTGATCCTCGGCTCCGGCATAGTCGCCGGGCAGGTCGTCAAAAAGCTGCATAACAACGACCAGTTCGGGCTCGTCCCGGTCGGCATCGTCGATGACGACGTCCATGACATCGGAACCCCCGACCTGCCCTGGCTCGGGCGCTTCAGCGACCTCGACACGATCATCGAGGCGCAGGACATCGACCGCGTCATCATCGCCTTCTCGAAGGCCAGCCACGAAGAGCTGCTGGAGTCGATCCGGGCCTGCCGCGACGCCGGCGTCGCGATCGACGTCGTCCCTCGCCTCTTCGAGTTTCTCGATGGCGTCCGTGCCCTCGACCAGGTCGGCGGCCTGCCGCTGCTCTCGATCGGCGTCCCGGTGCTGACCTCGGTCTCGATGGCCGCCAAGCGCTGCCTCGACGTCGTTGCCAGCGCCATCCTGCTCGTTCTCTTCTCGCCACTGATGCTCGCGGTCGCGGTCGCGGTCAAGCTCGAGTCCCGGGGCCCGGTCTTCTTCCGCCAGCCGCGCGCGGGACGGGCCAACACCAGCTTCAAGCTGATCAAGTTCCGCTCGATGTACGTCGATGCGGAAAAGCGCAAGAAAGAGTTCGAGGAGCTGAACGAGGCCTCCGACGGAGTCATGTTCAAGATCCGCGAGGATCCGCGCGTGACCCGGGTCGGTCGCTCCCTGCGTCGTTTCTCGCTCGACGAGCTGCCGCAGCTCTTCAACGTCCTCAAGGGCGAGATGAGCCTGGTCGGCCCGCGGCCGCTGATCTTTCCGGAGACCGCCGCGCTGGACGAGACCTGGCATCTGCGCCGGCTCGAGCTGCGGCCGGGTCTGACCGGCCCGTGGCAGGTTTACGGGCGCTCCCAGAGCCCTTTCCAGGAGATGGTCCGCTTCGACTACCAGTACGTCGCCGGCTGGTCTCTCGCACGCGACATCGAGATCCTGCTGGCGACCGTCCCCGCCGTGATGTCCGGGCGTGGCGCCTACTAACGGCAGCTCCCTCGCGCTCGCCCACGACTACCTGCTGGTGATGCGGGGAGCCGAGCGCACCTTTGCCGAGATCGCGGCCTGCTGGCCCGCGGCGCCGATCTACACCCTGCTCTACGACGAGACGGCGGTGGCGGCGGGCTTCGCGGGGCGCGAGGTCCACACCTCGCGCCTGCAGCACCTTGGCGCCGGACAGCGCAGCTTCCGCTACCTCCTGCCCCTCTTCCCGGCAGCCACCGAGCGCCTCCAGGTCGGCGCCTACGACATCGTCGTCTCCAGCAGCAGCGCCTTCGCCCACGGCCTGCGGCCGGGGCCCGGAGCGCTGCACGTCTGCTACTGCCACAGCCCCTTCCGCTACGCCTGGCACGAGCGCGACCGCGCCCTGGAAGAGTCCCCTCGCCTTGCTCGTCCGCTGATGCGGCGAACCCTGAAGCGGATTCGCAGCTGGGATCTGGAGGCCTCCGGGCGGGTCAGCAAATACGTCGCGAACGCTCGTATCACCCAGGAACGGATCGAGCAGCTCTACGGGATCGAGTCCGAGATCGTCTACCCACCGGTCGCCGTCGAACGGTTCTCGATCGGCGAGCCGGAGGACTTCCTCCTCTTCGTCGGCCAGATCGTTCCCCACAAGCGGGTCGAGGTGGCCCTCGAGGCGGCCAAGCAGGCGGGCCGGCCGATCAAGGTCGTCGGCGAGGGCCCCGACCTGCCGCGCCTCGAACAGCTCTACGACGGGCCTGGGGTCGAGTTTCTCGGCGGCGTCTCGGACGACCGCCTGGCCGAGCTCTACGCGAGCTGCCTGGCGTTGGTCGTCCCCAACGTCGAGGAGTTCGGGATCGCCGCCGTCGAGGCACAGGCCGCGGGGCGGCCGGTCGTCGCGGTCAGCCAGGGCGGGGTTCGCGAGACGGTGATCGACGGCGTCACCGGGGTGCTGGTAGCCGGCGAGGATGCCGCTGCCCTGGCAGAGCCCCTGCGCGACGCCGACTTCGACCGCTTCGACCCCGCGGCGATCAGGGCCAATGCCGAGCGTTTCAGCGCCCGATCGTTCCGGCAGTCCTTCTCAGCGCTCGTCGCCCGTTACGCCCGGGAACACCAAGCAGCGCTCTAGCCCCACCAGTTCAGGGGCCCTCAGGCGGCGCTTTGCAGCCTCTGTCCCAAAATCGGCCTACCCCCTAAGGAATGCGCCGATCGCCTCCGATACAGACCTGACTTCATAAACCGCGAGGCGCAGGCCGCCTCCCGACAAAGGCACACCCGTCGCGAGGCGGGGTCGCAAAGCAAGGGGCCTCCCAGAGGCAGCCCAGCTCCCGAAGGAGTGCAAGATGCAGGTCGCCAAGTTCGTCCGTCAATTTGTTTTCCTGACCGTGGCCGTGGGAAGCATCTCGGTCCTCAGCGCCGCATCGGCCGGGCCGGCCCTGGCCGCCCAGCGCGTTGATTCCGCCGCTGCCGTCCAGACCGCGGACCAGGGAATCGCGACCACGTGCCTCAAACGAGCACTGCGCAAGACCCGGGCCGGTTCCGCTGGCGCCAGCGCCAGCATTGCCGACGCCAAGAGGATGCGCCACACCAGGGCGGCGCTTCGCCGCCGCTGCGCCGCCCGCCTCCGGGCCGCCGCGAACAAGCAGCCTCAGCCGCCGCAGGCCCCCGCCGCGATCCCCGGCAGCCTGGAAATCGGCATCGACGGCGGCTACTCGGAATGGAACAGCGACGAAGTCGAAATGCGCTCCGCCCTCGGCGCCGCCGTGACCCGGCACGAGTGGGACATCTCGGAGCCGGTCGACAGCCAGGACGCGCTGGTGCTCAAAGCCGCTGACCAGGTCCACACCCGCATCCATGCCCTGCTCGGCGCCAATGAACTTGGCGACCCGGGGCGCTACCAGGAATGGGTGGTCGACTTCATCCGTCGCTACGGCGTCGGCGGCAGCTTCTGGAGCGAACATCCCGAACTCGACGAATCGCGTTACGCGATCACGACCTTCGAGCTCGGCAACGAGCCCTACTACGGGGGGATGACGGCCAGCCAGTACGCCGACACCGTGCGCCCCACCCTGGAATCGGTGAAGGAACTGGGCCTGCCGGCCAAGCTGATCCTGCCCAGCGTCATCTTCGGCAGCGACACCTCCTGGATGGACACCCTCTACAAGCGCATCCCAAACCTCAACACGCTGTTCTACGCCTTTGCCGACCATCCCTACTGGTACGGCCATGCCCCGACCGAGGGCGGCAACGACGGACCTCTCTCCCGCGTCGAAACCCTGCGCCAGCACATGAACGCCCTCGGCGCCGCGGACAAGCCGATCTTCATCACCGAGTACGGCGAGTCGACGGCAGACTGCGGTGAAGAGTGCGTCAGCGAATCGGTCCAGGCCCAGCACCTGAGCGAGATGCTGGAAGCGGTGGTCTCCCACCCCGACTGGGGGGTCAAGATGTTTTCCACCTTCCAGCTCCACGACTGGGGGACCGACAGCTCCGATCGCGAGGAGCAGTTCGGCCTCCTGCGCGAGGACGGAAGCCCCAAGCCCGCCTACGGGATCGTTCAGGGATACGCGCAGCAGTACCGCGGCTGAATCCTGGGCCGGCCCTCGACGCAGTGCGGCCTCCCGGCCGCACTGCGTCCAGCCCACTTTGAGACATGTGTCCAATAGCCGGCCGATAGCCCACGGTCAGCGGCTTCTCGTCCGATTCAGGGACCATGAAAGCCGCCAGCCTCTCCTCGCGAATCGTTCTCCTCGCACTCGCCGTCACCGCTCTTCTCGCGCTCGGCAACCTTTCCCTCGCCGCCGCCCAGACCCCCGCCGCCAGTGCCTCGGCCCAACGAATCGGGAACGTCTGCGCTAAGAGAGCCGAGCGTGCCGCCGCTCGCATGGCCACCTCGAGCAGCGCGGGAGCAGGGACTCGCCGCGCGGCGATCCGGCGCTGCATCGCCAGCTTCCACCGCTCTACCAGCCGCCGCTCCGCAGACGTCACGGCACCCTCCGTTGCCTGGAAGGCACCGGGTGCCGGAGCCACCGCTCGCGGCACGATCGGCGGATCGAGTTGCGAAGTCAGCGCCAGCGACGCCAGCGGGGTCAAGTCGGTCGTCTTCCAAGTCGACGGCAAGACCCTCAACACCGAGAGCGACGCCCCCTACAACTGCAGCTTCGATTCGACCAAGGTCAGCGACGGCACCCACACCCTGACCGCGACCGCCTACGACGCGGCTGGCAACTCGCGGTCGGCGTCGACGACTGTCAACGTCGCCAATGTCGCTGCCCCGGCGCCGGCGCCTACTCCGACTCCAACCCCGACGCCGGTACCTACGCCGACGCCCACTCCGGCTCCGGTACCCGCTCCGACGCCCACGCCCACTCCGACTCCCACTCCGAGTCCGAGTGGGGACGCCACCGCACCCACCGTCAGTTGGAAGCTGCCCAGCGCCGGCGCCACCGTCCGCGGCAAGGTCGAAGGATCCAGATGCGAAGCGCTGGTCAGCGGCGATCGCGGCATCGACGAAGTCGTGATGAAGGTGGACGGCAAGACCCTCAACACCGAGAGCGACGCCCCCTACAACTGCAGCTTCGATTCGACCAAGGTCAGCGACGGCACCCACACCCTGACCGCGACCGCCTACGACGCGGCTGGCAACTCGCGGTCGGCGTCGACGACTGTCAACGTCGCCAATGTCGCTGCCCCGGCGCCGGCGCCCACTCCCACTCCAACCCCGACGCCGGTACCTACGCCGACGCCCACTCCGGCTCCGGCTCCGGCTCCTACCTCGAGCCACCTGGAAATCAGCATCGACGGTGGGTACTCGGAATGGAACAGCGACGAAGTCGCCAAGCGCACGGCCCTCGGGGCCTCGCTGACCAGGCACGAGTGGGACATCTCGAAGCCGGTCAACAGCCAGGACGCGCTGGTGCTCAAAGCCGCCGCTCAGGTCCACACCCGGATACACGCCCTGCTCGGCGCCAACGAACTCGGCGACCCGACCCACTATCGCGAATGGGTGGTCGGCTTCATCCGTCGCTACGGCGTCGGCGGCAGCTTCTGGAGCGAGCACCCCGAACTGGATGCCTCTCGTTACGCGATCACGACCTTCGAGCTCGGCAACGAGCCCTACTACGGCGGGATGACGGCCAGCCAGTACGCCGACACCGTGCGCCCCACCCTGGAATCGGTACAGCAGCTGGGGTTGCCCGCCAAGCTGATCCTGCCCAGCGTCATCTTCGGCAGCGACACCTCCTGGATGGACACCCTCTACAAGCGCATCCCAAACCTCAACACGCTGTTCTACGCCTTTGCCGACCATCCTTACTGGTACGGCCACGCCCCGACCGAGGGCGGTAACGACGGGCCCTTCGCGCGCATCAACACCCTGCGCCAGCACATGAACGCCCTTGGCGCCTCCGCCAAGCCGATCTTCATCACCGAGTACGGCGAGTCGACGGCGCGCTGCGGCGAAGAGTGCGTCAGCGAATCGGTCCAGGCCGAACATCTGAGCGCGATGCTCGAAGCGGTCAGTACTCGCACCGACTGGGACGTCCAGATGATCTCGCTGTACCAGCTCCACGACTGGGGCACCAACAGTGACGAGCGCGAGGATCAGTTCGGCCTCCTGCGCCAGGACGGAACCGCCAAGCCGATCTACTCGATCTTCCGCGGCTACATCGAGAAATTCGACTCCTAGGGCGGGATTTTCGAGCCTGGGCCGTCTCGGGCCCCACATATACTCCCGGCGCCCGCGACCGGCGGGAGCCGTCGCATGCGGACTGTCCTTGCCACCTCATTCACTCCAAGTCTCGATTCGGGGCGTGCTCGGCGCACCTACGCGGTCGTATCGGCACTGGCCCGGCACGGCCCCCTCGACGTCGTATACGGAGCGTTCGGCGCCGCGGCCCCCGATGCCGCCTATGACGAGCTGGCAGGCGTGAGCATGCACCGAGTCGAGCGCCCGCGCGGGTTCGAGCGCACCCCGGCGTACCTGCGCGCCCGCCTCGCCGGCATCCCCGCCGACTTCGCCCGTGGAATCTGGCCCGGCGTTCGCTCCCAGACGGCAAGGTTGGTGGCCGGCGACGAGCCCGTCCGGATCGTCGCCGAGGGGCCGGTCGCGGCAGCGGCATTGCTGCCGCTGGCCGCTCGTCGCCCCGCCATCTACAACGCCCACAACCTCGAGTCCTCATTCCGCCACCGGCTCGACGAAGCGGGAATGTCGCTCGCCGCACTGGAGCGCTTCGAGCGACTCCTGCTCGACAGCTACTCCGAGAGCTGGATGGTCTCCGCGGCGGACACGGCGGGAGCCCGCGCTCTCTGCCCGACCGCCCAGCTTCGGTTCGTGCCGAACGTCGTCGACGTCGCCGCGATCGAACCGGTGGCCCCGCGCAACGGTGAGCAAGTGGTTCTTTTCGTCGCCGACCTCGGCTACGAGCCGAACCGGGGTGCCCTGAGCTTCCTGATCGAGGAGGCGATGCCGAGCCTTTGGCGGCAAGCTCCTGAAGTCAAGCTGGTGGTCGCCGGCAAGGGAAGCGAGGGGGTCGGGGACGGCAACCCCCAGGTACAGGCGCGAGGATTCGTGCCCGACCTGGGCGAGCTCTACGCAAGCGCCGGCTGCGTGGCGGTCCCCCTGCTCGAGGGCGGCGGATCGCCTCTCAAGTTCGTCGAGGCGCTCGCCTTTGGCCTGCCGGTCGTGGCGACCCCGCGCGCCACCGCCGGTCTGGCGGTGCAGGCTGGGCACGACTGCATCGAGGCGCCGCCCGTCGCCGAGCCGTTCGCGGAGGCGCTGCTGGAAGCGCTCGACCCGGAGCGCGGCAACGCCCTGGCGCGCAGCGGCCGCGATCTGGCCGAGCGGGAGTACTCGATCGAGGCGCTGGAGAGGCGGCTGGAGCTGTGAGCGCGGACCGGATCGGCTCGGGAAAGCGTTGAAGATCGTCTCCGTCATGACCGGGGCCGCGCCCGGCGGCGCCGAGTTCGCGGCGGTCGAGCTGCTCGAGGCGCTGATCTCGCGTGGGCACGAGGCGGTCATGCTCAGCGACTGGCCGGGGATCGCCAGGGACACCCGGGTCGAGCCTCGCGCCCTCGAGCTGGGCCCAAAGCTCTCGGCCCGTTCGTGGCCCACGCTGGCGCTGCGCTGGGCCTCCTTGAGGCGGCGGCTACAGCACGCGCTCGAGGCGGAGTTGCCATATGACCTGCTGCTGCTCAGCTACAAGAAGGAACAGCTGCTGGCCGCCGGCCTCCCCGAGCGCCTCCGGCCGCAGACCGCGTGGGCCGAGTGGGGACCGGTGCCGCGCCAGATGCGCCGGGGGCTGGGGCGCCGGATGTACGTGTCCGCTTCCCGCGACGTAGGACCGGTGCTGGCAATCTCCGAGGGCACGCGGCGCTCGCTGGTCGAGATCGGCGTCGACCCCGCGACCGTCGCGGTGCTGCCGAACGCGCTCAGAACCGATGAGATTCGCTTCAGCGAGGAAGGGCGGGCCAAGGTTCGAGCCGCACTCGGCATACCGCCCGACGCCTTCGTGGTCGGCTGCACCTCGCGCTTTCATCCCAAGAAGCGCAACGATGTGGCGATCGACGCCGTCGCCAAGCTCGACCCCGATACCCACCTGATCCTCGCCGGCGCCGGCGAGACCGAGGCCGAGCTGCGCGCCCGCGCGAGCCCGCTGGGCGAGCGGGCGCACTTCATCCCCACTCCCGGCCCCGACGTCGCCGACGTGCTCTCGGCCTTTGACGTCGCGGTCTTCTGCCCGAGCCCAGCGGAGGGCACGCCCACCTCGGTCGTCCTCGGCATGCTGGTGGAACGCCCATATGTATCGACCGGTTCCGAGGGGGTCGCCGAGCTGATCGGAGACGGCTACGGGGCCGTCGCCACGCCCGAGAACGACCCCGAGGCGGTCGCCGAGCTGCTTCGTGGCTACGGCGACGATCACGAGCGCCGGCGCCGCGAGGGGGTCGTGGGCGGAGAGCGGGCGAGGAAGCGCTTCAATTCGGCGACCGTCGCGGCAACGGCGGAGCGGCTGATATTGGCCGGCGAGCACGAGCGCTGATGGCGCCCCCCGCGATGCGAATCCTGGTGCTCTCCAATCTCTTCCCCCCGGCGGTGCTCGGGGGCTATGAGGTCGAGTGCGCCGGGGTCGTGAAACACCTCCGCCGCGACCACGAGGTGCTCGTTCTGACCTCACGCCGCGGCCGCCGCCGGGGCGCGCCCGAGGAGGAGGGCATCGTGCGCGAGCTTCCCTTCCTTCCCTACCGGCGCCTGAACCGGCTGCTGACTCCCTTCCAGGCGCTGCGGGCGGCGCGGGCGGCGCGGCGCGCACTGCGCGAGTTCAGGCCCGATCTCGTCTACGTCTGGAACGGCTCCCAGATCCCCCAGGCGGCGATCAGGATCCTCGAGAGCAGCGGGGCCGCAATCGCGTACCGGGTCTGCGAGCACTGGTTTGGGGAGCTGTACGACAGCGACGCCTTCATGCGCGGCCTCAGCGGCGGCCCGTGGCGCTGGCTGATGCGGGCGACGAACGCCGCCCCGAGCCTGCGAGTCGATCCCACCACGGTCGTCGAGGCCGCCGTCTCCTGGAACAGCGAAACGCTGCGACGGCTGACGCCGGTGCCCGCTACGGTCCGCCCGGTGCTCGAACGCACGATCTTCCCAGCGACCGAGCGAGGCGAGGTATTCGCGGCGACCGCACGCCGGCCGAGTCCAGATCTGACGATCGGCTTCGCCGGGCGCATCGGCCCGCACAAGGGAGTCGACATCGCTCTGCGGGCGGTCGCCGAGCTGCGCGATCGGCACTCCCTCGACGTCAATCTCGACCTCGCCGGCAGCGGCGACGCCGCCTACCTCCGCCAGCTCGCAGGACTCGCGGCCGAGCTGGGGATCGAACCGGCCGTCGATTTCCTCGGCGAGCTCACCCCCGACGAGCTGGCCGCTCACTTCTCCACCCTTCACGCCGTGGTCGTTCCCTCGGTCTGGCAGGAGCCGGCCGGACTGGTGTTGATCGAGGCCGCTCTGGCGCGGGTGCCGGTGATCGCCTCCAATGTCGGTGGAATTCCGGAGATCCTCCACGACGGCGAGCATGCGCTGCTCTGCCCACCAGGCGACTCCGCCGCACTCGCCGACGCGATCGCCCGCACGCTGTCGGAGGCCGCCGAGACGCAGGCGCGGGTGGCGCGGGCCTTCGACCGCGTCCAGGCGTTCCGGGCCGAGCGCTACCACGAGGCGATGGACGAGTTCCTGACCAGCGCCAGAGAGGCGCTGGCCCGATGAGTGCCTCCAACCCGCTCCGCGTCCTCTTCCTGGACGAGGGCATTCTCGGCGGCCGCACCCTGATGGCCCAGCTCCGCGACGTGCTCGCTGCCCACCCCGAGGTCGAGCCGCGCTTCGTCGAGATCCCGCCGTCCAACCGCCTCGAGCGGCTGCTGCTGCGGCGTTCCCGCCGACTCGGGGACGCCGACCTGCACACGCTGCGCTGGCGCCTTCGCTGGTCCTGGCGCGCCCGCCGGATTCTCAAGCAGCAGGCGAAGTGGGCCGACGTGGCGCTGGTCAATACCCAAGCCTCCGCTCTGCTTAGCCGCCGGCCGATGCGGCGGCTGCCGTGCGTGCTCTCGATCGACGCCACGGCCCACCAGTACGAGGAGCTGGAATACGGCCGGCCGCGCGATCGCTGGTCGCCGGCACAGGAGCGACTGGCGGTCCGGCTGGAGCGTCGCGCCATCGCGGGCGCCGCCAAGATCCTCGCCTGGACGGATTGGACGGCCGCTGCGCTGCGGAACGAATACGGCTTGGCGGTGGACCGCCTGGCGACGATCCACCCTGGCCTCGATCTCGGCTGGTGGAGCGGCGCGGAGGCCGCGCGGGCGCCGCGAAGCGACGGCGCCCTACGGGTTCTGTTCGTCGGCAATGACACCGAGCGCAAGGGCCTTCCCAGCCTGCTCGCGGCCGTCGCCCGGCTCGGCGGCGCCGTGCACCTGGACGTGGTCACCGGCGAGCAGGTCGAGGAGGCTCCGTGGGTTCGTGTCCACAGCGGCGTCGAAGCGCACTCGGAGCGCCTCCGTGAGCTGTACTCGGGCGCCGACGCCTTCGCCCTGCCGACCCGCGCCGATTGCGTTCCGTGGGTGGTGCTCGAGGCCATGGCCGCCGGCCTACCGGTGGTCGCTTCCCGGGTCGGAGCGATCGAGGAGCTGGTCGGCGACGCCGGAGAACTCGTCGAGCCTGGCGACGTCGACGACATCGAGGCGGCGCTGCGCCGTCTCGCCGACCCGCTGCGCCGGGCCGAGCTGGCCGAGCGAGCGAGGGCGCGAATCCGCGATCGATACGACAGCGCCGTCCAGACCCCGCGCCTGCTCGCGATGCTCCGCGAAGCCGCCGGCGCAACGGATCCCGCCGGTAAGACCAGGATGCGCCGCCGCACCTTCGTCGCGGTCGGCGCCGGCGTCGTCGCGCTGGCGGTCGCCGCCCCGTACGCGGTCCTGCTCACCGATGACGAGTTCGAGCAGCTGGTCGCCTCGCGGCTCGGAATCGACCCGAAGCTGGCAGGGCAGTTGCTCGAGCGGGCGAGGGCGCAATACGGCGACGTCGAGTACGACGCCCGGGCGACGGCCTTCGCCCTGGCGGTCCGTCAGCCGGTCTCCAGCGTCCTCCCCGGCAGAGCCCGCGACAAGGCGATCGACGGCCTGATCGAACCGATGCTCGCCGCTCCAGCCGCCGTCCTCGCCTACACCACCACCGGCAGCGACCCCGGTAGCCCGGCATGCGCCGGCCTGACTCGCGCACCCGCATGAGAACCATCGAGTCCGATATCGCCGTGGTCGGCTCCGGCGTCTGCGGACTGCTGGCCGCCTGGGAGCCCCTGCAGGAAGGCCAGCGCGTGACGATGCTCGAGCGCGGCGCGCTCAAGACCCACGCCGAACAACTCGCCGACGGCCAGTGGGCCGCGGACGTGCCGGGGGCGAAGCCGAACAACGAAACGGCGCCCGGCACGCCACCGTACCCGTGGAGCTACGTCTACGGGGTGGGCGGTTCGTCCCTGCACTGGGCGGGTGCCGCTCCCCGCTTCTCGGCGACCGATTTCAAGATGCGCTCCAGCTACGGCGTCATGGTCGACTGGCCGCTCTCGCTCGCCGAGCTGCTGCCCTACTACCGGAGCGCCGAGGCGGCGCTCGGCATCGCCGGGCCGCCGGAAGGGGCTGCCGCCGGCGATCCCGGATCGCCGCTGCCCGGAACTCGGGCCCTGCCTCCACACCCGCTGAGCCCGATGGACAAGGCGATCGCTCCCCACCTGGGGCCCTTCGGCCCGCTTCCCCAAGCACGCCCGTCCCAGCCGCTGGGTGGACGACCCGCCTGCTGTGGATCGGCCGTCTGCGAACTGTGCCCGGTCGACGCGCGCTTCTCGGCGCTCAACGGCCTGGCGCCGGTGCTCGAACACCCCGGGCTCGATCTCCATCGCCAGGCCGTGGTCGCCCGCCTGCACACGGATCCGGGCGGACGCCGGATCGAGGCGATCGAGGCGATCGGGCCCAGCGGCGAGCGGATCAACGTGCGGGCAAACCGTTACGTACTGGCCGCCGGCGGCTTCGAGAACCCGGGGATCCTGCTGCGCTCGGGCCTCGAGCGCCCCGCCGTCGGGCGCTACCTCTTCGACCACGGGCACACGACCGTGCTGGTGACCCTGCGCCGGGAGATCGGCCCGGGACATGGCGAGACCCTCTCGACCGGGCTCTCGGAGGCATTCAGGGAGGGCGACTTTCGCGCCCGGCGATCGGCGGCGATACTCAGCCCGTACAACCCCGGCGGTCCACTCGGCCCCCTGGTCAGCGCCGGGGTGAAGGCCGGCGACGACGGCGGCCAGGTGCGCGCCGAAGCGCTGGCCCGCTGGCGGCGCACTCTTCCTCTCGACATGCTGACCGAAGATCAGCCGCAGCCTGCCCGGCGCGTCTCCCTGTCCCCACGCCGGGACAGCTTTGGACTGCCCCTCAATCAGATCTCCTACCCACCCCCGTCCGCCTACGAGACGGCCGGCATCGCCCACGCGGCCGATGAGGTCGGGCGGCGACTGGCTCCCCTGGGCGCACAGGCGGTCGAAGCGCTCCCCGGCCCCCGCGGCGGCCACCTGCTCGGCACCTGCCGGATCGAGGTCGACGGCGAGGGTGTGGTCGACTCGGACCTGCGCCATCTCGACTTCGACAACCTCTACGTCGCCGGGGGTTCGGCATTCCCCACCTACAGCCCCGTCCACCCCACCCTGACGATCGCGGCGCTGGCGCTGCGACTCGGCGAGCTGCTCGCCGGAAAACGTTCCTAGCCGCGATACTGCCGCCCCTTGGCAGAGACCCTGACCGCCTGTGTGATTGCGCGCGACGAGGAGCAGCGCCTGCCGGCCTGCCTGGAGAGCCTGGCCTTCTGCGACGAGATCGTCGTCGTCGACAGCGGCTCACGCGACCGCACCCGGGAGATTGCCCTGGAGGCGGGAGCGCAACTGGTCGAGAACCCCTGGCCGGGCTTCGCGACGCAGCGCAACGTCGCGCTCGATCACGCCAGCTGCGACTGGGTCCTGGAGATCGACGCCGACGAGCGGGTCAGCCCGGAGCTGGCCGACGATATTCGCGCCCTCCTGGCCGACCCGCCGCGCCAGGTTCGGATGACGGCGATCCCGATGCGCGACGTCTTCCTCGGTGGCGAGCTCGGGCCCGCCAGCCGCTACCCCCGCTACCGCCATCGCCTCTTTCGCCGCGGCGCCTTCAGGCACGACGAGTCCCGGGCGGTCCACGAGGGCCTCTGGCCGGATGGCCCGACCCTGCCGCTGCAAGGCGATCTCCAGCATCTGCTCGCCTCCTCCTACGGCGAGGCCTTCGCCGACGCCCGTGAGTACGCGCGCCTCGAAGGCTCTCAGCGCGGCCGGCCTGGCCCCGGTGAAGCGCTGGCCGGGGCCGTCCTCCGCCCGGCGGCAAAGCTCGCCTACAGGCTCGGCCTCTATGGAGGCTGGCGCGACGGCTGGCGCGGGCTCGTCAAGGTCGGGCTGGAGTGCGCGGCGGAAGCGGCGGGCATGGCCTATCGATTCCGCTCGCGGATCCCGGCCGACGCCGACTCCGGCCCGGCGCACCAGCCGCCACGAGTGGGCCCGGTCCGCTTCGTCGGGATCGCCTACGGAGCCGGCTCCGCGCGGCGCCTGTCACGCTGGCTGGCGGCGGCAGAAGAGACGGGCGCCGACGTTGCGCTCATCTGCGATCGGCCTTCAGCCGCGACGGGCGTGCGCTGCCGGACGCTCGACTCCCGAGGCCCGGGGGCGCTGCTGCGCGCCCTCGACGCCGAGGACCAGATCCGGCCCATCGACGCCGTCGTTCCGGCCGGCCGCCGCGAGCGCCTGTTGCTCCGGCTCGCCCCCCGTGCCCTGCGCGGAGCGGTCGCGCCGATCGACTCCCGCCGGCCGGCGGCCGACGCCGAGCGCCAGGCTCGGACGGCTACGCGCGGGTCCATCGCGACCTAGACGGTGGCTATGCTTTCCCGCCAGAAGGCTCGCCCTTTGTCTTCAAGGAGCGAAAACCTTCGGGTGAGGACTCAAGTCGCCCTCGGCCGGGTCCGATAGTCACTCAACTCGTGGAACGAACTAGTTATTTCCGACTCATCTGGGCCAGCAAACGCTGGATAGCCCTGTTCGCCGTCGCCGCGGCGGTGGTTGTCTACCTGATCTCGTCGGCCGCGTCGGAGGAATACGAAAGCAAGGCCCTGGGGCAGATCGTCTCCAGCAGCCAGGCCTCGGGCGAAATCCTCAACGAAGAACAGCTGCTCTCGCTCTCGAACCTCTACCACGAGCTGGCGACTACCGAGACGGTGCTCAAAATCGCCCATGAAGACCCCGCCCTCGAAGACGAAGCCGCGGACTTCGACTCCAGCGTCGAAATTTCGCCGGAGGCGCGGGTTGGAGTGCTCGCCTTCATCGCCAAGACCGGCGACCCGGAACGCTCGGCGATCTACGCCAACGCCTATGCCAATGCCTTCGTCACCTACCTCGACCAGCTCGACATCGACCAGCGCAAAGGCGCCCTGGCCCCGATCCAGGAACGGATCGAAGAAATCAACGACGAACTTGCCCAGGCCAGTCCCGCCGATCCCGACGTGGCGGGTCTACAGGTGGAGCTGCAGGCGCTCCAGGACAGGGTCGCCACGGAAACCGCCAATCCGGGCGACACGATGCGGATCGTCGAGCACGCCTCCCCCCAGGGCACGCCGGTCTCCCCACGGCCCAAGCGCGATGCCGTCCTCGCCCTGATCGGGGCGTTGATCCTCGGCGTAGCCGCCGTCTACCTGCGCGACATCTTCTTCGACCGCTACCGGACCCAGGAGGAGGTGGCCCGAGACCTCGGCCTGCCCCTGCTAGGCGAGATTCCGAAGGCCGGCGACTCGCCGGCGCTGGAGTCCTTCCGCAGCCTTCGCACCGCGATGACCCTGGTCCTGGAGCGCTCCAACCCGGCATCCATCAACGGCAGCGAGGGCGGCCACAATATCCTCGTCACCGGCGCCGAGTCAGGTTGCGGGAAGAGCTACGTGGCGGCCAACATCTCGCTGACGCTGGCCGCCGAGGGGAGGCGGGTGACGACCGTCGACGCCGATCTGCGACGCCCGAGCCTGCATGAGATCTTCAAGACCTCGCTCAGCCCCGGTCTGAGCGATCTTCTGGTCGGCCAGCGTGCGCCGGACGTGATCGACGTGGCAGTGCCAGTCGATGCGGCGGCGGGCGCCGGCTCGGCGAGCGGCGAGGTGCGGTTGGTGCCCGCCGGGGCGCACGGAGACGACGCGGTCGAGTCGCTCTCCTCGGAGCGGATGAGCGCGCTCGTCGAGCAGCTGAGCAAGGAAAGCGACAGCGTCGTCTTCGACAGCCCGCCGACGCTCGTGGTCGTCGATCCGATCGTCCTCGCTCGCTACGCCGACGGCGTCCTCTTCGTGGTCGACTCCAGGCGCACCCGCCGCCGCGATGCGCGCCGGGCCGTCGAGGCGCTGCGGGCAATCGGGGCGCCGCTGCTCGGTTTCGCCTTCAACCGCTCGGAAGTGAAACAGTCACGCTACGACGCCTACCGGCCGCGCGATCCACAGCGGCGGGCTCGGGCCTCGAAGGGGTCCACGGTCTGAGTCGACCAGCCTTCGCCGCGTCTCCCCTCGGGGTGGCAATCGCGGTCACTGCCATGGGCATCGCCGCGGGCCTGGTCCTGGCCGAGGCCCTGCGTGTCGCCGGCCCAGTCGGCGCTCTGGCTCCGGCCGCGATGGTGATCGGGTTGGTGCTGCTGCGCTTTCCCGCGGTGGCGCTGGGACTGCTGCTGCTCAGTGTCGGGGTCATCGAGTCGAGCGACCCGGGAATCCTGCCTCCGGTCGAATCCTTCTACGACACGATCGGCGGCGGCCTGGCGATTCCCGACCTGATCCTGCTGGCGGGCCTCGGCGGAGTGCTGCTGCGCTTCGCCAGGACCGGGGACCGGCCTCGGCTGCCCGCCCCGCTGACGACCCCGCTCTTGATCGTGGTGCTGGCCCTGCTCGCCGGCGCGGTGACCGGCGCCGCCGCCCACCCCGGCATCGACGGCAAAGAAATCTTTCACCGCTCGGTCTATGTGCTGTACCTGATCCTCGTGCCGCTGTTGGTCGTCAACGTCGTCCGCGACACCAGGGCCCTGCGAACGTTCGCCGCCTGCGTTGCCGGCCTGGCCGCCTACAAGGGTCTCTCCGGAATCTACGCCGCGCTGGGTGGATCGGGGGAAGTGGTCGACAACCAGTCGGTCAGCTACCTGGGCCCGCTGCCCAATTTGGTCATGCTCGTCTACCTGCTCGGCGTCGTCGCCGCCCTGATCCGGCGGGTGAAACTGCCCCTCTGGATCCTGGCCAGCAGTCCGCTCGCCCTGCTGGCCCTGATCCTCTCCTTCCGCCGCTCGTTCTGGATCGCCGCGATCTTCGCGCTCATCATCGTGATCGTCGTCGCGAGCCAGCGACGCGGCAGGGCGGCGATCGCGGTCGCCGCCGTCGGCCTCGCCCTGGCGCTGACCGCCTCGCTGACCATCGGCCAGTCGGACTCCTCCGCCAGCGGCAGTCCCCTGCTTGAACGCGCGCACTCGCTCTCTCCCACCGGCGTCGAGTCCAATCGCGGCGACCGCTACCGGGTCGACGAGCGACACAACGTGATCGCGAACCTGGAAGAACATCCGCTCACCGGCCTCGGCGTCGGGGTCCCCTGGGTGGTGCACTATCCACTGGCCGAAGCCCATGACCGGCGCTATACGCACGTCGCCGTGCTCTGGTACTGGCTTAGCTTCGGCCCGATTGGCGTGATCGCCTATGTGGCCATGATGGGCGGTGCCCTGCTGACCGCGGTCGGCGTCTGGCGCCGCCATCTCGACGCTGGCGTCCGCATCGTCGCCATCGCCTGCTTCGGCGGCGTGCTGGCGCTTCTCATCGTCGAACTGACCGCCACCTTCGCCGGCATCAACCCGCGCCTCTCGATCGCTCTCGGCGCGATCCTCGGCTGGCTGGCAGCGGCCTGGGGCGATCTGCCGGAGCGCCACCGCAAGCTGGCGCGCGGCTAGTCCTCCTGCTCCTGAGCGACGAGGCCGTCCAGGCTCCGCTCGATTTCCTCGATGCGGGCCTCCCAGGAGTGCCCGGCCGCCGCTCGCGAGCGCTCCGCCCGCCGCTCCGGGCTGTCGCCTGCCAACTCGCGCTCGACGGCGGACACGAGCTCGTCCGCGTCGACAACCACGTTCACGGCTTCCACCCCCTCGAGCGCCGGCAGCGGCGTCGTCACGACCGGCAGCCCGGCGGCCAAGTACTCGTAGACCTTCATCGGAAAGACGCTGCCGGTCAGCTCGTTGATCGCGTAGGGAATCAACCCGACGTCGGCGCCGCGGAGGATCTCCGGCAACGCGTCCGCGGCCCGGAGCCCGAGCAGATGGATGTTGGGCGCCCGTTCCAGGGCGGAGAGATCGCCGCCTGGGTCGCCGGCGCCGCGGGGACCGACGAGGACGATGCTCCAACCGGGGCGCAGGCGGGAGAGGTCGGCGAGCAGCCCGACATCCAGCTTCGTCGCGACGATCGCTCCCTGGAAGACGAGACGGGGCCTGGGCGTCGCCTCCAGCGCCGGATCGACCCGGCCGGGCCGCAGCGCCGAGGAGAACAGCGCCGTGTCGGCGACGTTCGGCGCGTAGAGAACCTGCCCGGCGAGCTTCCGCATCCGCTCGGCCAGTGCCGGGGCGCTGGCGAGAACCAGATCGGCACGGCGCGCAAAGCGTTCCTCTGAGGCCCGGAAGCCGCTCGAGTCGACCCCTTTCTGAGCGGCCAGGTCATCGACGCAGTGATAGACGACCAGGCTCGGTTCGAGGCGGTCGAGCAGCACCTCGGCCTGGGGGACGTAGGCCCAGAGGATCGGGTCGTCCATTCCCAGGCGCCGCGCGGCGCGGCCGACCTGGAAGCGCAGCAGGACCCGATTGAGGGCGCGGATCGCGCCGCTGCCGTGGAACGGCAGCACGAGTGGGGAGAGCACGTGCAGCCCGTCGACGGCCCGGGGGCCGCGCAGGCCGGCACGCAGGCGCCGCCAGAGGCGACGCAGGTCACGCCCGGCGAGTTGAGGTCGGCGCAGGCCGAGCGACTCGACGAAGAGGATCCGGTTGCGCTCCGCCAACCGCCCCATCAGCTGGTGCTGGTTGATCGGCAGGTCGGTCAGCCAGTCGGCAGAGCCAACGCAGACGATGTCGCGATCGCTGAGATTCAATCGCGGGCGTGGTCGGCGGCGCGCTTCAAGGGGTGAGAGCCTACTCGCGCGCACCCCTCTCCGCCGCGACTTACGCGATCATGCCGCCGGTGAAATCCGACGACGCGCGAAGCGCCGCCCTCCTCGCCTGGCCTGAGGACCCCGCCCGGCTCGACGCCGGCGCCGCCAAAGAGCTGCGCCGCCCGTTCCGCTCCCGGGCAACGCCGCCCTCGCTGCCGGTTCGCATCGCGCAGGCCCTGGCGGTGAAGCGCGGCCGGCTGGGCTGGGAGGCCAGCATCGTCGAGCCGCTCATGCGGGCTCGCCGCGCCGCCCTCGGCGCCGCCGCCAACGGCCGGCCCCGCGTCTTGATCCGGGTCGACGAGTTTCCCCACGCACGCGGCTTCGACTCCTCCGGCCCCTTTGGCACCGATCGCTTCCGCCGCTTTCACGCCGTGCTCGCCGACGCCGGTGTCCCGTATCTGCTGGCGATCTCCCCACGCGTTTCGCGCGACTACCTCGACCCCCGCGTCGTCGAGTCGCGCGGGCTCGACGACGCCGAGGTCGAGCAGCTGCTGGAGCTGCGCCGTGACGGGGTCGTCTTCGGGTTGCACGGCTGCGATCACCGCAGCCGCTACACCTCACCGCGGCGGCGCTCGGAGTTCTGCGGCCTCAGCCAGGACGCCGCGGAGCGGCGGATCGACGGCGCCAGGAAGGTGTTCGACGACCTCGGCCTGGAGACGCCCGTCTTCGTGCCGCCGTTCAATCGCTTCGACACCTCCCAGTACGCGCTGCTCGCCAAGCGCTTCGAGGTCGTCTGCGGCGGCCCGGAGAGTGTGCGGCTGCTCGGCTTCGGCGCCACGCCGGAGTGGCGGGGGGAATCGGTCTATCTGCCGTCCTACCCACCGCTGTACGGGACCGCGGCGGAGGCGATGGCGGGGATCGAGCGGATGACCGAGCTGGAAGCCGCGTTGTGGGCTCCCGTCACCCTGCATTGGGGCTGGGAGGCGAAGGACGATTTCGACGGCCTACGTCGCTTCTGTGCCCGGCTCGATGGGCGAGCGGCGAACTGGCCGGAGTTCCTCGCCGCGGCCGGGTCGAGTCGAGCGGCTGGCTGATCTCGCCCGCCGGGCATCGCGAGAGCCGGGGGAAACAGCCGCTTCCGACATAATCGCCCCCTCGATGCCACGCCGAGAGTCGAAGATGATCTTGGGATTGCTGGGGGCGATGATTGCCGTCTTCGTCGTGCTCGCTCTCGCGGCCGCCGACGTCATCAACCTCCCGGGCCACCTCAAGGAGAGCCTTGGCCTGGCCAGCGAGACGCCCAACCCGCCGTGCCACCACGGCATGTACCGCAAGGACCCCAAGTCGCCGCCCGCTCCAGCCGGACACTGGCGCCACGAGCCGCGATCGCCGCGAGCGCAGGTCGAGGGCAGCGCGGTGGCGATCGGTCCGATCATCTACACCACCAACGGCAGCGCCCCCGCCGACCTGCGCACGGTGCTCGCCTACGACACGCGCAGCCATCGCTGGAGCGAGCCGACCAGGACCCCGACCGGCCTCAACCACAGCGAGGCCGCCACCTACCACGGCGATCTCTACCTGGCGGGGGGATTTCTCAACGGCGAAGAACCGACGAACAACTTTTGGCAGTACGACCCGCGCACCAAGCAATGGACCGCGCTGCCGCCGATGCACCAGCCCCGGGCGGCGGGCGGAACCGTCGTGATCGGCGACAAGCTGTACGACGCTGGCGGCGCCCCCCAAACCTTCGGCGTCAGCTCACCCGTCAGCCCCTACGGGACTCTCGAGATCTACGACTTCAAGACCAAGACCTGGAGCTTCGGTCCCGATATGCCCGACCCCCGCCACCATGTCGCCTCCGCCCAGCTCGGCGGCAAGATGTACGTGGCCGGCGGACGCGACGCCACCGACCACTCCTCAACCGAATTCGATCGCTATGACCCCAAAACTGAAGAGTGGGAGCGGCTTCCGCCCCTGCCGCTCGGCGCCGCGACGATGGGCATGGTCGCCGCTGACGGAAAGATCGTCATCGCCGGCGGCGAGGATCAGGTGAACTGGGAAAATGGCGGCGGCTGGGTGACGCCGACCGCTTGGGCCTTCGACCCGGCCAAGAACGCCTGGCAGCGGCTTCCGGACATGAGCATGGAACGTCGCGCCCACGGGCTCGCCGTCAGCGGCGGCCGCATCTACGCGCTGATGGGCAGCTACTGCCCCGGAATCAAGCCGAACGGCCCGGTCGGGACCCACACGGTCGAGTCGCTGCCGGTCTCCGCGCTCCACCGCGACTGACGCTTACCCCACTTCGCGGCGCGGGACCAGCACCAGACGCTTGAACTCGGCGACGAGGACGCCGTCCTGGTTGAGCACGCGGGTGTGGACCTTGACGATGCCGCGGTCGAGTTTCGACTTCGACGGCTTGACGTCGAGGACCTCGGTCTCGCAGAACAGGGTGTCGCCGTGGAAGACCGGGTTGGGATGGCTGAGGTCTTCGGTGGCCAGATTGGCGATCGCCTTGCCGGAGACGTCGGAGACCGACATGCCCAAGGCCAGCGAGTAGACGAGCGGGCCGACGACGACGTTGCGGCCCTGTTGGGACTGCTTCGCGTAGACGTCGTTGACGTGCAGCGGGTGGTGGTTCATCGTGATCAGGCAGAAGAGGTGGTCGTCCGCCTCGGTTACGGTCTTGGCCGGCCAGTGCTTGTAGATCGCGCCGACCTCGAACTCCTCGAGGTAGCGCCCGTAGCTATGCGCCCCGGACGCCTCGCGCTCGGCCTGGTCGGTGGTGAACTGGTCCTTCTCGTCGCTCATCTGTCGTCGCTTCTCCTCTGGGTTGGACGGCGCGGCGCGGCATGCTATCCGCGCAACGGAAAAAAGGGGGCGCTGCTCAGCGGCTCAGTGGACTTTTTTGAGTTTCGCCCGTTCCTCTTGCCGTTCGACCACCTGGGCGATCAGCTTGAGGACGTTGGAGTCGCCGCTGGCCTTGATGTGGCCGGTCTCGACCGCCTTGCGGTAGCTCTTGATCGTGCCTTTCTCAGCCAGCTCGTTGAACTGGGGCCGGTCGATTTCGACCAGCACCCGCTCGTCCTGAGAAAGGTCCTTCTTGATCTGGGGGCCCGGCAGCTCGACCCGGTAGAGCTGGATGTCGTGATGGGCTTTGAGCTGCAGGCCGAAGACCAGCTTCAGTTTTTCCAGCGCCGGGACTTCGGCCTGGAACCGCTCGACGGCGGTCTTGATCAGGTCTGCGGTCGAGGCCATACGCCTAGGCGCGTCCCATCTAGATCTTGTGCCTCTGCAACAGCTTCTTGCCGATCACCATGCGCTGGATCTCCGAGGTTCCCTCGCCGATCAGCAGCAGCGGCGCGTCGCGGTAGAGGCGCTCGATCTCGTACTCCTTCGAGTAGCCGTAGCCGCCGTGGATGCGGAAGCAGTCCTCGACGCACTCCTTGCCGGTCTCCGAGGCGAGCAGCTTGGCCATGCCGGCCTCGAGGTCGGAGCGGATGCCGGCGTCCTTCATCTGCGCCGCTTTGCGGGTGACCAGCCTGGCGGCCTCGATCTTGGTCGCCATGTCGGCGAGCTTGAACTGGATCGCCTGGTGCTGGGCAATCGGCTTGCCGAAGGTCTTGCGCTCCTGGCTGTAGCGCAGGGCCAGCTCGAGGGCGCGCTGGGCGATGCCGACGCCGCGGGCGGCGACGTTGACGCGGCCGACCTCGAGCGCGTCCATCATCTGCGTGAAGCCAGCACCGACACCGGCCTCCTCGCCGCCGAGCACGCGCTCGGGCGGGCACTTGTAGCCGTCGTAGACGAGCTCGGTGGACTCGACGCCCTTGTAGCCCATCTTCTTGATCTTCGGCGGCACGATCACGCCCTCGAAGTCGCCGGTCTGGGTTTCCTCCCAGGGCTTCTTCTCGGTGATGAAGCAGGTCATCCCCTTGTAGGCGGGTTCGGCCTTCGGGTCGGTCTTCATCAGCACGAAGACGACGCTGGAGCCGAGGCCATTGGTGACCCACATCTTCTGCCCGTTCAGCTCCCAGCTGCCGTCCTCGCCCTTCTTGGCGGTCGACTTGATGCCCTGGACGTCGGAGCCCACCTCGGGCTCCGAGAGCGAGAAGGCGGCGCGGATCTCACCGGTCGCCATCTTCGGCAGGAAGTAGCTCTTCTGCTCGTCGGTGCCGAACTTCATCAGCAGGTAGGAGCCGATGAAGTGGGTGTTGACGACGCCGGAGATCGAGATCCAGCCGCGCGAGAGCTCTTCGACGATCATCGCGTAGGTGGTCAGGTC
>Ga0193706_1000165_pt1 | contig 46868 bp, 37 predicted proteins | sample U3c1metaG_FD_160130 | JGI IMG/M metagenome (GOLD analysis project Ga0193706, IMG submission 160130) | Soil microbial communities from a riparian zone of the East river system, Colorado, United States - U3c1 | ecosystem: Environmental > Terrestrial > Soil > Riparian zone | place: USA: East River... | reverse complement strand
GACTGCAGCGTGCCATCGGGGCCGACCACCTTCATGCGATCGCCCTGATAGATGTTGATCCCGCGACCATTCGTGCCTCCACCGTTGGTGCAGTTTTCCGAGCTGCTCAAGGCGACGCCGAAGTAGGCGGCGTAGCGCGAGCCGCCTTCCGCGATGCGGCCGTGGTGCGCGTAAGCACTCCAGATGAAGGCCACGTCGGGACCCGTGGGCCCGGTGGAATAAGGCGGTAGCGACGCGCTCGCATCGGTCAGTTTGGCCGCCCAGGTTTCCGCCGCGTCGAACCTCACGAGGTACATGTCGTAGCAAGATTCGGAGGTCGGGAGATTCGAGCCGCAGAGGTTCGTCAACGTGCCGCAGTTGAGCGTGCCGCCTCCTTTTGCGTCACGCGCGACGAGCACCGCGCCGCCGCGATCGTCGGCATAGAGATCGGCGAGGTCGTGCGCGGGCAGCGCGAGCGTCGCCGACGTCAAATGGTCGTCGGCGGCGAGCGTGGCGATGCGGACCATGCCGCCGCCGTCCATCCACGCGAGGCGCGATCCTCCCGATGGGAGAGGCGAAAGAACGATGGGCATCAGGGCGACTTCATTCTCGTTGGCGATGACCACGCTACCGACGTCGATCTCCGTGATGTTGAACTTGGAAGCGCATTCGCCGGCGTCTTCACCGGAGTTTCCGCCGCCGCCCCCCTCGGGGCCATTGCGAACCGCGTAAGCGGTCCTGTCGCTGCACGCTGCGCCGTCCATGAGCCACGGGAGCGCGAGCACGAGAGAGAGGCGCGGCATGCAATCTTAGAAGCTCGATTGTAGGCCGAACGACGCCACGAACGAGGGTCGACCGGTGGGCCCGATCCTCGCATCTTCCGCGCCGTCGCCGATCGCGACCTTCGCTGCGGGCTCGGTGACGAAGGCGTGCAGATCGATGGAGATGGCGGCGCCGCCACCGAGCCGCGCCGCGAGCCCGATGCCGGCGTCGACGAGTGCCGCCCAAACATGATCATCGAACCCGTGGTTACGCGGGTCGCTCGGCTCCCCGCTCGTATAAAGGTGGTAGCCGCCTGCGCCGATCGACGCGAGAGGGGCGAGCCAAGCGCGCGATGGCGCGTACACGACCTCGAGCATCGCCAATTCTTGGCGCACGAAGGCCGTCCCTTTCGGCGCCCGGAGGCGGGCGCCGAAGGCTGGTCCCACGACGGAGACCCGGCCGGCCAAGCCGCTCGGTGCTCCGATCGCGATGCGCACGGCGGGAGCAAAAGCCGGTCCGATGCCCGCGAAGCTGTGAAGGAGGGCGCCAGCGATGGCGAGGGTGCCGCCTTCGAAAAATGTCCTCGGCGGTTCGACCGCGTGCGCCACCCAATCGCCCACTTCGCGCGGAATGGGTGGAGGCTTGCCCGCACCGGCGACTGCCTGCGAACGCGTGCGCGTTTCCAAGAGGCTGGCGCGCAAAAGCTCGACGGCGTGGATGGCGAGCGCCGAGGTGAGCTCGGCGTCTGCGCGCTTACCGAGGTCGAGTCGCTTGACCAGCGTCTTGTCGGTGAGCCGATCGTAGACCCAGATGTCGACGGCCGGTCGATCGTCGAGACGGACAATGGCGAGCGTCGCGATGGGCCGCGGCTCGAGCGACGATGCCTCGAGCTGTTCGCGGGGGTTGGCCCCGGGGGCGAGCGTCACCAGCACCACTTCGAAGGCCGCCGCCACGAGCTCCGCCCTCACGCGCGTCGCAACTTCCGCCACGACTTCGTCAGGAGCAGCGGGCGCGGCGAGGATGACGCGTGCCGATTCGGAGCGCGCCTCGGTCCCGGAGAGAGCGAGGGTCAAGAAGGCCACCGCCGCTGCCCGTCTTGGTTTCGGCCCTCGCGCGGCCGTCTTGGTCATGGAGAGAGAGTAAGCTCGCGCGCCTTGGCTGCGTAAGGCCCTTGTGGAAAGCGGCGCAAATACTCCTCTGCCAGGGGGCGCGCGCTGGCCGCGCCCGACACCCGCTGCACCGCGACCAGCTTGCGGCCGAGCGCTTCGGAAGCAAACTCGCCGCGCGGCGCCTCGACGAGGTAACGGTCGTACCAACCGATCGCCGCGGCGGGCTGCGCCTCGCTCGTATCGGCGAGCCTGCCGAGGAGGAATGCGGCGGTGCGGGCCGAGGTCGACCCTGCGAATCGGTCGCGCTGGGCCATGAGGGCGCGATGCGCGACGTCCACGCGGCCGCCGTAACGAGCCGCGTCGGCGAGCGCGACGAGATCGGCAAGGGTGCTCTGCTTGAGCGCGTTCTCGAGCCCGCGCTGATCGGCGTCGGCGAGCACGCCGCGGAAATCACCAGCCACGACGCGCTGCGTCCAGCTCGGTTTCGCCTCGTCCGCCGCTTCGCGTCGCGCTGAGCGCCCCCGCGGCGCGCTCTGGGCAGCCGCGGCCCCGACGACGGTGTGCGGCGTTGCGCTCGCGACGGCCGACTCACTGGGGTTCGTTTCCATCGCGGGCGCGCTTGCTTCTTCGCGCGTATCGGACGCGATCCGCTCGATCCGGAGCTGATTGGCTTGCAGATCGGCGATCAGCTTCTGCCCTGCCGCGAGCTCGATGCCCGCGGCGGCGAGCGGACCGCGGATGGTGACCGAGCCCGATCGGAGCTCGACTTCGAAGAGCTCGTCGGCGCCCGACCAGCGCACGTCGAATGCCGTCCCTGTAACGGAGATGGCAAAAGGCCCCGCCGCGACCAACCAGCGCGCCCCCGCGCGATGGACGACGTCGAGGCTGGCGCGACCGTCTTCGAGGCCGATTTCGGCGCCGTCGGCGTGCAGGTTCACGATGCGCCCGCGGCCACCGGGCGAGAGCGTGAGCTTGCTTCCGTCCGAAAACGCGACGTGCCCGCTCGGCGCCGTGCTCGGTACGAGGAGGTAGTCACGGTCGGAGACGATGGGGATATCGACGTCGAAAGTGAGCGGCGGGCGGTGAAAGAGGGGACGCCCCACGACAATGGCCGCCACCGTCGCAGCGACGGCCAAACCTGCGAACGCGAGCCTGGCTTTGCGCCGCGCGCTTGCGGAGAAGGGCTCGTTTGCGAGGTGGGCACGCAAACGGCGCCGTGCCTCGGCTTCCTCCAGAGGAGACACGTTGCCGGTCAGGTGCGTGCGTGCCATCCGGCCGAGGGCATGAAGCGCCTCGTCGCGGCTTTCTTGCGAAGAAACCGGCCAGTGGCTCATTGCGTCCCGCTCCCCGAAGCCGGTCCGGTCGCGTCGAGGTACTCGACGAGCAAGCGGTCCCCCTGGGCCATCGCCCATACCCGCGCCGAAACGCGCGCCAGCCGGCGTTTCGCCGTGGCCAGGGACACGCCGAGCGCGCTCGCCACCTCGAGCATCCCGAGACCCTCGACGTAGTGCAGCACGAAACCGAGGCGGCTTTTGGTGTCGAGCTGGTCGAGGATGGCGTAGAGCCGTTTCACCGCTTCGCGCGCGTCGGCGTCGGCGCGGGGCGCGGCGTGTTCGTCGAGCACGCCATCTGGCGTGAGTCGAAGCCATCCGCGGATGCGGCGCGAGCGGAGCTCGGAAGCAGCAACGCGCAGCGTGATGCCGAAAAGAAAACTGCGGAGCGCCGATGGGTCACGCAGACTCGCGCGGTTTCGGTAAAAGCGAAAGAAGACCTCCTGAACCTGATCTTCGACGTCGTTACCGGGACCTATGGCGCGCAGTAGAACACGACGGACGAGCGCGTGGTGGCGGTCCCAGATCGCGGTGTGGGCCGCAGGGTCGCCAGCGATGGCCGACCGCGCCAGGGTCGCGTCGTCAACCTCTTCCGGTGCCTCACGTCGGGCGACCAGAACGGGACGGGGTCCTCGGCCAGCCATTCGTAGAAGCATTCCGCATGTATTGTCGATTCTCGAGGCTCGAATAGCTCACTTTTCTCATTACACTGGCTTCTTGCACTGAGCCCGGTGCGCCAAACTCCTGTCGGATCGGACGCCCCGCGGGTGAGGGCGCGCACCATCGGGTCGTGACGGGCCCGCAACTCACCGACATCACTCAAAACGCAAAAATGCCTTCGATCATCGAGCGCTCGGTGTCGGACGGGACCCCGGCCTGCCCCACCATCGCCGTTCCAGTGTAGCCTCCTGCCATGCTCTCGGCCGACCTATGCATCGCGGGGTTGGTGGTCGCCTCGAGCGACGACGTCGTGCGGGCGCTCGCCCAAAAGCTCGTGACGGCGCGATGCGTGCGACCGTCGTTCGAGCTGGCCGCCCTTGCCCGGGAAAAGCGATCCCCGACGGGACTTCCGTTTCCCGGTCAGGGGGTCGCGATGCCCCACGCCGAGCCGGAGCATGTGCTCGTCCCGGCGATAGCCGTCGCGTCCTTGGCCAAGCCCGCGTCGTTTCGTCAGATGGGCGCGCCCGGGATCAAGCTCGACGTATCGCTCGTCTTGATGCCCGCGCTGACGACCAAGGAACAAGCCGCGGGTGAGCTGGCGCGGCTCGTCGGCCTGCTGCAGGACGAAACATTGCGCCGCGCCCTCGCGCAAGCAGCGACGAGCCAAGCGCTTTATGAGGTCCTCGCTCGTAGTCTAGGCGCCCCATGAGCACGTTTTCTTCGGCTGTACAGTACGTCCTCGGACTCGGCGCGCCGGTGATGATGCCGTTCATCATCACGTTGCTCGGGCTCGCGCTGCGCCAAGGCTTCGTCAAATCGTTCCGCGCTGGTCTCACGGTGGGCGTCGGATTCATCGCCATTGGGCTGGTGGTCGGGTTGCTCATCGACGTCGTGGGTCCCAACGCCATGGCTTTCGCCAGCGTGCTCGGTCGCCGTCTCGACATCCTCGACGTCGGCTGGCCCATGGGAGCCGCGGTGTCCTTTGCTTCACCCATCGCCGCGGCGCTCATCCCGGCAGTGCTCGCGCTGAATGTGCTCTTGGTGGTGCTGCGCTTCACGCGGACGGTCGACGTCGATCTTTGGAACTATTGGCACTTCATCTACACCGGCGCGCTTTTGCAAGCGGCGACGGGATCGACTGCGCTTGGGATCCTGGGCGCCTGCCTCTCGGCGGCGGTCGTTTTCAAGCTCGCCGACTGGACGGCCCCCGCGGTCGAGCACCATTTCGGATTGCCGGGCATCTCCCTGCCGCACACCGAAACCGTGAACTGGGCGCCGCTCATGTATGCGCTCGATCGCGTGACGCGGCGATTGCCGATCCTCGGCCGTTTGGAAGCCGATCCCGCGGCCATCAAAAGGCGGCTCGGCCTGGTGGGGGAACCGATCCTCATGGGTGCGCTGCTCGGACTTTTCATCGGCGTGCTCGGAGCGGTGCCGCTTTTTCGCAACGGCGAGTACGGCGTTGCCGTGCGCGAGGTATTGCGGCTCAGCATCACCATGTCTGCCGTGCTCGTCGTCCTGCCGCGCGTGGTCGCCATCTTGATGGAGGGGCTCATCCCGATTTCGGAGGGCGCGCGCGATTTTCTGCAGAAGCGTTTTCCCGGGCGCGACCTTCTCATCGGGCTCGATGCGGCAGTCGTGATCGGACATCCGGCCAACATGGCGGTCGCCCTCCTTTGCGTGCCCATTGCGCTCGTGCTGGCGGTCGTTCTCCCCGGCAATCGCATGCTGCCCTTTGCCGATCTCGCCGCGCTGCCGTTTTATATTCTGTGGGCGGTCGCGGCTGCCCGCGGCAACCTGGTGCGCGGCTTGGTGAACGCGATCGTCGTTCTGGCGATGATTCTCTGGATCGGCACGAGCCTCGGTCCGCTCACGACCGAGGTCGCGCGCGCCGCCCATCTCGGGCCGCCCAGCGGTGTGGCCGAGACCGCGTCGCAGTACCAGCTCTGGTCGGGGGTCGCGCTCGGGAGTCACGTCGTTCCCTGGATCGTCGTGCAGCTTTTTCAACCGGGGACCTTCGTGGTGGGCGCCGTCTGTGCGCTCTTGTATGGCCTGGCGTGGCTCTGGGTGCGCGGTGAGATCCGTACGCTCTACGCCGCCGAGATCGCGGCCAAGGGTGCGTCGCCCATGCAACCTGAGCCGCAGAAGGAGGAGGTTCGTTGAAGCTGACGCTGGAGGCCGGACTCCACGCGCGCCCGGCCAACCTTTTCGTGCGGGTGGCCTCGAGCTTCGTCGCGGTGATCGAGGTGCGAAAGGGTGAGCGACGCGCCGACGCCAAGAACATCCTCGAAGTGTTGACGCTGGGGGCGACGAACGGGGACATCCTCGAGATCGCCGCGGTCGGCGAAGACGCGGAAGCGGCGGTCGCCGCGCTGGCGATGCTGGTGGCGCGAAACTTCGACGCCGATCTGGTGCCGGAAACGGGCGCCGCGGCGGCGGAGGGCATTGCCGTCGGCCCCGCGCTCCTTCTCATGGAGCCAGCCGCGGAGGAAATCACGAGCGAAGCGCCGAGCGCGGATCCCAGGCCCGTCATCGAGCGTGCCTTCGCGGTGGTGCGGCGCGACGTCGAAACGCTGGTGCGCGCGTTGCCGGCCGCGGAAGCGGCGCTGTTCGAGCCGGAGATTGCCATTCTCGCGGCGCTCGAAACCAAGATGACGTCGCGCATCGAAGCGGGCGCTCGGTTCGAGGACGCGCTCAACGAGGAAACGCCGGCCCCGCATGAGCGGCCGGAGAGCGCCGCGACGAGCGATCTGCTTCTCGATGCGCGCCGACGGCTCCTCGACGCGTACGCTGGCGAACCGCGGTCCAACATCGCCCATCGTCTCGGCGTGGGTCCGGAAGGCGACGTCGTGCTCGTCGTCCACGAGCTGACGCCCTCGCTCGTGGCTGCACTTCCGCGTCGCGTGATCGGGATCGTGGCGGCGCGCGGCGAGTCGGAAACCGGCGCGGCCGGCGCGGGTTACGCATCGCACGCCGCCATTCTCGCCCGCGGTCGCGGCATCCCACTGCTCTTCGTGGCGCATTATGTGGCAGAGGCCATCAGCGAAGGTGACGTCATCGTCCTCGATACGCGTTCCTCTCCGCCCTGCCTCTGGACGTCACCGAGCGAGACGCGGATTGCCGAGTCGCGCGCGGCGCTCGCCGACCACGAGCGCCGCTTGCGAGAAACCGAAGCGCACGCCGCGCCCCCGCTCACGCACCTACCGTCACAAGGCGGCGTCCCGTTCGCCGTGCGCGTCAACGTCGGTACCGCGCACGACTACGTTCCAGCGTCGAGCGACGGCGTCGGTCTCGTTCGCACCGAGTTGCTCCATTCGGGGCGCGCGCGAGCGCCGGATCTCGAGGATCAAGTGGCGATGCTCGCCCTCCTGGCTGGCAAGATCAGAACAGGCCCCCTCGTGGTGCGGCTTTTCGACGGCGGAGGCGACAAGCCCATCGCATGGCTCCCCGCGCCCGCCGACGCACCAGATGCTCGGGGTATCGCGCTGCTGGCGCGCCACCGCGAGGTGCTCGAGGACCAAGTGAAGGCCATCGCTCGCGTCGCCGCGGGGGGCGACGTGCGTCTCTTGATCCCGTGGGTGCGCGATCCGAGTGATGTCGAGCTGGTGCGCGCGCTCGTTCCGCGGACGCTTGCCATCGGCGCGATGATCGAGAGTCCCGGCGCCGTCACCGCGGCATCCGCCGTTGCGGCGGCCGCTGATTTCGTGTGCATCGGAACCAACGACCTCACGGCGCTCGTTCGCGGTGAGGATCGCGCTGTCGCCGCCCACGCGCCGCTCGACGCACGCGTGCTCGCTCTCATTGTCGATGTCGTCGGCGCGGCCCATGGGGTAGGGCGCTCGGTCACGATCTGCGGCGAAATGGCCGGCGAACCGCTGGGCGCACAGATCCTGGTGGGTCTCGGGGTGGACGCGATCAGCGTCGCCCCTGCGCGATGGGCGGATGTGCGACGTGTCCTCGCCGCGGCGAGTCGCGCGTCTTGCGAGGAGGCAGCGCGAAGGGCTATGGGAAAGGAAAGGACGACTCCATGAAGAAGATCCTCGTCGCCTGTGGAACGGCCATTGCCACCTCGACGGTCGTCGCCAAAAAGCTCGAAGAGCGTCTTTCCGCTCTGGGTATCGACGTGAAGATCGATCAATGCAAGGCATCCGAGGTGGGCGCGCGTGCCGCGAGCTACGATCTCGTCGTGTCGACGACGGAGGTCGACGACGCCAAGGGCAAACCGATCATCCGCACGCTGTCGTTTCTGACCGGCGTCGGTATCGACGCCGACGTCCAGAAAATCGCGAGCCTGCTGCGGGGCGGAAAGTAACGCCGCACATGCCGCTCTCGCCGATGCCATCGCTGCCCGGTGCTCCGGCGTAGCGTCGTGGATCCGTGGGCCGGAAGCCGACAGCACGACTATCGGCGCGCCAGCCGGATTCGCTCGCCGCTGGCTCAGGATCTGTGCTTGGGCTTGGCGCTCGTCGCCGTTCTCTTCGTTCACCCGGAAGGCGCGCTGGCGCTCGCGCTCGCTGCGGCCATTCCCGCCGCCATCGCCTGGCGTCTGCTGACCCTCCATGTTCCGAGCCGCGTCGAGGTGGACGGCCAAGGCATCACGTTTTCGGCTTACCGCCGCACGCATCGCTTCAACTGGCGCGACATCGAACGCATTCATATCCGCCGCTTCATCGTTCGTGACCGGGTGCTCGTGCGAATCACGCCGGCGGGACCATGGCGCGGTCGGTATTGGCTGATGGACACGATGGACGGGTACGACGTTCTTCTTCGTCAGCTCGAAGAGCGCGGCCGCCAGGAAAGGATCATGCGCAACTGAGCGGGCACGCCGGTCGATGGGCGGTTCGTTAGTCGAACCAAGGAGAAATGCCATGACGAGCCCCATTGCCTCACGTGCCTATGACCCGCAACGCTCTTGGGAATCCGCGAGCGATGAGGATTTGACCTGCAAGGAGCGTCCGGCGCCCTCCGCGGCAAGCACGCCTTCCAAAACCGAGGTCCACGGGCCGCACGCCGAAGCCCATGCGGAAGACGGCGACTACTACGCCGGTGCTTTTGCGCTGCGCGGGCGCGATGCGAGCGGCGTCGAATTAGAAGTATTCTCGGCCTCCATCCATCAAGGCGACGACGAGCGCGCTGTCCAAGTAGGCATGGCGCGCATCGGGGGCTCGACCGACGATGGGCATTTCAGCGCGCGGGGTGAGGTGTTTACCGCCCAGGCGCACGCGGGCATTCACAACGCCGACGGCAGCACAGGGGTGGGCGCCAGCTCCGGCGGCACGCTCGTCGGTGCAGAAATGACCGGGACACTGGGACCGGTTTCGCTGACCGCCGGCGCGTCCATCGGTGCGACGGTGGGCGGCTCGCTCGGTGTCCGCGACGGCGACCAAGACGGAAAGCCGGAGGTCTGCGCCCGGCTGGAATTCGGCGTTGGTACGGTCGGCCTCTGCGTCGAGAAATGGTGGTGAGCGCGATGAATGCCTCTACCAGCGGCGAATCGAGCAAGAATGCGGGCGCCGAGGAGCAAGCTCCGCCGTATGGGCGCCCACTGTACATGCGCGGCGCGCATTGGTTTGCCAGAGCAGCTTTCGGCGCGATGCTTCTCTGCTATCTGGTCGGCGTGGTGGCGGTCGTGAGCACGTTCACCATGCATCCCCTCGATTGGCGAGACGCGGTGGGGTTTCTCATGATGGTCGCCTTTCCCCTGTTGGTCGGAGTCGGCCTGCGAACCTGGGCCATCTACGGCTCCGTACAGGGACTCGAAATCGTCCGCTGGGGAACGCGGCGCACCGTCCCTTGGGCGAGCGTGGGGGCGGCGGAGTACGCGTGGTGGTCGCAGAACCGCGCGGCGCGCTTCGCGCGTCTCACGCTCTGCGAAGAAAGGGAGAGAACGATTCTCTTCTTCGCCAATGATCGCAACCTCGCCGAGCTCCACGCGATGCGCGCGCTTTACGCGGGAAGGTGAATCGCGCCGCTTGCGCGGCTCTGGCCGAGCATGGGATGGTGCTTCCCCGGCCGGCTCTCTGTATTCGCGACGACGGCGGCCCGCCCGATGCCATGAAACGATCGATCGCCGTTGTCCCGCTGGCTCTGTTCCCCGACGTCCGTTTGCGCGCGGCGTGGGTCGCGGGTTGGCTGCTCATGCTCGGCGCGGCGCTCTTCGGTTGCTCGCGTGGCACTCGGCGCACCATGCGCGTCGACTATTCCCATAGTGGCAATGCCACCGAAGAACACTTCGCGCTCGAGCGGGTCGTGGTGGAGCCGCTCGAATGGCCCGGCAATCCCACCCGCGCCATCGATGAAACGAACCTCGGAAAATACTTTTTCGAAGTCATCGACAGCGCGTCGCATCGCGTCCTTTACTCGCGCGGCTTCGCGTCGATCTACGGCGAGTGGGAAACGACGGGCGAAGCCAAAGAGCGTCAGCAGACGTTCTCGGAGTCGTTTCGTTTCCCCGCCGTCAGCGATCCGGCGCAGATCGTTCTGAAAAAGCGCGACTCGAGCAATCTTTTTCGTGAGATCTGGACCCTTCAGCTCGACCCCAAGCAAAAGGCGCCCGACGCGACCAAGCCGTCCTCGCCGGGGCCACTCATCGAGATCGAGAAACACGGACCCTCCGCCGATAAGGTCGATTTTCTCATCCTCGGCGACGGCTACACCGCCGCCGAGCGGGGCAAGTTCGAAAAGGACGCTCGCCGCTTGGTCGATCTTCTTTTTGCGACGTCGCCTTTTCGCGAGAGAAGGACCGATTTCAACGTGTGGGGGCTCTGCCCGACCGCGCTCGAGTCGGGCATCTCTCGCCCGTCGACGGGCGTGCATCGCAAATCACCCGTCGGAGCCACCTACGATGCCTTCGGCTCCGAGCGCTACATCCTGACGTTCGACAACCACGCGCTGCGCGATGTGGCGGCCTTCGCGCCCTACGAATTCATCGAAATATTGACCAATAGCAACACCTATGGCGGCGGCGGGATCTTCAATCTTTATTCGACCGTCGCCGCCGACAGTCTCTGGTCGCCTTATGTGTTCATTCACGAGTTCGGGCACCATTTCGCTGGGCTCGCCGACGAGTACTACACGTCCGATGTATCGTTCGAGCCGGCGGCAGAACGCACCGAGCCGTGGGAGGCGAACGTGACCGCGCTGCGCGATCCCAACAACTTCAAGTGGAAGGACCTCGTCTCGCCCGGTGTTCCGCTGCCGACGCCATGGGCGAAAGAGGCATTCGAGACCGGGGCGCGCGAATATCTGAAGGAGCGCCGCCAAATTCGAGCGGAGAACCGGCCGGAAGGGGAGATGGACGCGCTCTTCACGCGGCAAAAAGTCGCCGACATGAAGCTTCTTTCGTCGGGGGATCACGCCGGCAAGGTGGGCGCCTTCGAGGGCGCGCTCTACGAGCAAAAGGGATTTTTTCGGCCGCAGCAGGACTGCATCATGTTCACCCGCGACGATGTGCCTTTCTGCTCGGTGTGCCGCCGCACGATCGATAAGGTCATCGATTTTTACGTGAAGCACTGACGGTTATTGCAAGCGGAATGCGACAGTCCAGCGCATGCGCACTGCCACCGCGCGGCCGGCGCGACGCGCTGGCGTGAAGCGGTACCCGCGCACGGCCCGCAGAGCGGCGTCCGCGAGACCGAGGGCAGGGGCAGAGCGTGCGCGCGCGTTCGTCACGTGCCCGTCTCCGTCGATGTCGAGATCGAGCAGCACGTCGACTTCAATGCCCGCGGCGCGCGCCGCTTCTGGGTAAATGACCGGAACGCTCGACAGGAGGCTTGCGCGCGTGTCGACGGCCGACTCCGGAAAGACAGGGTCGAAACTGCCGGCCCCGTGCGCGTGCGACGCGCCCGTCGCGATGAAGGATCCTGCCGGCGCCGCGCCGCGGCTGGCGGCGCCCACGGACGGAAGGGTGAAATCCGGCGGCGACTCCGATGGTGCTTCCAAGGCCGATGCTGGCGCGGATGGTGTTTCGGCGGAGGGCGCCATCACGTCCAGTGCGGGTTGCGGCGATGGGGCGGGCGTCGCGCCGCTCGCGAGGTGAACGAGTGAGGGGTCGTGAGGGCGCGCATCATGATTGGGCGGCACCGGGTACGTATGGCGGTGCCCAGCATGCGATGGGCGCGCGGGTGTTGCGGGGCGCTCTTCCTCGTCGGGTGTGGATGGCGCCAGAGGGGGGGGCGGCTCGTCCAAAAGCTGCACGGCGATCTCGATCGCTGCGCCGGTGTCCGCGCGATTTTCCTGTCCGTCCCACAGCGCGTGGCCCCCAGCGACGACGGCGCCGAGATGCAGGGCCACTGACGTCGTGAGTGCGACAGGGCGCGTCAAAAGAGCGAACGAGGAACGCAGCATGATGTCGGGGGAGCCTGCAATCAGAGGTGACCGGTGGGGTTGGTGGGGTAGCACTCTCGGGCTTGGCTGCCGATGTCAAATCCGCTTGCGCCGCGGCCCCGTAGTGAGTGAGGTCCCCCTGATTACGCCACCCACGCTTCTTTGGATTTGAGGACGGACGACCTTTCCATGCGCACCTTTCGAATCCCACGATGGGCACCGGTACTGTCGTGCACACTGGTGAGTGCGCTTTGCCTTGCTCGTGAAGCCGCAGCAGAGTCGGATCCCCCCGCGGAAAGTCCGAATGAGCGCGCGCCCGAATTAACCCCGCCGGTGCTGAAAGAGCAGGTCGAAGCAGCGTACCCGCCCGAAGCCCTGCGGCAACGGCGCGAGGGGAACGTCGGGCTGACCTTGACCATCGACGAAGAGGGGAGGGTCCAAACCGTCGAAGTGACGACTCCGGCGGGAGAGGGATTCGACGAGGCCGCCGTGGCCGCCGCGCGGCGCTTTATTTTCGAGCCGGCGCGCAAAGGAGAGCGCGCGATGACGGCGATCGTGCGGTTCACGTACCGTTTCCAGCTCCCGGTCGAGCCGGCACCCCCGACCTCAGCGGGTCCGGAACAAACGACCGTCGTCGTCGCAGCGCGCTCGCGCATGGCGGCATCGTCTCTTTCGATCGACGGCCGCGATCTCGCGCTTCGTCCCATTGTCAGCGCACAGGACCTGCTCCGAGCGACGCCGGGACTCGTGCTGGTGCAGCATTCCGGCGGGGGTAAGGCAAACCAGTATTTTCTGCGCGGCTTCGACGCCGACCACGGTACCGATGTCGCGCTGTCATTCGACGGTGTCCCCATCAACATGCCGACCCACGCGCACGGGCAGGGCTTTGCCGACACGAATTTCATCATTCCCGAGGTCGTCGAACGTCTCGATGTAACCAAGGGTCCGTATTTCGCGCACCAGGGTGATTTCGCCACCGCCGGCGCCGTGAATTTCGTGTCGCGCGAGGACCTGGATCACGCGTCGATCGGCTTCGGGGTAGGTGGCTCGCCCGGCCACGGTGAGCCGAGCTACCGCGCGCTGCTCATGGCGAGTCCCCGAACGGAATCGACCAAGTCGCTCGTGGCGGTGGAACTTGGACGTCAGAATGGTCCCTTCGATCGCCCTGAAGCGTGGGACCGGTACAAGCTGATGACGAAGCTCACCGTGGGGCTCGGTTCGACCTCGTCGGTGACGCTGGGTGCGCTGAGCTATGCGGGGAATTGGAACGGCTCGGGGCAGCTTGCGGCGCGGGCCGTCGCGTCGGGGCTCGTGCCGCGCTTTGGATCGCTCGACGCGAGCGAAGGCGGAAACACGGCGCGGCATCAGGCTTTTCTGCAGTACCAAGTGGTGCCTTCCGCGGACAGCGAGCTAAAAGCGCTCGCTTACGTGGGGTCGTACCGCTTCAACCTGTTTTCCAATTTCACCTTTTATCTGCGCGATCCCGAGCGCGGGGACGCCATCGAGCAGGTCGACCGCCGCACGTTTTACGGCGGTAAGGTCACCTATCGAACGGCGCGCGACGTCGGTGGAATCAAAGTGGCCGCGACGATCGGCGGAGACATGCGCGGCGATCAAATTCGCGCCGAGCTTTGGAACGACGAAAAACGAACCCGCACCTTGCCCGTCGGTCTTTATCGCGTCGAGCCCTGTTCGATGGGCGCATTTGCGAGTGCCGAGGTCACCCCCTTCGCGTGGCTGCGCTTCGATGCGGGCGGCCGTGCCGATCTCCTTTCCTTTGCGGTGGAGGATCGCCTCGCGAGCGGGAACGGTTCGTCGGCCGGCGGCGTCGGAGCTGCCGCACAATTCAGCCCCAAAGCGAGCGTCGTCGTCACCCCGGTCAAAACGGAATCGCTCACGCTCGACACTTTTGCCAACTACGGACATGGATTTCATTCCAACGACGTGCGCGGTGCTTTCGCGCGCCCCGCCGTGACACCGCTGGCGCGCGCAGTCGGGTCGGAGATCGGCGCCCGCGCGCGTATTCTTCGTCGTCTCGATATGGCAGCCGCCCTGTGGCAGCTGAATCTCGAGACCGAGACCGTCTGGAGCGGCGATGAGGGGACGACGGACGTCAGCGGGAGCACGCACCGCGAAGGGGCGGAGCTCGATGCGCGCTACGAGCTTTTTCCCTGGCTCGCCGCCGATGCGGGCGTCACTTTTACGCGCTCCAAGTACCAGGCGGACGCGAGTTACGGCCCGGGGCGCGCTCTCGCCCCGAAACAGACGTGGGCGGGTGGTCTCGGCGGCCGTCATCCGCTCGGCGGTGGAACGGCACGTTACGGCGTTCGTTTCTACGGGCTCGGGGATCGCCCAGCCTCGGACGATGGCGCGCTGGTGGCGCGCGGCTTCACCCAGGTCGATCTGCACGTCGGCTACCGCCATCGGTGGTTCGATTTGGGGCTCGACATCGAGAACCTTCTCGATTCGCGCTTCCGATCGGCGCAGTTTGCCACCGTGGGCCGCCTCGCCACGGAGCCCCCCGTAGGCGCGCCGGCTCCGTCGGGCTTGCCATGCGGCAAGGATGGGCGGCTCGCAGCGACGAGCGCGGGGGCACCCGACGGGAGTTTTGCGGGTTGCGAAGACGTTCATTTCACGCCGGCCTACCCACTTTCGATCCGTTTCATGGCCACTCTTTTTTTGGACCCCCAATGATTTCGACGGCGCCCTTCGTTCGCGGCGTGACGATGATCGCGTTGCTCGTCACGGCTGCGAGTTGCCGTTCAAGCGCCGACGCGCCATCGAGCTTCCCGGACGGGGGGTCCGCCCAACCTGCGGCCTCGGCGAGCTCGTCACCCGTCGACGCGCTCGGCACGATCTATCCTCGCGGCGCGCCGCCGCACCCTCGGGCGACGCGCCTATGCGATACGCTGCACGCCGTGCCCGCGCGGCGCAAAGCCGAATGCTGCGGCGGCGTCGCGCCGGACGCCGGAGCTGCCCCGTTTCTCGCGACGGAATGCGCTCGCGTTCTCGGAGCTACGCTCGACGCAGGGACCGTGGAGCTCGACGAAGCCGTCGTCGACCGTTGCGCTGCGGCGATGAGCGCGGCCTTCACGGGTTGTGACTGGGTGACACCGAGCCCGCCCGCGTTGCCGGAAGTGTGTCAGCAACTCTTGCGCGGCAAATTGGCGCGCGGCGGCGTATGCCGCTCATCCCTCGAATGCGCGGGTGACATGCACTGCGAGGGCGTGGGCCCCACCAAAACGGGCATTTGTGCACCGCCAGCGGGCGAGGGGGCCGGCTGCGGAGCCCATGTGGATGTACTGGCTACGTACTTGTCGGACCGTCACCTGCCAACTGCGCACCCCTTTTGCGCCGAGCACTGTTCGCTCGTGGCGCATCGTTGTGGACCGCAGCCCGAGGTGGGATCCGCGTGTGTTGCCAACGTGAACTGCGCGGCTTCGCAGCTCTGCGTCAAAAATCGGTGTTCTGCCGCGCCTGCCGGCCGCGCCGGTGAAGTTTGCGGCGACGTCCCTTGCGCCGAAGGATTGCGATGCGTCGAGGGCGCTTGCGCGGCGCGAGCGAGCACCGGAGAAGGATGCTCCTCCGACAGTGACTGCGCTCTCGGAGCGTGCGTGCGCGGAGGGGATGGCGTGACCCGGTGCGGCCCGCAGTGCAGCGCCTCGCTCGACGCGCTCGGCAGCCGGGATGGCGGCCTGACGATGGGGCTCCCCCATCGAGCCGCGCGCCCACGTCGATAGACGTCGAGCTCAGCCCGCCCCGCGCCCGTCGAGCACTTCGCGCACCTTCCTCGTCAACGTCTCCGGCGTGAGCGGTTTTTGCAGGTAGGCGATATCGGAGTCCATGACGCCATGACGAACGATGCTGTCGTCGGTGTATCCCGACATGCACAGCACCTTCATTTCCGGCCTGATCTGGGCCAGGCGGCGCGCCAGCTCGGGCCCGCTCATGTGAGGCATGACGACGTCACTTACCAAGAGGTGGATGGGGCGAGCGTGCCCTTCGCAAAGGAGCATGGCCTCGCCGCCGTTACTCGCTTCGAGCACGTGATAGCCATGCCGGCGAAGGATGCCGCGCGCCACGGCGCGAACTTGCTCGTCGTCCTCGACGAGCAACACGGTCTCCGTGCCGCGTAGTGTCGCCGGTCGCACGGTCGATCGCACTTCGTCCACCGCCTCGTCCACGCGCGGAAAATACAGCTTGAAAGAAGTCCCCTTGCCTGGCTCGCTGTACACCCACACGCTGCCGCCGCTCTGCTGAACGATGCCGAACACGATCGAGAGGCCGAGCCCCGTACCTTTGCCTCGTTCCTTGGTGGTAAAGAAAGGCTCGAAAATACGTGCCTGCGTGACCCGATCCATTCCGATACCGGTGTCGCTCACGGCCAGCATCACGTGCGGGCCCGGGTTCGTGCCGAAGTGCTCGCGCGCTCTCTCTTCGTCGACCATGACATTGGCGGTCTCCAGCATCAGCTTTCCGCCTACCGGCATCGCGTCGCGCGCATTGACGACGAGATTCATGATGACCTGTTCGATGCTGCCAGGATCGGCCCGTACCCGTCCGAGCGCCGCCGCGCAAACCAGCTCCAGCTGTACGTCGACGCCGATGATGCGCTGGAGCATCTTGTCCATATTGGCGAGCACCTCGTTCAGGTCGATGATCTTCGGCTCGAGGACCTGGTGACGGCTGAAGGTGAGCAGTTGTCGGGTGAGATCTGCAGCGCGCCCAGCCGCTTTGCGAATATGCTCTACCTCTTGCCGCATGGGCTCCACCGGTTTGAGATCATCGAGCATGAGCTCCGCGCAGCTGAGGATGACGGAGAGAAGATTGTTGAAGTCGTGGGCGACGCCGCCGGCCAGCCTGCCCACCGCTTCCATTTTCTGCGCGTGGCGCAGCTGCTCCTCCGTTTTGCGCAGCGCCTCTTCCGAGCGCACCCGTTCGCTGACGTCGTTGGAGAGCACCAGTCGTACCGATCGTTTGCCCACTTGGAACTCGTGGGCCCTGACCTCGACGTTGATGATGGTGCCGTCTTTCTTGCGGTGCCTCCACATCCGGCCTTCGTCGAAATGCGACGCGCGGGCGACGTTGTCGCGTAGGGCCGGTACGTCTTCGCTCGGCCGAATGTCGGCCAGCGTCATGGTCGCGAACTCCTCGCGCGCGTAGCCGTAGTGACGGACGGCGGCTTCGTTGACGACGACGAACGCCAATGTCTCGCGATCGTAGATCCACATCGGCATCGGATTGTCGTCGAACATGGCCCGGTAGCGCTCGGTGCCTTGGGTCACGAGCTCGTCGAGGTGAAGCGACGACTGCTTCATCGCTTCGTTGCTCCGGCGCAGCTCTCCCAGCTCATCATCGAAAGCGCTCGCCGCTTCGGCCAAGAATGCTGCCGCTCGCTGTGTCGGCCGCGATGTGCCCTCCGGCGCGGTGACGTGCCGGCCGACCAGCTCGAAGTGGAGCCTGGCTACTTCGGCTACACCGATGCCGGCCGTGACCGCGAGTCGCCCCATTTCGTGGGCCTGCGCGAGCGCGTCATCGCTCGGGTCTGCCACGTAGGCGTCGAGCGCCGCGCCGTATCGCTCTCGAAAACCCAAGGGCAGCTGGCTCATGACGCCTTCCGCAGGTATCCCCGTCGCATCGAGAAGCGCTGGTCACCCACCACGCTCCTGGCCCACCCAGGCGCGATGGCGCTTCACATCGATGATAACCGTACCGCAGAGGACGCAAGGCGCGCTACCCGAACGTCGCGGCGCGGCGGGATGCCTCCGCAACCCACCGCGCCCCTCTCCCTACGCGCTTGGCCGGATGTCGGCCCAGCCGCTAGAACGCCGCCGGTTTTCCTTTTCCTTCGGCGTCACCAGCGAAGGGTGTGCCGAGGTAGGGGAAATAGGTGGCGAGCCTCCGACCGTCCCCCGGGCCTCCCACGTAGTCGCTGACCGGCGTCTTCAACTGCGTGAGGATGAGCGACAGCTCGACGTCGGTGACGTCCTCTTCTTTGCCGCTCGCTACCGCCGGCCCGCTGAGCGAGCGTCCATTGGGAAAGCTCGATGGCACGGCGACATCGACGCGCAGCACGTCGCCGGTGCGGCCGTTGGCGATCTCGACGCTGTGCGCGCCCGCGCTGGGAATGTCGTTCAAGTTGATGACCTGCAGGATGTCGACGCGGCCATACTTGAGCGAATCGGGGACGGTGCTCACGCCGAGCTGCGCGTAGCCGCCGATGGCCTCTACGTCGCGTACCAGTATCGGGTTCAAGAAGTACGCACCGAAATTGTCGACGTCGAAGGACGGCGTGGTGCGGTTGTACTTGTCCTTGTCCTGGACGCCGATGACGACCTCGTTGATGAGGGGGAGGCCGAGGCGCGACACCTGGCGCCAAGGGCCGGCGTCGAGATAGCCCCGCGGGCACACGCGCGTTCCGGCGAACGCTGGTGCGCACAGCGTTCGCGACGTGCGCCGGCTCGCCGACGCCCACACGCCGAAAAGCGTCGTGTTGGAGGGCATGCCCGATGCGACCGCTTGGTTGAACGCGGCCTCTTTGCCTTTCGGCGCGAGCTCGGTGAGCGGAATCGACAGAGCGATGCTGTGCACGTTGAACCCGGACACGCCGTCCGGCGCCTTGGTGGGGTCGGTGTTGGCGAACGTGCCGTTCTGCATGGGATCGACGTCGTAAATCCGCGAGCGGAAGGGCTGCCCGTTCAATGTGTTGAGCCCGACGAAGGAGCCGAGATCGAACACCTGCGCCAGGTTGACGTAGAACGCGTCGTCGCGCGGTCCGGCGAAAAACTTGTGCCCGCGGCTCCCATTGACGACGAACGTCTTGGCGTAATCTTCGTAGCTCGGATTCTTGTAGACGAACGTGGCCGTGCGTTGGCCGATGTTGGGGGGCGCCACCTTCGCTCGCTGAAAAACCGCTTCGCCGTCATCACCGGCGCGGCGGATGACGACATCCGCCGTCTGATCGTACTCGCCGGCGAGCTGCGCGAAGAACTCTTTGCCCCCGCCCGGTCCAGCGTTCTTGTCGTCCACCGCGACGCGCGGCGTCGGCGCCGTTTTGAAGCGGACGTCGACCGTCATATGATCGACGAGCGTCGGTTTGTCGTCCTTGTCATTGTAGGTGATGTGGATTTGATAAAGGACATCGTCGGAGAACTTGTTGTAGTTCGGTCCTCCTTCGGGCAGCTCGAGTGGGATGTAGTTGGCCACGAGGCAGAGCGACGGAGTCCCGTTCTCGTTGCACTTCCATGCGTAAAGATCGGTGTTGTCCGCGGCCGGATCGGTGGAGATGGCGGGAGCTTCGCGGTGGCTCGATGCTTGTGCGATGGAGCCGGCCGAAAGCGTGCCGAGGAACGTCAAAAGAGTGGCAGAACGTCGATGAAGCTTCATGTGGGATATCCTCCGTTGTCTTCAATTGCCGCGGATGCGGTAGATGGTTCCCCCGTTCGCCGCGAGCGACGCCCAGATGAACGTGTTGGAGTCGTGGGCGCGGTGCAGGCCGGCCGACGAGTCTTGAAACGCCGAGAACGTGTCGGTAAGGGCCGTGGGCGGCGCTTGCGGATTGGCAACATCGACGATGTAGACGGTGTCGCTATGGTCGGGTCCTTGCCCGGAGATGATGAGGCTCTTGTCGTCGGTCGTGAGCGCAATTCCGGCGGGATAGCCGGTGACGAACCCCGTGGCGAAGATCGACGCTTGCCCATCTTGGATGAGAACGATGCCCGCTTCGCTGGGAATGCTCGCGGTCCCCGCCGGCACGCCGTCGAAAAGACGCGTGTCGGAGACGAGCACCGCGCCGTCCTTTCGCACGGCGATACCGGAAGGATCGACCAACGGCGCCCCCGCAAAGACGCGACTCACCGCGCTGCCGGCGAGAAGAAACACGCCGGGTTCACCGGTCGCGTCGTCGACACCGCTGAAGTACACGCGACCATCGTCGGCCACGGTGACACCGCGCGGCGCCGAGCCACTGGCGAGCTCCGCCGGATCGCCCCCCGTCGTCGACAACGCGAGAATCGCGCCACGGCCCTCCGCTCCGCCGGCCACGTCGGCCACATAAAGCGTTTTTCCGTCGAGCGAAGCGTCGATGTCGAAGGGGTTGACCATCCTGTCGCCCGCGTAGAGAACCGTCGGCGTGCCCCCTTGTGCGGGTTCTATGAAGACGCCGACGCGCGATCCCGAGTTGATCCTCTCCTCATCGGACAGAGCCTCCAACGTGGCGAGGAAAGCGATGCTCCCGTCCGGGAGCGGAACGCCCGCGCGAGGCTGGGTGAACGCCGCCGGTGCGTTGGCGGCCGGTTCGAGGGACTTGAACGGCGGGTTGCGTGCACTGGCCCCGTCCGTGACCGGCTCGGGTGGCGTCGCGGCGTCGGCATCCTGGCTCCCTTTCGGGCGAGCATCGACGTTGCTGTTCGATCCGGCGTCCATACCGTCGCCCGGCGCACTCTCGTTGCTGCAACCTGCGGCGAGGCCCCACGCGAGGCCCACGAGTGCAATGGGTCCGCGGGGTGCTTCGTATAGCCATCTTGGTAAGTGTCTCTTGTTCGACATGCGACCTCCTGACGCTTGCTCGTACGGTCACGCATGTCGGCTGGATTTTGATCGACGCGCCGTTTGCGAGCGGACGCGATTTCGATGGGCCTCGCAAATCCAGCTGCGATCCTGGCCCGTATCAGGAAACGGCCCCATGCAACGTCGCTCCCTTGCCCTGCTACTTCTCGTCGCATCGACCGGTTGCCGCCGGCTCGGTACGGCCGAAAACTCGGGGCCGGCGGGCCCTTCGCCGACCGCGGCCATGGCGCCCGAGTCGGCGCTCGATACGGCGCGCCGCTTGGCGCTCGCGCCGACCAAGGAGAATGCGGTCGTCGACCGTCGCATCGCGGCGCTCACCCAACTCGTCAAGGCGCACCCCGAGCGGGCCGACCTCTTCGTGGATCTCGGGCGCACTTGGATCCGCAAGGCGCGCGAGACCAGCGATCCCGGTTATTTCCTCAACGCGAACGCCTCCGCGGACCTCGCGCTCGACCTCTCCCCGAACGACGTGCTCGCCCTCGATGTGCGCGCCATGGTCCTGCTCAATCAGCACGAGTTTCGTCGAGCACGCGACGTCGCTCGGACGATTCTCGAGCGCGATCCCGACGCGGCCTTCGCGTGGGGGACGCTCAGCGACGCGCTGCTCGAGCTGGGGGAGCTCGAGGAAGCGGATCGCGCCGCGCAACGGATGATGGACTTGAAGCCGAGTCTGGCATCGTACAGCCGTGTTTCGTATTTACAATGGCTCGCCGGGAACACCTGCGCCGCGACCGAGTCGGCGCGTCTTGCCATCGATGCCGGCGGAGATCCGCACGACGCCGAGCCGCGGGCGTGGATGTTGGTGCAAGCGGCAATGCTCTTCTGGCACGCGGGCGACTACGCCGGAGCCGACGCCGGTTTTCGGCAAGCGCTCGAAGTCGTTGGCGAGTATCCCCCCGCGCTCGTGGGTCGCGGGCGCGTTGCCATGGCCGAGGGGGACGCGACTCGAGCAGCGGCCTTCTATGATCGGGCCTGGCGCGCGAGTCCTTTGGTCGAAACGGCGTGGCTCCTCGGCGAAGCGCGCGAGCTCGCCGGGGACGAGGACGGAGCGCGCCGCGCCTTTGCCCTCGCGGAAAAAGAAGGAAAGACGAGTGACCGGCGCACGCTTTCGCTCATGTACTCGAGCCGCAAGACGAACGCCGTCGAGGCCCTTCGTCTAGCGGAAGAAGAGCGCGCCGCGCGGGGCGACATCTACACCGAAGATGCGTTGGCGTGGGCCCTCTACCGCAACGGGCGCTATGGCGACGCAGAGACGGCCATACGCCGCGCGCGCCGCTACGGCACAGAGGATGGCCGTCTCCTCTTTCACGAGGGCGCGATCGCCAAGGCGCTAGGTCACGGAGAGAACGGCAACAAGCTCCTTGCTGCGGCTCTGCGCCTCAACCCGAAATTCGACGTGGCCGGAGCAGCCGAAGCACGGGCGCTGCTCGAGGACAAATGATGAAACGCCGCCACCACATCGAAGCTCGCCTGCCGCGCGGCGGACGTTGTGCGGCGGGGGCGTCGTTTCTCGCATGCGCAGCACTGGTCTTGTTTCCGGTAGGTGCCGCAGCGCACGCTATCGGTCTTTCGCGCGGCGACTATCTCCTGACGGCGCAAGGCGTCGATGTGACCGTGGTACTCGCACGCGCCGAAGTCACGGCAGCCGCGTCCTCCCTCGAGGTGCTCGCGGGTAACACGATCGAAAAGATTCGTGTCACCGCGCCAAGTGGCTCCTGCGCGGCGACGGCGATCGATGCTTTGCTCACCGAGCAGGACGGCGTCGAGATCCGAGCTCGTTACGTCTGTCCGCCGTCGGACGGTCAACTCACCGTGACCTTGGCGCTCCTCGATGACCTGTCCCACGGTCATCGTCACGCGGCGCGCGTGACGGCGGGTGCCGTGACGTCCGATCACATTCTTTTCCGCAAGCAGGCGACGTTCGCAATCGATCGCGCGCCGGCCAACCCCGCGTCGCTGGATTCGGCTCGCGAGCCTTCCGTCGTCGAGCGTGGGGGCGCATTCGTGCGGATGGGGATCGAGCACATTCTGACTGGCTACGATCACCTGCTGTTTCTGTTCGCGTTGGTGCTTGGCGGGGGCACGCTGCGGTCGCTTGCACGGGCCGTCACCGCCTTCACCGTCGCGCATTCGGTGACGCTCGCTCTCGCGGTGCTCGGCTTCCTCGCGCCGCCCGCGCAATGGATCGAACCGGCCGTCGCGCTTTCGGTCGCCTACGTCGGGGTGGAGAACTTCTTCAGGCGGGCGCCTGCTCGGCATTGGATCACATTTTCATTCGGGCTCGTGCATGGGTTCGGGTTTGCCGGCGCGCTCGGCGAGATCGCAATCCCGCGCGGGCAAGTTCCGTGGGCCCTCTCGTCCTTCAATGTCGGAGTGGAAGTCGGGCAGCTGGCATGGATGCTCGTGGCGGGCATCGTCGTGACGCAGCTTCGTCGATGGGAATGGTTTGGACGACGCGCCGTTGCGGTGATGTCGGCCGGCATCGTGGTGATTGGCTTGGTTTGGTTCGTGGGGCGCCTTTACGATCCCGCGCTCGCTCTTCGAGGCATGGCATGCGCGAATCGTTCGTGTGGATGACCACCCATGAGTTACGACACTTGTCCCATTGCCGTGCTCGAATTCTCTTTCAACCGCGGCCGTCCCGCCGCATTGACCCTGCCGGCCTTCCGTGCTGACGTCGACCCGATGCGCCCAGTCGCTCTGAAACCAGAACCGGCCGAGAACGCCGACTCGGACGAGGCGCTCATCGAGGGCGCGGCGGGCGGTGATGCGCGTGCGCTGGCGCGGCTTTACGATCGGTATGCGTCGCCGCTGCTCTCTGCGGGCGAGCGCGTTCTCGGAAGCCGGCGCGACGCGGAAGATGTCTTGCACGACGTTTTCGTCGAAGTGTGGCAACAGGCGGGGGACTACGACGCGGTGCGCGGCAGCGTGAAATCATGGCTGTTCTTGCGCATGCGCAGCCGCGCCATCGATCGGTTGCGCCTCGCCTCGCGCAAGAACGTCGAGCTCGGCGACAAGGTGCTCGCCACCGCCACCAAAGACGTCGTCGAAGATCCGACCCTGGCGCCCGATCGCGTGCAAGTTCGTACCACGCTCGAGGTGCTCCCTCCCGAACAACGCGTTGCCATCGAGCTCGCTTATTTCGGCGGGCTTTCCGGGGCTCAGATCGCGGCGCAGCTCGGCGTGCCGCTCGGCACCGTCAAAACGCGGCTCGCCCTCGGCATGTCCAAGCTCCGCGCCGCTTTTGGCGAGACTCGAGAGGTGGGCGAATGATTGACCATCTGGCTCCCGGCTTCGGACCGCTCGACCTCGACGTGCTCGACGAGACCGAGCAAAGCCAAGTGCTCGCCCACGTCGAGGTTTGCGCGCGCTGCGCGGCGGAGTATCGCCTCTCGGCGGAGGCACTCGCCAATCTGGCGCTGTCATTGCCACGCAGCACGCCTTCGCCCGAGTTGCGCGAGCGCTTACTCAAGAGCGTGAGCACGACCAACCGCTTCGAGATGTTCGCGGCGCAGGTGGCAGAGCTCATCGACGTCGGCATCGACAAGGCGCGCGAGCTGGTGGGGCGCATCGATGACATCAAGGCGTGGATCGCGACCCCCATCGAAGGCGTTTTCAGTTACGACTTGCCGGTGGGTCCGGCAGCCGCGGATGCCGTGGTGGGGTTCGTGCGTCTACGTTCCGGCGTCGTCTTCCCCGATCACGAGCACATGGGCGACGAGATCATGTTGGTCGTGCAAGGAGGCTGCGTCGATTCCTATGGAACCGTGATGAAACGCGGCGATCTGATTCGCATGCCCCCGGGGACGCACCACGACTTCAAAGCTCGACCCGGTCCCGACTTCATTTATCTCGGCGTCGCCAAGAATGGCTTCATGATGTTCGGCGAGCACATCAAGCCGGGCGATCCGCGAGGCTGAGCGCGACGCCCGCGTACGAGCGAGCGCCGAGCCATTTGCAGCAAACGGTCGCGATGCTAGACGATAGCTTCCGGTCTATTCGACGCCCACACGCGCGGTGCCTGTGCGCAATCCTCGGCGCGATGTCAGCTTCCGAGGCGGAGCGCCGCGATGGTCGCGCCTACCGGCGCATCTTCCCACACGATCGCGTTGAGGGTGCGGAGCAGCGGCAAGTCGGAGACGGCGTGTTCACGGGCGAAGCGCCACGCGCTGGCGATCGCGGCGTAGCCTTCGGTGAGCTCGCCGGCGGCCAGCATTTTGGCCGCGACCTCGCGCGCCGGCTCACCTTTGCCAATTCGTTCGCCGAAAGCGCGATTGCGACCACCGGCGGCGGTGACGTGCAGATCGCCCACGCCGGGTGCGCCGACCACCGTCGCTTCGCGTCCGCCACCGGCCAGCACCAGCCGGCGCATCTCGACGATCGATTGCGTGAAGCATGCCGCCCGCGCGTTGTGCGCGTCTTTGCCGACCAGGCCGTCCCAAATCCCGAGCCCCGTGGCATAAGCGTTTTTCAAAGCGGAGCACATTTCCGCACCCGCCAAATCGTCCGACAGCTCCACGTACAGATGGTCGCCCGCCATCGCATCGGCGCAAACGCGCGCGTCGGGCCCAGCGAATACCATCCAGGTAAGGACACCGCGGGCGATCTCCATCGCCTTGGCGGGACCGGCCGCGTGGACGAAACGTAGCGCGCGCCCCGCCGTTTCGGCGAGCGCCTCGTCGATGCGCACCATCTTCCCTTCGCGCCCCTCGAGAAAGCCCTTGGTGACGGAAAGGATCGGCACATCGGGAAGCGCGGCGTGCGCCTTCTTCATGACCGGCACGGCCCCCTCGGAATTGACGCAGTGAAGAACGAGCTCGGCGCCTTCGAGAGCTTCCTCCAATTTCGGCGCGCGCAAGATGCGTATGCCATCGAGCGGTAAGCGGAGTCGCGGATGGTCACCGCCGCGCTCGACTGCGTCGAGCAGCTCGTCGTCGAGCCATGTTCCCCACAGACGAACATCGTGACGGCGTTTCAACGCGACAGTCGCCATCGCGCTTCCCATGTAACCCGCTCCGAGCACCGTGATCCTCATGGGGTACGTCTCCTATCACGGCGTGCCACCCGTGGCGCGGCTCATCTGGCGAACCGATTCGGCGGTCGCGAATTATTTCTCGAGTCGTATGGTGATAGAGCCAACGATTGGAAACACAGTATCGTTAATCACGGCGACTGAGGGTCGCGGTGCGCCGAGGCGCGGGCGGCGTGGGGATGTGGGTCGCCATTGATCCGTTTTCGGTCATGTTCGGCCGTCAATTCGGTGTCTTTTACGCATGACCTTACGTCCGCGTTATTCGTTTTCACGTCGCAATGTCTCTACAACAATGGGCGTCGATGTGCGCTCGTCTCGTGTTCACAATCGCGCTGCAACAATGAAGTGAAGCTGGCACTGCGCGAGCGCCACGCCCTCATTTGTGCGGCGATTCAAGCATTCTTTGGAGCAATTGGCGTTTCAGGAGCGCCACAGCTGGTAGAGTCACTCATCCAACGAGGCACGTTGGTGGGACATCTGTTCCGCTCGAGGATATGACCATGAGACGACGGACTGTCTGCGTGCTTGTCGCAGGATGGCTCAGCAGCGCGCCGAACTTCGGCTGCGGAGTGGACGAAGCGATCTTTGGGCCGACCGACGGGGGGACGGGCGGAGACGAAGGAGACACCGGCGCGCGCGATGCCCACGCGGACAGCCACGGTGGTCAGGGCGGCGGAGGTGGTGCGGGCACGGGGACTGGCGCAACCACGGGAACGGGCGGCGCCACGGGCACCGGCGGGGCGGGCACAGGCTCGGGCGGAACAGCAGGCGGTAGCACGGGCGGTGTTGGCGGTGCGGCGACCGGAGGAGGCGCCGGATCGGGCGGCGCCTCTGGAACGGGCGGCGTCGGCACGGGGGGTAGCGCCGGGACCGGAGCCACGGGAGGCACGGGAGGCACGGGTGGAGGAGCCGGCGGTGTGGATGGTGGTGCAACCGGAGGCGTTGCAGGCAAAGGAGGAAGCGGGGGCGGCGCAACGGGCGGAGCCGCCGGTGCTGGAGGAACCGGAGGTAAAGGCGGCACCGGCGGAAGTGGAGGCGGTGGTAACACGCCCGATGCCGGCGGAGGCAGAGGAGGTACGAGCGGCACCGGCGGCAAAGCAGGAAGCGGCGGCACCAGTGGCAACGCAGGAACCGGCGGCACCGGTGGCACCGGTGGCAAAGGCGGAGGGGGCCCTGGTGGCAAAGGCGGCGACAGTGGTAGCGCCGGCGCGGGGGGCTTCGGCGGCTTCGGCGGCTTCGGTGGCGCGGGCGGCTTCGGTGGTACCGGAGGCAAGAGCGGATCCGGCGGAAACAGCGGCGACGGTGGTAAGGGGGGCGGCAAAGATCCCTAACGCCGCGTGCGTCAGCGACAGGCGCAATGCCCTTCTGTGACGGGCACGCACTCGGATTGGGCAGCGCTTAGGGACTGCCCCACGAGCCAATGAAGTTCCTGCCGCGCGTGCCCCATTTTAAAAAGAGAAGCTTCACGTCGCACGAGACGAGAGAACGCTGCCATGCGTTGGCGCGCCGAGCTCCATGAGAGGACATCATCGATGCAGAAAGGGCAAAGGCGACTTCGACGCACGTGGAAAGGCGCGGGCCCCTTTGCGATCGCGCTTTTGCCGTGTTGGCTCGTCGCTTGTGGCTTATCGACCAACGGCACCGAGAGCGGCTCTGGCGGAGGCGGGACTGGTGGGGCGGGCGGAACCAATGGCGTATCGGGAGCTGGTGGCGTGGGCGGCTCGACCGCAGATTCGGGTGACGATCTTGGGGGCTCGGGCGGCAGCGCCGGCGCTGCGGCTAGCGGTTCAGTAGATTCGGGTGGCGCCGGACGGGGAGGATCGGCATCGGGCGGCGCGGCCGGCACGGAGGGCACACGCGACGGTGGAAGAGGTGGCCAAAGCGGAGCCGGTCAAGGCGGTGCCGGGCAGGGAGGCGCCGGAGCAAACTCGGGTGGCGCGTCGGGTACTTCCGGTGCACGCGACGGGGGCGGCGCGGGCGGTTCAGCAGGGGCCGGTCGCGAAGGCGGCGCCGATTCTTCGATCACCGACGGCGGGTTGGGGGGCGACGGATCCGCGGGGTTTCGGCCATGCCCCACCAGCGGCGACCCCTGCAGGATCTTGCCTCTCGGCGACTCCATCACATGGGGCATCCAGTACGATGGCGCTTATCGCGTAGAGCTTTTCAGCAAGGCAGTCGCCGCGGGTCAGAAAATCACGTTTACGGGTTCGCTGAGCAATGGCCCGGACATGGTTTCTGGGATGGCGTTTCCCAAGAGCAACGAAGGCCACAGCGGATGGACCATCGCGCAAGTGACGGGTCTCGTCCCCACGCCGGCGTTCGCCACGGCACCTCACATCGTGCTCTTGACGATTGGGACCAACGACATCTATGCGGCGTCTGGCCAATCGACGATGCCCGATCGACTCGGCTCGCTTGTCGACAAGATCATCGAGGCGGCACCGAATGCGTTGCTCCTCGTTGCCAAGATCACACCCCTCTCCAACGCGAACTGGAACCAAACCATCGCCACCTACAACGGCGCGATCCCGGGGATAGTCCAGACGCGCGCCGCAGCAGGCAAACACGTGATGCTGGCCGATATGAACACGGGCTTCACCTCGTCCATGCTGAGCACCGATGGCATCCATCCGAACAAGTCAGGCTACGACTTCATGGGTGACGTCTGGTACGCGGCACTCTCGAATCTGCTTCCCAAGTAGCGCGCCAACCGCGGGCAACGTAAGTCCCCTCGCGCCCAAGGAGAGGTGCGCTGGGCACGGGTCGCGCGCGGCGCACGATACTTGACGTCCGCGCAAGCGCCCCCGAAAGTCGAGAGGATGGCCACGCCTCCGCATCCGACCCTCGCGATGGACGAGAAGGGCGCGCCTTCGGATGATGCGGCTGCGCCGGTCGTTCACCCGGCGGATGACGTCGCGGCGCGAGCGCGAAAGTGGCGCGCGCAGGTTTATCGCGGCGACATGCCCCAGCTGACCGTGCGCGCCGTTTTGACGGGCATGTTGCTCGGCGGGATCATGACGCTCTCCAACCTGTACGTCGGTCTCAAAATCGGCTGGAGCGTCGGCATTACGATCACCTCGTGCATCCTTGCCTACGCGCTCTTTTCGGCGATGAAGCGCGTCGTTCCTGGGCTGCGCCAGCGCGAGTTCACCATTCTCGAAAACAACATGATGGCGTCGGTAGCTTCGGCCGCCGGCCTCATGTCGGCTTCGGTGTTCGTCACCGCGGTTCCCGCGCTCTATTTGACGGTCCGGCAGACGCTGGCGTGGCCGTTGCTCGCCGCCTGGGCCACCGCCGTATCGCTGCTCGGCGTCTTCATGGCCATACCCATGAAGCGGCAGCAGATCGACGTCGAGCAACTGCCCTTTCCGAGCGGTATGGCCACGGCCGAAACGCTGACCGCGCTGCACGAGCGCGGGGATGACGCGGCGGGCAAGGCGTGGGCGCTCGGAGGCGCCGGTCTTTTTGGCGCCCTCGTCAGCTGGTTTCGCGATGCGCATGCCAAATGGATGCCCTTCAACCTTCCCGGCGACCCCTTCGTTCCGTCGTGGAGCTTGGGTGGACAATCGCTGGCGCGTCTTTCGCTCGGCATCGAGCCGTCGGTGATCATGCTCGGCGCCGGCGCGATCGTGGGGATTCGCGTCGGCATCTCGCTCCTCGTTTCGGCGCTCGTCTGTTACGGAGTCGTCGGGCCTCATGTGCTGAACCACGGCTTCGTGGGCCTCGACGTGTATCGGCAAAAATGGGCGCTCTGGCCGGGCGTGGGATTGCTGGTCAGCTCGGGCCTGACCGCTTTTTTTTGGCGCTGGCGCACCATCGTTCGCGCTTTCGCCGGTCTGCGTCGGCATGTGACTGGGCAGAGGGGCGGCGAGCCGTACCCGCTCGCCGATCTCGAGGCTCCGCCCAGCTGGTTCACCATTGGATTTTCGCTGTCCGGCGTCGCTTGCATCGTCATCGGGGCAATGTTTTTTCAGATTTCGGTGTGGATGGGCATCGTGGCCGTCCTCGCGACGTTCTTGCTCGCGCTCGTGGCGTCTCGCGCCACCGGTGAGACCGACTTCACTCCCGTGGCGGCGATGGGCAAGGTCACGCAGCTCGTGTACGGCCTCCTGGCGCCGGGCAACATGACCACCAACCTGATGACAGCGTCCATCACCGGGGGGGCCGCCATCCACACCGCCGATCTCCTCACCGATCTCAAGGCGGGTTACCTTCTCGGCGCGAACCCGCGCAAGCAAGTGCTCGCGCAGATCTTCGGCGTCGCCGCCGGGACGATCTTCGCGGTACCTGCTTACCTCTTGCTCGTTGATCCGGACGAGCTCGGAGGCGACAAGTGGCCCGCGCCGGCGGCGCAAGTATGGGCGGGCGTTGCCAAGATCGTCAGCGGAGGCCTCTCGGCTTTGCCCGCCGGCGCCGCGGTGGGGATCGCCCTCGGCGCGGCCGCGGGCACCGTCCTCGCGCTGATCGAAGAGCTCGTTCCCAAGGCTTACAAGCGGTACACGCTTTCGTCGGCCGCCGTCGGCATCGCTTGGATCGTGCCGGGATGGAACAGCGTTTCTCTGTTCTTGGGCGCGCTACTCGGGTGGGCGCTGAGACGCGCGAACGATCAGAAAGCGGACCGGTACGTGATCCCGGTGGCATCGGGGCTCATCGCCGGCGAGTCGCTCGTCGCCGTGCTCATCGCGGCGCTGGTTGCTCTGCGCCTGCTTTAGACGGGCCCGTGGCCGGGCACGTGCCCGGGGCCGAGCCCCCCCGCGGGCGTCAAAAGCGCTATCGTACGTCGGCCATGCCCCGCGACGACGAGACCAGCGAAGACAGCTTGCGTGCCCCGGTGCATCGGATGGCGAGCGAGCCGGGCGTCGTCGTCATCTTTGCCGCCGGTCGCCCGGCCGCGGTACCGCTCAAAATCGGAGCCGGCGGCCTCGAGATCGGCAGGGGGACTCCGGCCGGCATGCTCGAAGACGACGACCGCATCTCGCGCAAGCACGTGCAATTGCGGCGGACGGATGGGGGCTGGAGCATCACCGATCTCGAAAGTCGCAACGGAACGTTCGTGGAGGGCAAACAGCTCACCTCGAGCAGCGCGTTCCCCTCGCCGACGTTGGTGCGCATCGGGCGCAGTCTTTGCTGGGCGGTCGATGATGTCCTTCCGTTTTTTGGCGACGCCCCCAGCGGGAGCCGGCTCGAGGGGCCCATCCTCGGCGGTCGGATGCGTCGCGTGTGGGGTGAAATCGCGCTCGCCGGCCGGGCTGGCGATACGCTCTACCTGCGGGGAGAGAGTGGATCGGGCAAGGAATTGGCCGCGCGCGCCTACCACGAGGCTCACTTCGGCGCGGTGTCGTCGGCGCCATTCGTGGCCGTCAATTGCGCGGCCGTCCCGGAAGGGCTCGCCGAGCGGCTGCTCTTCGGTGCGCGCAAAGGGGCCTATTCCGGGGCCACCGCGGACGCTGAAGGGTACGTGCAAGCGGCCGACGGCGGAACGCTTTTTCTCGACGAGATCGCGGAGCTCGACCCGCAGGTCCAAGCCAAGCTGCTCCGCGTGCTCGAGACCCGTGAAGTGCTGCCGCTCGGAGCTGCCCGTTCGCGCAAGGTCGAGATTCGCATCTGCGCCGCGAGTCACAAGAGCTTGCGCGACGAGGTCCGGGCCGGGCGATTCCGCGAGGATCTCTACTTTCGTATCGGTCGACCGGAGGTGGTCGTGCCGCCGCTGCGCGAACGGCTCGACGAGATCCCGTGGCTCGTCGCGCGCGACCTTTTGGCCGTCGATGCGCGGCTCGGCGCCTCCGTGACGCTGATCGAATCGTGCGCGCTCGCCGCCTGGCCCGGCAACGTACGCGAGCTTTTGCGCGAGATACGCCGCGCCGCTCACCGTGCGCTCGAAGAGGGCGTCACCGTCGTGCAGCCGCATCATCTGGCCGCCGAAGCGGGCGCGCCTCTCGGCCCGAGCATTTCCGGGCCTCCTGCGGACGGCGGCAAGGGGTCGGCCGGGGGGCAAACGAGCGCGCCTCCTGCGGCAAAATCGGCGACCGCCTGGAGCGACGAGCAGATCATCAAGGCGCTCGCCGACAACGCCGGAAACGTCCGGGGCACGGCCCGTGCTCTCGGAATGCACCGCAACCAATTGCGCCGGTGGCTCGAGAAACACCCCGAAGTGACGGCGGATCCGAACGATCCCTCATCGCCGTCGGATGACTCGTGACGTGATCCTCAGTCGGGAGGGGGTACGGCCGCTCTCACCTCGCGTTCCGCCGTCGCGCTGCCGATCGTCACGACAATGGCGCCATCGGGATTGCGAACAATGGGTTCGAGCGGGTTGACTTGCTCGAGGACGGGACCGACGCACGCGCCTTGGCCGGTGGGCTTCGCGTCGGGGGTCGCCTGTACGACGATGAGCCCCAGGCGTCCGCAGGACGCGGTCCCCTCGTAAAGGCCGCTGATCGTTCGTTCGCTGATCGCCGTGGCATGAAATGGGCGCGAATTCGCGTCGCCCATGTCGATCGTGCCGGAGACCTCCGCGTCGGCCACCGTCCCTTGGAGCACCCATCTTTCCGTCGGCGAGCTCGGCAAGCTGAGCTTGTGCGCGGTGTCGATGTCGCTCGTGACCCAGCGGGTCATCGTCTCGTACGTCGTCGCTCCGCCGCAGAAGAAGAGGCGCGCGTGATGCTCGGTGGCGATGATCCCGAGCCGCACGTCGGTACCGGTCAGCTCTCCGGTGTAAATTCGCGCGGCCGGGCTCGATGGGGGGCCATCGCCACAAGCGAACGTCGAGACGACAAGGGCGGCGGCAAAGACGCTAGTGAGTTTGATGCGAAAAAAAGAGGTCGTTCCCATGGGGGGATGTAGATAGCAAATCCGGGGCCAGGGTGGACCCTAGGATCGGGCCGAGCGGTCCTTTCGCTGCGCTCCGTGGTACTTGTGCAGCGAGCTTCCGATGCGCGAAGGGGACATCGTCGCCAACCGGTATCGAATTCGGCGCCAGGCTGGGGCGGGGGGGATGGGCACCGTGTACGAAGCCTTCGACACCGTCGAGGGTGCGCCGGTCGCACTGAAGACGTGGCGAGCCGCGCCGGACACCGAACCGCGCGCGCGATCGCGGCTCTGGCGCGAGGCGCATGCCCTCGCCGAGCTGCGCCACCCCACCATCGTGCGCTATGTCGACCACGGTACGACCGCCGATCAGGGGCCGTATCTGGCAATGGATTGGATCGCGGGCCAGACGCTGGGCGATCACCTGCAAACGAGCGGGCTGCGCCCTGACGAAGCGCTGCGTCTGACGAAGCGGCTCGCGGAAGGGCTCGCCGCCATGCACACCGCGGGAGTCGTGCATCGCGATCTCAAACCGAGCAACGTGATGCTCGCCGGCGGTGACGTCGAGCGAGCGATCATCGTCGATTTCGGCGTGGCGCGCGTTGCTCACCTTGCGGACGCCAGCGCCGGCGGAGAGCGGGGGGGCCACCTCGGCACCGCGCGTTACATGGCCCCGGAGCAGATCCGCAACGCGCGCACGGTCGACGGAAGGGCGGATGTGTTCGCGCTGGGGTGCATCCTCTTCGAGGCGCTCACCGGACGTCCCGCTTTCGAAGGAATCGATCCGGTGATCGTGCTCGCGCGCATTCTCTTCGAGCCGCTTCCCATCCCGAGCGTGGTGCGCCCGGACCTGCCCGCTTCCGTCGATGGATTGGTCCTTTCCATGCTGGCCCGAGAGCTCGACCGGCGTCCTCAGGCTGCCGCCTTGGCGGATCTCGTCGCCGCCGCAGAAGCATCGGCCGGTACGGGTGTGATGGCGCGGCTCGGCGCTTCGCCCGTCGACGGCACGCGCGAGGGGGCCGAGCTCGAGCTCACATCGGCTGCAGAGTCGCGCATCGATCGGCTGGCTCCGCTGTCGCGCCAGATCACGCGCCGCGCTGTCCAGGGTGACGCGGCCGCCGCGCTGCCCACCGCGTCGGGGGTGTTCCTCGGGCGCGACGAAGAACGTCGCCATCTTGCCGCTCTCCTTCGCACCGGCACACGCGTCGTGACGGTGTGGGGGAGCCCTGGCATCGGCAAGACGCGCCTCATCGTGGAAACGGTGCGGCGGATCGCCGCCGAGGGAGACCTGCCATGGGACGAAATCGTCTTCGGCGATCTCGCCGATGCGCGCGACGCCGACGACGTCGTCCGCATTGTCGCGCGCGACGCGGGCGTTGCCCTCGACTCGTCGGTCGCACCGGAGGTGGCGCTCGGCAACGCGCTCGGCAAGCTCGGGCGCGTGCTGCTCGTGGTCGACCCCGTCGACCACATCGCTGCGCCGCTCGCGGCAGCGCTGGTCGCCTGGAATCAGGCCGCGCCCGGGCTGCAGGTGATCGCGGCTTCCCGCGGCCGATGGCGGCTACCCGGTGCGATCGCCATCGAGGTGGGCCCGCTGACGCTAACGCGGCAAGACGGCGAACCTTCCGCGGCGGCAAGCCTCTTTTTGGATCGCGCTTGCCAGCAATGGCCTCCGGCCGAACGCGCGGCGCTCGGCGCACGAGGGCCGCTCGCCGCAAGGGCCGAGCAGCTCGTCGCGGCTCTAGACGGCATTCCGCTCGCGATCGAGCTTTACGCGGCGCGATTGCCCGTGCTCGGGATGGACGCGCTCTTGGCGCGCACGCCCGGTCGACCGGACAGCGAAGCCACACTCGACGCGAGCGAGGGCGCCATGACGCGCGCCGTGGCGTGGTCGTGGAACCTGCTCACGCCGGTGGAGCAGCGCGCGTTTGCGCAATGTGCGGTTTTTCGCGGAGGCTTCACCGCCGAGGCGGCCGAGCAAGTCGTGCTTTCCGACGGCGGGCCACCCCCGCTCGATCTCCTTCAATCGCTGCGCGAAAAGTCGCTTCTTTCGTCGTGGGCCGTCGATGCGATGAGCGAGGTACGCCTCACGATGTTCGCCTCGATTCGCGAGTTTGCGTGGCGAATGCTCAAGGGTGCGCCCGATTTCGTAGAAACGCTGCGTCGGCACGCGCACTACTATGCACAGGCGCTCGCTCCCGGCCCGAATGGGGTCCCCGTCGAGGCGACGGCGCGCGTCGAGCGCGAAGCCGATAACCTGTTCGCCGCCGCTGAGTTTTCGCTCGGCGAAGAAGGCGGCGACGTCGCTGTCGGGTTAGCTTCCTTGATGGCGCTCGAGCCGGCCATGGTCGCGCGCGGCGCGGTCGGAAGCTACCGCGGGCTCCTCGATCGCGCCGTGCAAGTGGCGGCGATACCGGGTGCACCACGACAAACCGAGCTGCTCAGCGCGCGCGTGCGCCAGATCCGTGCGCGCCTCGACGCGCCGCGCGGCCGCGCCGATAGCGCGCAAGAGGATCTCGCCCTTTGTTTGCAGCTTGCCGAGCGCGAAGGCGACGCGCATTGGCGCGGAGGCATCGAGCTCGACCTCGGCGTCGTGCACCATCTGCGACGTGAGCTCGGCACGGCGCGGCAGCGCTACGAGACGGCGCTCGAGCAGCTCCGCGCGGCGGACGATCCGCGCGCGGAAGGCCGCTGCATCGGCAATCTTGGAGCTCTCTACCATGACGAAGGCGATTTTCCCGCTGCTGCGCGGTGCTATCGGCAAGCCATCGCGCTCTTCGAGGACGCGGGCGACGCGAGACAACGCGCCAATTGCATCGGCAACCTTGCCGTGCTCGAGCAGGAGCTCGGCCAGCACGACGTCGCGCGGGGACTCTACGAGCGCGCCGTTCAGCTGCTCGAATCGATCGGTGACGCCCGCCTCTTGGCGATCACGCTCGGCAACTTCGGCGTGCTCGAGCTGGAGATGGGTCGCGCCGAACCTGCCCTCGCCGCGCACGAGCGAAGCTTGGCCCTTCTCGCCGGCAGCGGCGATCGGCGTTCAGAGGCACTTTGCCTGGGACGCCTGGCAGCGGCGCTGGCTCTCCTCGGCAGGGTCGACGAAGCCGAAGCGAAGCTCGCCCGCGGCGAGCGGCTCGCGCCGCGCGATGACGTGCTCGCCCGCGCGATCGTGCGACTCCAGGGAGCGTTCGTAGCGTTGGAGCGCACGCAGGAACGGGCGCCGGTAGAGCGCGAGATCGAGCGCGTTCGTCGTGTGAACACCGCGGGTCGGTCGCTCTGCGATCAATCCGACGACATTCGGTCTACCGTGCGCATTCTCGAATCGGCGCTCGCGCAAACGGCGGCATCTCGGCGCGGCTGATGCCGCGCCTCGCAGTCTGACCGATGCGCGCCTCGTGGTGACGTCGATCAGGATCGCACGATGGTCGGCTCGCCCTTGTGGGGGCGCAGTCGCGAGGCGATGGGGTGCACCGCCATGCGCGGCAGCCCGCGCAGGAACGAAACGGAGAGCGCGGCCCAGTCGAAGTAATCACGCCAGAGCGTGATGCGCCCCTCGCGCACCTCGAACGTTCCGCATACCCACGGGGCAAGTCGTAACCCACCCCGCTCGATCACGTCGGTGCGCTCGGTGAGCACGAACGGTCCATCCGAGGCGATGTGGTGGATTTGAACTTCGAACCGGTCGATGACCTTTTCGAAGAAGCGCATCTGCTTTTCGAACTCACGCGCTCCCCGCGCGGGGGGCAGCGGAATGTTCTGATAGACGACGTCGGCGCTCACGTAGGAGAGCGCTCGATCGAGGTTTCGGTCTTCGAGGCTGCGGAGAAAAGCGCGGACGGTCTCGATTTCGTTCATGGTCGCGACACGGTAACACGGCGCTCCGGCGTCGTGGAAAGCCACGCTTCCTTGATCGCGCGCCGCGCGAGCGTCTCATCGCCCACGATCGAAAGTACGCCGTCGCCGGTGCATGTGCGCAGCGCGGACAGAACATCACCCGTATCAGGCGATGCCAGCACCTCGGGAACATTGTCGATGCTCTGCAAGCTCCACCCGTGTTTCCCTGCGTCGAGCGCGTGCGTCACCCAGTCCGCCGTGAGGCTGCTCCGGGCGCAGGATACGGCAATGACGGCCATGAGAAAGAGCGCCACCCGGGCGAGGCGCTCGCGCGGGCGGCGCGTTGTCGTGGGAGGCACAGGCGTTGCGGCAGAAAACGGCTATTTTGCCTCATCGTCCATACGTGTCGCGAGTCTCGTGCGCGTGTCGCCGCATTGCGCGTAACGTTCGCTGATAGATCGTTGCGACAGCGAGAGCGCACATCGCGTGACATGGAAAACCGCAACCCCCGCGTCGTACGGACCGCGGGGGCAACGATGTATGCAGATTGGAATCAGGTTATCGCTGTAGGTAATTGGCTCGGCTCAGAACGATGCGGGACAGAGCGAGCCGCCGGCGGCCCCCGGCTCGGGGATGGCGGGGTAGGCCGCGTCTTCGTCGATCGAGAGAAGGTATTGCACGAGGCTATTCACCTTCGCTTTGACGACGACGGGGTCGGTCTCGGTCAAGAAGTTCGGCGCGAGCGCATGCGTGTGCACGGAGAACGTCGACGAGAAGAGCGCTTCCAACGTGCGCGCATTGCCGGCGTGCAGGTAGGGAGCACCGGTGGCGAGCCCGAGAAGCGAGGGCACGTTGTAGCCGCGTCCTTCGCCCACAGGATTACCATCGCCCTGCGCCGTGGTGGTCATGTCGACGCGCAGCTCGGCGATGCCGACGCCCGGCTCGGCGACGTTGAAGGTGTCGACGGGCCGAATGGTGCAGAGGATCTGGTCGAAGGCCGCCGCGTTGCCACCCGCGAAGCGGAGCAGCTGGTTGGCCGGTTCGCGTGCCGGTAGGAGAGCCGTGGGAAAGCCCGCCGGGACGGCGAACGGCGTGATGGCGAGAGCGGCGTTGGTGGCAGTGCCCGAAGTATAGAAGCGCCGGGAGATGGTCCACTTCTCGCCGCCGTGGCAGCCCTGGCACGCGCCGCCCCAGTTGAAGAGCGTTTTTCCTTCCGCGACTTTGTTGGCATCGAGGTTCGATGGACCGCGCGGCGAGCGAATGCTCTGCATGTATTTCTCGATGTCGCCCCAGTCGTTCAACTTGGAGGGCGCGGCCAGGCCGAGCGGATTGGCGGGGTCAGCCGCTTGCGTGGCCGACCCACTCAGGTTGCCGTGCCCCAAGCCGACGATGTCGATGCGATCGCCGGTGGCCGGCGGAACGCTCACCGCCGAAACAATCGCTCCCACGCCGCCCGAAACGCCGCGTGTGTTGAGCTCGAAATCCGCGACGTCGTCGAAGATGCTCGTCCAGTTGAAGATGCGCTGATCTTCGGCGTGCTTCGAGGCAAAGCTGCCGTCGAGGCTCGTTGCCTGGCGCGGTCCGCGCGCGAAGTACCACGTCACGTTGTCGGTAAGGCCTTCGGAGTGGCACGACTGGCACGCGCCCCAGCCCTGCCCGCGCAGCGACCAGCGTGCGAGACCGGTGTTGAAGAAGCGCTTTCCGCGTAGCGCCCGGTCGGCGTCCGTGCCGGCTTGAGGCTGGGCGGTGGTCGGAACCACGCTGGCGTTGGTTGGGCCCCCCGCCACGGCTTGGGTGTTGAAGTCGAGCAGCGTCGCGTTGCGACTCACGTCATTGGCGACAATCGCTGCTTTCTTTTCGAGCGCGGCCAGCCCGATCCCAATGGGCGCCTTGCCCGCTTTGGCGGCATCGATGCCGGCCGGAGCAAGATCGATGAAGGCGTTGGTCGACGCGCCGACTTCGACGAGCGCTCCCGTCGCCGGGTCCACGCGCACCCGGAACACGGCGTCGGCTCCGTTGGCGGTCAGGTAACCCACCGCCGAGCCAGGTACGAAGCCGATGTCGCTCGCGAAGAGCGGGTAGCGGCGCGAGGCTTGCGCCGTGTTGCTGGCGGCAAAGAGCGCGTCGAATCGCGCGTTGAGCGACTGCGACGCGCTGGGCACCTCCGTATCGGTACGCGTATCGATGACCGAAACGAGCGGGGCCGTCGTGGTTTTCACACTGGACACGTCAACGCAGAGCGCGCTGGCGGCACCGGCGAAGGGAAGAGCGCACACCGGTTCGACCAGATTGAGCGCCGCACAATCGGCAACATCGGTACACGCGGTGGTGGTCGCCTTGACGCCGAGGGGGCCTTTCGGTGATGCGCACACCGAGACGACGTAGGCGAAATAGCCATTCACGGCGATCGATTGGACCTGGTTCGGATAGCAACCCGCGGTCACCCCCTTGTCGTCTTTGAATCCCATGTCGGCGAGGGGGCCGAGGCGAATGGTTTGCACGGCATGATCAGCGAGGGCGACTTTGTAGACGATGCCCACCTTGCGCGTATCGGAGTTGCTTCCGTCGGCGAGCTCGGCTTCGATCTGTTGCCCGAAATACTCGGTCACGTAGAGCGACTCGTCCTTGTCGTCGTCGTCGGCGTCGTTGGTGATCACCAGCGATCGCGGGTGTGCAAGCGCCGGGCGGGGCGCGACCTCGCCGAGGTAGCCTGTTTTGACGAGGGCTGCGTTCAAATCGATGGTCGCGACGACGCTCAACGTCGTCGTGTCGATCGCGCTCACCGTCCCATCGATCCAGTTCGTGACGTAAGCGCGCCGGCCGGTGGGGCTCAGCGCTATCGCCGTCGGTTCGGAGCCGACCGAGACGGTCCCATCGACGACCGGCTGCGTGTGCAAATAGCGAATCCTCGCGACCTTCTGGTCTTTTTTCAACACCACGTAGGCGGTGTCGTTGTCGGGGGCAATCACGGCCTGCCACGGTTCGGAACCCGCACCGAGCAGAACTTCGCGTGTGAGCTGCAGGGTGGGAGGCTGGCTCGTCGGATATTGCAGCGCGAGGACCGTCACCGATCCCACATCGCGGTTGACGACGACGGCGGTGGCGTCGTCGGGCGAGAGGGCAGCGGCGCTCCCGCGGCTCGGCTGTTTGAGAGGGGGAGGGGGAGGTGTCGCATCCGTACCAGCGTCGCCATAGCCGCCCGCGGCGCCGCCCGTGCCGGCGTAACCACCTGCGCCACCGGTTCCGGCGTATCCACCGGTTCCTGCATAGCCGCCGCTGGCGCCGGAACCTGCGTAGCCGCCGGCTCCGCCGCTCCCCGCGGTCGCTCCACCCGTCCCGCCGGTCGCACCTCCAGTCGCGCCCGACGCGCCACCCGATCCCGTCGGCGATCCTGCGGCGCCGCCCGTATGCGATCCGGCGTAGCCGCCCGATCCGCTGCCAGCACCCGTGCCGGTGGGACCGCCGTCCGCACCGCCCGACGTGTCTTTGCTGAATGGGTCGCACGCGAGAAGCGCGAGCGACACCGTGGAATAGACGAGGGTTCGTCGAATGGACATGGGCATCCTCATAAGGCGAGCGCAGGGCTCGGGTTGACGCTGTGGGAGCGCAGTTGTTGAGCGCTTAACAGCAACGTGCGTGCCGTCGTGTCGGCGCGGTCGAGCGTGGCCCTCGCGGTCGGCGGCAGACGCACGCGCTTTCGCGCTACCGCGGCTCACACGCTTGAAAAAACGTCATCAATCGAGCAGGGGCGCGCGCGTCGCGGATGCGCCACGACTGGGCACCGGGCTGGGCACGCTACCGGGCACCGTGCCCAAGCGATGATGGAGCGGGAGCGCGCCTCATTCCCGTATCGCGGCGCCGAGCGCGGGGCCCACGTGCGGAAGTTGGGCTTTCGTCGGCGCGGGTCTCAACCTCGCCCGCCAGGTGCTAAGACGGTGCGGCGATCCATGAGCCTACCCCGCTTCGTTCTCCACTACGCTCCGCGCTCGCGCGCGTTTCGCATCCTTTGGCTCCTCGAGGAGGCCCGAGTTCCGTACGAGCTCGCGGTGTATGACCTGCAAAAGGGCACCCACAAGGACCGCGCGTACCTCGCCGTCAACCCCGACGGCAAAGTCCCCGCGCTCGTCGATCGCGGTCCCAACGGTGATTGGTCGGTGATCATCACGGAAAGCGCCGCCATCTCGACGTACATCGCCGATGCTTGCCCCGAAGCGGCTCTCGCTCCCGCGCTCTCGTCGCCCGATCGCGGTCCGTACCTGACGTGGCTCATCTACTGCTCGGCGGCCCTCGAGCCGGCGTTCGCCGATTTCATGTTTCCGCGCCAAAAAGAGGCCCCGCGCAGCGCCGTTGGTTGGCCGAGCTACGACGCCACGCTCGGTCGCATCGAGCGCGCCGTGGAACGTGGACCGTGGCTGCTCGGTGAGCACTTCACCGCCGCGGACGTCATGCTCGGCGCGATGCTGCAGTGGCTGAATGCATGGGGGAAGCTACCCCCCAGCAAAGCGATCGAACGCTACTTGGGATCGCTGGACCAGCGCGACGGCCTCTTGCGAGCACAAGCCAAAGAGGCGGAAATCTCCAGCCGTCCCGCGTAGCTGGTCCATGCTGTCGCGCAGCGGGTGGCCCCGGTCGCGCCTGGGCACGCCCGGCATTTCTAGCCGATCGCAAAAACAACGGTCACACCGCAGCGGCTCGCCGCTAGTACGTCTTAGGAGGTTCATGATGCTTCAAACGATCCGCGCTCACTGGTCCAAAATTTCCGCTGGAATGCTGCTCGCTGCCGCGCTCGGTGTGGGGGGCACGCAGCTTTACCGACACTTCGCCGGCGACTGCTGTCAGGCCGGTGCGGCGTGCTGTTTCCCCGGTTCTCCGTGCTGCCATGCTCGGCGCGTCGCAGCGCGGTAGACTTTCGCTCCGGTGCGCGATCCGACGGAAGAGGAGCTCGATGCCTGCATGGCACGCCTCGCACAAGGCGAGCGCGCGGCGTTCGATCCGCTTTTTCGAGCCCTCTATCCGCGCGCGATGCGCCTCGCTCGCCGCGAGCTCGCCTCTGATCGCGCCGCCGATGCCGCTCAATCGGTGCTCATGAAAGTGTTCGCGCGCGCGGGAGAATTCCAAGCCGGCAAGCCGGTGCTCCCGTGGTTTTATGCGATGGCTGCGAGCGAGCTGCGCACCCTGCGCCGCCGCGGGGCCGCCGAGCGCTCTCGTGAGGCCGCCGAGACACTCGCCGCCGATCTGCCCGGCCCCGACGATCCGGAAGGGGAGCTCGTTCTTCGCGAGCTGAAAGACAGTCTCGCGCGCGCCATCGCCTCGCTCGACGACGACAGCGCGCTCGCCATCGCGTCGATGTTGCACGGCGCCGAGCGTCCCTGCGTGACCGCGACGGCGTTTCGCAAACGGGTTTCGCGGGCCTATGCCCGCCTCAGGTGGTTGCTCGGAGTCTTCGATGGACAGTAGCTGGAACACCACGTACCGCGCCGCGCGCCGACAATACGAGCTCGGTCGTCTGAGGGACGCCGTGGCCCGAGCAGCCGTCGTGGTGCTGCTCGTGGCCGCGGTCACGGGTTTCACCATCGGAAAGTCGGCGCTCGTCTGGCTACCGCTCACGTTCGCAGTCGCAGTCTTCACCGAGTGGCAAGGCCGCGTTTGGATGAAAGGCGCTCGGCGCGGGCTCGGCGCGGGTTTTGTCGCGCTCGTGCTCCCACTTTCGATTTTGCGTCCATGCTGCGCGGCCGATCGCATGGCCGCGCTTTCCGCAAGCTGCTGCACGATGCCGTCGGTTTGCTGGGTGGCCGGCGGCGCGCTAGGTCTCGCGCTTTCCGTCGTATTGCCGAAAGACGCCGGCGGCCGTCGCTGGGAAGCCGCCCTCGGCACGCTGCTCGGCGTCACCTCGGTGACGGTGGTGCGTTGCTCGGGCTTGTTTCTCGCCGAAGCGGCGGGATTGCTGGGTGGCGTTTTGGCGGGCGTGATCGCGGCGAGTCTCGCTCGCGCGCTGCTCGACCGAACACGACTGACGGTCTAAGCCCGTCGGAGGGCTGCTCGCGCTCAGCCCCGTTGTCGCAGGCCCGAGGGCAGGCGCGGCGAAGAGAGAAGCTCGCCGAACACCTGCCAGCGTTTGGCGAGATCACCGGGCGGCGCCAGCGATTCGACGTGGGCGCGCACCAGATCTTTGCCGAGGTTGTAGTTGATGACGTACGAGCGGTACTTGTCGATGAAGCGTACGCGCTGGAGCGCGCGTTCGGCGGTGGCCAACGCGAATTTCTGGAGCCAGGCCGCTGTCTGCTCGAAGGTGAGCGAGCCTTCGAGATAACGCCGCGCCGCCTCGTTGTCCGCATAAGCAAGCTTCTCCAAGAGAGCGAGCACGCGGTAATACTCTTCGGCTCGCGCCGCCGGAATTCCAGCCAACGGAAAGAGGTTTTCCTTTTCCCAGATGACGCGCTCCTCTTTGGAGAAGAGCACGTCGACGCCGTAGTTGGCGCTGCCCTCGGCGATGAGCGATTGCGGGCTGTAAAGCGGATAAACGGAAAACTCGACCCAGCCCCGATCGTGCACGAGGTTCTTCTCCAAGAGCACGTTGTACACGTGGTGCCCCGGGTACCCTTCGTGTCCCGCGAGGTCGAGCGCACGGTCGATGTAGATAGGCAGGTCGGTGTTGACCTGAATCCGACTGCGGTAGTTACCCTGGTACCAGTTGTACCCGCTCCACGGTTTGTCGGTCACGTACTCGACGGTGAAGGTCTCCTCGGGCGGAAGTTGGATGTGCGCGAGCGTGCGCGCCCGAGCAAGGTCGATGGCTTTGCGGAAGACGGCGTCGAGCTTGTCCGGCGCGACCACGAAGTCTTTGCGGAAGGCTTGGTAGCGGTCGACGAGCGTGCCTTGTCCGGGGGGCAGTGCCTTGTCGAGATCGGCGACGACGCTCGCGAAATAGTCGTCGTCGTGGTGAGGCGCCACCGCGTCGTAAAGTGCCTTCGATTCCTCATCGAACGACATTTTGGCGCCCGACAACATCGCGACGCGGGCGAGAAGGGCCTTGAGCTGGTGGACTTGGTAAGACTGCCGCAGTCGGCTGAGCTCCTCGGTGGGGCGCGCCTTCTCGACTTCGGCGAGCACCAAGGTCGCCTCGGCGCGGATTTGGTCGAGCCCTTTTCGCGCCGTCTTGGCTTCGTCGCGCCATGCGGAGGGGCCATAAAAGGCGTCCACGTAATCGCCGTCGCGTTCACCGAGCGCGAGGACGAGCTTGGCGTAGCGTTCGCCGGCGGCGTCGAGGATGGCGCCGGGGGACGGCTGGGCAGAAGAGGGCGAGGCGGGTTTGGTGGTCACGGTCGATGTGCCTTTGGCACATCCTGCCGCAAAGAGCGCGGCCGTGACGAAAGCTTCGGCTATTTTCATCAACGGGAGCTCCTCGGCTCTTCGCCGGAGTCCCGTACTAGCACGCCGGTCCGAAAGCGCGCGAGGGCTGGGCCTCTCGCGCGCTTCGGTCAGCGAGACGTTATTTTAGAACGAGGCGCCGAGGCTCAAATAGAACCACGGAATCACGCCGAAGGCCGACGGGTCGGTCGAGGAAAGCGAGACGCCCTTGCCCATGAGCGCCATCGCGCCGATGCGGAAGTTGAAGCCGGCGCCCTCGACCGGGTGAATTCGGTAACCGACCATGGCGTTACCGAGCGCGCCAAAGCCCGAGCCCGAGGAGCTCGCGCCGACGCCGCTGGCCGAGCCGCTGGCGCTCATCAACGTGGTACCGCCGCCGAGCTCGAGCGCGTGTTTGCCGCTGCGAACACCGAGGTAGCTGGCGGTGATGGGGAAGGTCATGAACGTCGCGCTGGCGCTGGACGTCTGGCCACCCGAGGTCGCGCTGGCGCCGAAGGACATGTAGCTGAAGCCGGCGCGCACCGCGACTTCGTCGGCGACCATGCGTTCGTAGTTGAGCGAGTACGCGAGACCGGCTCCGAGGCCCTCGGCGTAGATCGAGTTCTCGGCGAGTTTCGGTTCGGCGCGGGGCGTGGAAGCCGGGGGCGTCGCGACGTCGACGGGACGAGCGGTGGGCTGGATCGACATGGGCGCCGTTGCGCCTTTGGCGGGCGGAGCAGCGTCCGCGTGAGTCGTAGAAGCCAATACGAGAGCGCAGGTTCCGGCGGTCATGAGAGCGAGTTGGACTTTGATCATTCGATCCTCCGTCCAGGATTGACGGCGGACTCGTCCATTCATTGAATGCCGAACGCATTTTTTATGTGGGAAAAGCAGCCGAATTCGGGCAGACGTGGGTGCCCCTGCCGAAGGCGCACCGTTGTAGTAGAGTGCCGCCCCCCACCGCTTAGCGGTCGCGCGATGCGGCCAAGGACGACCCGATGAGCTCTCGAGACATCACGCGCTTCATCTCTTCGATCTGGGACGAGCAGATCGTTCCGCGTCTCGTCGAGTACATCAAGATTCCCAATCAATCGCCCATGTTCGACGCGAAGTGGGCCGAGCACGGGTACATGGATCAGGCGGTGGCGCTGATGGAGCAATGGGCGCGCGCCCAGCCGATAGCGGGGATGAAGCTCGAAGTCGTGCGTCTCCCCGGGCGTACACCGCTCATCTTCATCGACATCCCCGGTAAGGGGGACGACTGCGTGCTCCTCTATGGCCATCTCGACAAGCAGCCGGAAATGACCGGCTGGTCCGATCATCTCGGCCCGTGGAAGCCCGTCTTGGAAGGCGATCGCCTCTACGGTCGCGGCGCCGCCGACGACGGCTATGCCATTTTCGGATCGCTCTCGGCGATCGCAGCGCTCCAGGCCGAAGGTACTCCTCATTCGCGCTGCGTCGTCATGATCGAGGCGTGCGAAGAATCCGGCAGCTACGATCTCCCTTATTATGTCGACCACCTCGCGGCGCGCATCGGCCAGCCTTCGCTCGTCGTGTGCCTCGATTCCGGGTGCGGCAACTACGATCAGCTCTGGCTCACCACGTCGCTGCGAGGAATGACGGGCGGCAATCTCACCGTCAAGGTGCTCGACGAAGGCGTGCACTCCGGTGACGCGTCCGGCATCGTGCCATCGAGCTTTCGCATTTTGCGTCAGGTCCTCTCGCGACTCGAAGACGAGGTGACCGGCGCCATCAAACCGCGCGAGCTTTACGTCGACATTCCCGCGCAGCGCGTGGAGCAAGCGAAGATCACGGCCAAGGTGCTGGGCGATGCCGTCTATTCGAAGTTTCCGCTCGCCGAAGGCATGCGCCCCGTGGTGTCGGACGTCGCCGAGCTCGTGCTGAACCGCACCTGGCGCCCCTCGCTTGCGATAACCGGCGTCGGCGGCCTTCCCTCGCTCGACTCGGCGGGCAATGTCATGCGCCCCTCCACGTCGCTGAAGCTCTCGATTCGCCTGCCCCCGGTGCTCGATGCTGCCAAGGCCGGCGCCCTCGTGAAGCAGCTACTCGAAAAGGATCCGCCTTACGGCGCCAAAGTGCAATTCGAGCTCGAGAAGGCATCCGGCGGATGGAACGCGCCCGCGCTTTCGCCCTGGCTCGAGCGCTCCGTCGACGAAGCGTCGCGCGCCTACTTCGGCGCTCCTCCCGCCTACAACGGCGAAGGGGGTTCGATCCCCTTCATGGGGATGCTCGGCGAGAAATTTCCGCGCGCGCAGTTTCTCATTACCGGTGTGCTCGGTCCGCATTCCAATGCACACGGGCCGAATGAGTTTCTGCATATCCCCACCGGCAAGAAGCTCTCGATGTGCGTCGCCAAGGTGGTCGCCGATCACTACGGCGCTGGTATGGGCAAAGGGCCTGCCTAGTCGCTCCCCGCGTCGCGCGGGCACTTGCCGAGCACGTAGTTGGCGCGGCACTCGCATTTGCAGAATGCCTCGTCGGCACTGCCGGGAACGCAGGTCGGATAGAGCAGCAAGCTGATAGCGCCCGACTGCAAGTCTTCGCTCCCGATCGACGTCATGCTGATGGCGAACTCGAGCGGGCGGTCGACGATGTCCATGGGATCGTAGTCGGGGCAGAGAGGGACATGCGCGACTTGCGTGCGCGTACGAAGGTCGGGCTGCATCGTGCCCTCCTCTCCCGGCACGGGCACCATTTTCACGGAGCGCGCTTCCTCCGCCACGATGAAAGGCGTGTCCGGGTACCGTACGCGCACGCGCAAAATCGCCGTGTCGCCGACGAGGTTTTTCACCTTGGCAGCGACGAGCACGACGTGACCACCTTGAGGAGCGGGCCAAAGGTCGATCCGATCACCTTCGCCCAACATGCGTAGTGGCATGTCTTCTTGCGTGAACTGCGCCGGCAAAAGGACGAGACCGCGCAGTGCGTCATCGTCTTCAGAAGCGTCGCTCGAGGCGGCGTCATGCTCGCTGCGATCGGGCATCGTGCTCGCGTCGGCCGCGTTTCTGCCGTTATCGCGCGCAGCATCTGCGCCGGCTTCGTCGTCGCCGGGAGCGCAACCGATCGCAAAACCAATGAGGCCGAAGGCGATGA
>Ga0193706_1000164_pt1 | contig 46997 bp, 48 predicted proteins | sample U3c1metaG_FD_160130 | JGI IMG/M metagenome (GOLD analysis project Ga0193706, IMG submission 160130) | Soil microbial communities from a riparian zone of the East river system, Colorado, United States - U3c1 | ecosystem: Environmental > Terrestrial > Soil > Riparian zone | place: USA: East River... | reverse complement strand
ACCAGGTTACCGACTTCAGGCAAACTCCGAAGACCGTTACGGTTAACTCGGCAGTCAGTGTGCGGGGGATAAACTTCGTACGCGAGAGGGAAACAACCCAGACCATCAGCTAAGGACCCTAAGTGCTAGCTAAGTGGCAAACGATGTCCGAATGCAGAGACAACCAAGAGGTTGGCTTAGAAGCAGCCACCCTTGAAAGAGTGCGTAACAGCTCACTGGTCAAGTGTTCGGGCGCGGATAATTCAACGGGGCTCAAGCTAGCCTCCGAAGCTATGGGTGTGCAGGCCTGCGGGCTCTGTACGCGGTAGGAGAGCGTTCCAATTGCGTGAAGCGGCGTCGTAAGGCTCCGTGGAGCGATTGGAAGTGAGAATGCCGGCATGAGTAACGAAAGTGGGGTGAGAATCCCCACCACCGATTGTCCAAGGTTTCCTGAGTAAAGTTCGTCTGCTCAGGGTTAGTCGGGACCTAAGGCGAGGCCGAAAGGCGTAGCCGATGGCCAACAGGTTGATATTCCTGTACCACGTCGTTTCCGTTATGACCGATGGGGGGACGGGGAAAGGTAAGGGAACCCAGGCGATGGTAGTCCTGGGGCAAGCACGTAGCTAGTCGCTGTAGGGAAATCCGCAGCGGCGTTTTGACGCGAGGTGCGATGCCAGCTGGCTTGACCGCCGGCAAGTCCCTGATCCTATGCCTCCAAGAAAAGCCTCTAGGCAGGATTCGCGTGCCCGTACCGATAACCGACACAGGTGGACAAGTAGAACATACTGAGGTGAGCGAGCTAACTATCGTTAAGGAACTCGGCAAAATCGTCCCGTAACTTCGGGAGAAGGGACGCCCCATTAGGGTGAACTCCATACGGAGGGAGCCTGACGGGGCCGCAGTGAATTGGTCCAAGCGACTGTTTACCAAAAACACAGGCCTCTGCTAAGTCGTAAGACGACGTATAGGGGCTGACGCCTGCCCGGTGCCGGAAGGTTACGCGGACTTGTTAGCGCTTCGGCGCGAAGCAGCGAAGCTAAGCCCCGGTAAACGGCGGCCGTAACTATAACGGTCCTAAGGTAGCGAAATTCCTTGTCGGGTAAGTTCCGACCTGCACGAATGGCGTAACGACTTGGACGCTGTCTCAACGATAGGCTCGGTGAAATTAAAGTCTCGGTGAAGATGCCGAGTACCCGCAGCTAGACGGAAAGACCCCGTGAACCTTTACTGCAACTTGATATTGGAGTCTGGGGTATCTCGCTCAGGATAGGTGGGAGACAGTGAACCGGCGACTTTGGTTGTCGGGGAGTCACCCTTGAGATACCACCCTTGGTAGTCTGGGCTTCTAACACCGCGCCGTGATCCGGGCGGTGAACAGTGTCAGGTGGGCAGTTTGACTGGGGCGGTCGCCTCCTAAAGAGTAACGGAGGCGCCCAAAGGTTCCCTCAGCACGGTTGGAAATCGTGCGTAGAGTGTAAAGGCAATAAGGGAGCTTGACTGCGAGACCGACGGGTCGAGCAGGAACGAAAGTTGGGCTTAGTGATCCGGCGGTAGCAAGTGGAAGCGCCGTCGCTCAACGGATAAAAGGTACTCCGGGGATAACAGGCTTATCGGTTCCAAGAGTCCACATCGACGAACCGGTTTGGCACCTCGATGTCGGCTCGTCGCATCCTGGGGCTGGAGTAGGTCCCAAGGGTTGGGCTGTTCGCCCATTAAAGCGGTACGCGAGCTGGGTTCAGAACGTCGTGAGACAGTTCGGTCCCTATCTGCTGTGGGCGTTGGAGAGTTGAGAGGAGTCATCCCTAGTACGAGAGGACCGGGATGAACGTGCCGCTGGTGTATCTGTTGTCCTGCCAAGGGCATCGCAGATTAGCTACGCACGGAACGGATAACCGCTGAAAGCATCTAAGCGGGAAGCCGTCCTCGAGATGAGCTCTCCCATCCCTTTGAGGGAGTAAGACCCCTGGTAGACCACCAGGTTGATAGGCCAGCGGTGTAAGCGCAGCAATGCGTTCAGCTGACTGGTACTAATGGGTCGAGGGCTTGACGGATATTTCAATTATTTAACTCTGAAGGCCTTGTGCAGTTTTCAAGCTCCACCGGGGCGGTCTCGCAAAATTCCGGTGGCGCATAGCGAGTGGGAGACACCTCTTCCCATTCCGAACAGAGCAGTTAAGCCACTCTGCGCCGATGGTACTTGGGGGGCAACCCCCTGGGAGAGTAGGTCGCCGCCGGTTCTTCGTAGGACACTCAGGGCCGCCCAGCAAGGGCGGCCCTTTGTCGTGCAGGGGCTAGCAAGCCCGAATGGCTACCTTCTCGGTTCGTACCGCATCGCCACTGCCCCCGAGCCGAACTCCAGCCGGCTCACGAGCTTCAAGTCCAGGTGCTTCGAGAGCCCCGTGAACAACGTCGGCCCGTGGGCCGCGAGCCAGGTCTCGCTCCCGGCGGTGCCGGCGGTCGCCAAGCTGATTCCATCATTTCGTAAGTCACCCGGCCAAAGAGAAGGGCATCGGCCGACGAGATCCTCGGCAAAGCCGCCGGCGGACAAGCCACCCTCGACCGGATCACCAAATCCGCGACACACCGCTAAGGGCGGAGCAGGAAGGGGCCCTCTATGCGGCTCCGCCTTGGCGAAGAGCTGGGGGAGGGCTGGCCGGGACGCCTCTGCCGGGTTGTTCCGGTGGGGGCGGTGGGGCGCTGGCGGAAGTCGCAGGTTGGGTCAGTCTTGCCGACGGGCTCGAGGCCGTACTCGCCGAGGGTGGCGAAGTCGATCAGGAGGTCGACGACGTCGGTCAGTCTGGCGCTGAGGTTTTGCTTTGGGGAGAACATGTGTTCGTAAAGCTACGCCGGCTCTCGGACGGCAAGTCCCGGCTGCAACGAGGGTTGCATGTAAGGCCGAGAAACCGCTCTGGAATGCGCTTTAGTATGCCGCAGCGCTACTGATCGCCAGTAGCGCTGCGGACCCCAGAAGCGCGATTTGGAGACGCTGCCGCGGAGCTTTGCCGTGGCCTGGAGCCACGTTCCGCTGCGTCTCGTGGCGGAGATCCTAGAACCTGCGGGGGGGATTTGGCAAATGCGAGGATCAGCCGGGCGGTCTCGGCCGGTTTCTCGACGTTGGGGGAATGCCCCGAACCGGCGATCAGCCGGGTCTCGGCGCCGGGCACGAGCGCGCGGTATTCGGCCAGCGCTCGGGCCGGGTCGTCGATGATCTGCTCTTCGGCGCCCATCATCACCAGCAGCGGCTTGCCGGTGGCTCGCATGCGGCGGTTCAGCGCTTCTTCGCCCGTGTAGTCGTCGAAAGCGGCGGCGGAGTCGTCGTAGGCGCTGAAGGTCATGCGGTCTACGTCTTCGACGAAGTTGTCGGGGACGTCGTAATCCGGCGCGAAGGCGACTCCCAGGCCCTGCCTGACGGCAAAGTCCGGCTTCGTCCGCCAAAAGGCCTCGCCAACCACCGGCGCGAAGGCGAGCTGAGCGATCAGCCCAAGGCTGGCCTCGTTGTGGGTGGGCGGGGTGTCGAGGATGACGACCCGTCCGACCAGGCGCGGTGATTGCTGGGCCAGCGCCACCGCGACGCTGCCGCCAAGCGAGTGGCCGACGACCTCGGCATCGCGCACGCCAAGACGTTTCAGGGCCTGCGCGACGAGTTCGGCCTGGTGTGGGATCGAGTAGCCCGACTCGGGCTTTTCGGAGCCGCCGTGGCCGAGCAGGTCGACCGCGATTACGCGGTGGTCCCTTGTCAGGGCCGGCATTACCCCGTTCCACCAGTCGATCGCGCAGGTGAAGCAGTGGATGAGGACGATCGGGCTGCCGTCGCGGGGGCCGCGCTCGACGGCCTGGATTTCACCGCCGGGCAGGTCGAGAAGCTTCCCTCCGGGCACGGTCACCGCGGCTGACTTGGTTTCCCCGTCTACCAGTGGGGCGTTGACGAGCAGCAGCACGATCAGTGCCGCGACCACCCCAATCGCGATCTTCCAGCCTCTCCCCATGCCGGTCGTTACCCTAGCCGGAACATGGAGAAATTCGTCATTCAGGGTGGTGCCCCGCTTTCCGGCGAGCTGACCGTTGCCGGCAACAAGAACGCGGCGCTGCCGATCCTCGCCGCCTGCCTGCTGACCGAGGAGGAGCTGTTGCTGCACCGGGTGCCGCGGATCCGCGACACCGAGGCCCAGATCGCGCTGCTGGAGCAGCTCGGCGTCGAGGTGGCCTGGGTGGCGGACAACAGCGTTCGCCTCTGCGCGCGCGGGGTCACCAATGCGGCCGTCGACGAGGGCCTCGCCAGTCAGATTCGCGCCTCCTTCCTGCTCGCCGGGCCGCTGCTGGCCCGCTTCGGGGAGGCCCGCATGCCGCCCCCCGGCGGCGACTTCATCGGCCGCCGCCGCCTCGACGCCCATCTCGACGCCTTCAAGGACCTCGGCGCGCGCGTCGACGGCAACCGCTGGATCGAGCTGACGGCGCCCGGCGGCCTCTGCGCCTGCGAGATCTTCATGGACGAGCCTTCGGTGATGGGGACCGAGAACGCGCTGATGGCCGCGGCGCTGACCCCGGGCGCCACGAAGATCTCCAACGCCGCCTCCGAGCCCCACGTCCAGGACCTCGCCCGCCTGCTGACGAAGATGGGCGCCCGCGTCGACGGCATCGGCTCCAACGTGATGGTCGTCAACGGCGCCGAGAGCCTCGACGGCGCCGAGCACACGATCTCCCCCGACCACATCGAGGTCGGCAGCTTCATGGCGCTCGCCGCCGCGACCGGCGGCGAACTGCGGATCCGCGACGTCGAGGCCGCCGATCTGATGATGGTCCGCCGCCAGTTCCGCCGCCTCGGACTGCACTCGGACATCGATGGCAGCGACATGGTCGTTCGCGCCGGCCAGACCCTCGAGGTCGAGTCGGACCTCGGCGATGCGATCCCGAAGATCGAGGACGGCCCCTGGCCGGCCTTCCCGGCCGACCTCACCTCGATCGCCCTGGCGCTGGCGACCCAGGCCCAGGGCGAGATCCTGATCTTCGAGAAGATGTTCGAGAACCGCCTCTTCTTCGTCGACAAGCTGGTCGCGATGGGCGCTCGGATCACGCTCTGCGATCCCCACCGGGCGATCGTCAGCGGTCCAAGCCGGCTTCACGGCGAGCGCGTCGAGAGCCCCGACATCCGCGCCGGGATGGCGATCCTCATCGCCGCCCTGGCGGCCGACGGAACCTCGGAGATCGGCAACATCCGCCAGATCGATCGCGGCTACGAGCAGATCGACGAGCGCCTGCGCGGGCTCGGCGCCCAGATTGAGCGGGTCTCCGCAGAGGTCCCTGCGTAGCGGCTCCTGCAAACCGGCGCATTTCGGCGTCCTCGGTCGGGCGGCTAGCTCACGTACTGGGGTACGCTCGCGTCGCCGCCCTCCCTGCGTCCACCGAACTGCTTGGTTTTCGGAGCCGCTGGCATGAAGACGATGATCCATCCAATTCCACCCGGCACCCGTGACGTGCTCCCCGACGAGATGCGCGAGCTGCGCCGCCTCGAACGGGCCCTGATCGACGTCTTCGAAGACCGCGGTTACGGCGAGGTCGCGACGCCGGCGATCGAGTACGACGAGGTCCTGGCCCGCGGCGACGGCCGCACCGCCGCCGGCGCCTACCGCTTCTTCGACGAGGGCGGCGACCTGCTGGCGCTGCGCTCCGACATGACCGTCCCGATCGCCCGTCTGGTCGCCGGCCGCCTGGCCGGCGCCGAGCCGCCGCTGCGGCTCAGCTACATGGCCAGCACCTACCGGGCGGTGCGGCCGCAGCGCGGGCAGATGCGCGAGTTCGTCCAGGCCGGGGTGGAGCTGATCGGCGCGCCCGCTCCCCAGGGCACCGCCGAGGTCGTCGAAGTGCTGGAGGCGGCGCTGGACGCCGCCGGGCTCGAGCGCGCCGTGATCGGTCTCGGCGACGCTGATCTCTACCGCCAGCTGCTGACCGAGTACGGCGTCGAGGGCGAGGTTCGCGACTCGATCATCGGGCGCCTGGCGACCCACGACCTGGTCGGCCTCGAGGCCGAGCTCGCCGCGGTCGACGGCATCGACGAGGGGCAGGTGGCCACCTGCGTGGCGCTTTCGCAGCTGCGCGGGGGCAGCGAGGTCCTCGAGGAGGCTCGTCACCTCGGCGGCGGCGCGGTCGAGCGGGCCACGGCCCGGCTGCAGGAGACCTTCGACGAGCTGCAGCGCCGCGGCGTCGCCGAGCGGGTCCAGATCGACCTCGGGCTGCTGCGCGACCTCGGCTACTACAGCGGCGCCATCCTCGAGGTCTACGACCCGGCGCTGGGCTACGTGCTCGGCGGCGGCGGCCGCTACGACGGGCTGCTGAAGCGCTTCGGCGTCGACCTGCCGGCGGCGGGCTTCGCCCTCTACCTGGAGCGGGTCCACGTCGCCCAGATGGAGGAGTCGCGGCGCGGGGAGGGGGCAGGATGAGCTTCGAGGTCGCCGGCCTGGGCCGGGCCAAGGCCGACGGGCCGCTGAAGTTGGCGGTGCCGCGCGGCGCCCTTTTCGGCGAGACCCTCGACATCCTCGACGGTGCCGGAATCGACACCTCCGAGGCGCGCGGTGACTCGCGCTCGCTGATCTTCGAGACCGCGGGCATGACGCTGGTGACGATGCGTCCCTCCGACGTGCCCACCTACGTCGAGGCCGGCGCCGCCGACGTCGGCATCACCGGCAAGGACGTGCTGCTCGAGCAGTCCGACCGGATGGTCTACGAGCTGCTCGACCTCGGCTTCGGCCGCTGCCGCATGGTCCTCGCCGGGCGCAAGGGGGACGAACGGCTGGGCGAGTCCCAGCGCCGCCTGGGGATGATGCGGATCGCGACCAAGTACCCGCGGATCGCCGAGCGCCACTTCGAGGCGACCGGTCGCCAGATCGAACTGATCGAGGTCAAGGGCTCGGTTGAGCTGGCGCCGCTGATCGGACTCGGCGACGGCATCGTCGACCTGGTCGCGAGCGGGCGCACGCTGGAGGAGAACGACCTCGAGGTGCGCGAGGAGATCCTCGAGTGCACGGCTCGCTTCGTCGCCAACCGGGTCGCCCACAAGCTGCGCGCCGCCGAGGTCGACGAGCTGACCGCGAAGCTGAGAGAGGCCGCGGCGAGATGAGGATCCGCCGCTTCGAGTGGGAGGGGTCGGAGAAGACCGCACTGACAATTCGCCAGCTGTTCGAAGATTTTGCCGAGGTGGTCGACGTCGCCGCGATCGAGCGCGAAGTGGGCGCCGAAGGCAATGCCGCGGTGCTGCGCCTGACCGCCGAATTCGACGCAACCGAGCGCCCGCCGGAGTCGCTGCGGGTCGATCCCACCGAGGCCGCCGCCGCCCTGGTAGATCTGGAGCCGGCGCTGCGCGAGGCGATGGAGATTGCCGCCGCCAACGTCCGCCAGGTCGCCGAGACGCAGCTCGCCGGGCCGGCCCGCGTCGAGCTGCCCCAGGGACAGGTCGTAACCGTCCGCGAGGTCCCGGTCCGCGCCGCCGGCGTCTACGCGCCGGGAGGTCGCGCCGCCTATCCCTCCACTGTCCTGATGTGCGCGATCGCCGCCCAGGTCGCCGGGGTCGAGCGGATCTCGCTCGCCTCCCCGCCCGGGCGGGACGGGCGGCTGCACCCGCTGGTGCTCGCCGCGGCGGCGCTCTGCGGCATCGAGGAGATCTACGCGATGGGCGGCGCCCAGGCGATCTTCGCCCTCGCCAACGGCACCGAGACGATCGCCGCCGTCGACGTCGTCGCCGGCCCCGGCAACGCCTGGGTGCGGGAGGCGAAGCGGGCGATCGCCGGCCGGGTCGGGATCGACTCGCTGGCCGGGCCCTCGGAGCTGATGCTGGTCGCCGGCCACGACACCGACCCCGAGTGGGCCGCGCTCGATCTCTGCGCGCAGGCCGAGCACGGCCCCGACAGTCAGCTGGTCGCGGTCGCGGTCGAGGAGGCGGTGCTGGAGGCGATCGAGAAGGCGACCGAGGCCGCCGCGCAGCGTCCGAGCGTCGCCAACGCGCCGCTGGCGCTGGTTCAGGTGCCCGGCATCAGCGACGCGATCGACCTCGCAAACGCCTTTGCCCCGGAGCATCTCGAGCTGCTCGAGGAGGACGCCGCGCTGCTGGCCGACCGGGTGAGGACGGCGGGCTGCGTCTTCGCCGGCCGTCGCGCCGCCACCGCCTTCGGCGACTACGTCGCCGGCTCCAACCACGTGCTGCCGACCGGTGGCGCCGGTCGCTTCTCCGGTCCGCTCGGACCCGGGACCTTCACGCGCAAGATCGCCGAGGTCGAGGTCAGCGCCGACGCCGCCCAGGCCCTGGCGCCGCAGGTCGACGTCCTCGCCCGGGCCGAGGGCTTCCCCGTCCACGGCGAGTCAGCGATGATTAGGCGATGAGCGACAGAGCGGCAAGCAGAGAGCGCGACACGGCCGAGACCCAGATCCGGCTTTCCCTGGACCTGGACGGGGGGGAGGCGAGCGCCGCGACCGGCGTCGGCTTCCTCGACCACATGCTGGACCTGCTGGCCCGTCATGGGAAGCTGGGCCTGGTGGTCGAGGCCAACGGCGATCTGCAGACCGGCGCCCACCACACCGTCGAGGACGTCGGCATCGTCCTCGGACAGGCGCTCGACGAGGCGCTCGGCGACCGCGCCGGCATCCGCCGCTACGGCTCCGCAGTGGTGCCGATGGACGAGTCGCTGGCGGAGTGCGCGATCGACATCTCCGGCCGCCCGTTCTGCCATTTCGACGCCGACCTGCCGACCACTTCGATCGCCGGCTTCGACACCGAGCTGGCCGAGGAGTTCTTCCGCGCCGTCGCCAACAGCGCCAAGCTGACCCTGCACGTCTCGGTCCGCTACGGGACCAACGCCCACCACATGATCGAGGCCTGCTTCAAGGCCTTCGCGCGGGCGCTGCGCGTCGCCGTCTCGATCGACCCGGAGGAGAGCGGCGTGCCCTCGACCAAGGGGACGCTGAGCGAATGAGCACCCGGATTGCGATCGTTGATTACGGGATGGGCAACCTGCGCTCGGTCGAGAAGGCACTGGAGCACGTTGGTGTCACCGCGACGATCAGCGCCGACCCCGGCGAGCTCCGCGCCGCCGACGGCGTGATCCTGCCCGGCGTCGGCGCTTTCCCCCGGGCGATGGAGCGGATCCGCGCGACCGGCCTCGACGAGCTGATCGCCGAGCGTCGCGACGCCGGCGTGCCGATCCTCGGCATCTGCCTCGGTCTGCAGCTGCTCTTCGACTCGACCACCGAGCTGGGCGGAGCGAGCGGGCTCGGCCTGCTCGACGGCCCGGTCGCCGAGCTCGAGGCCGATGGCCTGAAGATCCCGCACATCGGCTGGTCGCCGCTGCGCTGGGAGCGTGACTCGCGCCTGGCCGACGGCATCCCCTCGGAGACGCCCTTCTACTTCGTCCACTCCTTTGCGCCGCGACCGGTCGCCGGCGAGCTGCTCGGCAGCGCCGCCTACGGCGCCCGCTTCGCCTGCGCGGCCGAGCGCGACAACGTCTTCGGCGTCCAGTTCCACCCCGAGAAGTCGAGCGCCGCCGGGCTGCGGCTGCTCGCCAACTTCGCCGGGGTCTGCGCCTCAGTCCCGGCGTGAGCGTCGCGGCGCCGTGATCCTCTACCCGGCCATCGACATCCGCGGCGGCCAGGCGGTGCGGCTGCTGCAGGGCGACTACGAGCGCGAGACCGCCTACGACGCCGACCCGGTCGACGCGGCGACCCGCTGGGCCGGCGAAGGGGCCGAGTTCCTCCATGTCGTCGACCTCGACGGCGCCAAGGCGGGCGCGCCGCGCAACCTCGAGGCGGTGCGGCGGATCGCCGCCGCGGTCGGGTGCCCGATCCAGGTCGGCGGCGGCCTGCGTGACCTGGTCGCGGTCGGCGCGGTGCTGGAGGCCGGCGCCGAGCGGGTCGTGATCGGCACCGCGGCGCTGCGCGACCCCGAGTTCCTGAGTGAGGCGCTGGAGATTCACGGCGAGCGCGTCGTCGTCTCGGTCGACGCCCGCAACGGCAAGGTCTCCCTCTCGGGTTGGACCGAGAGCACCGACGCGGACGTGGCCGAGGCAGTCGCCGAGTTGAGCGAACGCGGGGTCGCCCGCTTCCTCTGCACCGAGATCGACGTCGACGGCACGATGGAGGGCCCGGCCACCGCCGAGCTGAACCGCATCGCCGCCGCAACCAGCGCCCAGATAATCGCCTCTGGCGGCGTTGGAACCCTCGCCCATCTCAAAGCCCTAGCCGACGATGCGGCCCCCAACATCGAAGGCGCGATAGTGGGCCGCGCGTTGTACGAGCAACGCTTCACCGTGGTCGAGGGACGGGACACCCTCTCCCGGAGGCTCTAGGACTTCGGCTTGAAGCACGCAACGCGACCCAGCTGCGCGACGGTCTCCGGGAGAGGGTGTCCCGTCCCTCCCTCTACGCTTCAGCGATGGCCTTAAAGCGAGTCATCCCCTGCCTCGACGTCGACGCCGGCCGCGTCGTCAAGGGCACCAACTTCGTCGGCCTGCGCGATGCCGGTGACCCGGTCGAGCTGGCCGAGCGCTACGACGCCGAGGGCGCCGACGAGCTCGTCTTCCTCGACATCACCGCCTCGCACGAGAAGCGCGAGACGATCGTCGAGCTGGCCCGGCGCACCGCCGACAACGTCTTCATCCCTTTCACGATCGGCGGTGGCATCCGCTCGGTCGAGGACGCCCAGGCGGTGCTCGACGCCGGCGCCGACAAGGTCTCGGTCAACTCGGCGGCGCTGGTCCGGCCCGAGCTGCTGACCGAGCTGGCCGACCACTTCGGCGCCCAGTGCGTGGTGATCGCGATCGACGCCAAGCGCGAGGAGGAGCCCGCAAGCGCCTCGCCGACCTGCGCGGCTCCCCCCGGCTGGTTTGGCGGCGGCTGGGGCGTCTACGTCAACGGCGGCCGCAAGCGGGTCGAGGGCCGTGACGCGGTCGGCTGGGCCGAAGAGGCGGTCGAGCGCGGGGCGGGGGAGGTGCTGCTGACCAGCATGGATCGCGACGGCACCAACGACGGCTACGACATCGAGCTGACCCGGGCGGTCGCCGACGCCGTCTCGGTGCCGGTGATCGCCTCCGGCGGCGCCGGCGAGCTGGCCCACCTCAGCGCCGCGATCGCCGAGGGCGGCGCCGACGCCGTCCTCTGTGCCTCGATCTTCCACTACGGCCAGTACCGCGTGCGCGAGGCGAAGGAGCGGCTCGCCGCCGACGGGATCCCGGTCCGCCTCTAGGCGCCCGAGCCCAGGTCCGCCGCCAGGCCGGCGACGCCGCTGGAGCCGAGAATCTCGAAGCGGGCCAGTTCGTAGGGCGCTGCGCGGTCGGCGTAGCCGGGGATCTCGGTCGTGGCGGTGGCGTAGCCGGCGGCTTCGACGGCGGCGATCACGGTCGGGTCGAAGCGGCCCGCCGGGTAGCAGAAGTCCTTCACCGGGACGCCGTAGTCGCGCCGCAGGATCTGCCGCGCGCCGGCCGTTTCCCGCTTCAGCGCCGCCGCGTCGAGGGTGGTCAGGTCGGAGTGGTCGATCGTGTGCGCCGCCAGCTCCCAGCCGGCGCCGATCATCGCCTTGACGTTGCTTTCGTAGAGGTCCGAGCCTTCGGCCTTGAGGTTGAGCACGCCGGGCCAGCCGTGCTTGCGCAGCTCCGGCAGGGCGTAGGTGAACTGCGGCCGGTAGCCGTCGTCGAAGGAGACGACGACGGGTTTGGCGGGCAGGGTGCCGCCGTCGTACCAGGCGTTCTCGACCGTTTCCAGCGTCACCGCCTGGTAGCCGTGCTGGTCGAGCCAGTCCATCTGCTGGTGGAAGTCGGGGCGGGTCACGTAGAGCTCCGGGTAGGGCGCGTCCGCCGGGGCGGTGCCGAGCACGTGGTACTCGAGGATCGGCACCGGGCCGGTGTGCGGCTGCCAGTCCGGCTGCGGGGTGGCGTTGCGGACGAGGGTGGAGTGCCCTGCGCTCTCGCCAGATCCCGAGGTTGCGCTGTGGCCGCCTGCCGCGTCGTGATCGGCGGCGCCAGCACCGTTGCCGTCCCCGGTGTCGGAGCCACCGGCGCTGAGCAGCGCCGCCACCGCTACGCCGACCGCGATCGCCGCCAGCCCGACGCCCAGCAGGCGCCGGCGGCCCCGGGAGCGCTGCCGTCGTTGCTCCTCGCGGCGGGCGGTCAGTTGCTCTCGTCGCGCCTCCGGCCCGTCGGGCCCCCCTGTGTCTCGGCTGGCCATCCGCGCAGGCGATCATGGTAGGGAAGGGACCATGCAGAGCGCCGGCGACCCGATCGAGAGCCTTGCCGCGGCGCTGCGCGACGCCTACCCGGAGCTGGAGGCGCTGCGCGAAGCGGCCTCCGAGCCCGTCTACCTGGTCGGCGGCGCCGTCCGTGACCTCCTGCTCGGCTGCGGCCGCGCCGACATCGACGTGGTCGTCGAGGGGGACGCCGGCGCGCTCGCCGCCCGCCTCGGCGCCGAACCCGTCGAGCACGAGCGTTTCGCCACCGCCAAGGTCGAGCTCGACGGTCACGAGGTGGACATCGCCAGCGCTCGCACCGAGACCTACGCGCATCCGGGCGCCCTCCCCGAGGTGGCGCCCGCGGCCGCGATCGAGGCGGACCTGGGGCGGCGCGATTTCACGATCAACGCGATGGCGATCCCGCTGCGGGAAGCCTCGCGGGTGATCGATCCCCACGCGGGGCGGTCGGACCTCACCGCCGGTTTGCTGCGCGTCCTGCACCGGGAGTCGTTCGTCGACGACCCGACCCGGGCGATCCGCGCCGCTCGCTACGCCTCCCGCTTCGGCTTCGAGCCGGAGCCGCAGACCGCGGCGCTGCTGCGCACGACCGACCTCCAGACCGTCTCCGCGGACCGCCGCCAGGCGGAGCTGCTGCGCCTGGCGGCCGAACCGACCGCCGCGCGGGGCTTCGAGCTGCTGGCGGAGTGGGGCCTGCTCGTGCTGCGCCCGGGCGGGCTCGAGCTGGCTGGTCGGGTGGGCGAGCTGCTGGACGGAACGCTCTGGGACCTCGGCGTCGATCGCGACCGGGTGGTTCTGGCGGCCGCGACCGGCCAGCCGGGCCGCGAGGTCGAGCTGGCCGCCGCCCGGCCGGACCGCCCGTCGGAGGCGGTCGCGATGGCGCGGGCCCACCGACCGGCCGAGCTGGTGCTGGCCCGGGCGATCGGCGCCGAGTGGCTCGACGCCTATGTCGCCGAGTGGCGCCGGGTCGAGCTCGAGATCGACGGCAGCGACCTGCTCGCCGCCGGGGTACCGCAGGGCCCGGCGCTGGGACGGGGCCTGGCGGCGGCGTTGCGAGCCAAGCTCGACGGCGAGGTCGAGGGCCGCGAGCGGGAGCTCGCTGTGGCCTTGGCGGCGGCGACGGTCGAGTAGGCGCCGCATCTGCTTAGTTAGGCGGATGCAGTGGCGAGAGAGCGACGGGGTGCGCTGGTTGGAGGCCGAGCTGGGCACCGCCCGCGCCGCCTTCACCACCCGCACCGGGGGCGTCAGCGAGGCTCCCTTCGACAGCCTCAACCTGGGCCTGCTTACCGCTGACCAGCCTGCGGCGGTGGCTGAGAACCGCCGACGCCTCGCCGCCGCACTGGGCTTCCAGCCGGAGCGGATTGCCCACGGGCTCCAGGTCCACGGAGCCGAGCTGGCAACCCACACGCACCCCGACCCGCCGTTCCGTGGTTCCTTTGGGACGCATGGCGTAACCAAGGAGCCACGGGAGCAGGGGATCCGCGAGGTCGACGGCCACGTCGTCAGCACCCCCGGGCTGGCGGCGCTGGTCTTCACCGCCGACTGCCTCCCGGTCGCCCTGGCCGGCCCAGGCGGCGTGGCGATACTGCATTGCGGCTGGCGCGGCCTGGCGGCGGGGATCGTCGCCGCCGGCGTCGAGGCGGTCGCCGCCACCGACGCGGCGATCGGCCCCGGCATCGGCCCCTGTTGCTACGAGGTCGGCCCCGAGGTCCTCGACGCCTTCGCTCCGCTCGGCAACGGCATCACTGCCGCTGCTGGGCCGAAGGATCGAGCCGAGGGCGACGTATCGGCCCCTCGGCGCCTGGACTTGCCGGAGGTCGCGCGGCGGCTGCTGCGCGAGGCCGGGGTCGAGCGGATCGAGTCGGCCGGTCTCTGCACGAGCTGCGAGCCCGAGCTGTTCTTCTCGCACCGCCGTGACGCGGGTCGCACCGGTCGCCAGGCGGGGCTCGTCTGGATCGAGGCGGGGGAGGCCTGAATTGGCCGGGTTGATCCACGGCATCGACGCCGACAAGGTGCGGGCGAACCTGGAGCGGGTGCGCGAGAGCGTCGGCGAGAGCGTCGAGATCCTCGTCGCCGCCAAGTACGTGCCGATCGAGGAGATGGACACCCTGGCCGAGGCCGGCGTGACGCTGGTCGGGGAGAACCGCCAGCAGGACCTCGCTGCCAAGCACGAGCGCTGGGGCGACGCCTTCGCCTGGGACTTCATCGGCAACCTGCAGAGCCGCAAGGTCAAGCAGGTGCTGCCGCTCTGCCGCCTCATCCACTCGGTCGCCACCGACTCGGTCCTGGAGCAGCTCGGCCGTCACGGCGCTGCGGAGACCGAAGTGCTGGTCGAGGTCAACATCGCCGGCGAGGAGGGCAAGGGCGGCGTCGCACCTGCCGACCTGCCCGCCTTCATCGAGCGCTGCCCGGTCAGGGTCGGCGGGCTGATGACGATGCCGCCCTTCAGTCAGGACCCGCAGGCCTCGCGACCCCATTTCGCCCGTCTGGCCGAGCTGGCCGCCGCCAACGGGCTGGCGCGCCTCTCGATGGGAACCTCCCAGGATTGGCCGGTCGCGGTCGAGGAGGGGGCGACGACCATCCGTTTGGGCACGGCGCTGTTCGTGTGAATCGGCGCTAATCTCCCGCATAATCCGTAAAGGAGTCGGCCCACTGAGGCCGAAACACCGATACCGATGGCCCTTCGCGACACCTGGCATAAAGCACTCGTCTACTTCGGCCTCGCCGAGGACCACGACTACGGCCCCGAATACGAGGAAGACTTCGAGCCCGAGACCGGCTCCGAGGAAGTCTTCGAGGCGCGCCGCGAGCGCGACCAGGGCTCGGTCCGGCGCCTGCCGACCTCGCGCCGCGCCCGCCGCGACGAGATCGACGACATCTTCGCCGACGACGAGCCGATCGCCGCCAGCCGCACCCGCACCCTGCGCCCGGTCGACAACGGTGGCTCCGGCGGCTCCGACCTCCAGGTTCACCTGGTCATCCCCCGCAACTTCAACGACGCCCAGCAGGTCGCCGACCAGTTCAAACGGCAGGTGCCGGTGATCCTCAACCTGCAGACCGCCGACCACGAGCTCTCGAAGCGGATGATCGACTTCTGCTCCGGACTCACCTACGCGATGGATGGCGGCATGCAGCGGATCGCCGAGAAGATGTTCCTGCTGACCCCGCGCAACGTCGAGGTCTCCGCCGAGGAAAAGGCGCGGCTGATCGACAAAGGCTTCTTCAACCAGTCCTGAGCGCGGTTCCGGCCCGGGATAGTCTCCGGCCATGATCGTTGGCTTCGTCGGATCGGGCAGCATGGCCGCCGCCATGGCGCGGGGGTGGGCCGGGGCATTCGAGGGGATGCTGTTCTCGGACTCCGGGTCCGGCCGCGCCGCCGAGCTGGCCCGGGAGCTGGGCGGCGATGCGGTCTCCAGCGAGGAGATCGCGGCGCGGGCGGACCTCGTCGTCGTCGCCGTCAAGCCGGCCAAACTGGACGAGGTGGCGCCGCAGCTGCAGGCGGCGCGGCGGCTGGTCTCGATCCTCGCCGCGGTCCCGGTCGAGCGGCTCGAGGCGGCCTTCCCGGAGGCCGAAGTGCTGCGGGTGATGCCGAACGTCGGCGTCGAGGTGCGCCGGGGCGTGCTCTGCGTCGCCGGCGAGGCCTCCGCCGAGGTGCGCCGCAAGCTCGACGGGCTGGGTCACGTGGTCGAGATCCCCGACGCGGACTTCGACGCGGCGACCGCGGTGATGGGCTGCGCGCCCGCCTACCTGGCCCTGGCGGTCGAGGCGATCGCCGATGCCGGCGCCGCCGACGGGCTCGACGCCGAGCTGGCCCGCGAGCTGGTCGTGGAGACGGCCGCCGGGACCGCGGAGCTGCTGCGCCTCCGCCATCCCGCCGAGGTCCGCAGGGCCGTCGCCTCGCCCGGGGGGAGTACCGAGGCCGGGCTGGAAGCGCTCGACCGCGAGGGCGCCCGGGCGGCGTTCGAGGCGGCGGTGCTGGCCTCGCTGGAGAGGATGCGGGGTTGATCCCGCTGGCGCTCAGCCGCGGTGACATCGGCGACTACGTCGACGCCCTCTTCACCGTCTACATCGTCCTGATCTTCGCCAACATCCTCATCTCCTACGTGCCGCGGATGCCGTACAACCCGACCCTGCGGGCGGTGCTCGACTTCGTCAAAGACAGCACCGATCCGTATCTCAACCTCTTCCGCCGCTTCCTGCCGCCGATCGGCGGTGGCGGCTTCGCCCTCGATCTCAGCCCGGTGATCGGGATCATCGTGCTCTTCGTGGTGCGGGCCGTCGTCGTCAGCCTGATCTCCGGGTGAGCGCCGCCGCCCGCGCCTGGTGCCTGGCCGGCGCCCTCGGCGCCTTCGTGATCGCGATCGACCAGGTCGCCAAGGCGGTGATCGAGGCCCATCTCGTCCCCGGCGAGGACGTCGACGTGCTCGGGCCGCTCGGCCTCACCCTCTCCCATAACCGCGGCGTCGCCTTCGGCCTCGCCGGCGGGGCCGGGGCGCCGCTGGTCCTGGTCACCCTGGTGGCGCTGGCCGTGGTCGGCTACCTCTTCGCCCGCAACCCGACCCGCCCGGGGATGTGGGTCGCCACCGGCCTGCTGGCGGGAGGGGCGATCGGCAACCTCGCCGACCGCGTTCGCGCCGGCGCCGTCACCGACTTCGTCGACCTGCCGCCCTGGCCGCCCTTCAACCTCGCCGACGTGTCGATCACCGCCGGCGTCCTGGTCCTCGTCTTCCTCTACCTGCGCGACGCAGAGCGGGAGCCGGAGAGTGGCTGAGCCGGGGCTGCGGGTCGTCCACCTCGACGAGGCCCTGGCCGTCGTCGACAAGCCGGCCGGCCTGGTCGTCCACCCGGCGCCGTCGCACAGCGGCACGACCCTGGTCGACGAGCTGGGCGACGTCCTCGGCGGTGGCGGCGACCCCGAGCGCCCCGGCATCGTCCACCGGCTCGACAAGGGGACCAGCGGGCTGCTCGTCGTGGCCCGTGGCGACGAGGCCCACGCCGCCCTGCAGGCGCAGGTCCAGCGGCGCGGGGTCGAGCGCATCTACCTGGCCCTCGCCGGCGGCAAGCTCGGCTCCCGCACCGGCACGATCGACGCCCCGATCGGGCGCGCCTCGCGCCACCGCCACCGCATGGCGGTCTCCGGGGCCGCCTCGCGGGAGGCGCGGACCCACTTCACGGTGCTGGAGCTGCTGAGCCTGGAGAGCTATCTCGAGGCCCGCCTGGAGACCGGCCGCACGCACCAGATCCGCGCCCACTTCGCCGCCATCGGCCACCCCCTGACCGGCGATGTCACCTACGGCGGCGCCCGCCGCTACGACCTCCAGCGCCAGTTCCTGCACGCCCACCGGCTCGCCTTCGACCATCCGTTCAGCGGCGAGCGGCTCAGCTTCGAGTCGCCGCTGCCGCCCGACCTGGCGGCCGCCCTGGAGACGGCCCGCGGCGAGCAGCCTTAGCTCTCTACAATCGGCGATCCAGAAATCAACCCCCGTTCGGCAGCGAACCGGATCCTGCCTGGCGCTTGACGCCAGGTCCGGCAAGCGGGACGGGATTGCTTCAACAACAGACCAAGGAGATTCAATGCCAGAGGCAGGCCTTACCGAGCTGCTCCAGGCCGGAGTGCACTTCGGCCATCAGACGCGCCGCTGGAACCCGAACATGCGCCGCTTCATCTTCGGCGAGCTGGACGGGATCCACATCATCGACCTGCTGCAGACCGAGGCGCTGCTGGAGAACGCCCGTCGCTTCGCAGGCGAGCTGGCCAGCGGCGGCGGCACGGTGCTCTTCGTCGGCACCAAGAAGCAGGCCCGCGACACGGTCCAGGAATGGGCCGACCGCTGCAAGATGCCCTACGTCAACAAGCGCTGGCTGGGTGGGCTGCTGACCAACTTCAACACGATGTCGACCCGGATCGCCCGCCTGCACGAGCTCAACGGCTGGAAAGAGGACGGCAAACTCGCCCTGCTGCCGACCAAGGAGCGGATGGGCATGGAGGCCGAACTCGCCAAGCTCGAGTTCAACCTCGGCGGCGTTCGCGATATGGACCGGCTGCCCGACGCGGTCTTCGTCACCGACCTCAAAACCGAGGAGATCGCGGTCCACGAGGCGGCCCGCCTGCGGATCCCGATCATCGGCCTGGTCGACACCAACTGCGACCCGACCCCGGTCGACTTCGTGATTCCCGGCAACGACGACGCGATCCGCTCCTGTCAGCTGATCATCGGCACGATCGGCGGCGCCGTCGACGAGGGCTCCAGCACCTGGCGCGTCCAGGAGGAGAAGCGCATCGCCGAGGAAATGGCGCGGCGCAAAAAGGACGAGGAAGAGCGCAAGAAGCGCGAGGAGGAAGAGAAGGTCCGGCTCGAGGCCGAGGCGGCGGCGAAAGCGGCGGCCGACGCCGAGGCACAGGCCAAAGCGACCGCTCAGGCTCAGGCCGCGGCCGCGGCGACCCCGTCGCAGCCCTCGCAGAAACCGAGCACTCCGGACGCCGCACCGCCGCGACAGGCGCCTGAAGCGGCCAAACCGGCCCCGCAGGCGCCGAAACCGGCGGCTGAGGCGCCGAAACCGGCGGCTGAGGCAGCGAAACCGGCAGCTGAGGCAGCGAAACCGGCCCCCGAGGCGGCAAAGCCCGCCGCGGAGTCGGCCACCGCGAAAGCGGAGCCGCAGGCCGAGGCCGGCGCGCCCGCGCCGACCGAGAGCAAAGAGGGAGGGGAGTCGTGAGCGTCACCGCCGCTGACGTGAAGGCACTCCGGGATCGCACCGGGGCCGCGATGATGGACTGCAAAGCCGCCTTGACCGAGGCCGACGGCGACACCGACCGCGCCATCGAGCTGTTGCGGGTGAAGGGCCAGGCCTCCGCTGCCAAGCGCGAAGGCCGCGGCACCAACGAGGGCGTCGTCTCCTCCTACATCCACGCCAACGACCGGGTCGGGGCGATGGTCGAAGTCCAGTGCGAGACCGACTTCGTCGCCCGCAACGAGGACTTCAAGGCCTTCGCCTACCAGGTCGCCCTGCACGTGGCCGCGACGGCGCCGCGCTACGTCTCCTCGGAGGAGATCCCCGCCGAGGAGCGCGATGCCGAGCAGCGGGTCTTCGAAGAGAAGGCGCGCGAGGAAGGCAAGCCCGACAACGTGGTCGAGAAGATCGTCACCGGGCAGCTCTCCAAGTGGGCGAGCGAGGTGGCGCTGCTGGACCAGTCGCACGTCAACGCCGAGAAGCACGACTCGAAGACGATCGAGGAGCTGCGCCAGGAGCTGGCCGCGAAGACGGGCGAGAACGTCCGCATCGCCCGCTTCGCCTATTTCCGCGTCGGCGAGGAATAGGGTCTGCAGCCAGTGACCCCTTCTCCCGAGCCGCGCTTCGGGCGCATCCTGCTGAAGCTTTCCGGCGAGGCGCTGATGGGCAGCCTCGAATACGGCACCGACGGTATCGAGGTCGACCGCATCGCCCAGCAGGTCTCGGCGGTGCGCGATCGCGGCGTCGAGGTGGCGATCGTGGTCGGCGCCGGCAACATCTACCGTGGCCTCGAGGCCGCGGCCAAAGGGATGGACCGGGCCACCGGCGACTACATGGGGATGCTGGCGACGGTGCTCAACGCGCTGACCCTGCAGGACGCCCTGGAGCGGCTCGGGCAGCACACGCGGGTGATGTCGGCGATCGACGTCAAGGAGGTCGCCGAGCCCTACATCCGCCGCCGCGCCATGCGCCACCTCGAGAAGGGCCGGGTGGTGATCTTCGCCGCCGGCACCGGCAACCCGTTCTTCACCACCGACACCGCCGCGGCGCTGCGAGCGCTGGAGATCCACGCCGAGGCGATCCTGATGGCCAAGAACGGGGTGGAGGGGGTCTACGACGCCGACCCGGCGACCCACCCCGAGGCCGAGTTCATCCCCGCGATCACCCATCGCGCGGCGATCGAGCGTGGCCTCAAAGTGATGGATTCGACGGCGCTCTCGCTCTGCATGGACAACGACCTGCCGATCTACGTCTTCAACATGGGCGACGAGAAGAACATAGATAGGATCGTCTCCGGCGAGAAGGTGGGCACCTTGGTCTCCAACGGGCCTGCCACCTAAGCGAGGACGGGAACCAGTGGAGCTGATCGACGAACTGCTCGAGGATGCCAAGGGGCGGATGACCAAATCGGTCGACTCCAGCCGCGGCGAACTGGCGACCGTGCGCACCGGCCGCGCCTCACCGCACCTGCTGGACCGCATCGTCGTCGACTACTACGGCAATCCGACGCCGCTCAAGCAGCTGGCCAACATCGCCACGACCGACGCCAGGCTGCTCACCGTCACCCCCTTCGACAAGGGCGCCCTGGGCGGGATCGAGAAAGCGATCCAGGAGTCCGATGTCGGCCTGACGCCCAGCAACGACGGCAACGTGATCCGCCTCGGGATCCCGGAGCTGACCGAGGAGCGGCGGCGGGAGATGGTCAAGGTGGTGCACGGCGTCGCCGAGGAGGGCCGCGTCGCGATCCGCAACGTCCGCCGCGACATCATGCACGACCTCCGCGAGCTCAAGAAAGAGGGCGAAGCGGGCGAGGACGACGAGCGCCGGGCCGAGGCGTCGCTGCAGAAGCAGACCGACGACGCGATCGCCGAGATCGACACTCTGCTCAAAGGCAAGGAAGAAGAGATCCTCGAGGTGTGAGGCGGCTGCAAACCGGCGCATCTCGCGGTCCTCGGTCGGTCGGCTCGGTCACGCACGGAGTGCGCTCCCTTCACCTCCCTCCCTGCGTCCCACGACCTGCTTGGTTTTCGCCGCCTCACGAGGTAGGTCAATGACGGCGCCCAAATACGTGGCGATCATCACTGACGGCAACGGCCGTTGGGCGCATCAGCGTGGCTTGCCCGTCGTCGAGGGGCACCGCGCCGGCGCCGACGTGGTCAAGGCGCGGCTGCGCGACGCGGTCGAGCTCGGCATCGAGGAGCTGACCGTCTTCTCCTTCTCGACCGAGAACTGGACCCGGCCCTCGGAGGAGGTCGAGGGGCTGATGCGGATGATGGGCGAGCGGATCGCCAACGAGACGCCGGAGCTGGCTGACGAAGGGGTGCGGATGCGCTTCGTCGGCCGTCGCGAGGGAGTGCCGGCGCAGCTGGTCGAGCTGATGGAGTGGGCCGAAGAGAAGACCGCCGGCAACGATCGCATCGTCTTCACCGTCGCCTTTAATTACGGTGGCAGGGCGGAGATCGTCGACGCGGCGCGAAGCTTCCAGGGGGGCTCCGAGGAGGAGTTCCGAAGCCACCTCTACGCACCCGAGATGCACGACCCAGACCTCCTGATACGGACCAGCGGCGAGCGGCGCATCTCCAACTACCTGCTCTGGCAGTGCGCTTACTCGGAGCTGGTCTTCCGCGACGAGCTCTGGCCCGACTTCGATCGCGCCGCCTTCGAGGGGTCCCTGCGCGAATACGAGACGCGGCAGCGCCGCTTCGGAGCGCGCTGATGAGATCCGACCTCTTCGACGACGAGATGTTCGAGGACGAGCCGGTGCCGCCGCCGAAACCGCCGCGCCAGCCGCGCAAGAAACGGGGCATGCGCGGCGAGACCGCCAAGCGGGTGCTGGTGGCGCTGCCCTGGATCGCCTTCGCGATCGCGATCGCCGTCGCCGGCGGCATCGTCTTCGCGATCGCGATGATCGTGATCGGGGTCGTCTGCCTGCGCGAGTACGTCGCCATGACCGAGGCCTCGCGGCCGCTCCCGATCCCCGCCTACCTCGCCGTGGCGGCGCTGATCCTCGCCGCCCACTTCGGCACCGCCTTCAACGTGCTGATGATCCTCGCCGCCTCCTTCCCCCTGCTGTTCGTCTTCGGCGCCAGGTCGCAGCAGCGCGAGAGTGTCACGACCTCGATCGGGGTGACGCTGCTGGGGATCGTCTGGATCGGCATCCCGCTGGTCCACGCCGTGCTCCTGCGTGACCTGCCCGACCACGGCGCCGGTCTGCTGGTCGACGTCCTGGTCGGGACCTTCGTCGCCGATACCGCCGCCTACGCCACCGGCCGCATGTTCGGCAGCCACAAAATCGCCCCCAGCATCAGCCCCAACAAGACGATCGAGGGACTGATCGGCGGCTTCCTGATCGGCACCATGGGCTTCTGGTTCGCCGGGCTCTACCAGGACTGGCTCTCTGGCGTGGACGCTTTGATCATCGGCGCCGCCGTCGCCGCCGTCGCCCCGGTCGGCGACCTCTTCGAGTCGATGCTGAAGCGCGACCTCGGCACCAAGGACACCGGCACCCTCTTCGGCCCCCACGGCGGCATCCTCGACCGCCTCGACGCCGTTCTCTTCACGATCGTCGTCGGCTACTACCTATCAGTAGCCCTTGTGTACTAGCGCGAGTCTGCTCCTGTGTTCGCTATGGGGACACAGGAGCAGACTCATGCTCTCCCTATCCTCTGGGGACGCATGAAGAAGGTCTTGATACTGGGGTCGACGGGGTCGATCGGGACGCAGGCGCTGGAGGTGGTCGCCGCCTCCGAGCGGCTCCAGGTCGTCGGCCTCGCGGCCGGCAGCGGCTGGGAGCTGGCGCTCGAGCAGGCGCGCCAGCACGGCGTCCCGACCGTTGCCCTCGCCGACGAGGGCGCGGCCGAGCGGGCCCGCGAGGCTTGGAGCGGCCGGGTGCTGGCCGGCGAGGAGGGAGTCACCGAGCTGATCGCGACCTCGGGCGCCGATCTGGTCCTCAACGGCATCGTCGGCGCCGCCGGGCTGGCCTCGACGGTAGTCGCCCTGACCGAGGGGATCGACGTCGCCCTCGCCAACAAGGAGAGCCTGGTGCTCGGCGGCGAGCTGGTGATGGCACTGGCCGAGGCAACCGGCACCCGCCTGCTGCCGGTCGACTCCGAGCACTCGGCGCTGCACCAGCTGATCGGCTCCGAGGCGCCTGGGACCGTCGAGAAGCTGGTCCTGACCGCCTCCGGCGGGCCCTTCCGCGGCCGCGAGGATTTCTCCGGGGTCAGCGTCGAGGACGCGCTCGCCCACCCGACCTGGAAGATGGGCGGCCGGATCACGATCGACTCGGCGACGCTGATGAACAAGGGCTTCGAGGCGATCGAGGCCCACCACCTCTTCGGCGTGCCGTACGAGCGGATCGGCGTCGTCGTCCACCCGCAGTCGCTGGTCCACTCGCTGATCCACCTCAACGACGGCTCCTCGCTGGCCCACCTCGGCTATCCCGACATGCGGGTGCCGATCTCCTATGCGCTCAACTTCCCCGAGCGCGCCGACGTCGACGTGCCCCAACTCGCCCTCGCCGCCGCCGGCGCCCTGACCTTCGAGGCGCCGGACCTGGAGACCTTCGCCTGCCTGCGCCTGGCGCTCGAGGCCGGCGCGGTGGGGGGGACGGCGCCCAGCGTGCTCAACGCCGCCGACGAGGTCGCGGTCGCCGCCTTCCTCGGCGGGCGCATTCCCTTCACCGGCATCGCCGCGGTGATCGAGGCGGTGCTGGAGGAGATGCCGGCCCGGCCCATAACCCACTTCGATGACCTCTTTGCCACCGACGCCGAGGCCCGCCGGCGCAGCGAAGACCAGGTTCGGGGTTAGCACCAGCATGAACTGGATCTACATCTTCCTCGGCTTCTCGCTGCTGATCATCCTCCACGAGGGTGGCCACTTCGCGGCCGCGAAGGCGACCGGAATGCGGGTCGAGCGCTTCTTCCTCTTCTTCGGCCCGACCCTGTGGTCGTTCAAACGCGGTGAGACCGAGTACGGGATCAAAACGATCCCGCTCGGCGGCTACGTGAAAATCACCGGGATGAACCCGGAGGAGGAGGTTCCCCCGGAGCACGAGCACCGCGCCTACCACAAGCAGCCGGTCTGGAAGCGGATCGTCGTCGTGGCCGCAGGGCCGGCCGTCAACATCGCCCTCGCCTTCGCGATCCTCTTCTTCGTCTACTTCGTCAACGCCCAGCAGGTCGATCAGAAGGTGGGCGAGATCAGGAGCGGCAGCCCGGCCGCGAAGGTGCTGCAGCCGGGGGACAGGATCCTCGCCGTCGACGGCCGCTCCTACCCGGGGCTCGAGGAGGAAGCGCGCCTGGAGCGCTTCGGCAAGCAGGTCGCCTCGCACGAATGCGCCGGCAAGCAGGTCGAGGGCTGCGTCGCGGCGACGCCGGTGGTCCTGAAGATCAGCCGCGACGGTCAGCCGCGGACGATCTCGGTGCGGCCCGCCTACGACGTGGCGAACAAGCGAGCGCTGATCGGGTTCTCCTACGGCAGCAGGCCAGAAGACATCTCCGCCGGCACCGCGGCCACGCGGGCCTGGGACTCGGTCTGGCTCGTCACCCACAAAACCGCCTCGATCTTCTCCCGCATCTTCGAAGCCGAACAGCGCAAGCAGATCTCCGGGATCGTCGGCGTCAGCGACGTCGCCAACCAGACGATCGACGTCGGCGTCTACCCCTCGCTGCTGCTGCTGGCCTTGGTCAGCCTCTCGCTCGGCTTGATCAACCTGCTGCCAATCCTGCCCCTCGACGGCGGCCACATCTTCTGGGCCCTGGTCGAGAAATTGCGAGGCCGGCCGGCCTCGCTGCGGGTGATGGAGCGGGCGACGGTGATCGGCTTCGCGCTGGTGATGGTCCTGATGGTGATCGGCCTGACCAATGACATCGGCCGCATCGGCACCGACGCCTACAACGTCCGCTAGCCGGGCCGGCGGACCACCCGGATACGCTGTAGGCATGGCTTCCAAGCGTCAAATCTTCGTCGGCAAGGTGCCGATCGGCGGCGGTGCCCCGGTCGCGGTGCAGACGATGACCAAGACCGAGACCGCGAACCTGGCGGCGACGATGGAGCAGATCCACAAGGTCGCCGAGGCCGGCGCCGACATCGTCCGTTGCGCGGTCCCGCGCGAGAAGGACGTCGAGGCGCTGAAAACGATCGTCGTGCAGTCGCCGATCCCGATCATCGCCGACATTCACTTCAACCACACCCTGGCGCTGAAAGCGATCGACGCCGGCGCCCACTGCATCCGCCTCAACCCGGGCAACATCGGCGGCCGCGACAAGGTCGCCGAGGTGGCAGTGAAGGCGAACGCGGCCGGCGTGCCGATGCGGATCGGGGTCAACTCCGGCTCGCTGCCCAAACACCTGCACGAGCTCGAGCGCGAAGCGCCGGTCGAGGCCCTGGTCGCCGCCGCGGTCGAGTTCACCGCGCTGATGGAGAGCCTCGACTTCGAAAACTTCAAGATCTCGATCAAGTCGACCAACGTGCCGAACACGATCGCCGCCAACCGCCTGCTCTCCGAGAAGGTTCCCTACCCACTGCACCTCGGGATCACCGAGGCGGGGACGAAATGGGCGGGATCGCTGAAATCGGCGGTCGGCCTCGGCACCCTGCTCGCCGATGGGATCGGCGACACGATCCGGATCAGCCTCTCGACCTTCCACGCCGAGGAGGAGGTCAAAGTCGCCTGGGAGATCCTCAAGGCCCTGCAGCTGCGCGAGAAAGGCCCGGTCCTGATCGCCTGCCCGACCTGCGGCCGCCTGCAGTTCGACATGGACTCGGTCGTCGCGGAAATCGAGCAGCGCCTGGAAGGCTACGACGACCCGGTCGAGGTGGCGGTGCTCGGCTGCGCCGTCAACGGCATCGGCGAGGCCAGTCACGCCGACTTCGGCATCGCCGGCGCCAAGAACGAGGGCCTGATCTTCGCCCACGGCAAACCGCTGCGCAAGGTTCCGCAGGAGACTCTTGTGGACACCCTGTTCGAGGAGATCGACAAATCGCTGGACCGCGGCGGCAAGGTCGAGTTCGACGAGGCCGAGTCGCGCGAGGGGGCCCAGTGGGTCGCCAACATCGAGCAGGAAAACGCCGGCGAACTGACGCCGGAGAAGATCGCCCAGATGGAGAAGGAAGCGGTCGAGCGCGGCGAGTCGGACAGGGTCCTGCTCGACGAGGATCAGTCGCCGACTGCCGGGCGGAGATTCACGAGGGCCTAGCGCTTGCGGCGGGCGGGTCCTGTCGCTGGGTGGGGGTGTCCTCCTGGCACTTCGATCGGCTCAGGGCAGAGGGTTGGGGGCCGGGCTGCGGGAAGAGGTCCTGCCCTTCGCAGACTCCGTGCGGCGGAGGACACCCCCACCCAGCGCCACCCGCCCGAGCAAGGGGTAGGTTTCACGGGTGACTCGACTCAGTCAGGCGTTCATTCCCACGCTCAAGGATGCTCCGGCCGACGCCGAGGCGATCTCTCACAAGCTGATGGTGCGGGCCGGGCTGATTCGGCAGCTTGGCGCGGGGCTCTGGACGTATCTCCCGGCCGGGTTCCGGGTGCAGCGCAGGGTCGAGGCGATCATCCGCGAGGAGATGGAGGCGATCGGCTGCCAGGAGATGTTGATGCCGGTGTTGATGCCGGCCGAGAACTGGAAGAAGACGGGGCGCTATGCGATCGAGGAGCTGTTCAAGCTCGAGGACCGCAAGGGGGCGCCGATGGTGCTGGCGATGACCCACGAGGAGGCGGTCACCGACCACGTCGCCCGCGAGGTCCGCTCCTACCGCGACCTGCCGCTGATGCTGTTCCACATCCAGACCAAGGAGCGCGACGAGCCGCGGCCGCGGGCCGGGGTCCTGCGCACGCGCGAGTTCACGATGAAGGACGCCTACTCCTTCGACCGCGACGAGGAGGGGCTGGCCCGCTCCTACGAGCTGCAGGCCGGCGCCTATGAGCGCATCCTCGACCGCTGCGGACTGCGCTGGTACAAGGTCGAGTCCGACGTCGGGATGATGGGCGGCTCCGACGCTGACGAGTTCATGGCGCCCTGCCCCGCCGGTGAGGACGAGGTGGCGCTGGCGCCCGGCTACGCCGCCAACGTCGAGGTCGCCGCGGCCGAGCCGCGGGCGGTCGAGCTGCCGCCGGCGCTGGACGCGCCGGAGCCGGTCTCCACGCCCGGCCTCGGCAAGGTCGAGGAGGTCGCCGCCGAGCTGGGCTTGCCGCCCGGCGCCTTCATCAAGGCGATCCCGGTGGTCATCGAGGGCCGCGGCCTGGTCATGGTCCTGCTGCGCGGCGACCACCGCCTCAACGAGATCAAGCTCGCCAACGCGCTCGGCGCCGGCTTCCGCCAGGCCAGCGCCGAGGAGATTGCCGCCGAGATCGGTCCCGCGGGCTACATCGGGCCGGTCGGGACCAAGGTGCCGGTGATCAAGGACGCGGCGATCGTCGGCGACTCCTTCGTCTGTGGGGCCAACCAGGCCGACACCCACCTGCGCGGGGTCCAGCCCGGCCGCGACTTCGAGTTCGAGGAGCTCGACGTGCGCCGGGTCGAGGCCGGCGACACAGCGCCCGGCGGCGGCGCGATCGAGATCGAGCCGGCGATCGAGGTCGGCAACATCTTCAAGCTCGGCAGGCGCTACTCGGAGCCGCTCGGCGCCACCTACTCAGATGAGGACGGGGTGGAGAAGCCGGTCGTGATGGGCTGTTACGGGATGGGGCCGGCCCGGATCGTCGCCGCCGCGATCGAGCAGGGCGCCGACGAGCGCGGAATCGTCTGGCCGACGGCCCTGGCTCCCTGGCAGATCCACCTCGTCTCCCTGGCCAAGGCCGGCGAGCGCGAGCGCGAGGCCGCCGACCGCCTCTACGAGGAGCTGCGCGCCGCCGGCGTCGAGGTCCTCTACGACGATCGCGACGCCGGGCCGGGCCAGAAGCTGACCGACGCCGAGTTGCTCGGCTGCCCGCTGCGGATCGTCGTCGGCCGCCGCGGCCTCGCCAACGGCGTCGTCGAGGCCTCCGAGCGCAAAGCCGGCACTGAGCACGAGCTGCCCGTGGAGGAGGCCGCGACGCGGGCGGCAGCGCTGCTTCAGGCAATCGACGACGCGCCGGCATGAGGGCGGGCCGCGGATGACCGACGCGGCTCCATTTGGACGCGGTCGCCTGCGCCGCCTCTTCGGCCTCGACCGCACCGGCGCGCAACCGGGCTCGACCCGGCGCGGCGAGCCGCTGAACCCCTGGACGATTCCCAATCTCGTCGGCTATATCCGCCTGGCGGGGCTGCCGGTCTTCCTCGTCCTCGCCTACTCGAGCGAGGACGGCACCTCCTTCGGCGCCGCCATGGTCTTCTGGGCGATCGCCGCCGGCGACTATCTGGACGGCTTCCTGGCCCGCGTCACCGGCCAGTACAGCCGCATGGGGGCGCTGCTGGATCCCCTGATCGACCGCCTCACGATCCTCGCCGGCGCCGTCGTCTGCTGGAATTTCGAGCTGGTGCCACGCTGGCTGCTGGTCGTGCTGGCGCTGCGCGAGCTGGCAATGCTCTTCCTCGCCCAGTACGGATTGCGGCACGGCGTCGACATCGAGGTCAACTGGCCGGGACGGATCTCGGTCTTCCCGATCATGGGGGGGATCTGGCTGGCGCTCTTCGCACCCGGCTGGGTGGCGACGGCGCTGGTGGTCTGGGGCACGGCGATGGCGATCCTCGCCACCGTGCTCTACGCCCGCGCCGGCATGCGTGCCGTGCGCGCCCAGGCTGCAAGCTGAGCCCCAGATACGCGGAACCTTCAACCTACAGTTGAACCTTGGGACCTTCCCGACCTATAATCGTCGCCTGCGCAAACGGGGGCCTGGCCCTCTTCGACCAAGGAGCGAGATGGAGGACACTTTTCCCGATCTGGGATCCCTCAGCGACAAGGAGCTGAAGGACCTGATCGACAAGCTCACGGAGGAGGAGAACGAGATCTCCTACAAGCGGCGTGTCTTGCACGGGAAGATCGACATCCTCCGCGCTGAGCTCGTCAACCGACTGCGCGACAAACACGAGCGCGGCGACTCGATGATCTCCGGCGACGACGTCAGCAAGCTGACCGAGATCCTCGCCGGCAAAGCGCAGCGGTCCCCGGAGGACGAGCCCGCCGCCTAGCGGAGGGGACCACGAGTCATGGCCGTCCACTGTCCCGAGTGCGGGTTCGCCAACCCCGAGGGCGCCAACTACTGCCAGAAGTGCGGCGCCTACCTGGGTGGCCCGGCGGAGTCCGGCGACGACCCGACGACGATGACCTACACCGTCGACGACACCGGCGACATGCAGCCCGTCGACATCGACGAGGTGGTCGAGGAGGCGGGGGCGGCGCTGGTGATCCGCGCCGGCGGCGGTCGCGCCGGCGAGAGCTTCAGCATCGCCGAGGACCGCGTCAACATCGGCCGCAGCCCCGACGCCGGCGTCTTCCTCGACGACGTCACCGTCTCCCGCAATCACGCGCTGCTGGTGCGCCGCCGCGACGGCCTCTACATCGACGACCTCGGCTCGCTCAACGGCACCTACGTCAACCGCCGCCGGATCGAGTCCCACCGGCTCGGCGACGGCGACGAGATCCAGGTCGGCAAGTACAAGCTCAGCTACCTGGAGCGCTGAGCGATGCCCGTCTCCGACCAGCCGGCGCGACCGCCGGAATCGGCCAGCCGTCCGCGCAAGGCGCTGACGATCGGCGCCGTCTGCAAGATCCTCCAGAGCGAGTTCGACGACGTCTCGATCTCCAAGATCCGTTATCTCGAGGATCAGAAGTTGCTGAACCCGAGGCGCACCTCGGGTGGCTATCGCCTCTACAGCCAATCCGACGTCGAGCGCCTGCGCACGATCCTGCGCCTGCAGCGCGATGAGTTCCTACCGCTGCGGGTGATCCGCCAGGAGCTCGCCGGCGGCGGCGACCTGGTCCTCGGCGACTCCGAGCGCAAGCCCGTCAACGGCGGCGCCCGGCGGGCGATCCTGGTCGACACTTCGCGCGCCTACATGACGCTCGAGGAGGTCATCGAGGAGACCGGCGCCCGCGAGGAGCTGGTCGGCGAGCTGGAGAACTTCGGCATCGTCCAGCCGGAGCGGCGCGACGGCAAGACCGTCTACGACGAGACCGACCGCGAGATCGTCCGCGCCGCCAACGAACTGGCGCGGGTCGGGGTCGGCGCCCGCAACCTGCGCGTCTTCCGCTCCTCCGCTGACCGCGAGGCCCAGCTGCTGGAAGCGCTGCTGGGCCCGTCGCTGCGCTCGCGCAACCCCGAGCGCCGCAAGGAGGCCCTGCAGAGCCTGGAAAGCCTGGCGGCCACCGTCAGCCATCTCAAGCACTTGCTCCTCGTCCGCGACCTCCGCCGCCTCGCCGGGGATTAGGGCGCTGCAAATCGGCGTCTGGCGGTGTCCTCGGTCGGCTGGCTTGCTCACGTGCGGAGCACGCTCGCTGCGCCAGCCTCCCTGCGTCCTTGCCAGACTTGATTTTCGCGCCCTAATCGATGCCACGAGTAACTAAAAGAAGAATTATCGACGCGCCGATCGACGAGGTTTGGCGGCTGATCTCCGATCCGCATAGCCTGCCGCGCTGGTGGCCGCGCACGAGCCGGGTCGAGAACGTCGAGCAGAAGAGCTCGGGCCGGCGCAGCCAGTGGACCAAGGTCCTGGAGACGAGCGAGGGGCGGGGGGTGCGGGCCGATTTCCGCTGCCTCAGCTCCGCCGAGAACGAGCGCTACGTCTGGGAGCAGCAGCTCGAGGGCACGCCCTTCGCCCGCCACCTGCGCAGCTCCCGCATCGAGATCGCCCTGCGTGAGGCCGACGGGGGCACCCAGGTCGACCTCAGCTCGGTGCAGGCGTTGAAAGGGATGTCGCGGCTGGGCTCGCCGATGATGCGCCGCGGCCAGGGCGACATCCTCGACGAAGCGCTCGACGGGATCGAGCGGGCGCTGACGTGAGCACGCCCCGCCGCGACTCGAACTGGTGGGGGTGGGGGGACCCGGCGATCGCGCCCGAGCTCGACGCGGAGGCGCTGGCGGTGCTGCGCGAGCGGATCGGTGAGCTGGAGCCGTGGCCGCTGGCGAGCGGAATCGAGGACTTCGCGCTGCCGCCCGCCGAGTCGTTGCCGGCTGCTCTGACCGAGGCGGTCGGCGCCGAGGCGATCTTCACGTCGAACGAGGACCGCCTGCGGCACGCCAGTGGGCGCGGTTACGCCGACCTGGCGCGGATGCGCGGCGGCCGGCTCGAGGCGGCGCCCGACGCGGTGGTGATGCCGGCCGACGCCGAGGCGCTGCGCCGGGTGCTCGACGCCTGCGCCAGCGAGGGCATCGCCGTCGTCCCCTTCGGCGGTGGCACCAGCGTCGTCGGCGGCGTCGAGCCGCTGCGCGGCGACCACCAGCGGTTGATCAGCCTCGACCTCGGCGGCCTGCGCGAGGTCGCCGTCGACCGCCGTTCGCTGACCGCGCGCCTTGGCGCCGGCCTGCGCGGGCCGGAGGCGGAGGAGGCCCTGGGGCGCCAGGGCGTCACCCTCGGCCACTTCCCGCAGTCCTTCGAGTACGCGACGATCGGCGGCTTCGCCGCCACCCGCTCGGCCGGCCAGTCCTCGAGCGGCTACGGGCGCTTCGACGCCGTGGTCAGCTCGATTCGTCTGCAGGCCCCGGCCGGCGACCTGCAGACGCTGGAAACCCCGCACACGGCAGCCGGGCCGGCGCTGCGCGAGCTGATCGTCGGGTCCGAGGGCGTGCTCGGCGTCATTCCCGAGGTGACCGTGCGGGTGCGCCCGGTCCCGCCGGTGCGCCGCTACGAGGCCTGGATGGCGGAGAGCTTCGAGGCCGGCGCCGAGATCGTCCGCGCGATGGCCCAGGGGTCGGGGTTGCCGGAGATCGTCCGCATCTCCGACGAGGAGGAGACGCAGGGCTCGCTGGCCCTGTCGGGCCCCCGCGGGACGACCGGCAAGCTCTTCAACGGCTACCTGGGCATGCGCAAGCGCCGGGGCGGCTGCCTGACGATCGTCGGCTTCGAGGGCGAGGAGGAGTCGGTGGCACGGCGGCGGGCGCTGGCCGTGCGCGAGCTGCGCGCGGGTGGCGCCGCCTATCTGGGGCAGGCCGCCGGGCGCTCCTGGGAGCACGGCCGCTACCAGGGCCCCTACCTGCGCGACACGCTGATGGGGATGGGGGCGATGGTCGAGACCCTCGAGACCTCGCACACCTGGACCCGCCTTGGCGAGCTGCACGGCGCCGTCGCGGCGGCGATCCACGCCTCGCTCTCCAGCCAGGGGACCCCCGGCCTCGTCTTCTGCCACCTCTCGCACGCCTACGCCGACGGCGCTTCGCTCTACTTCACCTTCATCTCCCGCAGCCGCCACGGCGCCGAGCTCGAGCAGTGGCGCCAGGTCAAGCGCGCCGCCTCGGAGGCGATCGTCGCGACGGGCGGCACGATCACCCACCACCACGCCGTCGGCCGCGACCACGCCCCCTACATGGAGGCCGAGGTGGGGAAGACCGGGCTCGACGTGCTCCGGGCCGTCAAGGATCAGCTCGACCCGACGGGGATCATGAACCCCCAAAAGCTTCTCCCGTAACGCGGCCAAGCAGGCCAAGGACGCAGGGAGCGAAGCGTGCTCCGCACGTGAGCGACCGAGGACGCCGGCATGCGCCGCGCCGCGTTAGCGGGAGGCGGCGCCGATGATCGGGCCGGTGATGGTTCCGCGGAGGACGTCGGTGCCGGTGTAGAGCGGCTCCGTCTTTTCCTTCGTCGCCTTGGCCAGGGCGGCTTTCAGGGTGGCGTCGGAGGTGAGCGAAACGTCGAGCTGGTCGAAGGTTTCCTTGGCGAGGTAGGCGAGCACTTCGGTCGGGACCTGGACCTGGGCCCCGATTTTGCCGTTCGCGCCGACCGCGGTCGAGGCCAGCGGCAGCCTTTTCTTGGCCGACTCGTAGAGCCAGATCGTGTAGGACTGCCCCTTCGCGGTCGGTTCCAGGCCCTCGGCTTCGATCTGCAGCGCCAGCGAGTTCTTGACCCGGCCGAAGGTGGCCAGGCCCTTGGCGTCGCCACCGTCGACGGGGCTGAGCACCGCCTCGGTCAGTTTCTGGTCGCTGGAAGCGGCGTCGGCGGTGCTTTCCGAGGCAGTGCTGCTTTCGCTCGAGGCAGTGCTGCTGCCGTTGTCGGAGTCGTCGCCGCTGACGGCGAGCACGATGACCAGCGCAACCACGACCGCGACGCCGGCCGCGAGCGCAGCGCGGGCGCCGCCGTTCTTGGGGAGCGCGAGCTTGGGGCGCTGGGGGGCCGAGCTTGGGGTCGATGGGGGAAAGGCTGGCGCCGGCTTGGGCACGGACGCTGGATCAGGGCTCGGCGCGCGCTCGGAGGGGGCCGCTGGTTTCGGCGTCGGCTCCGGAGCGGTGACCTTCTTCTCGACGGGCTCGGGCCTTGCGGTCGAGCCTCGAGGCGCCGGAATCTGCGGCGCCGGGATGCCTTCGGATTCAAGTTGTGCGGCAGCTGCCTGGGCACGCTCGTGGACCTGGGCCACATCGATGCTCATCAGCGCCGCCAGATCCTCGTAGCCCTGCTCGCCGCGCTGTGCGAGCAGTCGCAGGATTGCTTTCTGGTCGTCGCTCAGCGGCATCGGTCGCAAACCCTATGTGGAGACGGTGACGCTTGGGCCGCTGCCCCCACGGGGTCTCGAAAGCTTAATTTCCCCAGGTAGGGTTCGCCGCGATGGCCGACGACCCACGCGGGCTGCGTTCTCACTTCGACGAGTTGCTCGGTACCGAGTGGCTCGACGACGACCCCGATCACGCCCGGGTCCGGATCGAGCTGCGCGACGAGCTGCGCCAGCCGGTCGGCCTGATGCACGGCGGCGTGATGTCGTCGATCGTCGAGAGCGTCTGCTCCCGGGCCACGGCGCTGGCGGTGATGGGCGACGGGATGATGGCGATGGGCCAGTCGATCAGCGTCAACTTCATCCGCCCGGTCACCGAGGGCGGCGCCGAAGTCGAGGCCAGGGCCCGCCACCGCGGCCGCACCACCTGGGTCTGGGACGCCGAGGTCCTGAACGACGACGGCAAAGTCTGCGCTCTCGCCCAGATGACGATCGCAGTGCGGCCGCTGCCGAAGACCTAACCCCCGAAGCGGTTGGTGATTGGCAGCCGCCGGTCCTTGCCGAAGGCACGGGGGGTGATCCGGATCCCCGGCGCCGCCTGGCGGCGCTTGTACTCGGAGCGGTCGACGAGGCGGATCACGTCGTCGACCGTGGCCGCCGGCATCCCCGCGGCGATCATCTCCTCACGGCCCTGGTCGCGCTCGACGTAGGCCTCGAGGATGCGGTCGAGCAGGTCGTAGGGGGGGAGGGAGTCGCTGTCGAGCTGGTCGGGGCGCAGCTCGGCCGAGGGCGGCCGCTCGATCACCGCGGCCGGCACCAGCTCGCCCTCGGCCCGCTCGTTGCGGCGCCGGGTCAGTTCGTAGACCAGCGTCTTCGGCACGTCCTTGATCACCGCGAAGCCACCCGCCATGTCGCCGTAGAGGGTCGCGTAGCCGACCGACATCTCGCTCTTGTTGCCGGTGGTCAGGACCAGCCAGCCGTGGCGGTTGGAGAGCGCCATCATCAGGTTGCCGCGGATCCGCGCCTGAATGTTCTCCGCCGCCAGGTCCGGCTCGGCGGGACCGTTCAGCGCCCGCTCGAAGCCGTCCATCATCGGCTCGATCGGGATCTCGATCAGCTCGCAGCCGAGGTTGGCGGCGATAGTTCGGGCGTCCGCCTGGGTTTCAGAGCTGGAATGAGGCGAGGGCATGACCACGCAGCTGAGCCGCTCCGGCCCGACCGCGTCGGCGGCGAGCATCGCCACCAGGGCGGAGTCGATGCCGCCCGAGAGGGCGACGCCGACGTGGCCGAAGCCGTTCTTGGCGACGTAGTCGCGCAGGCCCAGCACCAGCGCGCCGTAGACCTCGTCGAGGTCCGAAAGGGGCTCGGCGAGCGGCGCCGGCTCCGTCGCCGGGATCTCGCAGACCAGCAGCTCCTCCTCGAACTGGGCGGCACGGGCGATCAGCTCGCCGCCGGGCCCGGTGACCAGGCTCTGGCCGTCGAAGACCAGCTCGTCCTGACCGCCAACCAGGTTGCAGAAAGCGAAGTAGGCGCCGTAGGCGCGCGAGCGCTCGGCGAACATCTCCACCCGCTCGCGTCCCTTGCCGCGGTGGTAGGGCGAGCCCGAGGGGTTGGCGATCAGCTTCGCCCCCTGCTCGGCCTCGGTCGAGGCCGGCGGCCCGGGCGCCCAGACGTCCTCGCAGACGGTCAGCCCGACCCGCTGCCCGGCGACCTCGACGGTCAACGGCTCGGTGCCGGGGATGAAGTAGCGCTGCTCGTCGAAGACGGCGTAATTGGGCAGCCTGTTCTTGCGGTAGACGGCGCGCACCGCGCCGTCGGCGAGGACGGCGGTCGAGTTGTAGGCGTGGCGGGAATCGCCATCGGCCACGGCCGGCTCGGCAAAGCCGACCAGCACGGTCATGCCGCCGACCTCGGTGGCCAGCTCCTCGACCGCGCGGCGGTTGGCCTCGACGAAGTGACGCTTCAGGTAGAGGTCCTCGGCGGGGTAGCCGGGCAGGCAGAGCTCGGGGAAGATCGTCAGCTCGGCGCCCTCGGCGCCGGCGCGGCCGATCCAGGTGGCGATCTTGGCGGCGTTGCCGTCGACGTCGCCGACGGTGGGGTCGATCTGGGCGAGGGCTACGCGCATGGCTGCCTCGGGGCGATCACCCGCGAAGTATCGCCGCCGCGGTCGGCGGAGCGGGCCGAGGCGCCCGCTAGGCTGCCGCCGATGCGGGGCCGCCGTCGCCATCTGGTCGGTTTCTCGGTGGCTGCGCTGCTGCTTGCTGCCGCCATGCCCGGTGCTGCCTCGGCGTCGACCGGCCTGGCCGACGCGGTGCCCAGCCTCGCCTCGCCGAGCCAGAAGCCCTTCATCGCCCCGCAGTCGCGCCCGACCGAAGCTCGCCGGCGACCGACCGACGACCCCGACCCGAACCGCAACGCCTACACCGTGCCGCAGGCGCCGAAGTCGCCCAAGTGCGGGAGGAATTTCTGCGTTCACTGGGTGGCCGAGGGCATCGACGCTCCAAACCTCACCGACGCCAACGGCGACGGCGTTCCCAACTTCGTCCTGCAGGTCCTGAAGATCGCCGAACACGTGCACGAAGTCGAGAACGACAAACTCGGCTGGCGCGAGCCGAAGAGCGATGGTCGGGTGGGGGGCGGGGTCGGCAAGACCGACATCTACCTCTCCCAGATCGGCGGCGAACTGTTCGGCTATGCCGCCCCCGACCGCGGCCAGGCGAGCAAGCAGCACCGGATCCCCCGGCGCCTGCACGGCTACCTGGTCCTCGACAACGACTACAGCGCCTTCGAGTTCCCGGGGACGACGCCCTCCCACGATCTCGAGGTGACGCTGGCCCACGAGTACAACCACATCCTCCAGTTCGGCTACGACGCCTTCCAGGACGCCTGGTTCGCCGAGTCGACGGCGACCTGGATGGAGGACCAGGTCTACAACGGCATCAACGACTACCTGCGCTACGTGCGGCGCTGGGTGAAACGCGGGGACGTGCCGCTGACGACCAGCTCGATCAAGGAGTACGGGTCGGCGATCTGGAACCAGTGGCTGCAGCGCCACTACGGCAGCGCGATCATCCGCCGGGCCTGGGCGCACTCGATCCACGTCAAGCCGGGGGGCTTCTCGGTCAACGCCTACGAAGCGGCGATCCGCGCTGCCGGCCACTCCGACCTCGGCCACGATTTCGCCCGCTTCGCCGCCGCCGTGGCCGAGTGGCGCACCGGCGAGGGCTTCCGCGAGAGCAGGCTCTATCCCGACATGCCGCGCCAGGGACCGCTGCCGTTGAACGGCCGGCCGCTGACCCGCCTGCTCAATCACACGACCTTCCAGTTGCTGCGGGTGCCGGCCCACGGTGGCCGCGCCGTCGTCGTCAAGCTGATCGCGCCGCAGGGGACCGCGGCCGGGCTGGCGCTGGTCGGGCGCATCGGCAGCGAGCGGCAGGGGCGCACCGTCACCCGGCGCGACTTCAGCCGCGGTGGCGGCAAGCTCTCCGTGCGCCTGCGCGATCCGCGTCGCTACAGCCGCATCACCGCCGTCGTCGTCAATGCCGACTCCGGCGTCAGCGGCTTCAGCGCCCGCCGGCTGGACTGGCGCTACCTGACCGACCGGATCCCGTTCGAGATCCGCGCCAAGATCGTCCGCTGATCGCCGGGAGGGTCTAGGAGGCCTAGGAGCGCGACTCGGAGGCGACGCCGCCGGCGCCGTTCGAGGAGGCCGAGGCCTCGCCGCCGGACTTGCGGCGCTTGGCCTTCGCCGGCGCCGAGGCCACCGTCTCGGCGGTCGCCGCCTCGAGATCGAGGGCGAAGCTGTCGAGGTCGGCCATTGCGTCGTAGTCGCCGATCAGGCCGAAGTTGACCTGGCCGTCGTAAGACATGATCCCGACGCAGAGCGCCTGGCGGCGGGCCAGGGGCACCATCGGGAAGATCGACTCCATGCGGCGGCCGAGCACGTAGAGGGGGAACTGCGGCCCGGGCACGTTGGTGACGACGAGGTTGAAGAAGCGCTGTGCCGGCTGCAGGCGAGCCGCCTGGGAGGCGATCGTGCCGGGGGCGAAGTCGGTCAGTTTGGTGAGGATCTCGGCACCGACCGCCTGCCCGGAGGACTTCAGGTCGCCCATCTCCTCGGTGACGACCCTGAGCCGCTCGACCGGGTCCTCGCACCAGACGGGGAGCGGCGCCATCATCGCCGAGATCCGGTTGCCGAGCGCCCCGTGCTCCTCGTCGGCGCGGACGCTGACCGGGACCAGCGCACGCAGCTCCAGCCCCTCGGTGGCGTGGCCGCGCGCCCGCAGGTACTTGCCGATGCCGCCGGCGACGATCGAGAGGATGACGTCGTTGACGGTGCCGCCGTGGGCGTCCTTGACCCGCTTCAGCTCCGCCAGGTCGGCCTGGGTGATCGCGAAGCGGCGATGCGGCCCGATCTCGACGTTGAAGACGCTGCTGGGGGCGGCCATGCCGGCGCTGACCATCTTCGAGGTGGCGCCGATGCCGCGCACCACCTGGCGGGGGCCGCGGAGGGCGGCGCGAACGCCGCGGACGATCTCCTGCGGACTGGTCAGGCGCTCCTTCCAGGCGTCGCCGAGCAGTTTCAGGTCGGTCGGTTCGGGGCGAGCCAGCCAGGGTGGGGAGGAGGACGGCGATCCCTGCGGCTCGGCGTCGAGGTCGAAGAGGACGGTGGTGATGTCGACGCCGGAGACGCCGTCGACCAGCGCGTGGTGGCTCTTGCCGACGATCGCGAAACGGCCGTCGCGCAGGCCCTCGACCAGCCACAGCTCCCAGAGCGGCTTGCTGCGGTCGAGCTGCTGGGAGAAGATCCGCGCCGCGAGGTTGCGCAGCTGCTCCTCGGAGCCGGGCGCCGGCAGGGCGCTCTGGCGCACGTGGTAGTCGAGGTTGAGGTGGGGGTCGTCGACCCAGACCGGGCGCCCCTGGTCAAAGGGGACGAAGCGCAGCTTCTGGCGGAAGCGCGGCACCAGGTGCAGGCGCGAGGCGATGTGGTCGCGAAATTCCTGGTGGGAGGGCGCCGGACCCTCGAAGATGATCGTCGAGGCGACGTGCATGTGGGCGCCGGCCCGCTCCATGTGCAGGAACGAGGAATCGAGTCCGGTCAGTCTTTCGGCGGCCACGCGTTCATCTTCGCACACGCTGTCCAGGCACGATAGGGCCTGATATTTGGCTCCTGGAGCCGTTTGCATGCTTCATTGCCGAATCAGATGGGTGTGAGAGCCGTCACGTAAACGCTCTGCAAGCGCTTCTACGGTGTTTGCTCACAAACGAATCGAAACCCCATCTGCCGAGTCCCCCCGCACCGCGCGGCGGGGATCGGGGGACCCAACTGCCACGGCGATCTGTCCGTGGCCGGGGCGAATCGGGCGGCGAGCCGCCCGTAGCGAGTGCCAGCCCGTGCCGGCACCCGCGAGCCCGTCAGCTAACCCCGTAGGCAGCCGAGAAAGCGAGCGAGACAAGATGCGCTACCTCCTGCCCGTGGTGGCAGCCGCCACCGCGCTGACGATCGGCATCGCGCCGGCCGCGGCGCAGGGCCCCCACCATCATCAGCCCAAGCGGGCCCAAGCCCACCTCTCCCTGCACCTCTCCGGGCACACCGTCCTGAGCGGCAACGGGGTCGCGGTCCACGGCAAGGTGCGCCCGAGCGGGCGCCGCCGGGTCAGGGTCGTCTTCAGCGGCCCCGCGGCCAAGGTGCTGGGTACTACGACCAGGGCCAACGGCAGCTTCGCGCTGCGCTGGTCCCCCGACACGATCGGCAATTACGCCGTGCACGCGTTCGGGGTGCACGACCGGCACACCCGCGGCTCGGCCAGCGTGGCCCGCCGCCTGACCAGCTACCGGCAGGCCGGCGCCTCCTACTACGGCCCGGGCCTCTACGGCAACGGCGTCGCCTGCGGCGGCACCCTGATGCCGGGGACGATGGGCGTCGCCAACAAGACATTGCCCTGCGGCACCAAGGTGAAGCTGCGCTATCGCGGTCACTCGGTGACGGTGCCGGTGATCGATCGCGGCCCCTACGTGGCTGGCCGCGACTACGACCTCACCGAGGCGGTCAAGGTCCGGCTCGGCTTCCCGGGAGTGGGAACCGTGCTGGCGAACCGCTAGCCCGGCAGGCTGAGCCGCAACTGCGGCTCGGTCTCCGTCTCGGCCTCCTCGGCGTCGCCGTTCTCGAAGGAGGCGAGGCGGACGCCGATCAGCCGCACCGGCCGCTGCGGGTCGTAGGCCCGCAGCAGGTCCAACGCCACCGGCCCGACCACGGCCGGGTCATTGGTCGGCTGCTCGACGGTGAGCGAGCGGCTGACGTTGGTCCAGTCGTCGAGCCGCACCTTGATCCCGATCGTGCGGCCCTCCAGCTCGCGCTTGCGCAGCCGCCGGCAGAGCTCCTCGGCCAGCTCGGCGAGGTGGGACTCGAGCTCGGCGCGGTCGCGCACGTCGACGTCGAAGGTGGTCTCCGCCGACTGCGATTTGGTCTCGCGGGAGACCGTGATCGGGGTCTCGTCCCAGAGCCGGCCGCGGGCGTGCAGCCAGGCGCCCGAGCGGGGACCGAAGCTGGCTTCGAGCTCCTCCCGCTCGCGTATCCGCAGCTCGGCAAGGGTGCGGATCCCCATTCCCTGCAGCTTGATCACCGTCTTCGGCCCGATCCCCGGCACCAGGCCAGGAGATTCGCCGGCGAAGCGCTCCAGGGCGGTCGCGCGGGAGAGGACCACCAGCCCGGCCGGCTTGCCGAGCTCGCTGGTGATCTTGGCCAGCATGCGGCTCTCGGAGATTCCGATCGAGCAGGTCAGGCCGGTGTCGACGCGGATCTCCGTCGCGACCCGCCGCATCGTCGCCTTCGGGGAAAACAGACCGGTGAGGTCCAGATAGGCCTCGTCGAGCCCAACCACCTCGACCGTCTCGACGTTGCGCCGCAGGACCTCCATCACCTGCGCCGAGGCCTCACGGTAGGCCGGGAAGTCGGGCCGCAGGTAGATCGCGTCGGGAAGTTTGCGCCGCGCCACCGCCGCCGGCATCGCCGAGTGGATCCCGGCCAGCTTGCGCGCCTCGTAGCTGGCCGTCGTCACCACCGCCCGCGGCCCCGACCCGCAGACCACCACCGGTTTCCCCCGCAGCTCCGGCCGCTTGCGCAACTCCACCGACGCGTAGAAGGCGTCCATGTCGAGATGAGCGATCGTCCGCGTACCGGCCACCCGCCGATGGTAGGAGGGGGGAGGGACGGAGATGCTTGCCTCCCGTCCTAGACTTGTGCCGTGGCTTCACCCGAGGCGAAGAACCTGGAGGCGATCTCCAGGGCGATCGATCAGCACAACGCGAACTGCCCGTTCCCGGCGGCCGAGGTGCGGATGAACCCGTTCGAGATCGAGCGGCTGGGCTGGGACCACATCCGCGGCCTGCCGCTGCTGCCCGACGCCGAGCTCGGCACCGGCCGCTTCCGCATCGTCTGCTCCCGCGACGTCGACGACAGCGGCCTCGAGGTCACCGAGGCAGTCGGCAAAGAGCTCGAGACCGTCGCCCCGAGTCCTAACTAGACGCTGTTCCAGAAGTCCAGGCCCAGTTCCGAGAGCCAGTTCTGGGCTTCGACGTTGAGCTGGAAGAGCTCGCCGGTCCAGATCAGGACGCCCATCGCGATCAGGATGACGCCGCCGATCGCGACGATCAGCTGGTAGTGGCGCTTGACGACGGTGAAGGCGGTGGTCATGCGCGAGAAGGCGAGGGCGGTGAGCAGGAAGGGGATCGCCAGGCCGGCTGAGTAGACGGCGAGCAGGAGGGCGCCGCGGGCGGCGGAATCCGAGAGCGAGGCGGCGGAGAGGATCGCGCCGAGGGTGGGGCCGATGCAGGGGGTCCAGGCGATCGCGAAGGCGGCGCCGGCGACGATCGGGCCGCCTTTGCCAGCGCGCTCGAGCAGCCCGTCGACGTGCCACTCGCGGTTGAGGCGGGTGATGAAGAGTGAGGCGACGAAGAGCACGCCCATGGCGATGATCAGCGCCCCGGAGATCTTGGTCAGCAGCTCCTTGTGGTCCTGCAGGGTCGAGCCGACGGCGGTGGCGGTGAGGCCGAGGAGGATGAAGATCGTCGAGAAGCTGGCCACGAAGAGCAGGCTGGGGCCGAGCACGCGGCGCCAGCCGGCGTCGTCGAGCTCGGCCGCGGAGACGCCGGTCACGGCCGAGAGGTAGCCCGGCACCAGCGGCAGCACGCAGGGGGAGAGGAAGGAGACGATTCCCGCCGCCAGGGCGGCGAAGATGCCGACTCCAGCGGCAGGATCGGAACTGAGAACGGCGTTGAGCAAGACCCCTGAGATTACCCCCAGCCAGGCGCCGACCGGGCGCGGCTCCGGCCTGCTCTACGACGCCTCGGGCCGGGCGATGCGGCTGCGCGCCTCGCCGCTGTTCGAAATCGGGCCGAGCGCACCAGGGCCGGCCTTGCGCCGCGGCGCCCTGATCGCCGTCCCGGTCGGCCTCTCGCTGATCGTCGAGCTCGGCTTCGACGCCCCGACCAAGGGCGCCGTCGCCACCGGCGCCATGTTCGCCGGCTTCGCCGGGCTCGACGCGCCGGCCGGCCCGCGGGCCGCGTGGCAGGCGGCCGCCGCGCCGGCGATCGGCCTGATGGCGGCGCTTGGCGTCCTCAGCGGCCAGACGGCGCCGACCGCGGTGCTGGCGATGGGGCTGATCGGCGCCCTGGCCGGGTATTGCTTCTCCTACTCGCTGCGGCTGGCGATCTACGGCCTCGTGACGGCGCTGACCCTGCTCGTCTCCCAGGGCCTCTTCCTCGGGGTCGACGATGCCCTGCCGGCCCTGCTCTGGGGCACGGTGGGCGGCCTCACGCAGGTGCTCTGGTCGCTGATCGTCTGGGTCGTCGTCGAGCGCGCCGCCAGGGGCGAGCCGAGCGGCTGGGACCGCGGCGCCGTCGCCGCGGCCTTCAGATCCAACCTGAGCCTGGACTCGGAAAACTTCCGCCACGCGATCCGCTTCGGCGCCTCACTCGCCGTCGGCGTCGCCACCTACCGCATCTTCGACATGGACAACCACGGATTCTGGATCCCGCTGACGATCCTCTTCGTGATGCGCCCCGATCGCGACGAAACGTACCTGCGGCTGGTTCTGCGAGCTGTCGGCACCGTGGCCGGGCTGGCAATCGCTACCACGATCGCCGAGGCGCTCGGGGTCGGCGACGTCGTCGCCATCGTCGTCATCACCCTGTCCACGGCCCTCGTCTTCGGCTTGCTGACCGTGCAGTACGCGTTGTTCACCGCGGCGATTACGGTCTACGTCGTCGTCCTCACCGACACCCTCGGCGAGCCCGCCTGGGAGGCCGACAAGCTGCGCCTGATCGGCACCGCCGTGGGACTGCTGATCACCTTCCTCGCCTTCATGGTCTGGCCCGATCCGCAGCGGGGGAGACGGCTGCCGTTCGCGGCTCTGAGGCCGCGTCCGGCCCCGCCCGAAGCCCCGGCCCGGTAGATTCCTGGCCAGGCAGCCAAACCGCGACGCAGGCGCGGACGACCTCGAGGAGCCAGAGTTGAGCAACCGCACGTTCGTAATCGGTGTCGGCATGACCAAGTTCGAGAAGCCCGGCACGAAGGAGGGCGACTACCCGGACTGGGCCAAGGAGGCGGGGGAGAAGGCGCTGGCCGATGCCGGCGTTCCGTACGAGGACGTCGAGCAGGCCTACGCGGGCTACTGCTACGGCGACTCGACCTACGGCCAGCGGGCGCTCTACCAGCTCGGCCTGACCGGGATCCCGGTCGTCAACGTCAACAACAACTGCTCGACCGGCTCCTCGGCGCTGTTCCTGGCCCGCCAGGCGGTCAAGGGCGGCCTCGTCGAGTGCGCGCTGGCGCTGGGCTTCGAGAAGATGGAGCCGGGCAGCCTCGGCGTCAAGTACACCGACCGCACCAACGCGCTCGACAAGCACGCGATGCGGATGTTCGAGATCCGCGACCCGGAGCAGTCGCCCCCGGCGCCGCAGATGTTCGGCAACGCCGGCCGCGACCACATGCAGAAGTACGGCTCCAACCCCGACCACTACGCCTGGATCGGCTGGAAGAACCACAAACACTCGGTCAACAACCCCTACGCCCAGTTCCAGGACGAGTACTCGCTGCAGGACATCAAGGACGCGAAGATGATCCACGAGCCGCTGACCAAGCTGCAGTGCTCGCCGACCTCCGACGGCTCGGCCTGCGCGATCGTCGCCTCCGAGCGCTACGTCGACGCGCACGACCTCTGGGACCGCGCGGTCGAGATCGCCGGCCAGTCGATGGTCACCGACCTCTCCTCGACCTTCGCCGAGCAGACCGACTGCATGAAGATCGTCGGCTCCGACATGTCGAAGCTGGCTGCCGAGCGCGCCTACGAGGAGGCCGAAATAACCGCCGCCGAAGTCGACGTCTGCGAGCTGCACGACTGCTTCAGCGCCAACGAGCTGATCACTTACGAAGCGCTGGGATTCGCGGCCGAGGGTGAGGCGCACAAGCTGGTCGAGGAAGAAGCGACCACCTTCGGCGGCCAGGTCGTGGTCAACCCCTCGGGCGGGCTGATCTCGAAGGGGCATCCGCTCGGTGCGACCGGGCTGGCGCAGTGCTCGGAACTGACCTGGCAGCTGCGCGGCCAGGCCGAAAAGCGGCAGGTCGAGGGCGCCAAGATCGCGCTCCAGCACAACATCGGCCTCGGCGGCGCCGCCGTGGTCACCGTCTACAAGCCGGCGAGTTAAGAAACCAGCCACAGCTACGAGGAGGGCACGATGGCGAAAGAGCGGCGTTCACTGAATGGCAAGGTCGTGGCGATCACGGGCGGTGCCCAGGGCATCGGCAAGGCGACCGCGACGGCCCTGGTGCGCAAGGGCTGTCGGGTCGCGATCGGCGACATCGACCTCGCCCTGGCCGAGCAGACCGCCGCCGGACTGGGTGGCGGCACGATCGCGCTGCCGCTCGACGTCACCGAGCGCTCCTCCTTCGCCGGCTTCATCGACGAGGCCGCGCGGCAGCTGGGCCCGGTCGACGTGGTGATCAACAACGCCGGGATTATGCCGGTGACCGCGCTCGTCGACGAGTCCGACGACTCGATCAAACGGCAGCTGGACATCAACGTCTACGGCGTCATCGTCGGCACCCAGCTGGCGATCGAACGGATGCGGCCGCGCGGCAGCGGCCACATCGTCAACATCGCCTCGCAGGCGGGCAAGACGGCGCTTCCGGGCATCGCCACGTACTCGGGGACCAAGCACGCCGTGGTCGGCATCTGCGAGTCCGTCAAGGCCGAGCTGCGCGGCAGCGGCGTCGAAGTCCACTGCGTGATGCCGACCGTGGTCAATACCGACCTGACCGCCGGCCTCAACCAGAAGCTGATCCCGAAGGTCGAGGCCGAGGACGTCGCCAACGAGATCGTCGACGCGCTCGAGCTCGGCCGCTTCGACGTCTACGTACCGCGCTCCAACGCCGTCATGACCCGTTTCGCCGCCCTGATGCCGCGCCGCGTCGGCGAGGCGGTCGGCAGGCTGATGAAGGCCGACAAGCTGATGTTCGAGGTCGACCATGGCGCCCGCCGGGCCTACGAGGAGCGCGCCGCGGCCAGCGAGCCCAGCGCCCCCGATTCGCCCGCCGAGCAGCCGGCCCGCGACGCCGCATGACTTCGGCGCTCGATGCATTTGACCGCCTATAGCCGGCTGAATGCATCGAGCGAGGCGATGCTGGGGCGGATCTACGACGCAACCTGGGGGCGGGCGTTTGCGGCGATGTATGACCGCAGCCTCGAGGCCACCGAGGATGCAGGGCTGCGGCAGATGCGCCGCGAGCTGCTGGCGGGGGCAGGGGGGAGGGTCGCCGAGCTCGGAGCGGGCACGGGAGTCAATCTCGACCTCTACCCAAAGGGAGTCGAGGACTTGGTCGCGGTCGAGCCAGATCCGCACATGGCGAAGCGGTTGAGGGCGAAGTTGAGGCAGTCGAGCCGCGTCGTCACCGTCGTCGAAGCGCCGGCCGAACGGCTGCCCTTCGAGGACTCCAGCTTCGACACTGTGGTCGCGACCCTGGTCCTCTGCACGGTCCCGGACCCGGCGGCCGCGCTGGCCGAGGCGGCACGGGTGCTGAAGCCCGGCGGCCGGCTGCTCTTCATCGAGCACGTCCGCGCCGAGGCGCCGGGCCTGGCCCGCTGGCAGGACCGCCTCGAGAAGCCCTGGCGCTTCCTCGGCGACGGCTGCCACTGCAACCGCGACACGGTGGCGACGATCGTCGCCTCGCCACTCCGGCTCGAGGACGTCGAGCGGGGCCGGATGCCGAAGGCGCCGCCGATCGTGACGCCGCTCGTGCGCGGCAGCGCGGTGCTGCCGAGTAGTTGATGACTTGACCCCACCATGGATGGGTCAAGTCATCAACGAATACCGAAGGCGACGAGGCGCCCGCCAGCTCCGCCGCAGTGACGCCGATGAAGGCGCGGGCCAGGGGGTTTGCGGGACAGTGGACACCGGTATGGACGCGGGAATACCTCACCAGCGTCGCCAGGGCCCGCAGCGGGGCGGAGAGCGCCGGCTGCGCGTTGCCGGCGCCGGTCGCACCAGCTGACGCGATGAACCGGTTCATCGCGATGGATGCAACGCTCGCCCGTTCCCGTGCAGCAGTACTGGCCTGCTTACCGCGGTGCCTTCCCCTTCCGTGGTTGTAGCGGTGACCCGACAGTGGATGGACCTTAGGCTCCAGGCATCGAGGGTCTGAGCGGTTATTCGTCGTCCATAGCGTCGATTCTCTCCAACCGGGATCGTCAGGCTGTTTGCCACCCACTCGAGTCTGAAGGCGGGACTGAGGTAGCTTTCCCACGCGCCCCGCCGGCAAACGAGGTCGCCATTCCTGTTCAAATGAATGGATGGCTCGTGGATGTTCACCGGCGCGTCGCAATTTGCAAGATCGCCACGGAGCTCCACCGCAATCTCGTCGGCGGGAACATGGAAGGTGCTACGGCTGCGGTGCGCGTAGAGCACGGTATCTCCGTCGGAGTCTCCGAGATAGAGAGCGCAGCGGGGGAGATCGACCGCAAGGGGTTCCCGGGACCTCCATGAGATGAAGGCCGCCTCGGCCCGCACTCCCAAGAACGGCATCCCGGCGAACTTGCTGCCGCTCACCGCTTCCCCCCTTTCGATTCGTTGGCTAAGAAGACTCGCCTGGGTGAAGGTCGCCGTCGCCGTGAAGAGGAGACCTAGGGGCACGGCGACAGCCGCGAAGACGACGGCATATCTCCGTCCAGAAAAGCGAAGGGGTCGCGGCTCGATCCGAGGCAAGCCAATCTTTCGTCTTGGGCGATAGCTGACGGCCAGCAGTAGAACGATGGTCATGATTGAAAAGACGACCGCCGGTTTGAGAGCTCCCGTAAGGAGCCCCATGGCGAAGATGAGAACGATCCCGCTCAGCGTCATCAGGGAGTTTGCGATGAGGCCGAACCACGAGCCCGCTTCCTTTGCCGCGCCTGGGTCGTCGCGAAACGGAACGAGGGGTATTGCGATGCAGAATACGGTGACCGACATCATGATCAGAAACGCGAGTCCA
>Ga0193706_1000163_pt1 | contig 47106 bp, 40 predicted proteins | sample U3c1metaG_FD_160130 | JGI IMG/M metagenome (GOLD analysis project Ga0193706, IMG submission 160130) | Soil microbial communities from a riparian zone of the East river system, Colorado, United States - U3c1 | ecosystem: Environmental > Terrestrial > Soil > Riparian zone | place: USA: East River... | reverse complement strand
CGGGCGTTCGGGAAAGTGCGACGGCAACGGGAGCTGCGCGTCTTGGCCGAAAGGGACGGTCTGCGCCACGGGATCGTGCGATCCGGTCGCGAACAGCGAGAAGGGCGAATCGCAGTGCAACGCCGGCGCCTGCGTGACACCGGCGGCGATCGCGTGCGCACCGCGAAAGTGCGATTCCGCGATGCGCGCCTGCGCGACGGGGTGTGGGTCCGATACGGAGTGCGTCGGTGCGCCGTGCGTCGGTGGCTCGTGCGGCAAAGTCGGGGACGGGATCACCTGCACGGCTGACGCGCAATGCATCTCCGGCCATTGTGCCGACGGGGTGTGCTGTGACGCCGCCTGCACCGGTGCTTGCGAGTATTGCAAATTCGCGGATCCAGGTTTCGGCAAATGTACGGCCCTCACCCAGGGACAGCCCCTCGCGCCCCGTGCTGCGTGCGCTAGTGCGAGTACGGCCTGCGCCGGCGCCTGTAGCGCTCAAAGCCGGCTGTCCTGCACCTATCCGGGCGCAGCGTCCGTTTGCGTCGCGGAATCGTGCTCGGATACGACCGGCACACAAACGAGCGCGGCCGGTTGCGACGGTACGGGATCATGCCCGACGCCCGCGACGACGAGTTGCGGGCTCTATGCTTGCAACGGCACGGTCTGTGGCTCGAGCTGCGCGGCCGATGCCCAGTGCCGCGGGAGTTTCTGCAACGTCGGAGTGTGCCGGACGGCGAAGCCCGACGGCCGTAGCTGTGCGGCCGACGCCGAATGTACGAACGGATTTTGCACCGACAACGTCTGCTGCAACTCCAGGTGTGACGGGCAGTGCCAATCCTGCAATCTGTCGACGCCTCTGGCGGGCACCTGCTCGACGGTTCCATCGGGAGCGCCGCGGGGCGGACGTCCAGCATGCACCACCGATGGACTCTGCGGCGGCGCGTGCGGCGGGCTGCCCAATGCGTGCACGTACGGAACCGGAGCCTGCGGGAGCGTGACGTGCAACACGACCAGCAACATGCGGAGCGCGCCGACGTGCAGCGGCGGGCAATGCGTGAATACGCCGACCCTCTGTCCCAGTGGGTACGCCTGCAATGCGGGAGGCACGGATTGTTTGACGACTTGCGCCGGGGATACGCAGTGCCAAGCGCAAGCGCCGGCGTGCGTCCGCGGCAATTGTTTTGGATGCAACCAATCGACCGCCGTCGCCGGGACCTGGGCCAATTGGCCCATGCCCAATGTGCCGGGCAACGGCCCCAACGCCTCGCGCTACACGTTATGCGCGGACAACCAAACCGTGCGCGACAACGTCTCGGGTCTCGTCTGGCAAGCGGTCGTCGGTGCGACATTTGCAGATCTCAAGACCTGGCAAGATGCCAAGACGTACTGCGCTGGCTTGACGCTGGCGGGCGGCGGCTGGCGGCTCCCCTCGCGGATCGAGCTCGTTTCGATCCTGGACCTCACGCAGCCGAGCGGGAATGCGCACATCGACTTCTTCACCTTCCCCATTACCCCCAATGAACCGTTTTGGACGTCGTCTCCGGTGGTGGGCGCACCCACGAACGCCTGGTCGGTGTACTTCCAGAGTACGGGCCCTCAGGCCGGCCGTATCATTTCCACGGACATCACAGGGAGTCTGCGGGTGCGTTGTGTGCGGTAAGGGCCTGCCCATGGAGCGTCGCGCTGGAGGTTCAGCATGATCGGTCATCGACTTGGTACGAGAAGGTTGGTTTGGGTCTGCATCGTCGCAATGATCGGCGTGATCGGCATGGCTCTCGTCGGTGGCGTGCGGTCCGCGATCGCGGACGCTCCCCCTGGCCGCTACACCATCGCCGCTGGCGAGGTCACCGATACGCAAACGGGGCTCATCTGGCAGCAGGGAATGAGCTCGATGCTGGGCGTGACCTGGACGGCCGCGCCCACGTACTGCAGCACCTTGAATCTGAACAGCCATACCTGGCGACTACCCTCGTTGCGGGAGCTTCAAACGCTCGTCGACGAGAGTAAGACGCAGGCTCCCGCCATCGATCTCACGGCGTTTCCAGGTACCCCGAGCGCGTACTTCTGGACGTCGACCGCTTTTAGCGCCAGTGCGAGCTTTGCCTGGGTCGTCGATTTCACGTCCGGATTTACTTCCGGGTACGGCATCGATGTGACAGGGGAGTACCCGGTTCGATGTGTGCGGTGAAGCCTCGCCGCGCGACGGCTATTTGTACTGCGGCGCCGCGGCGAATGCCGTCCCCATGGGGCTGATGCCACCTTCGACGAAGAGCTCGTTGTAGGGGGTCCACGGGTACCACGCGTAGCGCTCGATGCGCGGATGCCGCGCGAACATCGCGACGGCTCCTTTGAAGAACGCCACCACGGTCGCGGAGTCGGGATTACTCTGGTTCAGGCAGCCCCATTCCGTCAGCCAGATCGGCCGGTTGCCGGGAATCATTTCGATGCCCTTGATGTAGCCTTCGAGCGAGGAAGCGTTGGCCTCGCACGAGCCGGCGTTCCAGCCGTACCAGTGCGCGGCAATGAAATCGACGCGCAGGGTGCCGGTGGTATCGGCATTCACCTGCGACATGAAGTCAGCGAACCACATTTGCCCCGCGGCGTTGGCCGACGTCGCGGGGCTTCCGATGCGGATGGCGGGGTTATTGAACGACGGCCACAAGGAAATGGCCTTCGCCACCGTCATATTGGATTGGCCCGTGTTGTCGGGTTCGTTGAAACCGAGGACGGTCGTATACCCCTGCGAGACGAGGCTGTTGACGGCGTTGGTAACGCCGGTCGGCGTTTGCTCGTCGGGTCTGTCGACGTGCCCCCACACCATGGGTATGAATGGAGGGGCCGTGCAGTTGCCGCGGCCGACGGTCCAGTTGTAAAACCAGGTGGCGCCGAGCGTGGCCATCTCCGCACAAGGCGAATTGGCAACGCCTTTGTAAGGTGTCCCGCCGTCCCCTCCGCTCACATCGGGGATCGACGCGTCGCGCGCTCCCGCGTCCGTGCTGCCACCTGCGTCGGTGATATCGCTCGATCCAGGCGCGTCGGATCCGTCGCGCGCGTCGGCGGCATCGCTCGACCCCCGCGCGTCGGTGGAAGCTCCCGCGTCCAGCACACCGCCCGCGCCGCCCGCGCCGCCCGTTCCTCCACTGCCGCTCGAACCTCCCGCCCCCGCAGCGGCGCCGGTCCCTGTCGCGCCAGCGCTGCCTCCCGCGCCCGTCGTTGCTCCGGATGCGCCCGCGCCGCCCGCGCCGCCGGCACTCGCGCCCCCTGTCCCTCCAGCGCCCGTTCCCGCAGGGCCGGGGGGATTCGATGAACCGCCCGCGCCCGCCGTGCCCGTCCGCGTGCCGCTGTTGCTTTCGGAATTGCCGCACGCGGCCAAGAGGCCGAGGACGACGGTGGACAGGATCAAGCGCGTCGTCTGATCGCGCAGGGGGCTTCTTTGCGGTCTTCGGGTGAGCATGACGCCAGTCTGGGTAGGTGCCATCTGGCGTGAGCGGTGGCTCAACTTATCCGAGCAGGGCGCGGCGACGGGCGAGGCTCTCCGCCGGCCAAAGCTCATTGCGGTCGTAGTATTCCGCTACGGCGGGCACGCCGGGCGGCAACACGACCCACCGCAGCTTCGACGACGTAAAAATGTGGATGTCGGGCGGTGCACGGTCCGCATCGTCGAGGGTTCCCACGCGGACGAAGCGCAGCTTGTCCCCCGCGCCGGCGTAGTTGCTAAAGAGGGCGATGCGGCACGCCGGACAGCGGCTGATCTTCTGCCCCTTGCCGCTGTTGGACGGCGTGTGAATAACGTCCAGTTCTCCTTGGTCGAGCACCACGCGGTCCGCCTCGATCATCGCGTTGATGGCGAAGGCGGAGCCCGTCTCGCGCTGGCACCAGTGGCAATGGCAGCAATGGACGAACAGCGGCCGGCTCGTCATCCGGTAGCGAATCGCGCGGCACGTGCAGCCGCCCTCCAAAGAAGCGTCCTGTTCGTCGCTCATGGCTGCTCCGTCCTTTCCCGCGTATCGAAACGAGGATCGACGGCGAAGTCAATTGGGCGCGCGCAGGAGCTCGGCGCACCGCTCGCCGATCATCATCGTGGGGGCGTTGGTGTTGCCGCCGGTGATGCTCGGCATGATCGACGCGTCGGCGACGCGCAGGCCTTCGATGCCGCGCACCTTGAGCTCGGGATCGACCACGGCGCGCTCGTCGTTGCCCATGCGGCAAGTGCCGACCGGGTGATAGACGGTGTGGATGCGGTTGGGGAGCTCCGCCGCCATCGCCTGATCGGAGAGGAAGTCCGATCCGGGGTGAAGCTCGGCTGAGATGACGTCTTTCATGTGCCGGCTTTGCACGATGTCGCGGATCATCTTGATCCCCTCCAAGAGGAGGCGGCGGTCGTCCGGCTCTTCCAAGAAATGAGGATCGATGTGGGGCGCGACGGTGGGATCGGCCGAGACGAGGCGCACCTCGCCGCGGCTCTTGGGGTAGATGAGGGTCGGCATGATGGTGAGCGCAGGGCGCTTGTCCACGATGTGCCGAATCGGTTTGTCTTGATTGGGGGACGGATAAGCCCACGGCAGGCAGTGGATCTGGATGTCGGGCACGTTGGGGCGCGCGCGGCTCGATCGCACGAAGCCCATGATGTCGAAGACCGTGCGCGCAAACCAGGTGTCGCCCTGGAAAACCTCCTTCAAGATGCCGCCGAAGAAATGAAGCGCCGTTCCGCGATGAACCGCGCCGGGGGCGAGGAAAGTCAGGGGGACGAAGAGATGATCGTGGAGGTTTTGCCCGACGGGAAGATCGACGACGGAGTCGATGCCGTGCGCGCGCAGCTCGTCGGCGGGACCGATTCCGGAGAGGAGAAGCAGGTGAGGGGAGCCCATGACCCCCGCGGAAATGATCACCTCACGCCGCGCGCGCACGAGGCGCCGCTCGCCGTTCTCGAGCAGCTCGACGCCGATGGCGCGGTTCTTCTCGACGACGACGCGCCCCACGATGGCGCCCATCCGCATGTGGAAGTTCGGCCGGGTGAGCGCTGGCTGCAGATAGGCCTCGGACGATCCGTAACGACGTCCGTTGCGCGCGTTCATCTGGCAGGGGCCGACCCCTTCTTGCGACGCGCCGTTGTAGTCGTCGAGGACCGACACGCCGCACGTTTCGGCGATGGCCTGCATGAGACCCTGCGAAGCGGGGGTGAGGTCCTTGGAGGCGGTGACACGGACTGGACCGCCGGCTCCGCGGTATTCGTTCTCGCCCTTCTCCCAGTCTTCGTAGCGCTTGAAACACCGCAATGCGTCGGCAAAGCCCCACCCTCGGCAGCCTCCGGCTTCCCAGTCGTCGTAGTTCTGCCGGTTGCCGCGCACGTAGACCATGCCGTTGATCGAGCTCGATCCGCCGACCACCCGCCCGCGCACGTACGGAATGCGGCGGCCGGCGCCGAACGCTTGCGGCGCGGTGTAGTTGCCCCAATCGAACTTCTTTTTGACCTGCGGCAGGCTGTGGATGATCGAGATCATCCCCGGAACCATGCAGAACTTGTTGCGGTCGGTGCCACCTGCCTCTAGCAGGAGGACGGTGGTGTTCGGGTCCTCCGAGAGGCGGCCGGCGACGACGCCGCCCGCCGACCCCGATCCCACGATGATGTAGTCGAATTCTTCGGTGGAAGCGGCGACCATGACCGCCATTATGACAGAAGACGGGAGAAACTAGAACATGTTCTACGATTGGGCGACCGGGCGCGGCCGAATATCCACGCGGCGCGCATTCCTGGCAGGGGGAGCCGGTGTCCTCGGGGCGGCGGCGTTACCCGCCTGTGCTCCAGGACGACCCGCTGCCGCTCCCGGGGCGCGTCCGACGACCTCGACGGCCGCCCAGGCCAGCAGTAACGAGCTCTTTGCGCACGTCGTCGATCAGTCGAAGTCCGTCACGCCCATCGGCCCCGAGGAGCGCGCCGAACGCCGTGCTCGGCTAAAGCGCATCCTGGCGTCATCGGGGGGCGCGGCGCTCATGCTCGAAGGTGGGGCCACCATGACCTACTTGAGTGGGGTGAGCTGGTGGCGTTCGGAGCGGCTCTTCGCCCTGGTCATGCCGTCCGAAGGGTCGCATTTTTGGATTTGCCCGGCCTTCGAAGAAGGGCGAGCGCGATCGATCATCGACGCAGCAGACGGTCCTGGTGGGGATTTCGTGCTTTGGCAAGAGCACGAGTATCCCTACGCCGCGCTCGAGAAGGCGCTGCGCGAGCGGCGGATCGAAAAGCTCCTGATCGAGCCGCAGCTCCGCTTCATGTTTGCGGAACGGTTGGCCGAGCGCTTCGGCCGTGAACGTCTCGCGTCGGGACACGCGACGGTCACCGCGTTGCGGAGCAAGAAAGACGCGCACGAGGTGGCCCTCTTGCGACGGGCGAGCGAGCTCACGCAATACGCCATCGTCGAGACGGCGAAGACGCTCACGCCGGGCCTCACGGGGGGCGACATCGGAGCGCGCGTGGATCGGGTTCACGAAAGGCTCGGCATGCGCGCGCCGTGGAGCGTCTGTTTGATTGGCGCAGCGGCCGCGCAGCCGCACGGAAAAGGGCGCGAGGGACGGCTTGCACGCGGCGATGTGCTGCTGATGGACGTCGGGGCGAGTCTGCATGGCTACCAGAGCGACATCACCCGCACCTTCGTGTTCGATGGCGTCCCCACCGCCGAGATCGAACGTGCATGGAACGCGGTTCGCGACGCCCAGCGAAGGGCGTTCGATCTCACGCGTCCCACCACGCCCTGTCGCAGCGTCGACGCCGGCGCGCGGGCGCTCCTGGCCACGCTCGGGTTCGGCGAGGGATACGAGAAATTCACCCACCGACTCGGTCACGGCATCGGCCTCGAGACCCACGAGGATCCATATTTCGACGGCGGCAGCGACGTTCTGCTGGAGCCGGGAATGACGCTCACCGACGAGCCTGGCATCTACCTTCCGGGCCATTTCGGGGTGCGCATCGAGGACGTCCTTCTCGTCACGGCGAACGGCGCCGAACATTTCGGCCAGTGGCAAGCGACGCCTCGTTGGCCGGGGTGAGCGCTGTCTCATCATACACGCTGTAACTTTCTAGATGAGTCGTGGACAGTGTGCGGAGGCGCGCCAAAAAACAAGTCGCACGCGCAATCGAAGCGCTTGCCGAAGCGCCGCGTCACGCCTAGCGTAAAAACGCCATGCAACTACGCTCTGGAATGAAATGCGCGCTGACCACGGCCCTGGCCGTGATGGTCCTCTTGGTAGCCTCGGGAGCCAAGGCCAACGGGAGGTTCCCGCGAGGGGAACATCTCATCGAGTTTCCCTCCGATCCCAATCATCTGCTTCTGGGTGCCACGTACGGGCTTCTCAACACCGACGACGGCGGCAAGAACTGGTACTACATCTGCGAGACGGGGTTCTCGCTTTACCCACCGCCGACGCCGACCGACCCTAGTGGCTACACAGGCGATCCACTCCTGGCCGTGACGGCCGACAACTCCGTGTTGGTTGGCGTTCAAACCTGGATCACCAAGTCGAGTGATCGGGCCTGCAACTGGGCGAAGGTTTTCGAAGGTCCGAGCAAAGAATCGATCGACGACATCGCCGTCGCACCCTCGAACAAGAACATCGCCGTCGCCCTGGTGCGTCCCGTGTTGGCAGGAGGGATCCGGGTTTACGAGACGACTGACGGAGGGGCGACGTGGGCCCCCATCGGAACGCCGCTCAACATGATCGTGCTGGGCACCACCATCGACGTCGACGCCCAGGATCCGATGCATCTCATGGTCACGGGCATCACGAGCTACGATCCCACCGCGAACACGGGCGTCTTTCTGAATTCGGCCAACCATGGGATGACGTGGACAAGCTCTCCCATCCCCAACACGAACGTCGACGCCCAACCTTACATCGCTGCGGTGCACCCCACGGACGGCAAGAAGGTCTTCGTCCGCACCGACGAGTGGACGGGCACGACCGACGCCAACGACGCGCTCGTCTACACGAAGGACGGGGGACAGACGTGGACCGAATTGCTGCGCCCGAGAGGCGGCGACGGTCTCGGCGCCAAGCTCTACGGGTTTGCGCTTTCCCCCGATGGCAACACCGCGCTGGCCGGGTTCGGCGATCCGGTGGAAGGCGGAGGCCGCACCGTCAATCGCGACGTGATGGGCGTCTACAAGAGCACCGGCGCGGATTACTCGTTCGGAGCGACGCCGGTGGCGACGTTCGTGGAGTCGACGACGTGCCTCACCTGGACTGCAAAGGGTATCTACGTCTGCGGTTCTCCCGACGGGATGACCTCGTACATCTCGTTCGCCGATGACGTCAGCAAGGTCACCAGCGCCGGTCTCACCAAGATCATGCAGGTCAACCAGTTGAAGGGCGAACCCCCGTGCTGCTCGGGACGCGCGGTGACCACCTGCGATTGGAACATTGATTGCGATCGTTTCGACGCGTGCATCGAGGGCGGCACGTCGTCGCCGCCCGATGCGGGCATGTGCACGATGCCCGAGGCGGGTCGCGACGGCAGTGCGGGAGCGGGCGGCAGCGCAGGAGGGGACGCCAGCGCCGATCGGTCGGACGGCACCGGCGGCGCAGGAACCGACGGCGCGGCCGGCGCGGCGACGGGCGGCGCGGGAGCGGGCGGCGGCGCGACGACCGACGCGACGGGCGGCGCGGGAGCGGGTGGTGCGGGGAGAAGCGGCGCGGCTGGCTCCTCCACGGGCGGTGCGAGCGGCAGCGGGACGGGCGGCGCGGGGACGGGAGGGTCCGGCGGAAGCGACGACGGTTGCAACTGTCGCATGTCGGCAACTTCGAGCGGGCGACCGTTGGCTGCCCTCACCCTCTTGCTCGGGATCGTCGGCGCGAGCGGACGGCGGCGATCGCGCCGTCGTTGACCCCTCACGGCGCGCCGTGGGCCCTCTCCAAGTGCGCGGCAATCTTGTTGGCCAAGTCCTCCGCGGCGGGCAAAAGGGCCGGCCCGAGCATCGCGTTGACGAGCGGTCCGCTCGGCCCTCCGGCGTCCATCCTCAAGACGAACTGGAGCTTCGAGGCTGATCCATTGGCCGTGGGCAGCGCGCGCGCCTGCCGTTCGGGCGCGGGACCGTTCATCCGCCGAAAGAAGAAGCGGAAGACGGCGTCCAGGAGTCGTTGAAAAAACGAGCGTCGTTTCACGACGGGCGTGGCGCCCCCGACGGGCGGCGTGTACGGACCCATGAGCAGCGTGCCGCCCCCGTCGACGAGCTCATTGACCCCCGCCAGCGTGAACGAGACGCGCTCCGGTCCGCTCCATTCCGTGATGTGCGCTTTCAATTCGACGGTGCGCGCGAGGACGCCCACGTCGCCCTTCAGCGTCCAAACGGAGTCCGTTTCGTTCAAGATCTCGTGCTTCTGGTAGCCGGTGAGAAAAGGCGCCCAGTTGTTCATGTCCTTGACGAAGTCCCACACCTTCTCGGGCGGCAGGTTCACGAACGTCGTGTATTCGACTTCCGGCATGGTGATCTCCTCTGACTTCTCGAACTCCCGATGAAATGGCTAGGTCGGCTTCTGCTGGGCCGCGTGGCGCCCGGCAAGGTAGCCAAACGTCATGGCCGAGCCGATGGTCGCGCCGGCCCCCGGATAGCCCGACCCCGCCGGCGCAGCGATGACATTGCCCGCAGCATAAAGGCCGGGGATCGGCTCGCCTCCGGCGCGAAGCACCTGGGCATCGACGGTCACCCGCGCGCCCCCTTTGGTGCCGATGGTGCCCGGGTGCACCTCGAGGGCGTAGTAGGGCGGCTTGCGCAAGGCGCCGAGGTTCGGATTGGGAGGATGCTGAGGGTCGCCATAAAACCTGTCATACAGGCTGTCGCCGCGGCGAAAATCCTGGTCGACCCCTTCGTCGGCGAAGCGGTTGAAACGCGCCACGGTCGCCGCGAGCCCCTTGGAATCGATCCCGACCTTGCGCGCCAGTTCTTCGAGCGTATCGCCACGGGTCAGCCAATCGGGCGGCTTTTGCCCGGGCATGACCGTGAGCAGCGCGTATTTCTCGAGAAAAGCCTGATCGAGCACGAGATAAGCCGGCAGATTGGGCCGTTCGTAGGCGTTCGGTTCGAAGGCGAAGAACGGCTTCATGAGGTCGTTGTAGTTTTGCGCCTCGTTCACGAAACGCATTCCCCGGCGGTTCACGATGATGGAATGCGGCATCGAGCGAATGGCGAAGTCACCGCGGTTCAGCTGTCGCCCTTCGTACTCCTCCCCCGGAATGACGACAGAAGGACACCACCAGGCCTCGTTCATGTTGCCGAGATCGGCACCGACGCTCATGGCCATCTTGAGGCCGTCCCCGTCGTTGCCCGGCGGGCTGTTGGGATGGGTCACGATGCCGCCCAAGAATTGTTGGACGAGGCGCGCATTCCACTCGAAGCCGCCGCTGGCGAGAACGACGCCTTTCTTGGCGCGGATGTGGAGCTCGCGGCCGGCCTGCTCAGCGCGGAGGCCGATGACGCGCCCTTCCTCGACGATGAGGTCTCGCGCGGCGACGCCGAGGAGCGGCGCGATTTGCTGGTCGAGCAGCGCTTTCAAAAGCTGGCCGACCAGCGCCGCTCCATAGCAGACGAACCCCTTCGAATAGCGCTCGGCAAGCAGCTTGAAAGGGAGCTTGAGCGGATTGGAGAAGACGCCCCAATCGGTGGCTTCGGTCACCGACATCGCCGTCATCCCGAAGATCGGGCTTTTGCGGAGATGCTTTTTCCAGTCGCCGAGCTCGTTGGAATCGAAAAGACCCGGGTCGAGCGATCGCCCGCCCGGTTTGCCCCCCGGAAATTCAGGGTGGTAGTCGGGGTAACGGGCGAGCGCGGTGAACGGGATCGAAGCGGCTTTCTCGACGAAGCGCAGCATGCCCGGCGCTTGATCGATGTACGTCTCGATGAGCTTGTCCTCACCACGCCCATCGGCAAGACGCTTCATGTAGAGGAGCGCCTCGTCGCGCGAGTCGGAGATGCCGACGTCGGCCATGTGATGGTTGGTGGGCACCCACACCACGCCGCCGCTCACGGCGGTGGTTCCCCCGACCACCGCCGATTTCTCGAGCACCATCACGCTGGCCCCGGCATCGCGCGCGGCGAGGGCCGCCACCAGCCCGGCACCCCCCGACCCGACGACCAGCACGTCGGTCTCCTTGTCCCATTGTCGCTTCTTTTTGAAGAAATCCATGCCCGCTCTTCTCTCGATACCGCCGCTTACCGCGACGAGGCGTGACGCCCAGCGAGGTACCCGCCGACGAGTCCGCGCAAGTTCGAAAGCCCACTCTGATATCCAGCGCCGATGTCGAGCGGCGCCGCGGAATTGCCCACCGCGTAGAGACCTGGAATCGGGCGGCCGCGCACGTGCATGACCTGCCCATCGCCGTTGGTCTTGAGACCGGTGCAGTTGATGCCGACGCTCGCCACGCGGAGTCGCATCCCGTAAAACGGCGGCTTGTCGAGGGGCCCCAGGTTGGGATTTTTGCGCGTCGCGTCCCCCGTCATCATGGCGGCCCACGGGTACGTGCCGCGCCCGAAGTCCTTGTCGACACCTTCGGCAGCGAACGCGTTGAAGCGCGCCACCGTCGCTTCCAGTCCCGCGGCGTCGATGCCGAGCTTGCCGGCGAGCTCGCCCAAGGTTCCCGCGCTCATGGCGACCGTTTCGGGAATGGGCTGCCCGGGGAGAAAAGTGCCGAGCGGATATTTCTCGCGGAAGTTCGAATCGAAGACGAGATACGGCGGGAAGTTCGGCTGGGTTTGCGCCGCGCCGTCCCAGGCGCGCGTCTTCGGCAGGTAGTCGCGATAGAACGACTCGTCGCCGAAACGCTGCCCCGCGCGGTTCACCCAGATCGCGTGCGGAAAGCCGCCCTCCCACGATCCGCGCCAGAGCGGCTTTCCCTCCTGCTCTTCGCCGGGGATGTTGTAGCCGTAGAAAAGGCCGAGATTGCAGGGCGGAACGGCAGCCAGTTGCGCCCCCAGCTCGCAGCCGAGCATCATCGCGTCGCCGGAGACGCTCGGCTGGCACATCGACTGCCACTCCGGCAGCTGCTCGAAGTACTTGGCCATGTCGGGGTGCCAGTCGTAACCGCCCGCCGCCAGGACGACCCCTTTTTGCGCGCGGACCAGGAAGTCTTTCCCGTTGCGCCGCGCGCGAACGCCGACCACGGCCCCCTCGTCGACGATGAGCTCGGTCACCGGCGATTCGAGGAAGGCGGGGATCTTGCGGTCGATCATGGCCGCCTTGACGAAGTACGCCATCATTCCCGGGCCAAAACCGCGCATGTCTTTGCGGTAGCGCTTGGCCATGAGAGAAAAGTCCCACTTCAAGACGTTGACGAAGCCGCCCCAGGCGAAGAGCTCGTCGTGATCGATGCCGTTCGGCATGTGCGGCGAGAGGTACGTCTTCGATTGCCACTCGCCGAGCTCGGCGCCGTCGAAGAGATGCACCTCGAGGTACCGCCCGCCGGCGAGGGTGCCGGCAGCCTTGGGATAGTGGTAATCGGGGAAGTCTTTGATGATCTTCCAGCGCACACCGGCGCGCTCTTCGAAATAGCGCGCGGCCAAGGGCCCCGTGTCGAGGAGGATCGCTTGCAGGGCAGGATCGGCGTACCCGGCGGCGAGAAATTGGAAGTACGCTAGTCCGGCGTCGCGCGAATCGCGGATGCCGGCCGCCTCTTGGAGGTGGTTCTTGGGGACGAACACTTCGCCTCCCGAATAACCGCACACGCCCCCCAGCTTGGGCGCCTTTTCGAAGACGACGGTTTTCTTGCCGGCGTCATGGGCGACGATGGCCGCGCCGAGGCCTCCCAGGCCCGATCCGACGGCAACGACGTCGACGGTGAGGTCCCATTTGCCGAACCCGAAAGCCATCAGGCAATCATCCCGCCGTCGACGACGACCACCGACCCGTTGATATAGAGCGCGTCATCGGAGGCGAGAAAGGCGATGGTGGCCGCGACTTCGGGGGGCTGCCCCATGCGCCCGAGCGGCATGATGCGCGCCAGCACGTTGGGATTCGCGCCTTCCGGCAGCTGGAATTTCTGAATCAAAGGCGTCTCCACGCCGCCCGGGCAAACGCAGTTGATGCGCACGCCTTTGCGCCCGTATTCGACCGCCAGCGCCTTGGTCATCGTCACGACGCCCCCCTTGGACGCGCAATAAGCGGCGCTGAAAGGGTGGGAACGGAGGCCGGCGACGGAGGCGACGTTGATGATGGCCCCTTTGGTCTCCAGGATGTGCGAAATCGCCTTTTGGCAGGTGAGGAAGGTGCCGGTAAGGTTCACCCCGATGGTGCGGTTCCACTCGTCGAGCGTCGTTTCCGTCAGGCGGCGAAATCCCCCTACGCCGGCCACGTTGGCGAGCACATCGAGCCGCTTGTATCGCTCGATGGCGCGGGCGACCGTCTCTTCGACCGAGGGGGCCTGGGAGACGTCGCAAACCAGCCCAAGCGCCTCGCCCCCTTGGGTGCGGATGGTCGTCGCCGTCTCTTCCACGCCTTTGGCGTTCACGTCGGCGCAGACGACGGCGGCTCCCTCGCTGGCGAAACGCTCCGCCGTGGCCCGGCCGATACCCGAACCTGCTCCCGTGATCAGCACCGTCCGACCTTGGAATCGCTTCATGATTTTCCTCGCGCTCGTCCCGATAACTCTATTCTGTCAGTCCTTCGCCACAGCAGAACACGATCAGCCGACTCGGCCACACGGCCACCTGAGATTTGCGGCGAGGCCGCCGCGAGACGTAGTGCTAGTAGAACATGTTTCACTCGCCCCGGCAAGCCTTGCCGCGAGCCACACTGTCGGCTAGAAAGGACTAGAACGTGTTGCAGTCGGAGTCCCAGCGCCCATTGGACCAGCAGACGGCGAAGCGGATGTTCCATCCCCTCCGGGTGGCCGACGTCATCGAGGAAACGCACGACTCCAAGTCCATCGTCTTTGCGATTCCCGAAGCGCTGCGGCAAGTCTTTCGCTACCGCGCCGGACAGTTCTTGACGCTGGAGATCCCTTGGGCGGGCAGCATGCTGCGCCGCTGCTATTCACTGGCCAGTTCGCCGCAATGCGATCCCGTTCCGAAAGTCACCGTCAAGCGCGTGAAGGACGGCCGTGCTTCCAACTGGCTCAATGACAACGTTCGCGCCGGCGACACGCTCTCCGTGCTGCCCCCCGAGGGGCGCTTCGTGCTCACCGACACCGATGCGCCGCTCGTCCTCTTCGCGGGCGGCAGCGGCATCACTCCGGTGATTTCGCTCATCAAGACGGCGCTCGTCACCGGCGCGCGATCGATGGTGCTTCTCTACGCCAACCGCGACGAGCGCTCGGTCATCTTCCGCCACGAGCTCGGCGCGCTTTCGGCCCGGCATCCTCGACGGATCGAGCTCAGCCACCACCTCGACGACAAGAATGGATTCGTCACCGACGCCGAGGTGCGCGCCCTCGCCGCGCGCGGCGGCGATCGCGGCGTCTTTTACATCTGTGGGCCCGGTCCGTTCATGGAGACCGTGGAGCGTGGCCTCCTCGGGGCCGGCATCGACCCCACGCATATCCGGATCGAGCGCTTTATTTCGCTACCCGATCCCGGGGCGGAGCCGAGTATGGCAGCGCCGGCCCCTCTGGCCGAAGGCGGGCCGCCGTCGGAGATCGCCATCGAGTTGCGCGGAAAAATGCATGCCGTTCCGTACACGGAAGGTCTGTCGATCTTGAAGGCGGCGCGCGACGCGGGCCTCGACGCGCCTTATTCGTGCGAGGAAGGTTTCTGCGGTTGCTGCGCGGCGCGATTGCTCGAGGGTCGGGTTCACATGGCGGCAACCGATGCGCTCACCGAGGAGGAAAAACGCCGCGGGCTCATTCTCACCTGTCAGGCGAGACCCCTCACCAGTCGCTGCAAAGTCCGTTACGAGGAGTAGCGTGATGGCGGCAGTTTCGCTGTTGAAACACGTTCTACTCTGACGTAACGTTCACGCCCGGAGGCCCTCCATGACGCAGTACGCCTTTTGGAAATTGGCAGAGGAGGATCCCTCGCGCGTCGCCGTGATCGACGCCGAAGGGAAAGAAGTCACCGCAGGCGAGCTCTTGCGCGCATCGAACCAGGTCGTACACGGCTTGCGGGCCCTGGGACTCAAGCCCGGGGATGCCATCGCCGTCATGCTCACCAACGAAGTGGCGATGCTCGAGGTGTACATGGCCGCGGTGCAGGCCGGTTGGTACATGACGCCGATCAACAGCCACCTGACGGCTTCCGAGGTGGCGTACATCGTGGGCGATTGCGATGCTCGAGCGCTGTTCTGCAATCCGCGAACGGCCGATGCCTGCGTGCAGGCCGCAAAATCGCTGAACCTTCCGGCCAGCGCTTGCTTCGCCACCGGCGCCGTCACCGGCTTTCGACCGTTCGCCGAGCTGAAAGCCGGGCAGCCCACCACGGCCCCCAGCGATCGCCGCGCGGGCGCGTCGATGACGTACACGTCGGGGACCACCGGTCGGCCCAAAGGCGTGCGGCGTCCTCTCGCCCCCGTTCTGCCGGAAGTCGTGGCCGAGCCGAACGCGATGTTCCTCGCCCTCTTCGGCATTACGCCGAAGAACGACGGCGTGCACCTGGTGGTCTCGCCGCTTTATCACACCGCAGTTTTGAACTTCTGCACGAATCATCTGCATTTTGGGCACACGGTCGTGCTCATGGACAAGTGGTCGCCGGAGGACATGCTCCAGAAGATCGCGCGCTACCGCGTCACCACGAGCCACATGGTCCCGACGCAGTTCCGGCGCCTCTTGTCGTTGCCCGAAGACGTCAAATCGCGCGCCGACGTCTCCTCACTGCGGCACATGATTCACAGCGCTGCGCCGTGTCCCGTCGACGTCAAGCGCCGTATGCTCGATTGGTGGGGTGACGTCATCTACGAGTATTACGCCGCCTCGGAAGGTGGGGGTACGCTGGCCACGCCGCAAGACTGGCGCAAACATCCGGGCACCGTCGGCAACGCCTGGCCCATCTCCAAGCTCAAAGTCGTCAATGACGACGGCGCCGAGTGCGCCACCGGCGAAGTCGGCACCGTGTACATGAGCATGGGCCAGCACAAATTCGAGTACCACAAGGACAAGAAGAAGACGGAATCGACATGGCGCGACGACTACTTTACGGTCGGCGACGCGGGGTTCCTCGATGCCGACGGCTTTCTTTTCCTTTGCGATCGCAAGAGCGACATGATCATCTCCGGCGGAGTGAACGTCTATCCTGCCGAGATCGAGGCTGCGCTGGGCGAGCACCCCCAGGTGCGGGACGTGGCGGTCTTCGGCATTCCCGACGACGATTGGGGCGAGCAGATCAAGGCCGTCGTCGAGCCGGAGCCCCTCGCCATACCCGGTCCCGCCCTGGCGCAGGAGCTCCTCGCCTTTTGCAAGGAGCGCCTGGCCGGTTTCAAGTGCCCGAAGTCGATCGACTTCACCCCCGCCCTGCCGCGCGACCCCAACGGCAAGCTCTACAAGCGCAAGCTGAGGGATCCCTATTGGGAGGGACGAGAGCGCGCCATCTGAACGATGTAAAATCCCCCCGGCAAAAACGCCGGTCCAACGAGGAGGAATGTCATGGCAGCAGTAGCGAGTGTGAAAGAATATTTCGACACCTTGAACCAGCGTTTCGTGGCGTCGGCGTCGAAAGGGCTCACCGCCGTGTTCCAGTTCGAGCTCTCCGGTGACGGCGGGGGCTCGTACAACATCGCGGTCAACGACGGCACCATGGAAGTGAAGGAAGGCGCCTCCCCGACGCCGAGCGTGACCATCAAGATGACGGCCGACGACTACCTCAAGCTGGTGAACGGTCAGCTCAACGGCACCATGGCCTACATGAAAGGCCAGATGAAGGTCACCGGGAATCTGATGCTTGCGCAGAAGATGCAAGCCGTTTTTCCGGTCTCCAAGTAAGCGTTTTGGTGCGGGCCGATACTCCACCGAGAACGGGGAGCGGAGCCGCAGGCTCCGCGGGGGTGGGGCCCCATTCCGGTGACGGAGTGGAACGCGCAGCGCCCCCGCCGCGTGCGGAGCGTGTTCGCTTGACGCAGGTCGGATGGGATGCGGACCTGGTGTACGAAATCGCGACTGACCCTCTGCCCACGCCGTCGGGGGCCGAGGTGCTCGTGGAAGTCGAAGCATGCGGCGTTTGTCATCGCGATCTCATCGATCGCGCGGGACGCTGGCCGTTTCTGCGGCTGCCCATCACGCCGGGGCACGAAGCGGCGGGACGCGTCGTCACCGTGGGGCCGGCCGTGCGCGATTTTCGCGTGGGCGATCGCGTGGGGACCATGCATCGCGACGCCTGCGGAACGTGCAGCGCATGCCAGAAGGGGCACACCTCGATCTGCGAAGGGGCGGCGTGGGTCTTCGGCATCATGGCCGACGGCGGGTATGCGCGGCACGTCCTCGCGCCCGAATCGGCGCTCTACCGCTTGCCGGCCACGATGCCGGCTGCCGAAGCGGCGGTCATGCATTGCACCTTCGGGACGGCGTACCGCGATCTCCGAACGCTGGGAAAGGTCGTTTCCGGGGAGCGGGTGCTCATCACCGGCGCGAACGGCGGCGTCGGTGTCGCCGCGGTACAGATTGCCGCTCGGCTCGGCGCCGAGGTGGTGGCGGTGGTGCGCTCTGCCGAGCATACCGAGCTCCTGTCGCGCCTCGGCGCGCACTGTGTGATCGTCGACCCGGGAACGACGTTCCACGAGCAGCGTGGCGCGGGCGGGATCGATCTCGTGCTGGAAGCCGTGGGGTACTCGACGTTCGCCTCCTCGTTGCGAACGCTCCGTCTCGGCGGTCGCATGGTCGTGGTGGGGAACATCGTTCCCGAACGCGTCGCGCTCAACCTGGGAGCGCTCATCACGCGGGGGCTTTCGCTGATCGGTGGAAGCGGCGCCACCCGAACCGACATGGCCGAGCTCTTGGCCTTGCACCAAACGGAGCCGTTCCAGGTTGCAATCGATCGCGTGTTGCCTTTGTCGCAAGCGGACGCCGCACAGCGCTTCGTGCGCGCGGGCGGACTGAAAGGGCGTATCGTGCTCGTCCCGAGCGGTTGAGGCTCGGTTTTCCGAGCCGCAGTGGCTCGTCGTCGTTCAACGCAAGGAGAGTTCGTCATGCGTCTCGGTCTCATGGTCGGCTATTCCGGCGCCCAGCTTTCGCTCGACATGGATCTCATCAAGGAGGCCGAGCGCCTCGGTTTCGATTCGGTGTGGAGCGCCGAAGCTTACGGCTCCGACGCCGTGACACCGCTCGCCTTCATCGCCGCCCAGACGACGAAGATCAAGCTCGGCACCGGCATCATGCAGCTGCCCGGTCGATCGCCGGCCAACACCGCCATGACCGCCATGACGCTCGATGCTCTTTCCGGCGGGCGGTTCATCCTCGGACTCGGCACCTCCGGTCCGCAGGTGGTGGAGGGGTGGCACGGAGTCCCCTTCGACAAGCCGCTCCTCTGGATGAATGAGTACATCGCCATCATCCGCGCCATCCTGGCGCGCGAGAAGCCGCTCGTCTTCGAGGGAACACGTTACCAGATCCCTTACCGTGGTCCCGGGTCGACCGGTCTCGGCAAGCCGCTGAAGAGCATCCTGCACGGTCGCAAGACCATGCCCATCTACATCGGTGCCATGGCGCCCAAGAGCCAGACGCAGTGCGCGGAGATCGCCGACGGCCTCCTGCTCACGTGCATGGATCCCGAGCGCTTCGACGTGATCGAGGAGAACCTCTTGCCTGGTTTTGCCAAGGCGGGGGGCGGCAAAAGCCTGGCCAACTTCGACGTCGCTCCGACGGTCGCCGTCATCGTGGGGGACGACATCGACGCCTGTCGCATGCCTCTCAAGATGAGCCTCGCGCTCTATATCGGCGGCATGGGGGCGCGCAACAAGAACTTCTACAACGAATACATCCGTCGCATCGGATACGAGAAGGAAGCGACGGAAATCCAGAACCTCTATCTCGCCGGCAAAAAAGAGGAGGCGATGGCCGCCGTGCCGGATTCGCTCGTCGACAAGCTCCACCTGGTCGGCCCCCCCGCGCGCATCCGCGAGCGCTTCGCGGTGTGGAAGAAGTCGAAAGTAGGGACGCTCGTCATCGGAACGGCGCAGCCGGAGGCGGTTCGTCTCGTCGCGGAGCTCGCATTTTCTTGATTCCTCACCCGGACGGCGAGGGCAAGCGCGGCGATCGCGAGTTCGGGACCATCCCTGGTCTCGTGCGGATCGCGCGCGAGCGCCACGCCGGCCGAACGGCCATCGAGGACGGCGAGACGACGCTCACCTACGCCGCGCTTTCCGCGGAGGTCGAGCGAGCTTCACGCGCATTGATCGCGCTCGGCGTGGCCAAGGGCGATCGCGTGGCAGTGTGGGCGCCCAACCTGTGGGAATGGATCGTGGCCGCGCTCGCCGCGCATGCTGCCGGCGGTGTGCTGGTTCCCATCAACACGCGCTTCAAAGCCAATGAAGCCGGCTATGTGCTGGCCAAGAGCGGCGCGCGGATCCTATTTACCGTCAATGGCTTTTTGGGAAACGACTACGTCGCCATGCTGCGCGCCAGCGAGGTCACGCTCGCATCCCTCGAGCACATCGTGCTGCTGCGTGGCGCGGCGGCCGGAGCGACGGCGTGGTCCGACTTCACGCGCCTCGGCGACGGCGTCTCCTCGGCGGAAGCAATGGCGCGCGCCGCCGCCGTCGAGCCGAGCGATCTCTCCGACATCATTTTCACCTCGGGTACGACCGGACATCCCAAAGGAGTCATGTGCACGCACGCGCAATCGCTGCGCGCGTTCCGCGACTGGAGCGACACGGTGGGGCTGCGTCAAGGGGATCGCTACCTGGTCGTGCTCCCGTTCTTCCACACCTTCGGATACAAGGCGGGGTGGCTGGCCTCGTTGATGATGGGCGCCACCATCCTTCCTCAGGCCGTCTTCGACGTGGGCGAGGTCTTGGCGCGGGTGGGCAAAGACCGCGTGACCGTGCTGCCGGGATCACCGGCGCTCTACCAGTCCTTCCTGGCGCGGCCCGACCTGGCGAGCTTCGATCTGTCGTCGCTCCGGCTCGCGGTCACGGGCGCGGCCGTCATCCCGGTGGAGCTCATCCATCGCATGCGGCGCGACCTTCATATCGAGACCGTGATCACGGGCTACGGGCTCACCGAGGGCACTGGCGTCTCCACCATGTGCCGCGTCGGCGATGACCCGGAAACCATCGCCACGACCTCGGGGCGCGCGGTGCCAGGCGTCGAGGTGCGCATCGTCGACGATGCCGGCCGCGAGGTCGCACGCGGTGAGCCTGGAGAGGTCGTCGTGAGCGGCTACAGCGTGATGCGAGGCTATTTCGGTGAGCCCGCCGAGACCGCGGCGACGATCGACGAAAGCGGGTGGCTCCATACCGGCGACATCGGCGTGATGGATGCGCGCGGCTACTTGCGCATCACCGATCGCAAGAAGGACATGTTCATCGTGGGGGGCTTCAATGCCTATCCGGCCGAGATCGAGTCCGTGCTGCTCCAGCATCCGGCCGTGGTGCAGGCAGCCGTGGTCGGCGCACCCGACGAGCGACTCGGTGAAGTAGGGATCGCTTTCGTGGTGCAGCGGCCTTCCGCGGCGCTCGTCCCCGAGGAGGTCATCGCCTGGAGCCGCGAACGGATGGCCAATTACAAAGTGCCGCGCCGCGTCGTCGTGGTCGATGCTTTGCCCATGAATGCAACGGGCAAGGTGCTGAAGTTTCGCCTGCGGGACCAACTGCGAAAATAACCGAGGCTCGTCCCATTATCGGGACGGGCATTGCGTAAGAGATTGAGGTCCGGAAGGACGTGCTCCGTGTCCATGGGGCGGGTACATTCATCGACGAATGACCGCCACCGCTGCGCCGCCCGGTCCCGGCGCATCCCACGCTCTGCCGCCCGAGCTGCGCCGCAACTCGCGGACGCAGCTCTTTCTCGTTTTCGCGGCATGGACGCTCATCGCCGCGTTCGACATCGGCAAGCGCTTCGTCGAAAGCCGCATGTACGGACGGACGCTCGACCTGGGAGAAATCCTTCTCAACCTCGAGAGTGCCTGGGTTTGGACCGCATTCACGCCGCTCATTTTCCTTCTCGCCGAGCGGTATCCCATCGAACGCGCTCACTGGGTACGGCGTTTGGCGTTCCATTTCGTCTTCAGCGTGGCGATCGCGGCGCTCGACAGCGGGGTCGATCGCCTCATCTGTCCGCTCCTCTCCGAGCGCAGCAATTGGTCTTTCGCGCGCAGGTTCTGGGGCGAGTCGTTCATCAACGTCTACAGCTATTTCGCGACGCTCGCCGCCGGTCTCGCCATCCGCTTCTACCGCCTCTATCACGATCGCCGGCTGCGCGTCTCCAAGCTGGAGACGGAGCTCGCCGTCACGAAGCTGCGCGCGCTGGAGATGCGGCTGCGCCCGCACTTTCTCTACAACGCCCTGCACACCATCGGAGGGCTGGTGCGCACCGAGCAAGGAGTGGCTGCGGTACGCATGATCGCCGGGCTCGGCGATCTCCTCCGCCACACCCTGCGTGACGATGACGCCCAGGAAGTACCGCTGTCGCGCGAGCTCGAGCTCACCTTCCGCTACCTCGACATCGAGCAGGCGCGCTTCGGCGACCGCTTGCGCGTCGAGCTCGAAATCGCGCCCGAGACGGAGAACGCGCACGTGCCGAGCCTCTTGCTCCAGCCTCTGGTCGAAAACGCGGTTCGTCACGGAGTGGAATCGAGCGCGACGGGCGGCTGGGTGGTGGTGCGCGCCTATCGCGACGGCGATGCGCTCTGCCTCGACGTGCAGGATAGCGGCAACGGGCGGCGTGACGAACCGGGCGGCAACGGTATTGGATTGTCGACGACGCGTGCACGTCTCGAACAGCTGTACGGGTGTGAGCACAAGCTCGAGCTCGAACGCGCGGCCAGCGGCGGCGCGCTGGCCTCGGTCCGGATCCCCTTCCACACCTCGCCCACCGAAATCGCCCGATGAGCGAAACCTTTCAGGCCCTCATCGTCGATGACGAGCCGCTCGCGCGCGCCACGCTGCGCTGTCTACTCGCCAAGGATCCGGAGATCACGGGCATCGGCGAGTGTGCGGACGGCGCCCAAGCGGTGGAGCGCATCCGCGCGGAGGACCCGGACCTGGTCTTTCTCGACATCAGCATGCCCGGATTGGGCGGATTCGAGGTGCTGGATGCGCTCGGCCAAGAGCGGCGGGCCGCCATCGTCTTCGTCACGGCCTACGACGAGTACGCGTTACGCGCGTTCGATGCCAGTGCGCGCGACTATCTGCTCAAGCCCTTCGAAGACGAGCGTTTCGCGCGCGCGCTCGGCCGCGCCAAGGAAGCTGTGCGCCGAGCGCGCATGGAGGAGGTGGTGCAGAAGCTCGGCACCCTACTCGGACGGGACCTGCGCGGCGAGCCCATCAAGGCGTCCGCCGCGCGCCAACCGCTCGAGCGTCTGGTCGTCCGCGCCGCCGGCTCCGTGACAGTCATCGAAGTGGCTGACCTCGACTATATCGAGGCCGAGGATTACTACGTGCTGCTCCATGCCGGCGCGAAGCACGTTCTCTACCGGGAATCGATGCGCGATCTCGAAGCGATGTTGCCGCGTTCTTTCGTCCGTATCCACCGCTCGACCATCGTCAACGCGGAGCGCATCATCGAGCTTCGTACGCACCCGAGCGGCGAGCACCGCGTCGTCTTGCGCGGCGGTACCGAGCTTTCGGTGAGCCGCACGCGCCGCCATCAAGTGAACGCCATTCTGGGGGCGCGTTGACGGGAGCCGCCCATCATCGTCGCCTAGCGCGTTTCAGTCGTGGCCGCCGTCGTGCTTGGGGTCGCACATGGTGACGCCCATGGCGTGCTCGCAGTGCTCATCGGGGTCCATGACCGAGGAGCAAACGTGGAAGAGACGGCACTGCGCGTCGTTGCGATCGGGCAGGTTACCGTCCGACACCGTGTAGGGAGGCACGTCTTTCAGCATGAGACAAGCCATCATGCAACCGCTCATGCTCGGAAAGTTATAGGGTGCGTACTTGAGGGTACAGGCTCCCATCATCAGCGTGCAGAACCCGTCACAGATGTTGCCGCAAGCGCCGTCGCTCCCGGGACCGGCCTTGCGGCAATAGGCGTCTTTCTCGGTGCCCAAGGCGTAGCGTGCCCTACCGGCGTATTTGAGACGACAAGATGCCGTGTTGCTGTCCGGGTCGGTGACCAGCCCCTCGGTGTAAATAGCGCAGACCTTGAGGCACTGGGCACTGTCGACGTACTGTTTCAAGTCGCCTTGGCAGTAGTCCATGACGTCGCTGCAATATTGCTTGCACACCGTGGAGTCGTTGCTGTCCGAGCCGGTCTCGATCAGGTTCCCGCCCGAGTCGATGGGGGTGGTGCCGGTTCCAGCGGCCCCGCCGGGTGCACCGGTTTCCGCCGACGTGGTGCCGCCACTTCCTCCGCTGCCCGCATCGGGGGCGCCTCCGCCCGTCGTCGGAGGAGGCGTCAAACCGGGATCGACCCGTGCCTCATCGATCCCGAGCACCTGCGCGCATGCCGCGGCCGATAGTATGAAAGCAGTGACGCTGCCGATGCCGCTGAGGCGTTTCGTGAATCGCGTCATTACCAGCTACCTTCCAGCTGAACGCCGGTGCCACGGCCCACGAGCCCGGTGGATACGCGCAGATCGGAACCCGCGTGACGAGACTCGGATCGCGCGGTGAGCACCAAGACCAAGCCACCCACGGTGAGCAGGCCCCCCGCTGCGAGAGCGATGGTGGACCCCATGGCCGCGCCGCGCGCGTCGTCGCGCATGGACTTGCCGCCGGCCGTGCAGGCGTTGGTATCGTCAGCGCGGCACTCCGCCAACGAATCTTGGTTTTGCGAATAGGCCCGATAGCCGAAAAAGCCACCCAAGCCGAGACTGACGATGCCGAGCGCGCCGAGCACGTATCCAGTCGTCCTTTGCGTGCTTCCCGGCGAGCTCGTCGTATCGCGAACGGGCGATGTCGAGGCCGAACCGGACAGCGCGCTCGAAGAGCCAGGTTCCGCGGAGGTCGGTTTGACGGCCAGCACGGGCACTTCGATGCTGCGTGTCGTCGGCCCGTCGGGCACTTCGACGGTCCCCGTCCAGGTGATTCGCCCCGGGGCAGACGCTTCCAGCTTTTGACGCCCGGGATCGACGGGAACCGCGAGGTCCCACGTCGCCCGCGGGATGCTCACGCCGTTGAGTTTGAGCTCGAACCCGACGGGAACGTTCTTGGTTTCGAGCTTGATCTCCAGCTTGGAGAGCCGCTTCTCGAGCTCGACTGCGCGCTCCTCCGCTATCCGCAGGCGCTCGGTCTCGTTGCGCGTCCGCGCCACGGACGACACCTCTTTGAACATCGCCCATGCGCTCGCGCTCTTACCGATGCGGTCGTTACAGTCCGCCAAGCGGAGCAGCGTTCCGAGCGCCGCATCGAGCTGGTGGCTGCCCGCGAACTTTTCGCAGGCAGCGGCATACTGCTTTTCGCCCATCAGCTCCGTGCCCTGCTGAAACAGGGCCTCGGCAGCGGCCTTCTCGGTAGCGCCCGTGCTGGGCTGCCCATGGGCGTCTCCGACGACGAGAAGGATACCCATCGTCGCCATGCCGGCCACCGTGCTGAGCGAGCGCGTCGTTCTACGAAAGATGTGAGGGAGCTTTCCTGTCATGGTGCCGCCGCCGCTGTCCACCCCATGGCCACGCCGGTTTGATCGCCGGACCGCATGTCCGTCGCCGATAAATAAAGGGGCGCCCCTTTGTAGGCAACTTGTTGACGTCCCGTGTCGCGTCGCACGAAGAGGATGAGGTCGTTGGTATCGAGCGTCGACACCGCGTTGATGCGATTGCTCTGAAAGGGAGGGTACTGCGTAAGGCAACTCCCCACACAGGCGCTCACCGGATCGGAGCCTGCGGTGCCGACGGTGTCCTGATCGAAGACGTAGAGCGTGTGACCCACCCCATCGGCGATGTAACGCGGGTTCGTCTTGTCCCGCATGATCATCATGTTGAAAGGTGTGACCGTGGCGACGTGCCAAGTCTTGCTTTTGCCGTGACCAACGATGGCGCCGCTCGTGGTGTCCGAACGATAGTAGTAAAGCGGCCAACCGTAGTACGTCGTGATCGGCGAGACACCGTCTCCACGCGTCGTGGATCCGAAAACGGCGGGGTCGAGCGACATCGCGAGCGTTCGCTTGCCGGCATCGAAGGGGGGCCATGCGATGGCGCAATCCGCCTCGCAGTCGGTGATCGGTGGGTAAGTGCAATCGCCCGGCCTATCGTTGCCGAACGTGTAGAGCGTTCGCCCAGCCGAGTCGGCCAGGTAAGGTCCGAGGAACGGACTCGTGAGAACGGTGATGCTGGGTACGGGGCCTCCGTCGCCGCCGCCCCCATCGCGTCCACCCGAGCGATCTCCAGACGGGTCGCCAGTGGCATCGGCAATGGAATCGGCGGTCGAGCCGTCGATGGTCGTCGCGTCGGCGACCGTGGCATCCGGGCCGCTCGCATCGGGGATCGTGACATCGGCGCTGCCCCCTTCCACGCCGCTATCGGGGGGGCCTGCGTCGATCTCGGTGGCGTCGCCGACGGTGCCATCGATGGTTCCATCCGCGCCGCTGTCGTCCAAGAGCGAAAGCATGGGCGGCGGCGGGTCGGTGTGAAAGACGCACATCGGAGGGATCCCGCTGTCGCCGCTACGATCGTCGGATGCGTCACCGCCGGTGTCCGCGGCGCTGTCCGACGTCGCGCCCGCAGCTCCACCGGCGCCGGCCATTGGGCTTCCGCCCGACTCACGCGTATCGTTCGCGCTGTCCCTGGCTCCACCGGCGCCATCTTGTTCGATGACGATTCCCCCAGGAGTCGATGTACAGCTCGCCAGCGCTACGCCGCCCATCGACGCCGCCATGATCACGAGCCTTCGTTGCGCGAACCAGCCGTTACCTGTCATCTTTGATCTCCCCACTTCGAGCGGTGACGACACTTCGATCGTACGGTGTCTCATCTGTCGAACTGCCCTCCCTGTTTCAGATCCGTCTAAGAATCAGCGCCGTCCACCGAAGCTCCCTGGGTCCCAGGCGTTCGGTGCCGTGACATCGTGGTTCTGCGTGCGGTTATTCTCTGGTGCGGGCGCCGACGGAGCCGCGCTACCGGCGGACTGCGATGTGGGCCCGTTGGGGCGCGGTGTCGGCGCCGTTCCCCCTTTTCGGACGACGACGGGGCCGCGCCGGCTCGAAGCAGCGTCTCTTCGTTCCTCGGCAGTGTCCGCGGGCGATGCCACGTTCGCGACGGCTGGCGTCGCGACCGGAGCGGCGACCGGGGGCGCGACGGCGGCTTCGGCCGGCAGCGCAACGGTCACGGCAGGAGCGGGACTCGGCGCGGTCGCGTGTCCGGTCGCGCCCGGCGGACCCCAGTGCACGGACTGGCCCAAGGCGAAGAGCGCCACCGCGCCGATCGCTACCCCCGCCAGGCTCGCCGGGCGCTTCCAGCGGCTGGGAGGTGGTGCTGCGAAACCTGGCAACGACCCCATCAACTGCGGATCGATGAGCATCCTGGCCGCCGATGAGGAGTGCGTCCCGGTTCCCCCGTCCGCTCCCACGGTGAGCGCACGCAAGGAGCCGTAGCTGCCCGGGCTACTCATGCCCTCGGGCCGGGCGCGGTCGGCTTGCTCCTGCGCAACGCGCAGCTGCATTCTACGTTCGCGAACGCGGTCACCCAGCAGCTCGTTCATGTAGTCGGCGACTTGAACCTCGAAGCTGCCGTCGAGCGACTGGGGCATGGACCGCTCCAGCCCCGACAGCATGTCATTGGCCGTCGGCCAGCGATCGTTGGGATCCTTGGCGAGCGCCTTGAGCACGACCGCTTCGAGCTCGGGCGGGTACCCGGGAATGATCGCACTCGGCGAGCGCGGCGGCCGCTTGGAGCAGATGTTCTGCAGCGTTTCGGCAGTCTGCACGCCTTTGAAGGGATGGCGCCCGGTGGTGAGCAAGTAGAGGATGACCCCCATCCCGAAGATGTCGGTGCGACGGTCGACGATGTCGCCGGTCACCTGTTCTGGCGCCATGTAGGCGAACTTGCCCTTGATCTCTCCCGCTTGCGTCACGCCCGCGGCGTTGGCGGTGGCTTTGGCGATGCCGAAGTCGACCAGCTTGGCGCTACCGGAGTACGTGACGAGGACGTTCTGCGCCGAAACATCGCGGTGCACGACGCCGATGGGCGTGCCCGACTCGTCGCGCAAGTCGTGCGCGGCGTGCAGCCCCTTGCACGCTTGGCCGATCAGATTGACGGCGATCGGCAAGGGGAGGTTCCCGCGCTGCGCCGCGCGGGTCATGATGAACTTCAGCGACTCGCCATCGACCCACTCCATCACCAAGTAAAGGATCCCTTCGTCCTCACCGAGCTCGATGGTGGTGACGACGTTGGGATGATGGATCTGCGATGCGAGCGTCGCCTCTTGGAGGAACATCCGCTCCATGCGCGTATCGTCCATCGCGCCGGCGAGGATGGTCTTGATAGCGAAGATCTTTTGAAAGCCGCGTGTGCCGCGCAACCGCGCCGCCCACACTTGGGCCATGCCGCCCTTTGCAATGGGAACGAGCAACTCATAGCGCCCGAGCGTTTGCCCTGCGATGGGATCTTTCACGACAACACTCCCCAGCTTTGGTGCATCAACCCTTTGGCTCTCCGGCGCTGAGTCGCGCCGCGACTCAGAACGCAGAGTTATAAACGGCAGTAAAAGCGGGTACTCCACTCCGAACCGAATTTATCGGTCGACTGTCGGTCATCCAAAGCGCCATACAAATCCCCACACGGGTGGGAAGAAGTCCCCACCCGGTCCTAGGATAGCGCGCCCTTTCATTGATTGCGACGACAAGGTTCGCCGATCACGCAAGACGTGACCATGTCATCTCGTATCGACAAGAGTCAAGAAGTGATCAAACGAAGCGCAGTTGCCTCGTTTCCTAGGGACTGATGACGATCTCGTGCAGTCATAGCGGCGGAGTACGCATTCTCGATAATGATTGGCTCCATGCGGTGCTTGCTCGACGACGTCAGCTCACTCATCGTGCAATGAGCATCCGCGGTGGGTGTCCGTAGGCGGGAAGGCTGCTGTGCCTACTGTTTCGCACCAGGGCTTTTGGCCTCGCTCGAGGCCAAGCTTGTGGACGGCGGGACCGTCTGGTACGGACGGCGTGTGCGTGGCTGCCGTGCTTCCATCGTCGCGGCGGTGTTATTCCTCGCTGCGTCGATCGCGTCGCCGCTCAGGGCCGCCGAGCCAACGAATGACAGTGCACCGGGCATCGTCGTGTTCGCGGTCGACCCACAATTGCGGGACGCACAGGCCATGGTCGATGCGGTTCGCGCCCACTTGACCGGATTGCCCGTTCGACTCGTCGTCGATACGGGGGGCGCCGGCTCTTCCGCGAACGGTGCCGAAAGCGACGGCGGGCGGCGGATAGGCACGCTGACCATCGATCCCGCCACGCCGGGAGAATGGGTCGTTTCCTTCACCGAGCCAGCCATCGATACGACGCTCGTCCGCCGCATCCGCCTCAAGCCGCAGGGCATGCGCGTTGCCCTCGAGGAAGCCGCCATCGTCGTCCGTTCGATGGTCGAAGCGATGCTCGACGGAGGGCACGTCGGCATCGCCCGCCCCGCACGGCTACCGGAAGAGGGGCCTGTCCGGCGATCCTCGTCGCCATGGCCGATACGGCGACATGGAATCGCCGGCACAGCTGGGTATCTGGGCACCACCTTCGCGCCCAACCTCGGCTGGCAGTCGGCCCTGTTGATCGGCCTGCGCTGGCAGTTCGGTGAGCTCTATGCCGGCACCACGTACGCGCTCTTTCAGCCGATCACCACCGCTACCGAGCCCGCATCGCTGCTTCTCGTGCGCCACCCTGCGTCGATCGTGGTTGGCTACGCGGGCGGCGCGCGGCTCGCGCCGACCATCGAGATCGAGCTCATCGCGGACTATGTGCGGCGGACCACCATCGGGCTCGACCCAATCTATCTAGCGACATCGGACGCATCACGTTGGAACTTCGGAGTAGGTGCCCAGGCCGGCATCTCGTGGTCGGTTCTGCCGTGGGTACGGCTCCTCGGGCAAGCGGGCATCGACTGGATCATCAACCCGTATTCTTACGTGGCCTCGTCGGAGATCGTCGTCGAGACGTCTCCCGTGAGACCCAAGATCGGCGTCGGGCTGGGGGTCGACCTCTGGTAAGGGGCTATTTGATGATGGGGGGGAGCGAGCAGCGACCGCCGATGCACCCGAGCGGCGGCATGTAAGCGCAGCAGTCGGCGGCGGTCGTGCACTTGTCCTCGATCTTGGAGCACTCGGGCGTGGAAGGCTTGCATTTGCCGGCCACGCAGAACCCGCCGCAACAATCGAGACCGCTCGTGCACGTCAGTCCATCCGCTTTGCACGGCGTCAGCGTCGCGAATGCGCGGATGTTGCCCGAGGTGAGCTCTTGCCCTGGCAAGTAGAAGGCCGGGTGGCTGGGGTCGCCTCCGGGGGGACTCGGGAACTCGCCGCGCTGGCTCTCGATGTTGACCGCCGCCACCCAGAGCTTTTTGGTGACCGGGTCCGTCTCGGGCTGTGTCATCAGATTGCCGTAGGTGCGGCGGCTGGTGAAAAATACCCAGAAATAGCCGCCCGCCGCCACGGGGCTGACGGTGCTGTAGTAGTTGAGGTCCTGATCGCGGATCGGCAAGGGGCGGCCATTGGCGAGATCGAGAGGTCGCTTGGTGAGGAACTTGAGATCGACGATGAAGAGGTTGCTGCGGTTCACGAGAAATCCCGTGGGCGGGTCTTGGATCGTCGCGTAGTCCGATCCATTGCCGAGCGAGAAGACGACTTCCAGCCCGTCGGGGGTGAAGAAGGGCCAGCCCGGGTAGAGCGTCGCGTCCTTGTAGATCTCGACCCGGTTCGAAAAGGTGTTGGTGGCAGGATCGAAGTCCATCACGGCGAGGGAGTGCCCTTGGCCGTTGTCGTGATCGTTGAAGACGATCTTCTTTCCGTCGGGCGAGAAGGCCGGCATTTTGGCGTTGACGACGAGGCCCGTGATGGGGATCGGTGCGCCCGTGCGCGTGTCGAACATCTTGGCCTGACGGGGCCCGAGCATCCCCGGGTTGTTGAGCTCGGCGAAGGGAAACAGAGCCGGAAGTTGCCCGGCCGCAATGGGCTGCGCGGCGGTCAAGAGCTTGGATCCATCGGGGTACACCGCGCTGAAGCCCCAGTCTTCGTCACCCACCGACGCGGTGGCGAGCGACGGCGGATCGGCGTTCGGATTGGCGGTCACGTCGAACGAGTTGCTGGTGTAGGGGCCGCCAGGATACTGGTGGCGCTGCGCGACGAGCATCTGTCCGTTGGCCGAAAGCGAGTGACACGAGTAACAAGGGCCGAGCGGTACGATGCCTCCGCCGACGGTCTTGACGACCTCTGGTTGGCGCGCGAGCGGTAAAATGCGCATCACCGCCCCGTTGGGGGGGATGGTGAGCGCCGAGTTGTACGTGTTGTAGTAGACCGCGTTCTTCATCTGGCCCCGCGCGAAGACCCACGTCTCGGTGATGGGGCCCGTCACGACGGTGCCGCTCATCGTCGTGAGTTCGACGGTCGTCGGGTCGCCGGCGCCCAGGCTCTGCTCGGCGGCCGCGTCCCACGCTTCTTTCGGCAGCTCGATCTGGGGCGCGGCCATGGGGCCGAAGACTTCTTTGTAGTCGAGGAACTTCGAGGAAATGTGAATGTAGACGGCATCGATGGCACCCGCTGCTGCGGGTTTCCATTGGAGGAGCGGCGGCAAAATGCCGCCCGGAAAGACCGTCTGATCGTACGGATAGAGGAACGCCATCGCCCCCTTCGGGCCGCCGCCGGTGATCTTGGTAACGATGTCGGGGGGCAGTTTGCCGACGGTGTGATCGATGATGCGGGGTGGCAGCGTCGTGCTCGCGTCCACACCGCCGGTCCCGCCAGCGCCCCCACCCCCGGAGCCACCGCCGCCGGCTCCAGTGCCGGGTGGAAGGCCGCCCGTGGTTCCGCTCGTGGTGAGATTTCCGCCTGCTCCCGTGGTCGTGCCGCCGGACGTGGTCGACCCGCCGCTGCCCGATCCCCCGGCACCGGGGCGCGTAGGCGTTCCGTCGCCCGAGCATGCTGCCCAGACGCTGAAACCGACCAGCATTGGGAACAATGCAGTTACCGGGGGCCGTTTGTTCATTGAGCTCCTTTACGAGGACGGATGGGGGGGATGGGCTGGCTCGGCCAGGGCCTACGGGCCTTCGATGCGGTGCGTCGAAACACTGGTTCTACCTCGCGTTTCGAGCGATTCTTGATTAAGTGGCCGGGTTCGGTCGAATTGGGCGGATGTACCCGTGAGCCTCTGAAATGCGCCCCTTTGGCGGACCTCTGGTCCTTCATCCGGCACGCGCATGTGGTATGAATCCCAGGTGAGTGCTTTTCGTTCCGCCCGAGTCGGCGCGTCCGATGCACTAGAAAAACAAGGACCGGCTCCTTCCGTGCCGGCATCTTCGCACACCGCCGAGGATCTGCAGCTCATGGCTTTGGCAGCAGCCGCCGATCCGACCGCACAACGACTCATCGCAACCAGACTCATGGAACGTGTCCAGCGGCTATCCCGCTCCCTCTTGCAGAACAACGCCGACGCCAGCGACGCGAGCCAGGCCAGTCTGCTCGAGATCCTGAAATCGGCAGGCACCTTTCGCGGCGAGAGCTCGCTCGAGCGATGGGCTGATCGCATCGTCGTGCGGACGGCTCTGCGCTCCGCCGCCAAGCGGCGCGCAGAGGGCACCACGATGTGGGACGACATCGACATGGCGGTGCACGGGTCGAGCGACCCGTCGGTCATGGTGCGCGAGTACCTCGATCGTCTCTCCGAGCCCGCGCGAACGGTGTTGGTCTTGCGTCACGGTTTCGAATATTCAATCGAGGAGATCGCCGAGCTCACCGGCGTGTCTCCCAACACGGTCAAGGATCGCCTCCTTCGGGCGCGCGAAGCGATCCGGCGCATCGTTCGGCGCGAACAGCTACTCGAAGTAGCGTCTGGTCGAGGAGGGGCACGATGAACCGGCCCGAATGTCAGCCGTGGATCGATATCTCCGATCGCGAAGCGATCGGCGAGGTCGTCACCGAAGAAGAGCGCCGCTATCAGCGCGCCCACGAGGCGACGTGCAAGGCATGCGCGGACGAAGCCGCCGTCTGGCGAAGCCTCGACGGCGCGGCGCTGGAAACGATGCTCGACGATCGCGTCCTCGAGCAAGTTCTTCTCGCGGCGCGGGCTCCTCGGGTCGACGATGTTCCGCTGTCGATCCGGCGCGCATCGCCGACGCGGCGCAGGACACTGGTGGGGGCCACCCTCGGGGCGTGCGCTCTTGCCGCTGCCATCCTGATGATGGCGCGGCGACCGCACGTCGCGCCGCCTGTGGCGGCGTTCAGTGAAAAAACGACCGCGCCGGCCATCGTACCTTCGGAAACGGCGTCGCCCGGACCGGCGCCGCTCGCACCGTCGACCGAAACGCGCATCGCCGCCGGCCCCTCCCCCACCTGCCGAATGATTGCGCCTGGCGCCACGGCTTGCCTCGGTGCGGGATCGGAAGTCGCGACGGCGCGCCTCGTGTCGCCGCGCCGCTTGCTCGACCTCGTGCGGGGCCGCGTCGTCGTCTCGCTGGCTCCGCAGGCCCCCGGAACGAGCTTCGGCGTCGCGACACCGGCGGGGACCGTGACCGCGGTCGGCACCATCTTCTCCGTGGAGATGCTCGCCAATGGCGACACCATCGCTCGCTGCGAACGGGGCGAGGTCGTCGTGCAGGCAACGGGCAGCTCGGCCGAACAGCACTTGTTCGCGGGCGAGCAGCTCCGCATCGGCGACGCGCGCGCGGCCGCTCCTCTTGCTCAGCACGATCGCCGACGCGATCTGGCGCTCTTGACGTACCGCGAAGATCGCCCTGCGGGACGCGGCGAGAGACCGTCCGAGATCGCCGAGCGCGAGGAGCGTTCCACGGCGCGCAACGACACGGCGCGCAACGAGAAATCGGCCGAGTCGCCGCGCGGTCTCGGCGAGCCGGCGCGCAGCGCGGGGGAGCCGAGCCCCACCGCGACGATGACCGCGCCTACGGCCACGCCGACGCCCGCCCCGGCCCCGCCGCGCGCCGCGGAACCGAGTGCGCGAGGGCCGGTCCGCGATCTTCTCGGCCGCGCGCGCGCGTTGCGAACGCAAGGGGCCTTTCGCGAGGCGGCCGACGCCTACCGCGCGGCCTACGCGAGCGATCCGCATGGCGCGGAGGGGCGCACGGCGCTCGTGGCGCTCGGCGGCCTTCTTCTCTCCGAGCTCAACGATCCGGCCGGCGCCCTCGCGGCCTTCGACGGGTACCTGAGCGAACGCAAAGGTGGCTTGGCGCAAGAAGCGGAGTTTGGACGAATTCGCGCCCTGCGGGCTCTCGGCCGCTACGAGTCGGAAAAAGCGGCAATTCAGTCATTTCTTGTCGCTCATCCGGAAGGTCCCGACGCTCAAGTGCTGCGGCGGCGGCTCGAGTCGATGGGAACGAAGTAGTTGGCGATATTGCCGCCTCAGACTCTCGGCGTCCGATCGCTCATCGAGGTCGTCACGGGTGACTCAATCCTGACTGCGGGCGATGGTCGGTCGTCGCGGCATTCATCGGGTCGCAGTGCCGAGCCCGTGCTATGTGAAACGCAGTAGACGGCGGGGATGCGGAGAGCCCATGCGTGTGTGGTCGGAGCCAACCCATCTTCTCGCGGGCCTAGCCCTCGTGGCTCTCGGCTGTTCCACGGCTGACGGTACGCCGCGTTTGAGCGGTAGCGGCGGCAGCGGAGGAGCGGGTAGCGGCAGCGCGTCCGGTGGATCGGGCGGCGCGGGCGCATGGGGTGGTACAGGTGGTACAGGTGGTACAGGTGGTACAGGTGGTACGGGTGCCACGGGCGGTAGCACCGGCGGTACGGGTGCCACGGGTGGCAGCGGAGGTGACGGCGGTGGCTCTGTCGCGAACGGCCTCCCCTGTAACGTGAAAACCGTCGTCGACGCGCGATGCGCAGGCACGTGTCACGGCGCGCCTCCCGCGTTCGGTGCTCCCATGTCGCTCGTCACGTGGCAGGACTTTCAGCGCCCGGCGCCCAAGGACGGCTCGATTCGCATCACCCAGTCGGTCTCCGACCGCATCCATCGCACTGGCACCGGACGTATGCCGGAGAACGGCTCGCTCAGCACGGCCGAAATGCGCACGCTCGACGACTGGATCGCGGCCGGCGCCCCCGCGGGCGACAACTGCGGGGTGACGCCGCCTCCGAGGGACGGCGGCATCGTCCGCGATGGCGCACTCCCCGACGCACCGACGGACGACGACACCACCTGCGTCGAGTTTCGCGCGCACGGGCAACAGACTTCGGGTGACAAAACACCGTTCGATACGAGCTTGGTCTTTCTGCCGCCGAGCGAGTTCTATGCCTGTTTCAACTTCACGTCGCCTTGGAAACAGGCCGTGCAAGGACTGCAGTTCGCGACCATTATCGACAATTCGGAGACCTTGCATCACTGGCTCTTCTACCAGACGCCATTGCCGGTAACGGATGGCACGTTCTCCATGTGCGACGGGCAGCACCCGTTGCAAGCACTCGTGACCGGGTGGGCCCCCGGCAACCAAGACTTGAAACTGCCGGATGACGTGGGCCTCGAGCTCGCTCCGCCCACCGGCAACTACGTCCTCGAGCTGCACTACAGCAATCCAACGGGCAAAGTGTTCAAAGACGCAAGCGGCGTACGCATTTGCGCGTCGACGAAGTTTCGGCCCAAGACGGCGTCGATCACTTGGACGGGGACCGAAAAAATCAACATCCCCGCGCGCGCGAGCGGCAGCGCGAGCGGCAAGTGCGTCCCCGGTCGCGTCAACATGGGCCCTACCGACCCCATCCACATCTTTTCCGCGTGGCCGCACATGCACAAGACGGGCACGCGCATGTCGACCGTCATCAACCGCGTGGCCGGTGGGCAAGAGCTCCTCATCGACAAGCCGTTCAGCTTCGCGAGCCAGCTGAGCTACGACACGCCCGCGATGTTGAACCCGGGCGACACGCTGCAAACGACTTGTTACTACGACAACACGACCAGCGGCTCGATCGGGTTCGGCCCGAGCACGACGCAAGAGATGTGTTACGACTTTCTCTATGCGTACCCTGCGCATGCGCTCGATCATCCGATCATCGGGCCCATCGTGACCAGCGCGGCCAGCAACTTGTGCGTCGATAACTGAGACGCTTCGCGCCTCGGCATTCGGGCCGAACCTCGCTTGGGATTGGACATGTGCTCGAGAAGAGCGGATGATCTAAGGTTCCTTCCAACCGCAGGGGTGATCCATGGGCGACAAATCTCCCAAGAACAAAGACAAAGCCAAGAAACAAGACGCAGCAGAAAAGAACCAGAAGAAGGTGGCAGCTGCTGCCAAGGTAACGAATCAGGCCTCGCCGTCGGCCGTGAAGAAGTTCAAGTAAGCGTCGCCGGCACGCGGCGGCGCAACCCGAGCGGCGAGAGACAGAGAGACGAGCGTCCGCATCGACGCCTCACGCTGCGTCCATGCAGTCGTCCTCAAAAATTCATCGGGTATTGGCCGAAGGCGCTGCGAACCAGGGGTTCGAACTCAGAGAGGGGCAGGACCGGGTACTTCGGATCGAACGCGGCCTGGTCCCATTCGTCGGTGAACTGCTCGGCTGCGGCGAACCAGGGCTCCTGCCGATGTCGCTCGCGCAGCGTGCTGCTCTTGCCGAAGTGCTCGTAGTAGTGGCGGCCCTGAAAATCCTGGTGCGTCAGCACGATGCGATAAGCGGCCTCGGAAACATAGGGTCGCAGGATTTCTGCTGCGATCGCCGGATGATTGGCGATGGAGACGTACTTGCCGATGTCGTGACAGAGCGCACAGAGCACGAGCTCGTCCGAGGCGTTGGCACGTCTTGCCATCGTTGCCGTCTGCAGTGCGTGGTGAAGTTGGCTCACGCCGAAACCGGCGTGGAGCGTGGCGAAGCTCTGCAGCATGGCGAGCACTGTTTGCGCGGTACGGGCCTGCTCCGCCAGCGTGGCACGCGCAATTTTCATCCAATCGTCCTGCGTGCTCTGATCCATGCGGGTGAACGAGGTGAGTTCGAGCGTCATGATGTTTTCTCCGCGCGTGATGAGGTTGCTTCCCCCGCGACCCACTGCTCATAGAGCCGGCGAAAATGACGTCCCGGCGCGGCGTAATAAGCGTCCGCGGTGACGTCGAGCACCTTGGGCGCAGAGCCGAAGGTGACCTCCCCGCGCTCGAGTCGCGCCGCAAACGCCCGCACGACCTCGGCAGCAGGCTTGTCCGTGCCGTCGGCGCGGACGAGCCCGAAGGAGCGTTCGCGCACGGCAATGTCGAACGGAGCGCGCCCGAAAAGCGTCGGGTGGTAGTCGCCGTAACACCAAGCATAGGCGCCGGCCGCGCCGGTGGCGGCGAGGCGCTCCAAGACTTCCTCGTAGTAGCGCGCGCCCTCTTCTTCCGACGCGAGGTATTGTGGGAGCGGTTGACCCAAAAAGTCGTCGGTGATGGTGAGCCCCGGGCTGCCTGGCGGAGCCGTGCAGATGCCAAACTCGTGCATGAGGGGCGCGCGACCGGTGGCTGCCAGTTCCGCAGTGAGTACGCACGAGAACGGGACCAGCTCCGAGTCGAGAAAGTTTCTCGCGGCGTCGCAATAAAGCGGATAGGCATGCATGCAGTCTTCGTCGAGGACGCTCGCGAGATCGTCGATGCGCATGTGATTATTGCTGGTGAGTGACGGCAGATGGGATCCGAACTGGACCGGTACGCCTGGTGCCGCGCGGCGCACCGACGCGGCGAGGAGCGCGGTCCACAGCCAACCGGCGTCGCAACTCGGCGGGCGCAGCGCATCGTCGATCTCGTTGGCGAGATCGAACGCACGGATCGAAGGATCGCCGGCGAGGGCGCGCGCACAAGTCTCGACGAGCCGGGCCTGTGAACGAAGAATGGTGGGATCGGAGTAGAGACCCTTCGGCGCGCCCTGCTCGTCGAGCATCCAGGAGGGCCACCACCTCTTCCCGCTCATGTTGATGGTCACCAGCGTCGGTATGATGGCGATCTTCTCTTCGCGGGCCAGGCGCGCGATCTCGACGAGCTGCGCGACTTTGTCTCGGGCTACCGTCATCGGCGCGGGCAGAAAGTCTTCCGTGAGCAGGAAGAAGCGGACGACGCGGAAGCCGAGGTCGCGCATGTGCGCGAAGTCGGCGCGAACCTCGCCGAGGTCGAGCTCGCGCCACATGTACATGGCGCTCCGCTTCGGCCAATAGTTGCAACCGAGCTCGAAGCGAGGGCGGGGTGCGGTGGCTCGGCTCATGCGAGCCCCGCCAGGATGGACGTGAGCGAGAGATCGGCGACGCATGTCACGCCGTCGGCGGCGCCGTAGTAGATGCGAACGCGGTCACCTTCGGCGAGCAGGCCGCACGTGAACACGACGTTGGCAAAGAAACCTTCCCGCTCGTAGGCCGTTTCCGGGGCGAAAATGGGTTCGCGAGAGCGCCCCAGCACCCGGCTCGGATCGTTCGCGTCGAGGAGCAGCGCCCCGAGGGCGTAGGTGAGCGGTGAGGCAGTGACGCCGTGGTACACGGCGAGCCAAGCGTCTCGGCCGCCGACGTTCACCCGAAAGGGAACGGCGCCCCCTCCGACTTTGAGGTCGTCCCATTGGCCCGGGCGGGCGGCAGCGACCAAGCGATGGTCCCCCCACGACAAAAGATCCGGCGATGACGCTAGCCAGATGGCCGGACGGCCGATGCCATGGGGCATGGGCCGATGGAGCGCGGCGAAGCGACCGCCTATCTTTTCCGGGAAAATGGCGACGTCGCGATTCGGCGGTGCGAAGATGATGCCCCAACGTTCGAACATACGGAGATCGGTGCTCGAGGCGAGGGCCGTGGCGATCCCCGCGGACGAGACGGCGGTGTAGTTGACCCAGTAAGTCCCGTCGATGACGGTCACACGCGCGTCTTCCACACCGAAGGCTTCGAGCGTGTGCGCTGGCGCAAGGGCGGGCGCCGGATCGACGCGGAACGCGATGCCGTCCCGGGATCGCGCGAGCCGCAGATGGGAGATCGAGGTGAGGAACGTTTCGTCCCCCACCGTCACGACGCGACTGTCGCTCGTGCCAATGCCAGGCATGTTCTTTTTCCAGGTCCGGATGACGAGGCGCCGCGACGCGTCGTCATAGATGGGCGCGGCGACTTCGTCGGCCGCAATGTCGCGCGGCGCTTCGGCGACGCGCAAGAGAAGGACCGTCTCCTCTCCGACGCGAACGACGCCCGGGTTGAACACGCCCACGACTTGAAAGTCGGGCCGCGACGAGGCGACCATGGCTGGCGTAAGGATGGGGTTCGCGGAGGCGCGCTGGGCTCTCGGTATCGACGTCATTGGGCGGCCATCAGGCGCTTGTACACCGCCAAGTAATCGTCGACCATCCGCGCGGCTCCGAAGCGACGCTCCGCCACGCGCCGAATGGTAGCGCGGTCGAGCGCGACCGCCATCTCTACGGCCGCCGCAGCCGAGGCGACGCCGTCAACGAGAAAGCCGGTCACGCCATGATCGACGACTTCCGGCATCGCCCCGCGCGGGTAGGTGATGACCGGTGTCCCGCAGGCCATCGCTTCGACGACCGATAGCCCAAACGGCTCGTCGAACGCGATGGGGTGCAGCAGCACCGCGGCGCCCCCGAGCACCTCCGCGCGCCGTTCGGGTCCGACCGAACCGAGGTAGATGACGCGGTCGCCGTCGATATGCGGCTCGACCTTTTCGCGGAAGTAAGCCGCGTTCTGCACGATCCCGGCGAGGACGAGGCGCCGCCCGGCGCGCCGCGCGATGGTGATCGCTTCGGCGGTGCCTTTGTCGGGGTGGATTCGGCCAAAGGCAACGAGGTCGGTCCCGTGCGCGGCCGAGAACGGCAACGCTTCGAGATCGATTCCATGATGCACCGTCGCTAAGTAGGTAAGCTCCGGAGCGCGGTCGGCGTCGGAGATCGAGACGTACGATGACGCTCGCGCGTTCACGTAGGCGGGGAGGATTCCTCGCCCGGAAAAGCCATGGATCGTGGTGACGAGGGGCGCCTTGCAATGGGCGGCAAAGGCGAGCGGCAACCAATCGAGGTGGTTGTGGACGAGATCGAAATCGCCCGAGCGCGCCAGCGCATGAGCGACGTGCAGCGCCTCCCAGACGCGCCCGTCCATGGTGGGATCTTCCGCGTAGCCGTGGGCGCATATGCCGTCGAGCGTCGCCGCCGTCTTGGAGTCGAGGGTCGCGAAGAGCGTCACATCGACGCCGCGCGAGACCAGACCCTCCGCGATGAGGCTCGTGACCTGTTCCCACGGCCCGTAGTGTCGCGGCGGCGTGCGCCAGGCGATGGGGCCCAAGATGCCGATCTTCACGGCGAGCCTGCGATCGACATCGGTGAAGAGGCTATCACGCCTCGTCGGCCGAAAAGAGGCGCTGTCAGGCGCCGTACGGCTTTTTGCCCGGCGCGGTCCGGGCGAGAAGATCGCGCACCGCGGGTCCCACTTCGCCGGTGTCCCAGCGCGCGCCGCGGTCGACCTTCGGACCTTCACGCCACCCTTCGGCCACGCTCATGACACCGCCGGAGACTTCGAAGACGCGCCCCGTGACGTCACGCGATTCGCTCGAGCCGAGCCACACCACGAGGGGAGCCACGTTTTCCGGTGCCATGGCGTCGAACCCGACCTCGGGCTTTTTCATCATGTCGGCGAACACGCTTTCCGTCATGCGCGTGCGAGCGGCAGGGGCAATCGCGTTGGCGGTAACGCCGTAGCGCCCGAGCTCCGCCGCCTCGACGAGCGTCAACGCGGCAATGCCTGCCTTGGCTGCGGAATACGCGCCCTGGCCTACGCTGCCGAGAAGGCCGGCGCCCGAGCTCGTATTGATAATCCGCGCATCGAGGCGCTCGCCTCCCTTGGCTCGCTCGCGCCAATACGCCGCGGCATGCCGCGTGGGAGCAAAGTGCCCTTTCAAATGAACGCGGATGACCGCGTCCCACTCCTCCTCGGACGCGCCGGCGACCATGCGATCACGCGTGAATCCCGCGTTGTTCACGAGCACATCGAGCCGGCCGAACGTCGCGATGGCGGCTCCGATGAGGCGCCGCGCGCCTTCCCAATCGGCGACGTCGTCCCCGTTGGAGACCGCTTGACCTCCCGCGGCGCGTATCGCGGCGACGACTTCCGCCGCCGGTCCTTCGGCATGCCCGCTGCCATCGGCGGCCGCGCCGAGGTCGTTCACGACCACCTTCGCTCCTTGTCGCGCGAACTCCAGAGCGTGGGCGCGACCGATGCCGCGCCCCGCGCCGGTAACGATGACCACGCGCCCATCACAGATTCCGCTCATGCGATCGCTCCTCTGCGGGTCCTGCCGAAATGTTAGTTCAGTCGTTCGATGATGGTGACATTGGCCTGCCCGCCCCCTTCGCACATCGTTTGCAGCCCCCACCGTTTGCCCGTGCGCTCGAGCTCGCAGAGCAGCGTCGTCATGAGGCGGGTGCCCGTCGCCCCGAGAGGGTGACCGAGCGCGATGGCACCGCCGTTGACGTTGACCTTGGCGGGGTCGGCGCCGGTGTCGGCAAGCCACGCCATGACCACCGAGGCGAAGGCTTCGTTGATCTCCACGAGATCGATGTCGCCGATCTTCATCCCCGCTTTGGCCAGCGCGCGCTGGGTTGCCGGAATGGGCGCGGTGAGCATCCACACCGGGTCGGCGCCGCGGACGCTCATGTGGTGGATGCGGGCGCGAGGCTTGAGGCCGTGCTCTTTCACCGCGCGCTCCGAGGCGATGAGCATGGCGCTCGCGCCGTCCGAGATCTGGCTGGAGACGCCCGCGGTCAGCCTTCCCCCTTCGGCGATCGTCTTGAGGCCGGCCAGTTTTTCGGCGGAAGTGTCGCGGCGCGGCCCCTCGTCGGCGGAAATGCCCCCCAGCGGCGCGATCTCGCGCGTGAACCGCCCCTCGTCGATGGCCGTGACCGCGCGGCGATGGCTCTCCAGCGCGAAGGCTTCCATGGCCTGGCGCGAGAGGTTCCATTTTTCCGCGATCATCTCCGCCGATTGAAACTGGGAAATGGGTTGATCGCCGTAGCGCGCCTTCCACCCCTTGGACCCCGAAAAAGGATCGGTGAAGCCGAAGCGATCGGCGACGATCATCGCCGCGGCGATGGGGATCATGCTCATGTTCTGCACCCCGCCGGCCACGACGATATCGGCGGTGCCGCTCATGACGGCCTGGGCCGCAAAATGCACGGCTTGCTGCGAAGAGCCGCACTGACGATCGATAGTCGTTCCCGGGACCTCGTCGGGCAGCCCCGCCGCGAGCCAGCACGTGCGCGCGATGTCACCGGCTTGGGGGCCGATGGCGTCGACACATCCGAAGATGACGTCCTCGACCAGCAACGGATCGATCGGATTGCGGGTCATGAGATGCTGCAGCACGTGCGCGCCGAGGTCGGCGGGATGCACCTTGGCGAGCCCTCCGTTGCGTTTGCCCACTGGTGTCCGGACCGCGTCGACGATGAATGCCTCGGCCATGATTCGCTCCGCGCGGGCCGCCGGATTTTCACGTTCCGAAGCGCCGCCAGAGGAAAGTAGAACATGTTTCACGTGCTGTCCACCTCGGCTCCCCCCGGCCACCCTTGCGCGGCCCGGTGGCGCCCTTACCTTCGCTTCTACGCCCCGACGTGCCGCCCCCCTTTCCACAGACGCCCAACGGCCAAAAGCCGCCCTGGTTCGCTTCCTTACGAAGCAGCTTCGAGCACACGCCCCGGACCTTGGGGCTGGTGTGGCGCTCGTCCCCGGCGGGCACGATGGTGGTGGGGATCCTGACGCTGGCTTGCGCGTTGATCCCCCTCGGCGTTGCCTGGGCGGGCAAGCAGATCATCGACGCCGTGGTCCGTCACGGCGCGGACACGACGCTGCGCTGGGTTCTCGTCGAGCTCGCTCTGGTGGCGGCGCTCGCGCTCGGATCGCAGGGCCTGGGGCTCGCCCGATCCATCATCGGGGCCAGGCTCGGCGTCGACATCAACGTCGCTATCCTCGAGAAGGCGATCGCCCTCGACCTGCGCTACTTCGAAGACTCGGAGTTTTACGACAGCTTGACGCGGGCACGACGCGAAGCTTCGGTTCGGCCGCTGTCGGTGGTCATGCGCTGCTTTCAGCTGGTGCAAAGCATCGTGACGCTGCTCGGCTACGTGGCGTTGCTCGTCCATTTCAGCGCCCTCGCGGTGGGAGGGCTGCTCCTCGCTGCCATTCCGGCTACGGTCGCGGAGCTGCGCTTCTCGGGCCACGCCTTCCGCCTCCGCAACTGGCGTTCCCCCGACGCCCGGCGGCTCATCTACCTCGAGCACGTGCTCGCCAACGACGAGCACGCCAAGGAGGTGAAGCTCTTCGGACTTGGCCCTCTCTTGCTCGGCCGTTACCGGTCGCTCGCCGAGACCTTCTATCGAGAGGACCGCGCGCTCGCGATCCAACGAGCACGGTGGAGCTTCGCCTTGTCCCTCCTCGCCACCGCCGCCTTCTACGGCTGCTACGCGTGGATGGCGCTCGCCGCGGCGCGCGGCGACCTGTCGCTCGGCGAGATGACCCTCTACATGGTTGCTTTTCGTCAGGGGCAGCAAGCCTTCCAGTCGATGCTTTCTTCGCTCGGCGGCATGTACGAGGACAACCTCTACATGTCGAACTTGTTCGCCTTCCTCGACGGCACGCTCCCCGAAAAACTGACGGCGAAAGAGCCCATCGATGCACCAAAGGAAGCGGCCGGTGAGCTTGCGCCGGACAACCGCACGGGCGAAAGCACCAATGGTGTCCCCCCCATCGACCGTCGCGACGAGCGCGGCATCCGCTTCGAGCACGTCGGCTTTCGTTACCCGGGCAAGGAGGAATGGGCGCTGCGCGACGTCGACATCTTCATTCCGCGCGGGCAGAGCCTCGCTCTCGTCGGTCAGAACGGAGCCGGCAAGACGACCTTCATCAAGTTGCTCACTCGCCTCTACGATCCCACGGAAGGGCGCGTCCTTCTCGACGGCAAGGACATCCGCGAGCACGACGAAGATGCACTCCGCCGCCGGATCGGCGTAATCTTCCAGGATTTTGCCCAGTACCAACTCTTGGTGCGCGAGAACATCGGCTTTGGCAGCGTCGAACACCTCGGTGACGATGCCCAGGTCGGGCGCGCGGTCGAGAGCGGAGGCGCTTCCGAGGTCGTCTCTTCGCTGAAGGGCGGACTCGAAACGCCGCTCGGGCGGTGGTTCCGCAACGGGGTCGAGCTTTCGGGAGGCCAGTGGCAGAAGGTGGCACTCGCTCGCGCGTTCATGCGAGAAGAGGCGGACATCCTGGTGCTCGATGAGCCCACCGCCGCCCTCGACGCCGAGGCCGAACACGCCGTGTTCGAACGTTTCCGCCGCCTCACCCAAGGACGGACCAGCATCCTCATTTCGCACCGATTCCCGACCGTGCGCATGGCCGACCGTATCGTCGTCATCGAGAAGGGGCGCGTCGTCGAGCAGGGGACGCACGGCGAGCTCGTCGCCGCCGACGGCCGCTACGCCCGACTCTTTTTGCTTCAGGCGCAAGGGTACCTTTGACGCGTCGCGCGCCTCGGCGGATGACGTCCGTTAGCCAGGGGTGTCGGGCGAGACGCCTTCCGAGCACCACGGGCGCTTCCCCGGCGCGTGCAGGCGTCCGATGGTCACGAGCAGCGCGCGGCCATCACCCAATTGCACGAGATCGTGCACCAGGCATTTACCGAAAGTCTTACGGCCGACGATGCTCGCGCGTTTGGTATGCCGAAGCGCGAGGGCCAAGGCCTCCGCGGCGCTGGCCGACCCTTCGTTGACGCGCACCGTGAGGGGGCCCGTGAAGCGCTGCTCACCCACCGCCTTGAGCGGCTCTTCCTTGCCGTTCGGCCCGCGCATGACGAGCACGTCCTGCGTTCCGACGAAGAGACCTGCCACGGTGAGCATGGATGTCACCGAGCCACCCGGGTTATCACGCAAATCGAGCTCCAGTTCGGCGGGTTGAAGGCTCTCCAACAGGCCGGCGACTTCCTGCGCGGTGCGGTCGGTGAAGCCGCGCAACTGGATGGACGCTGCCGACGCTGCGGTGGCTTGCCCTTCCACGAGGACCGGCGCCACGAGCGGTTCGCTCTTCACCTTCACGCTATGGAGACCTTCCTGACGGTTGCGCACCCCGAGCTCGATCGTTTGGCCCTCGGGCACGCGCAGCGCGGCCATGATCTCCTTCCAGGGACGCCCCTCCGATGGGCGCCCATCGATCGTTTCCAGGATGTCGCCCGTCTTGAGCCCGGCGCGTTGAGCGGGGCTGCCCGGGAGCGGGTCCACGACTTGTACCGAGTAGCCCCGGACGTCGAGATCGACCGAGAGAAGCTCGGGCAACCCGATGCCGACGGCGGTCTTGTAACCGACGTCATCCGTGAACGCCTTCGACTCGGCGGCGGAAAGCATACGCGTCCATGGGTCGCCGAGCTTGCCCATGATGGCGGTGAGGGTCGGGGTGCTGCTCAACAACTGTCCCAAACGATCGGCGTCGACGTGGCGTTGCTGGAGCACGCGCGCCCCGTCGTCTCCTGGTCGCGCCGCTGGGTTGCATCCGAGGACGGCCATCGACGCGACAACGAGGACGCTCTGCCGGGAGCGCTTCGCTCGATCGAAGATCTTTTTCATCACAATAGCGACCCCCACTTCTGCAAAAGCCCGTCGCGACACTCGTGCTGCCACAGCATCTGTTTTTGCGCGGGGTACGCCGGTCGCCACGGCTCGACCGCCTGACGCATGAAATAGATCTTGAATGCCTCGAGGCTCTGCGCGCCCGGGTGGGTCTCGTTCCAGGAACGACACAGGTAGCGTCCGAAGAGCAACCGGTGGTGCGAATAGGGCGGGATACTGATGTTCATGAAATACTTTTTCCAGCGGGCGTTGGCGTAGGTGTCGGCGACGAGCGGGGGTTCGTCCCAGGAGACGGACGGCTTCTGGGTGGCGAGATCGACCTCGGCGCCCGAGGTGAGCCGGGCGGGAATGACGAACCATCCGCCGGCCGTGAGCGGCGACGCGAACATGTCCCAGCGCTGCTCGAGGCGCAAGAGCGGGGTGATCCACTGCAGCTTTTCCGGTACGAGAAACGGAAGCGGGCGGAACGTCGAAATGTTGCAGAGCAAGACGAGCGTGATGCAACCGGCGCCGAAGAACGCCGTTCCCCAGCGGCGCACCACGGCAGGAGAGCGCTCCGGCAGCGGATCGAGCCTTGCCCGAATAGGTGGCCGAAGCCACGAAGAAAGACGATCGACGCCGCGCCGCCAAAAGGGCGCCCTCTGATTGACGATGCGCGACGCGTGATCCCAAAAGGGGGAGGGCAGAAACACGCACACCGCGACGATGGCGACCAGGGGGAACATCCCCACGCTCATCGTCGCCGCGATCAAGAGATGGAGCGCCGAGAAGCCGAGCACCAGGGCGATGCGCGTGGCCGCGGTCCACACCGGTAGGAGCAGTAAGAACGACCCGAACAGCTCGCCGTAGATCACGAAGCCATTGAGAATCCGCATGGCCGTCACATTTTCGACGAAGGCGAGGCCGAGCGGTTCGACGAACTCCGGGCTCCGCAAAGCGTAGGCGAGGCCGGTCCCTTCTCGCCAGGCGGGAATCTCGGACTTGATGAGTCCCGCGAAGATGTACACGAGCATGAACTGCAGCGCATAAAAGACAGTGCCCGGGGTGACGATCCAGTTCGTCTCTGCCGCGGGCCGGCTCGTGCTGCGCAGACGGTCGACGGAGAACCGCGCGCCGAGCGGAAGGAAAAGACTCCAGAAGAGCATCATTCGCAAGAGAACGTCGGCGCCGTTGAGAATGATGAAGTTGCGGTTCTGCAACGAGACGATGAAGACCCAGCTCGCGATAGCGGCAAGCCGCGTTTGCACACCGACCAAGAGACAGATGGCGCAAAAAGCCGCCATGGCGAAGAGAATCGCTTGAAAGGTGGATTGCCCATTCGCAAGGTGAAGGGAAATGTGCCAGGCGTCTGCCGTCTCGATGGCGGGCGCGCGCGGGAACACGCCGGCGTCGGTGTAGTGCGCCTCGAGGTCGGTCGCGCGCCCGGCCAGGTCGATGAGAAGGCACGCCGCGATGCCTATCCTGAGCAGCCCGATCGATCGCAAGTCGAGTCCCACCACATCGGACAGCCGCTTGCCGGCCGTCCACCCACGACTTGCCCGAATCGCCGGCGTTTTTCGAGCTGGAAAGCTCACGCGGATCCGCTCGTCCGCGCGAGGGGGGGCGGGATCACTCGGTGCGCCGGATTCACGAGAAGGTGCGGACATCGTGTTGGAAGATACCGCGTGCAGTCGGCGGTCGAAAACCTGGTGGGTGGTGGAAGGGGATCGGAAAGTAACCTCTACAAGCGCATCGCGATTCTCGCAACGACGTTGCTGCGCCGCGCGTCTGCCGGGTCACGGTCGAAGAAATCTTCAATCGCGGCAAGATAATTATCTCCAAACGAAATTGACGATGATAAGATGCAAGAAATTCTGCATCGCTGCATTCAGTTTAAGGAGTGTAGGTCAATGGCGTTGCGTCCTCTTGGGCTGCTGAGTATGGCCCTGGCCGGTCTGGTTTCATCCTGCGGAGCCAGAACCGAGCTCGACTTCGGGGCCTATCGCGTTGATGGCGGAGGGGTCGGCCCAGGGGAAATCGCCGACGCGAGCGTGCAAGAAGACGTTGCCGAGCCCGACACGGGCGTCGGCACGGGCACCACCGGAACCGGCACCGGGACGACGGGCACGGGCACCACCGGCACCGGGACGACGGGCACGGGCTTCGGCTTTGGCGACGGCGGTTTTGGCAACGCCATCGGCAACGCCACCGGTTTTGGCTTTGGCGATGGCGGGTTCGGCGGATTCGGCAACGCGACAGCCTTTGGCTTCGGGGATGGCGGGTTCGGCGGCTTCGGCAACGCGACAGCCTTTGGCTTCGGGGATGGCGGGTTCGGCGGCTTCGGCAACGCGATCGGCAATGCGACGGGCTTCGGCAACGCGATCGGCAACGCCACGGGCTTCGGCAACG